>Ga0102936_1000014_pt1 | contig 57063 bp, 116 predicted proteins | sample SalPon2_A_H2O_MG_FD_78502 | JGI IMG/M metagenome (GOLD analysis project Ga0102936, IMG submission 78502) | Salt pond water microbial communities from South San Francisco under conditions of wetland restoration - Salt Pond MetaG R2_A_H2O_MG | ecosystem: Environmental > Aquatic > Non-marine...
CTGCGCGAAGAGGTTAACAATACTTTTCGAACGAAAGTAGTTGTTTTCATCAGCAATATGACCGTTCAGGAACATTTCGTACTCCGGGTGGTCGACGTGCACTGCATCGAAAAAGTGGAATCGAACATCTATGTCCTGCTCTTCGATGTTCTCCTCTCGGTTGAATCGAGTCATGATGTACTGGAAGTCCTGCGGTTCATCGTCCTTGTACGCGACCGCTTCTCCGTCAAGGATGAACCGTCCACCATCAGGAAGTATCTGTGAAAGCTCCTGAAGCTCGGGGAGGCTCTCAGTGACTTCATTACACCGTCGGCTGAATGCTTTAATATTACCTTTGTCGTAGTGAACTAACACACGAGCGCCATCGTATTTCGGCTGGATAAGCCACTCTCCGTCGGGGTCTTTGGGCATGTCCTTCGAGGAGGCGAGCATCGGTTTGAACGCCGTTCCGAACTGAGGTTCGAGGGGAACATCCGGGGCTTGTTTGTTCAGTTCTAGAATATCGGGCGTGACCGCTCGCGCCGTGGCCATGTCTTCCTTTGAGATAGAGTCGTAGTTCCGCCGAATCATCTTTGCGGCGCTTTTGACACCAAAGCCCATGCTAACACCATCATCTGCCAGAACGGCGTGAGCGACCCATTTGGGGTGCTTGTAGTTCGACAGCATGTTACGGATATAGATGTGTAGCATGTTCCCGCCAGTCTCCTCCTCTATCTCCTCAAGGTCTGCTAGAAGGTCCCGAAGGTCGTACTCCTTCCTCGGGACGAGCTTCCCAGTGTGTTTACAAGCTTTCCCGACAGCAGAAGGCAAGTCACCCTTCTCAGATTCGAGGTCTCGGATAACATCAACACCACCGTCAACAACCTCACCGGCCACCTTTCGAACAGTCTTCTTCGCCACACCGTTGTCCTCGAACCGCTGACATGTCGTCAGTGAAAGAATAACGTCTTTTTCCTGTTCATGTTCTGCCTCGTTCAATGCCTCCCACACGAGGTCCTGTTTCTCGATTCGGGAGTTTGTCTCGGCTACTTGCTCAAGGTAATCAGCCAGTTCACTCAGCTTCATACCCGATTGTTTGCTCGGGTAGAGTATAAAGGTTTGGTTACAGCAGTACTACGACAGCTATAGTTAAAAGGGAGAATGCAACGGCTATGAATATCCCAAGCCCATCACTCATTCCTTCGTTATGTTTATTGGCTCTATTCTCGTTAATCACCCCAGATACCGTTTTGGTTCCTTTGACGCTCTTGGGGGTTTCTTTGGAACATGAGCTACACAGCACCATCTGACGGTCTTGTTTTTGTGTCACTTTATCTCCATAAGAGCTTAGGAGATTATCTACTTGTCTTGTCTCATCTATAACACTTGAATTGCCTGAGTAAGAACTGTCATCTACAATCTGTATTGTGGGATTTATTGAGAGTTTATGCTCCGGCTCTGTCCCCATCTCTTCACCACAGTTATCACAAAAGTAGTTATCTACCTGCCGTTCAATAACCTCGTACTCTTTTTCAGTGACTTTCATTCGTCTACCTCATCCTTTTCAATGTCGTCCAGAAATTCATCCAGACACTTGTCACAGAGGTCGAGGTTCCATCTTGACTGAATTTTAAACCCTTTTCACTACCGCTCATAAAAGTCCCGAAGTTACGACGATTCCACCCTTTGGACCTTTCTGTCTGCTCACCGTAGCTAGAGCTTCGAACCTCGATTAAATCAGGGTCGCACACGACAGTGTTGATTTCCTCTTCCTCACCGATTTCGCCACAGTCGTCACACTTGATACGCTCGACTTCTTTGGCCTTCTTTTCGACCTTCAGCTTTTTCTTTTTCATGCCGCCACCTCGCTGTTACTCTGGGTCACTTCTGACATACCCAGAGTTTGGGTCGAATGGGACTTAAACTCTTCGGGTCAGTCTACACTGACGACTGAAGGTTACCCTCCCACTCCCCAGCGTCTTTGAGGGCCTTTTCGATAACACGCTCCCCGAGGTCGGTAACCGTGTACACGTACTTTCCGGTAGACTGGTCTTTCTTCCGGTCAACTATTTCTTTGTCCATCACTGAGTAAAGGTGTGAAGTCGTCTTCGAGTCGTTCCACTCACCTTCACCGTCGTCTTGTTTGAGTCTATCCGTTATATCGCGCACACGAGACCATTCATCATCTAGTTTGAGGACCGTGCTGGCGACTGAGAACTGTTTGGTATTGGCTGAGAAGGGAGGTAGCTCTTCCTCGTCTTCTCCCTCTTCAGCGTCTTCTGAGCCATCGTCATCAGACGAGACAGACGGCTGAACAGGAACGTCTGTATCGTACTCTGAAGCGGTATCTGCACTGCTTTCAGTCACATCAACGGGAACGTCTGTATCTTCCGCAGAGAGCATTGTCTGAGCGTCAGGCTGACCCCGTAGAGAAGAGTCTTGCATCGTTCCCATCCCGGCGGCATCCTCCTCGCTTTCGGGCTCCTCTTCGACTTCATCGGCCTCAAGTTCAGGCCCGGTTGCAGGTGACGCTGATGACACTTCCTCAGATTTGGGTTCTGCTTCAGCCTGTCCGACTTCTTCCGGACTGGTCGGAGTTTCCGGTTCTTCCGGCGTGGAAACTTCCGTATCAACTTCACTTTCTTCGACTTCCGATTCGCTGGAGTCGCTCATTTCAACGTCTCCAGCCTCAACGTCTTCAATTTCGAAGGCAGACTCTGCCTCAAAATTGATTGAGATGTTCGCATCTCGACCGTTGAACTTTCCACTAATCTGGAGTTGTAACACTTCCTCCATACTCTACTCAAGTGGATGGTGTTACAAAAAGGTACCGACTGAAAGATTATCGCGGGTCGTGTCGAGCCTGTTGAACGTCAACCTCTCGCGGTCCGTCTTCTTCACTCGCCTCAACTTCTTCAGTCTCTTCGAGTGCGGCTTCGAGAACTGTCTCGTAGTCAAGGATTATAGTAAAAATCACAAGTGAAATTGCGGTGATGAAAAATCCAATCGCCGCTGTTACAAACGGTCCAGTAGCGAGGATGCCGACTAGGCCGAACGCAACCGCGAGACCTTTTCCGGCGAGTGATAAAACACTTAGTGCGAGCGAAGCGAATGCTGAATACTCGATGTAATCTGCGATACGGTTTCTAGAAAGCTTGCTGAACGCTTTTTCTCGTGCAGTCATGTACCCGTTACTTGTTTCGGGTGGTTCTTAAACCTTTCGGTGGCGTTCCACGAGGTCAATCTCATCGAACTCACCGCAGGTGTTTTTGATGTACTTCACATCATCCGGTGTGACTTTGTTCAATTCGTCAAGCTCATCGCTGAGATGGAAGTCTCTTTCGTTCCACACTATCTCCAGAGACCACGCTTCAGCTTGACTCACACACCAAGCACCATCCGTTGAAAGACACGTTCTCGGGTTCTCCTTTCTCGTATTTCTTCTCTGTATTCCTCTTCTTTTTCTCTCGGTGTTTTCTGGGATTCAGTCAAACCAGAATAGCAATCCGCGCAGACGAGAGAACTCTTGAACGTCTTGACGAGAGGCTTACTCTGCTTACAGGCCGGACACTCACCGGGCTCTGCTCGTGCAGGCTCATAGCCCGCGACCTCTTTTGCTTCTTTGAGTTTTTCATTTCTCATGCTATGTCTCCCGTACTCCGAAAACGTTCCCGATGAACGTGGTTCCGTACTCCACATCACAGGCAAACGCTTCAAGAGCTTCGCCGTTATCAGTCATGCTCACCTTCAGGAACTCGACACCGCCGTTGCGTTCGTTATCAGCGACAAGTGACGCCTCCTGAAGCTCAGGGGAGACGACCACGACACTGTATGTAAAGTCGAAGTCTTCCGGAGCCGAGATTGTGACACGGTGCTCCATATAGGCCTCCACGATTGCGTCGAACAGGTCTTGGGGCTCGTCCCCGGTTCGAAGGTTCGGCATGTGTTTACTCCTCCCCGTCCGCGTGGTGCTCGGGGCAGAGGTGAGTACCGACATTCGTCACCTGAAGGCCGTCTGTACGGTCACAGTCGGGGTCGTCACAGGTTCCCTTGGGACCGGTGATAGCATCGTCAATCTCGACCTCAATCGGCTCGTTCATCTGGTCGTAGGACTCCTGAATCTCCTCTCGGGACCGTCGGTCGGTACCAAAGAAGTCCTCGGCTTCAGCATCACCGTCAGCTATCTTTTGAGCCTTTGACGCGATAGTCTCCTGCGTCCGAATCTCCCCACAGTCAGGGCACTCGAAGACATTCTCATCGGCGTCGTTCATCGACTTGTTCTCGTCGGGAATAGCGGTTCCACACTCACTGCAAGTGTCTTCGAGGGCTCGCTCATCATCGGAGTTGACCTGTCGGGTCATATCAGAGTGTTGGACCCGGTATCACATAAAGGTTTGGTTCGAGGCATGGAAGATAATTAATATCGTAGTGAGGGGTCAGTCATCGTCCATCCCATGACTCGTACTCAACGTAGTGAGGATTGCCACTGTAATCCCAGCGGCAAATCCTGTCCACGTTCTCGGGCTTCGTCCACGTGTGCGCCTCCTTGTATTCGTCCGTGTAGTCGCTTCTGACGCTTTTGTCCTTCTTATACTGGTGCCAGACCGGATGGGGACTCTTCGTCCCTTCAACGGCGCTCCACGCTTCTCTAACGACGTTCATTTCTCCACACTTCTCACACTCACGAGCAGTCTCGACGTAATCAACTCTGTAATTCACATACTTCCCGCTCTTCAAATCGGAATTGAGTCGTTTCTTCCACGGCGTACCACCAATTTCTTTCTTACAGCCGCAGGGCTTTCTTCCCGGTATTCCCCACCGTCGGATTGCTAGATAGAGCCCAGCGCCGATAGTCGCCGCCAGAGCCCATGCTAATAGTACAGTCATTGAGTACCTGTACCGGAGTCGAACCGGCTCAGAGCCGCCACATCGGCTTACAGGTTAGCACGTAACGTGTGCTATTCGAGGTCGGTCTCTTCGATGGGAACGCAAGCCATCCCGCCAGCATAAACGCCACCAGATAAGTAGATGACCATCCCAGCTTCACGGTCTATAGTACGTAGTACATCGAATCCACCAGCATCACCGAGGTTTTCATACTCCATGTCGTACCCCTCCGAAGCCACACAACCGGCCAGAGCAGTCAGTAGGAGCGTGAGGTAGGCGCGTCGTTCCACGCATCATCAGGCCCCCGCAGTCGCGGCCGAGGTGCTGTTTCCTGTCTGGACGGTCACAGATTGATTTGCACTAACTTCAACCGTGTCTACGACGTTGCCGTTCTCGTCAGTGACAAGGACGACCATGCCGGAGCTATCGATAGGCCCACTCGACCCATCATTCGACTGGTTTTCAGTGGACTGGACGACCTCCTCAGGGGATACGTTACCGTTGGCGAAGCCAATGACTTCCTTGTCCTCCTTGTACGTATAGACTTCCTTCGTCTCAGCGTTGACGAAGGCCGTGTAGCTGTAGGAGTTGTCCGTGGTCACCACAGACCCTTTATACCACATTGTTCCGTTCCGGAAGACAGTGTGAACTTCCGAAACCTGAATGTTTCCGCCACTCCCCCAGTTGTTGTTCGGGGCTTGGCCACGAATCTCTTCAGCGGCACGAGCCGGACCAATAAGCCCACCATCAGCATCGGGGTTGTACTCGTAAGCCTGTCCAGTCTGGCCATCGATGAGCCACACCTCGTAAATCCCATTGGTCGAGCTTCCCCACGGCTCCGCGAGGATGGTGTACATCGGGTGGTCAGCCTGCTCAGTAAACTGAACGAACGGCTGGTCGTTATCGGGAGCAGGGGTATCGGCCAACACAAGCTGGTCTTTGTGACCGAAGACCGTATTGAGCCACCCGTGCTGGTAGGCCTGAGTGGTCATCTTCAGCTTGGCGAGGTAGTAGGGGTAGAAGTTCTGCCCCTTCAGACGCTCATCCTGCACCGCTTCTTCGTGGCTCAACGTTTCGACACTACCGTCTTGGTCGAGCATCTGGACACCGCCCATCTGCGGAACAGCATAGACCATCGGGATGGGTCCAGCACGGAACCGCCACTCGTGAGTGATGTAGGACTGAGCGTTGTACATCCCATCGTCGGTATACAGTTGGAACGACGTTCCGGTGGCACGGCTTCCTTTCAGACCGAGGTCCATCGCATAAGCGTTCTGAGCGGAGTCGTACCAACCCATTCCGATACCACGGTCAAACTCTCCGCTGACAGACTTGGGTGCAGTAGTAGTCGAGTCGATACCGACCAACTTCATTCCGTCCTGTTTACGTGTGAGAGAGTTAGCGATACCATCGGGCTTCTTCGGATAGCTCCAGTGGTAGCTCCCATTGTAATACGTAATGTCACTTTCCCCGAGATTGTACCGGGGACTTCGCATGGAGTTTCGAGCGTTCTTGTCTGCAACAGCACGGGGCATCACCCGCGTATGATTCTGGTCAGCTTTCGGAAGGGTGTTGAGCTTCTCCGCATCCACATCGTCCGACATGTCGGACTTCATGTACAGACCTCCCACGAACGGACCGACAAGAACTCCCAGCAGGACGACGACAAGAACTCCCAGAATAGCCAACGGAGTCCCCGTAAGTACGCTATTGTCACCTGCGAACGTGTCGATTGCCGCACCCGCAAAAATTAGTGCACCACCGATTCCAAGGCCGATGGGAATCGAGGGAGTTGCTACGAGCAGACTGTATGCGAGACCTTGTGCCGCCGCAGGCGACAGTACACCGATACCAACGATGAAGAGGGCAAGGCCCACCACACCAATGATAAAGGAGACTGCAACCATTCCGGCGAGGCTTGACTCATTTCGTGTCATCACCTGATTCAAAGTCCGGGTGTATAATAAGTGTACTGGTAGAGGCACACTGTGTTTACTGGCTTGAATATGTAAATAGAGTAGCACTCAAGCGGCAAAAGAAAACTTATTAATATACCCGTGTGTACGTGTGTACACGTGGATGGATAGCCAAACTGGTCAAAGGCATCCTCTGGGTAATTGCGGAGGGTGGCCGTGAAACGGAAAGCAGAGGACGGGGGCATTGTGACGCCCGTCTGTATGTATCCTAACTAAAGCGGCTTGTGGGTTCGAATCCCGCTCCATCCGTTAAACGGTCGTCTAAATTACTTTAATTGCCGGAAGAAACAAAGTAGCAATTAAAATTATTTCTGCAAATCTTTAATTCTCTTCGGCCACCAGCCGAAAAACATACCTGCTACAATAGTTGCTACCGACTTGATATATTTCTCCTGCTCGTCACTGAGTTCACGACCACTCCGTTGTCTCGGTATATTCGGCTTGAGTCCACCATTATCGCCATCTCTTTTGTGAGGGAGAAACTCGACTTCGACATGATTACCAAACACACTGAGTGCTACCTCCGGTCGGTCGTCGTACTCTCTGATACCTTTGACTGTCAGCGTGTCTCCGTAGGTCAGCGAGCCGGGTCCATCCCGCTCTATCTTTTCGTCTCTCATACGGGATGGTTAGTTTGAGTGGGTCTAAAGTGTTTGGGTGGGGTGAAGGTCGTACTGTCTCTTCCCGTTCCAGTCAATGGACTCGACCAAGCACGAACCCGGCTCCCCGGACGTGTCCTCGTCGTAGTCGTGAGAGAAGCACTTCGTGTTGCACTTCGGACAGGAGTACCGCCACGGTCGCTTAATCTTCTTCGAACGTTTGTGTTTGCCGTTCTTGAAACAGCCGTTCGGACACGAGATTGCGTAGCTGTAGTTGTTTCGGCTACTACACTCCTTCCACGAGCCACCAATCCGTTCGTTGAGTTGCTTGAATTTGTCGTTGTGGTTCTGTGACTCGTTGTGCTTGTTGTACAGATATGCGTGTGCGATTTCGTGACGAACTGTGCCTTCCCAGTTGTGGTCGTCTTCGTAAGTTCGCTTAGCGAGCCCGATGGCATGAGAGCCGGGTGCGAAGTCAAAGTCTGACTTCGAGACCTTCGAACCATACTCATCCCGCTCGGAGTACTGGTTATACGTGCACAGGCCCCGTCGTCGCTTCCACTCCGCTACGTAGAATGATAGCTGGTACATGTCGATGTGGTCGGTGAGGAACGGGTATTCCTCAAACGTGCGACGTGCCTCAGCCTTCATTTCCTTCACTATGGCGTGTGTCTGTGAGGGTGCCGGGGTCGTCTTGAACGTGGTGGTAGTGCTCTCGCTTTCGGTAGAGCGAGGGTCCTCATTATTCTTGATGCTTTGCAGGTTCGACAGCGCGGCGTTGACTTCATCTGCGCTCATTGTGTGACTGAAAGTTGCGACGGGTGGATAATAAAAGTATGCCTCACGGAAACCAACTCAATGAAAAGACTTAAGTCCCCCCGGTGTGTAGCGGTAGGCAGAAGCAAAAAGAGGGCGACCTCTAAAAAGAAGACTTAAACACAGAGAGCATTACTATGGCACGAGTCAACACTCAGACGCAGTACGAAGTAGAGCTAACAGAATCAGAGAAGCGACGACTTAGTTCCGGTAATTCAGTCGTCATCAAACTTCCCGATGGGGGAAGTATTCGAATCTCCGCTCCGGGTGGGGAGGCTTCCGCACCCGCACGTGAAGGTGTCGAAGCGGCGTCGGATGATGACGTTGACCCCGGAGAAATTGAGGAACTAGTTCAGGAAGGCCAGCAAGCCACACCTTCCCCCACGGGGGGTGACACAGAAGAGACGGAAGGCAATCCCCACGGCGGTGGGATGATTGAGATTGACCGCTCCGGCGAGTAGGAGCAGTCCTTGTTGTAGACTGTTTTAATTACCGACGTTATTTAGTTGATAATTTCACACACTTTTTTATTTGAGTATCTACTGTAATATATTTTTACTTTTCACCCATTTTCGTGACATTCGGAGATTTTGTTCTGTCGGTAAGTGATTGTAATTTGAACGTTAATACTAAGTGATACCGGTTTGTGGGTTTTGACATGACAATAGATAATCAGCGAATACCGGTCCAAGAACTGACCGTCGAGCAGTTCAAACGCCGGACAATAAAAATTGGGTCACTCACTGGCGGGGTGGAAAAAACAATCACCTTCGACCTGAAAATCGAGAACAACGCCCGCGAGCATGTGAGGCGTACTGAAGAGGGGACTGAACGGTACGTTGAAAAACGAACCGTCAAATACCTCGTCTTCAAAGAATCAACGGAGGAACTTGGTGACAAACCGGGTGAACTGAGTGATGCGGCAAACAAAAGAACAATATTCACACTCCAAAGCCCGGATGATGTGACATACAGAGAGTTCGTTCGGTCGAAAGAGATGTACCTTGTTTCGTGGAACGGGAGTGGTGGTGTTCGAGTCCTTTCGGAATCGGAGCTAAATTCCCTACTCCAGAACGGCAACGAACACAGTTCGAGCAACAGTCCGACTGACGTGCTGGCCAATGCACTTGAAAAAGCAGAGGCCCAGAGCAAGGAAACACAGATAGCCTGATTACGTCCAGCGGAGCAGTCACTGTGTTCACTTTCTCCATAAAGTATAAATCCCACCCATGTCTACGGTGAGGTATGACAGTGTACCACTTTGCGAGCGAGGTAGAGATTGTTGGCGGCGACGCTGATGAAGGATGGGCAGTTGTAGAGTATCTTGATGATGACGACCGTCAAGATGTGTTGGTATCGGAACTCAACGCAGGAAATGGAACACATGAGATTTTCGGCCGGCTCATCGAATTAGATAACCCGATGATGGAGTACGACGAGCATCTTCCTCTCGACGTGCAACCGCAAAACAAGAGTGTGACTATCCGGACGAACAACGGGGAAATTTTGTACGAGTCTGACTTCTATCAGACCGCCCGTAAAGCGTCTGACTCTTTCGATGTAGCAGATGAGGCGGATGAAGCTTCGCTTTGTATGTGGATGGCCTACGAGAACCCCAAGCGGTTTCTGTACCGAAATCAAGACCAGCTACTGACTATGGAAGCATAGAATGGCTGATGCATACATATGCGACCGGTGTGATGAGATGTTCAGCGGAAAACCTCAGGACGAGATTGATTTGTACAATTCGAAAAGTGGAGGACCGATAATCGAAGAGCACATTGAGCTATGCGACGAGTGCAGTGATAGCTTCTTTAAATGGAAGAATGGTGTCTGATTAGCTGACGCAAGTTTTATAACCCTCCCATCCAAAAACCGGGGTATGCAAACAGAGCATACCGCAGAAGAGATTCGTGACCTTCCTGAGCCGAAGCGTAGACTTTCCAAAATGAAAATGGGTAGTGATGGCGTTATGTGGGCTTTGTTAATTGCTTCATCTGTAACACTTATGGCAACCCTTGGTGGCATTGTTGCGTTACTGTTCTTTTCGAGTCTTGGTGTAGTAGCGGCTGTCACTACCGTTTCATCGAGTCTCTTAGTACAGACGATGGTCAATGGAATTGTGGTGGTAATGTGGCTTGAAATCTTTCTTGAGTTCGCCGTCCTGTGCGAGGAGGAAAACCAAGAGATGGATTATCAGCCCTGAGCCAAACCTTTAATACCTACCCAAGTAAATGGTGTTGTATGGAAGAAGACATTAAGGTCGAAGCTGGAGAAGAAGTTCCGATGGATAGAGTCCCTGAGCGTCACCGACCTGCTGTTAATGGAATCGTTGACGCGTTGGGCGATGAAGATACAGCATTCATCAAACAGCACAGTAGAGGTGGTGGTGCTTCAACTGATGCGGAACTCGAACTTCATTTCCATATCGGAGATGACATTACTATCAATGTCGGTGAAGATGCTCAATCTGAGGGACTGCTCGAAAAACTCCTTGGAGGTGGAGAATGAGCGGTTGGTCAACAATTACTATTGAGGCGGACGATACGGTTGAAGAGCAGTTACCTGACCTGTCGGAAGTGGAGACGCTGAGTCTCCTCACTGAGCGTGCGGAGAAGGCGCTTGAGAACGGGTGGGTTGACGACCTCTCCGAAGCACTACAAGAACTTCAGGAACGAATAGAAGACCTCGAAGTTAAGACTGGTGAAATAGATGCTGAAGAGTGTGTTGTTGAGTACATCGAGGATAACTACGAGTTTCGCGGTGAGTCGGCATTAATTCCGCGAGACCCGCCGACATTCCAGCCCGGATACAGAGGGCTTGCCTCGGATGACGATAAGTCCCGCATGTACGCAGAAGAAATTTTCGAGGATTGTAAGTTCGCCAAGCGCGTTCTCATTATCTCAGCGAACGACACGTCAGACTCTGGGTCTGGCATTCTGTACGAACGGTCCGAGCCCGGCGCGACGAAGGCAGTAAAAGTCGACTTCAAGATGGGGTATGAGGGTGCTCGTGGCCGGGATGTAACCGGCTACTTCCGGGATGAGTACTCGATTAACGGGACTGCAACCCCCTACTGAGGAAAACCTTTATTACCTCCCCGGAAGTTGTTCCGGGTATGAAAGAATTGAACATAGACGAGGATGAGGTTGAGGTTTTCAACGATGAAGATGGTTACAGTCGTCAAGAGTTTTGGACCAATGGAGAGTGGGTTCGTCTCGGGAGAGATGTAACAACTCCGAGAATGGACGGCGGTCGTTTTATCGAAATCAAGTTCGAAGTGTTATCGGAATTTTATGACAAGCTTCGCTCGCAAAGTGGTGTTGGTAAACACACGCTCGATGATTTTGCAGGTTCTAATAGAACGTATATCACTGATGCTGGATACTCGCTAGATGTGTACAGTGACAGAAAACACATTCTCTACCACTCCGACCACGAGTACGGAATCTTCCGCACTGCGATGAAACGAGCAAGTGATAAACGGGAGACTTTTGACTACGAACAGTTGACCGAGAGCTTCGCTGAGTCCATTATTCCGTCTTTCTGGGAGGTTCGGAGTGTCACAGAACGAGGGAATGTGGAGGTGTATTCACCGACGAATACAGTCAAGTTCGACTTCATCAACGACCTTCGTGACTCTGAGTACGTTGTCACAGAGTCCCGTAAATACCCTGTCAACGTGTACGCGTGCGAAGATGGAATGAAGTATTCATTCGAAGTGAAGCGGGCTGAGCTTCCCGGCGCACCCGACGAATAGCCGCTTACCAAAGGTTTATTATCTACCCGTCCATTTGGTCGTATATGGCAAACGAAATGTATGCCCTTGACATTGAAACTGACGGGTTGGTAGAACCCATCCCGACGACGTTCACACTCTTCAACGGTGAGAACGCTCTCTGTGTGGTTCGAGAATCCACTGTCGAGGCAGACTCCGACGCGGTGCTCAAGCAGGTCATGGACAACTTCCACGATACAGATGTGGAAATCGACATGACTATCGTGACGGACGATTGGGACTCTATGGCACAGAAAGTTGCCGACCTGCTCAACTCATTTCACGAGTCCGACAAGCTGGTGACCTACAACGGGCTGGCGTACCGCGGTGGCTTCGACATTCCGGTGCTCGACTACGCCTTCCACCAGACGGACGTGCAGAATCCGTTGACGGGGCTCGAACACACTGATGTGTATGACGTGGTGAACCGTGGATACGTCTATAACACAGTGCCGCAGTTCCCGTCCCGTGGTGGACCCAGCAAGTCCGACATGCAGGCGGCCGCAGAGATGTTTGAGCTTGCTGAAGAGGCTACCGGACTCAACAAGTCCCCGCTGGCGGACCTGCTCAATGCGGAACTCAGTGCCTCTCAGATGAACGAGTGGGCCCAGTCCACCGGGAACGACGTACCGACTACCGAGAACGGTTCTCTGGACGCCGTGTACGCGTATCTCTACGACGAGGAGTACCCCGACCCGTTCGATGACAGCGAGGAGGCAGTCGAAGCGTGGGAGACGGGACAGTACGCGGACGTACTCACGCACAATATCACTGATACCGTGAAGACCAAGAAGGTCTATGATTTCGTTGACGAGTCAGCCATCCCGTTCAAGCACTACTCACCGACCCGTCTGGGGTGATTAACACTATGAGAGACAAACACCAAGACGACAGGCAAGCAGAGTATTGGCAATCGAAATTCTCGTCCATGTCTGAAATCGAACGGGAACAGTGGCGAGAAGGTAGATTCACAAAATAGGGTGTAGCCGAACTTTTATGTACCCCGCGGACTAAGCGTCTCTCATGCAAAAGAAGAATCTAATCGAGACGCTGAAAAGCCTTCGAAAAGACGAGGGTGTTCGAGTGCACCTTGATGACGGGACTTCGTTTGAGGGTATCGTCCACAAAGTCATGCTTGGAGCTGAATCCGATAGTGACCGCCTTCTGGAAGTGTCAGCCTACATCGACTCAACCGACAACCGTCTCTGTATTAAAGTTGAAGACGAAAATGTGACTGGAACAATCGCTCCGGCTCACATGAACGATGGTCGTGGAGTCGTCAGTATCGAGGGAGCTATTATCCCGATGCGGGAGTACAAGGTTACGCTTGATGGGCCCGCATTTGGAAAAAAGACTGTTGTAGCCAAGAGCGGAAACCATGCAAAGAAGATTGCAACCGAGGAGAAAAACGAAAACTCTTCATTTATTTGGAGTGCTCGGGACGTGAAGCTTTCCGATAACGCTGAGGAGGTGCAATCGTAATGTCAACGTCTGACCTTCAGAGCCCTTACGACCATCTCCGTGAGAACGGTTACGAGAGCGACGTAGACGAAGTTAGAGAAATCCTCGGCGGAGACGAGTGGTTCCAGATTCCGATGCAGTGCTCTCCCAAGTCAATCGCCGCTGGAGCGGTATACTACCTCCACAAGACCAACGATGACCGGAAGAGCAAGACGCAGGTCGAGATAGCCAAAGAGTTCGATGCGGCCACGCCGTCCGTTCGAACGGGCTGGAAGCACATCGGTGTCATCACCGGGGAACTGCCCGAAGAGGCGCTGGAGCACGACTTGCCGAACCAGTAGCAGTCGTGTGTTTACTCCGCTCCCGAAGCTTTAATACCCACCCGTCACAAAAGTCGGGTATGAACGTGAATCGTCGGACGTTTCTTGCCGGAGTAGCCCCTCTCTCAATCAGTATCTCTGTGGACGCTGAAATAATTTCAATCACGGAGGAACAATGACGAAGTACGGCGTTATCTCTGATATACATGGCAACTTTCCTGCCTTGAACGAAGTGTACAAGACTCTCATGGTCGAACACGACGTAGACGAGGTGGTGTGCTGTGGAGACGTAGTGGGAATCTTGGGCTGGCCGCTCCATACTGTCCACAAGATAGATGGCGTGTGTGAGCATGTCGTCTGTGGCAACCACGATGCTCGCGTCCGCGACGACTTTGGTGACCGACCGGAGTTTCCGGCGGCCGACGACGAAGCAAAGCTGGTCAACGAGAACCTGACTGACGGAGCACTCGAACTGGTTAACTCGTGGCCCCAGCGCGTCGAGACGGACGACTTCATCATGGGCCATAGCTGGCCTCAGCGTACCATCGACCCCGAAGAATCGCTGACTGGGCAAGTGAAACACGACCTTGGTGTCGAGCCTCGACACGCTCCGCGTGCGGGCAAGTATGCTGATGGGAAGTACGTTTTCCTCGGCCACACGCACCGTCAGTTCGAACAGTCAGTAGATAAGTTCCAAGGCCAATCGGGCCACATCGTCAACCCCGGCTCGGTTGGTGTACCGTGGCACGAGCCCGCGGAGTACGCGGTCGTGGATACGAAAACTGACGATGTACTCCTCGAATCTGTCGAATACGATACAGACTGTGTTGAAGAACAGTTCGACTACTGGAATGAGAAGATAGGGCTCAAGACATGGTAAAGGAAAATAGAAGTAATGCACCAAAGATTTAAAACCCACCCGTTCCAAAATTCGGGTATATGGTTTCAGCAAACATCGAGTATCTCAAAGATAACGGCCCGGCAATTAAAAAAGAACTTCCTAACACGGCTGTCAGCAGACACGATATGATAAAAGGTGTGCGAAGCTTCAAGGTTCCCTCAACTAGTTCGTTTTCGACACAGAGCCTTCGGGCTGTGTACTATCTCGAAGAACACGATGGCACAGATATTATCGAAAAGTGGCTCTCAGAGAATGAGCATGTAGTCGAGAACGCAAAGCGTCGTGGTGTGAGATATGCACTTCTCAATGCTAGCTCTCAGTTCCGTGATGCAGTTGATGAGGTTTTCCCTGTGAATGCTGAGCCGGTCTGACCAAACACTTATCATCCCCCCGTCCAAAGATTAAGGCATGAAAGAGTTCGATACGCCGACAGAGGACGAGATAGTTCACGGGTACGTCACTGACCAGTACTTCGTCAGGACTGAAGAGGCACTTGACGAGTCACATACGAATCCCAACGTCGTTGCAGAAGTTACAGCAGACCAGTTCCCCAACTGGGGGAAGGAGGTACTAGCCGGTGTCAAGGACGTGGCTCACCTTCTCGAAGGTCTACCGGTGGAAGTTGAGTCTCTTCCCGAAGGTTCGCTATTTGATGGCGGTCCCGTCATGCGAATCAAAGGTAAGTACCGAGAGTTCGCCCGATACGAAACGGCCCTTCTAGGGTTTCTGAGTCATGCCTCTGGAATTGCAACTGCGGCATTTGAAATTAACCACTCGTCTGGTGATGTTCCGGTCTACTCGTTCGGGACCCGACACGTTCACCCGATGCTATCTATCGTCGTAGAGCGGTCGGCGTTCATCGGTGGGATGGATGGCTACTCAAACACAGTTGCGGAGCTTGACTTACCGGACGACGCGTCTGGGACGATGCCTCACACACTGATGCTCGCACACGGAGAGGGCAACCAAGAAGAGGCGTGGAAAGCCTTCAACGACTCCGCGCCCGAAGATGTGCCTCGAATCGTGCTGGCAGATACGTTCACTGACGAGGTGGACGAAACTCTTCGAGCGGTTCAAGCTCTCGGTGACGACCTTGACGGCGTTCGTCTCGATACAACCGGCTCCCGTCGCGGAGATTTCGAGCACATCATCAAGGAAGTCCGATACAAGCTGGATGAAGTCGGTCGAGAAGATGTTGACATTTTCGTTTCCGGTGGTCTCGGTCCCGATGATGTGATGGACCTGCGTGAACATGTTGACGGATTCGGGATTGGTGGCTACGTGAGTAACGCAAACCCCGTTGATTTCAGCCTCGACATAGTTGAACGTGAAGGTAGACCCATCTCTAAGCGGGGGAAGCTCAGTGGGACCAAGGACCGTGACATGAGCAAAGTTATCGAAAATGGCGAAATCGTAACCGACTTCGACGTGGTGGAGGCTCGTGGCCGTTGTCTGAACACTGCTGTTCTGGAGGAAAATGTATGAAACTTGACCCGAAACGAACATCGCTGGTAGTCGTGGACATGCAGAACGATTTCTGTCATCCCGATGGAGAACTCTACAGTGAGGCCTCAGAAGCGGCTATCGAGCCCATCAACAAACTAATCAACCGGGCCCGTAATGTCGGGGCCAACGTCTTCTTCACACGGGATACCCACACTGAAAAACAGTTCGAGAGTGCCAACTACTACGACGAGTATAACCAGTGGGGAAAGCACTGTGAACTGGGCTCATGGGGCTGGGAAATTCACGACGCAATTGACGTTCGGCTTGGAGAGTACGCGATAACAAAAGATACGTATGACGCCTTCCACGAAACCCGACTAGAAGAGTACCTCCGGAACTTGGGAACTGATAATCTGGTGATAGTTGGCACCCTCGCAAACGTGTGCGTCTTACACACTGCCGCCAGTGCTGGACAGCGGGATTTCAAGCCGGTGATTGTGAACGACTGTGTTGGCTATATCGAGGAAGAGCAAAAGGAGCGGGCCCTTGAGCACGCCGAGTGGCTCTTTGGTGAAGTAGTTGAGAGTGATGAACTGGTGTTCGAGAAATAATCATGGGATTGATACTAAAGTGTAAGAATTGTGATACAGAAGCTGTCGAAGCACCCGGTATTGGTCCCTACTGTCCGAATCAAGACTGCGGGGTTGCTGATGGGCCTGAACTTCGAGAAGTCGGCACTGACCTTTCAAATTGGGAGTGGGGACCTGAAAGAGAGACTCTCACGTGCACGTGGATAGTACCGTGGGCCGGTGAGTGTGAAAAACCCGTGGTCAGCGACGACCCTCCCCGGTGTGAGAGGCACAATGAAAATTGGATGGAAGACTGTGTTGTCTGCGGAGAGCAGGCTGTGAAGGGTTGTGACGCGACGATGGGGCTGGTCTGTGGGGCACCGCTCTGTGAGAAGCACACAGCCAGTGAGTGTCCTCGCCACTAACCAAACTTTTATTACCCACCCGACCATCTGTTCGGGTATGAGTGGCTGGATAACGCTAACAATCGAGTTGAAAGACGGCGAGGCATACTGGAACGATAACGAAGAAGAAGAAGTCGGTCCTGCGGCCAAGGAAGCGTTCATCGAATACGGTGATGATGGGTACAGGTACGAAAACGGTGACTCACTCCAGTATTTCCTCGGGATTTCAGAAGCGACAAACCACCGACCTGAGAAGGGAACTCATCACAAGTACCTGATGGCGGTCGTCGGTGGCCGCTTTGAGGAAGAAGAGGTGTTTGAGATGCTTGACCAAGTTCTGTCGTATTCGACTGGACGAGCAGTAGTGATTCACTCGAACGATACGTCTGACACTGGCTACGGATACTTGTACGTTCATCGTGACGGCGAGTGGAAGGAAGCTGATGCCGTTGGAGAGAAGCAATCTCACGAAGGAACACACCTTGGGCAGTATGCCGCCGCTCGAATGTATTCGAGGCACGGTATTCCTGCCATTGCCAAGCGTCATATGACAATGGAGCACTCTGAGGTGGACGAGTACAGTGAACACACGCTTCACAACCGTCCTCGATAATCATGTTCGGAGAACCTAGTGGACCCACTTCGGGTGACAGTGTGGTTGCATCCTGTTACAACTGTAGCGAGCAGTTCAGGTACACCTGTGGCGAAGACGATGAAACGAGCTTCTGTTCTGACTGTGCTACTGAGGCTCAGGTCGCCAAGGAAAACATGGTTGCTGGGACATGGAATATCCGAAATGATGAAATTCGGAAACAGATGAAAAATATAATTGTAGAAACAACAGAATACCATGTCTTCGAAGCGGAACGAGTCAAACGATTGTGGGTGTACGACCCGACGGAGGATTCTGAGTAATGTCTAGCTGGACCTGCCCCGAGTGCGGGTGTGGCTTCCCGGAGGAAAGGGGACGTGTCAGTGTTCGGGCTCCGTGGCGAGACCAAGACCTTACATGGTGGCAACGTCTAACTATGGAAATAAATGATGCATTGGTTATGCGGACCTACTTCGAGCTACACTGCCCGAACTGCGGGAACAAAATAATCTCTCACGGGGGCGACTGAGATGCCCAGCGTCCCCATCCCTGACGAACGAACCTGTGTTGGTGCAAATAAGTGGACCATCCACGACCGGGATTGCAATATCTACGTCTACGAAGAGACGCACTCGGCGCTGTTCGGCCTGTTCGACTGGAACGCTCGACATGTCAGAATAGAGGTACCGTACAAATTCGAACCCCGAGTGAAGTTCATTCACGACACGCGTGGACGTAGCTGGCCGACAGAGTTACCCTCACGAGAGGAACACGTCGAAGAAGCCTATGAAAAAGCCAAGGACTGGATTGACCGACAAGACGACGTTATCGAGAACGGGGTTTCCTGAGACCAAACCTTTATTACCCATCCGTCCATCGTGTTTGGTATGAGCGCAGACCTGAACACGAGTGTATCACGACACCGGGGTCGCTTGGTCACTTCTGTGTACTACGGCGATTACGACGACTTTAAGACGTACCTGCACGACTTGGCTGACGACATATTCCCGTTCCCGGGATACCACCGATACCAAGACGAGATTCTGTACGAGACGCTGGAAGCGTACCTCGTTGACGACTACCTGAACGTCGTCGTAGAGGGCCCGACTGGAATAGGGAAGTCGGCAATCAACGTCACCGTTGGACAGGTGCTTGGACAGATTGCCGCGAACAAGGAAGAAATCGAGAGCCACTTCGGTATCTCACTCCGTCACCTCAACGACGGCTCAGCGTTCTACACAACGCCGCAACGCTCGCTCCGAAACCAGCTTGCGGAAGACGAAGACCTTGAGGAAGCTGTCAAGATGCTCAAGGCGAGAGCGGACTACACCTGTGGTGTGAGCGGGGAGAACTGTGCTGAGTGTCCGGTCAACAACGATTCAGAGGATTCCTGTCGGTCCCAAGGTCCGGCCTGTACCTACTGGACGAATAAGATGGATACCTGTGAGAACCACATTGCTGTTCTGACGTTCGCAATGCTGATTGTGGACCATTACCTCCCGGCTAGCGATGATGCCGGTCGTCTCTCGTTTGAGGACCGTGACCTCGTTGTCGTGGACGAGGGTCACGGTGTTGAAGAGCAGTCGGCCAGTCTCTTCGCCGGGTTCGACCTTGGTCCGTGGAGCCTACCCAAAAAGGTGTGGGGCAACGCCGACCAGCGCCTCGACTATGAAGACGAGCGACTCGGTGACGTAGAAGATGTAATCCGTGACGTACTGGTCCGAACCTCCAAATTTATCGAGAACAACAGCGAGAACGCCGACAAGGCCAACGAGGTCGAGCGGTGTGAGAACCTCATGCGGAAGATGCAGTACGCCCTTCGAACACACGAGGAGGGTGAAGGCTGGGTCGTTAACGTGGAGGCGGTCGGGCAGGACAACTCCGGAAAGAAGCTAGAAATCAAACCCGTCCGTGTGGACAAGTTCCTCAAGAAGTTCATCTGGTCACGCGGCCGTCGTCGCCTGATTACGTCGGCCACCATCCCGTTCCGAAACAACATCGGTCGCTGGGCCGACCGGCTCGGACTGGACGAGGGTGTCAAGTTCATCTCGAAGCCCACCCCGTTCCCAGTCGAACACCGCCAGATTCATCTCAACACGATGGTCGGTAAGATGGATAGTGACAACGAAGATGGAAACTGGAACGACGCTGTAGAGAAGGTTGTGGAGATATATGGCCACCACAAGGGCGAGAAGGGCCTCATACACTCGGTGAGCTATCCCCGTGCCAAGCGGCTCTACAACGACCTGAAACGGCGTCTTGGCGATGATGCCGTGATACTGGACGAGAAGAAGTACGACACCGACGCCATGATAACGAAGTGGCAAAACTCGGACGCTGAGATATTCATTTCCCCGGCCGCCACTGAAGGGGTAGACCTGTACGAGGACAAGTGCCGCTGGCAGGTTCTACTTAAGGTCCCCTTCGCTTACATGGGAGACTCCCGTGTAAACTATCTCGTCTTCGAGGAGAACGAGTGGTCGTGGTACTACGAGAACGCCACGATAGACATTATCCAGTCAGTCGGGCGTGCCGTCCGTGGGCCCGAGCCCAGCGAGGCGGCTTCGTACTACGTTCTCGATTCGAAGTTCACGTCAGTCATGAACCGAACCAGCCCGCCGGACTACTTCATGGACGCAGTGACGTTCGAAGCCCCTGACCACTGGGAGGACTCCAACGTCGCCCCGTGGCGCTGAAAAAAAAAAACAGTGTGTTTACCGACTCCCGAAAGCTTAAACCATACCCAGTCCAATTGTTGGACATGGCCAGCAACGACGAGATTAGAGATTTCGCCAAGACTCTAGACGTGCCCGACGAACTCCCGCGAGATGGGACGTATCAGGTTATGGCGGCCCGTCCCATGCATCAGAGCGAGGCGGTTACAGACTTTATCGACGGGCTGTACCACGCTATATACGTCATGGACCAAATCGAGGCCGAGAAGGGCTATGCAGGAGTTTCATTCCATCTTACGGAGGTAGAGATGGATGAGTGACATTTTCATTGTCGTTGAGCGTAAGTACGCTGAGGGACGGTACGCGATGGACCGGGTGAAAGGGAGGTATACACAACGAGGTGATGCGATTGAGCACTTCCACGACTACAAGGAGATTGATGCATATCCGGATGAATGGAACGTGGAAAAAGAGTTTGACGGCGCTCTCTTGCGGAAAGCGGTAGCAGTTGACCGAGATACAGAAATCTTAGTCAAGCGCGTACCCGTGGACGATTCATACGAAGTCCGACGGTTTGAAGAAGGATAGCCGCTACCCAAGTATTTATAACCCCTCCGACTGTATAAGATTCTATGCAGACAAAGCTAAACCGAGAGATTGGCGAATCGTATTTTGCTGACAACGAACAGAGTAATGGAATTATCCGAGTAGACCCCGATATTACGGAGAAAATGGACCTGACACCGGGTGAGAAGATTGTCATCGTTTACGGTGAGAAGTCAGTCTCAGCTTCTGTCTGGCGAAAAGACAGGGAAGACCACGGTGATGACACAGTTCGAGTGAACAAAGTTGTCATGAATGCTCTCGACGCAGAACCGGGAGATGAAGTTGTGATAAAGTAATGCTCCTTCCAAAAGCTTTATATCCCATCCGGTTCAAGGATTGGGTATGAGTGGCTGGACGATACTGACCGTTCGAGGCGCAAAGGCAGAAGATTATGAGAAGTCTCGCTGGGACAACTCAGACCGTTGGGACGCTACATCCGACATTGTGGCGACGATGGAAGAAGACTCACGTGTACGCAAGTGGACGACGTGGAGTAATCACGTCTACGCGTATCTCAACTGTCGTCGGTACGACTTCGACTTCGCAGAGGAGTTACTGGAAGACTACGCCGAGATGGTTGACGATGCCGTGGTACTCGGCGCTAACGACACGAGTGATACAGGGAAAGCTGTTTACTATGAGAGTCCCAGAGGAGATTACACAGACATGTACACAGAGACGCAGAGCGAAGATGGGGTCTACGTGGGAGAGGTTGCTCTCTCCGTTATCAGTGCTCGCCACGGAATAGTTGCCCGTGACCCCTTCCACAACACTAGTGGTCGTCTGGACGATAGCTACCTCGATGATGGTATCGACCAAGGGGGTAAGTAAATAGATGGCCGATGTGAAAGTTTGTGACAGGTGTGGAGCCCAGTTCAGTGGATGGCGTGCTGTTACACGAAAGTATCTACTCCACGTCGACGTGCTGAAAAACAGCACGACACCCACCGTTCGACACAAGCCGTTAGACCTGTGTTCAGAGTGTAACAAAAGCCTAAAGGAATGGTACAACACTAATGCCTAAATTAATTTGCACAACGTGCGGTGATGAGTTTGTTGTAGGGTTGTTCAACCTTCAGGAAAATGAACACCCCAAGACTGGTGAAGCAACGTGCTCTGAATGTTTGGACGCTACCACAAATCACTGAGCATATCCGTAACAATGGCACTTATTCGATGCAAATTATTTGGGCACAAGTACCCTTGGAGCGCGCATGAAACAAAATCAGAAGAAAATAAAGCCGCCCAGTACATCTGTCAAAGAAGCTGGTGTCGGAAAGTCGTAACCAGAAACCCCGACAAAGCACTGTTTACACCCACAGACACAGATAAGGAGATTGATGAGGATGAGTGAAATATTTGGCTTACTATATGTAGCATTTCTTCTGTCCTTGTTAGTATTTGTCATGATTGCTTCAAAAATTCTACTATTAATTGAGAAGATATGTAATGGGAATGGTAGCATAAATAAAGAGATATAAAAGTTTAATTAAACTTTAGACTCCACTCACAATGCTTAAAGAAAAAATGAAATATGCATGGAAAATTGTCAAAACTAGACTTCCTGCATATCGAGCACGCAATCGGAACACATAAGTCCCTCCCGAGTCAAGTGGAGGGTATGAAAGACCGAACTAAACAGAGTTTCGACACCACAGGCTATCTCGAACTTCTAAAGTGTGCTCTTGACGGAAGAATGTCATACAAGTACACGGTGAAGACGGAAGATGAACGAGAGGTGAACGAGTGGGGATTCAACCATACCGGGGATGATGAAAAACTCCGTGAAGAAATTCTGAACGACCCCGGGTTACAGAATCGTCTGGAACGTCTCACAGCCGATAGTGACGAAGGGTCCGAATCGGTCGAGAGTGTCCAGAAGTTGCAGGAGGATACTGTCTGATGGTGTCTCTCTGGCCTATCTCCGAAGACGCACGCGAGGCCCTAGAGAGCGGCGAGCACGTCAAGCTCACGATACCCACTCCCGGCTATGGGTCAGTTGTAGTCGGCTTCGAAGAGTACGTGTCCGAAGACTACGAACTGTGTGAATGGGAGACTGACGATGGATGGAAAAAGCCCTCAGACGATTCAGAAGAGCCTGACGCATGGCAATTTACCGTCGTTCCGTCAACACCCGAAGGAGTGAAAGAAATAGAGCCTTACGAGACAGTTACGTTCGAACACCCGAGTGAAACATATGGAAAAGCGAAAGGGTATGAATTTCGAGACGTAGAACCGCTCTACACGGACGAGTAGTTCCGTTTCCCGAATCTTTATTAGCCATCCGGTCGTTTGTTCTCACATGCCTTGGCAGAAAATCGTCCGTCACATCAGCGACCAACGGCTTATCGTCCAGAGCAGGGACGGGAAAGAGTATCCTGTCGAGACCGAGTACGACAGATTCGGTGAGGGTGTGTACCAACAGATGATGAATCACAAGTCCGACCACAAGACTCTCTGGGGCTGGATTAACTTCGACGGAGACGACGGACCCGTGCTCGAAGACTGGAAACCCTCGGATACGTGTCCCGACAAACCGCCGTGGGAAGTGTAAATCTCCCCTTCACAAACCTTTATTACCCATCCGGGCATGTGTTCTCACATGGCAGACGTAGTACCCATCCACCGGCTGAGCGCCTTTAAGCAACTCCACCACGGCTACGGCGGGGATAAGCGAGACAGTGAGTCTGTCATGGTCATCCCGAAGCCCGACGGTACGCTGACGGAGGTCGAGGTGAAGGTTTCGGCTACCATCAGTGAGGCCGATGAAACCTTTCCGAAGAACCACGTCGAACACACCGACTCTGGTCACTTGATGTTCGGTGACAAGTCCTGTTCCGTGCGCGTTATCCCGTCCGACGGTGACCGCTACGTTGACGACTACAAAATCAAGCTGACGGAGCAAGAAGACGGTCTGTGGGCTGTCTTCTACCGTGAGGAGGGACAGCCCCTCTACCAAGCCTACAACGACGTGGCAGAGGCAGGCAACTACCTCTTCGGCCTTCCTGAGATGGAAGAGGTGGGCCTCAACGTCCGTAAGGGCGCTAAAATCGTCAACGAGGAACCCATCCACGAAGAAGTGGAGGTCGATTACTACGGCGAGACGAGAACACGGAAACGAGTGGCGGGAATAAAGCAAGAAGAGGGAGGTCGTTGGTTCGGGGTACGCGTGCGTGTGTTTGCATCCTCGGATACAGACAACACCCCCGAAGACTTCGTAGACGACGTGGCTGACGAAGTGGGCATTGAGAGCCTCTCCGACGAGCCGCCGAAGCTCACCTACTTCGCTGAGGACCCGACGTGTTCCTGTGACGACCGACGTGGTACGTTAGTCGAGCGTCACGACAAGACACAAACCATGCGGTGTGAAAATTGCGGGGGGACGTTTACTGTTCGGAATCGACGTGAAATCGCACACGAGCCCGGGAGGTACTGAGATGGCGAACTTCGGCTGGAGTCTTCCGCCGGGAGCGGCCAATGACCCTGCGGCTCCGTACAATCAGGACCATCCACCTCTGCCCATGTGGTGTCACGAGTGCGGATTCAAGGCTGAATCTATCGAAGCGGTAGAAGCGCACAAGCACGGAAAAACTGACTTTGCGACGGAGCCGAGGGAGTATTACGAAGAGTAGACCCACCCCACGCAGAATAATTACGCACCGTGACAATAGTTCTCACCGGCAGTTTTGAAATCAAGATACACCGTCTCACACCCCGGGTTATCGATTCAGTTACGAGAGCGCCTATACCGGCCTAACTCAACCGCCGAATCCCAAATCTTTATAACCCCTCCGGCCATCTGTTCTCACATGAACGCCGATGCGACCCAGATGATGATTGACACGGATTGTGGGCACACCGTCCCGAAGTCCCAGACTGTGAGTGTCCCGGAGATTATCCTTTGCCGGGAGTGTTACACTCCCTTCGACGTTACCGAGTGGCCGCAGACAATCGGCAAGTACGAGTACCGTGCTCGTGAGAAATTCGGAACCTCAAAGGAGTCCAACGAAGTCTACATCATCGGCCTCGACCGACGGGGACGTGCGAAGTACTACGACGAAGACAATCGGCGTGTGTTGACCTACGTCCCCAAGCACGACACAGCCTACCAGCAGGACAGACACGAGCGTCAGAAAGAGCGTGACAAGTCCAACCTTCGACCGCGTAAAAATATCTACTGTCCGGATGGCCCGGCACCGATGCAGGCAGAAGAATTTGTCACACTACCGAACGGAGACCACATCGTTGAAGTCGAAGTCTCTGACAAGCTCAGCATGGGCAAGCTGAAAGACTGGATTCAGGAGAACTGCGGCGACTGGAAACAGGTTCACCCTGACGTGGTGAAGCGAATCGGCATCGACGGGTTCGGACCGACCAGCGGTGAGCGCGAGCTTGACTTCCTTTGCCGGGAATGTTATCATCTCGTCAGAAGTCTTGACCCGGCCGACGCTGACCGGTGCCCTGAGTGTGATTCTCACAAGTTCTACCACAAGCCGGAGGAATCCGATGCAAACTGAGTATCCGGTCGAGCGCAACCGGAAGGAGCATGTCGTTCTCTTCGGAATGCTCCGCTAGTTCGCCACTCACCGAAAGCAAGAGACGCCGATTTCACCCCACATCGTCCCGTCAGCGCCCGCGCTTCGAAAGACGGAGGGGCCGCTTCGGTTCTACCCGAAGTCAGCAGTCTCACACGCGATGGTACGCCTGTGTGAGAAGGGGTTAGTCGAGAAAACAAAGTACTACGGGAAGGTGCTCGGCTGGCAACTCACGGACGATGGCATCGACCTTATCGAGGAGATGGGGCCGCCCAAGCAGTACGACCATTAACTTCTCCTTCCCCAATCTTTATTACCCTCCCGCGTCTCGTATCGTATATGCGGAGCACAACCCAACGAGGATTCACCTCCTCGGCCGAGTACAAGCACGAGAACTCCTGTGGTCTGTTCGAACAGAACTACGCCATCCGCAACGAACACGCGGAGTTGCTGGACGAGATTGCCGCTGAGTACGGTGACGACGTGGACGTTGGTGCGGCTGGATGTAACGCGTGTTTCACCAGTGGAAGGCCGCTGTCGGCCTTCTACATCGCTCAGATAGATACGTCTGCGGAAGACTTCTATCTGAAGTTCGACACGGACACGGACGAACGAGACGACCTTCCCGACCGAGAAGAATTTGGTAAGGAGATTTGTCGTCTCGCGGACGCTCTGTGTGTCAAGTGGTCGTGGACTGGTGACACGAGGAAGGCGATTCACATCGGTAAGAGCGACACCTACGACGAGGAGGTGACTCTATGAGGGCCGCTGAACAAGTCGACCGTGAGGAAGACGACTCGGATATTCCTCTCCACGAAATCGAGGGATACGACTGGTACCTCGAAGTGGGTGAGAACATCGGTCCTGATACGCTACTCCCCGGACTCGGTGAAGACGTACACCGACTCGTGGAGAAAGCTGGCTACACGCCTGATATGAAGGGCACAGTATATGTCTCAGTTATGATAGAAACTGGTGGCTACGACTGGATTCCCGAATTTACAGGAAATGATACGAAGCACGACGTAGAAGCCATGACGGAGCGCGTGGGCGCTCACACCGTCGATGATGATGCTGAGTACTGGGTGCTGAAAGAGGCACCGGAGGTGGAAGCATGAACCTCCGGAAAGCGCCCCAAGAACGGTCCACGGCCAAACGCATCAAGGACCGAGAACTGGGACACCCTGATATAGTGTTGGACACCAGAGGTGACCGTATGATAATCTACGAACAAGCCGAGGAAAAATCCGTTCCGATTCTCAGAAGTGCTGAGGAGGTCCGTGACGTGCGTGACTACCTCGACGCGTGGCTGGAGTACCACGACGAGCAGGAGGCTGGGGACAATGAGTGATAGAGGATTCGAAGAGGTTTCGGACGACGCGCTTGTAGACGCCTATCAACACTATAACAGTGCACTGATTCACGTGGAGGAGACCAAGTGGAACCTGTTCCGTGACGAAATAGAGGACGAACTTCGAGACCGAGGCTTCGACCCCGACAAACTGCCCGCGAAGTAACCGGTACCCAAATACTTATACTCGCCCCGTGCCTCACTTTGGGTATGCACGGGAAACCTGACCCCGACGCGTTGTCGTATCACATCAAACACACGACGGTTGCGGCTATCAACGACATGGATTCTCAAGATGTGGTGATTACGGCCGATGGAGAGATAGACAGACCCTACGCCAACGACCCCGAGGGACTTCATATTGGCTTTTACGAGGACGAGACTGGAAACGAGGTAGAGTACCACTTCGTGTTGGGTGCGGGGTACTGGGACGTTGACAGTCGAGATTTCTGTCAAATAGTCGGCATCGAACAGCGCGTGCGTGAGGACAACAACGGAGAAGTAATAGAGGGCCCCGAAGGTGAGCCGTGGGTCGTTCTAAAGTACTACAAGGACCGTGAGGGTGGGTTCAAGCACGTTCATACGCCCAGCTACTGTCTGGGCGAGGAGTACGGCTCTGGAAAGCTCTCACGCGTGCTCGTGAGCGATTTCGACGCGCTCTCTATCAGGGGCACACGACACTCGCTCAAATGCCAAGCCAACCATGATAACAAGTCGCTGGACGACTTCATCTGGATGCGTCAACGTTCGGGTGCAACCACAGGAGGGCACCCCTGATGGTGACAGCGATTCTCTGCTTCGGGCTCGTGCTGGGTTTTGTCATCGAGATACTGTAGGTCACACTGTGTTTGCCGCGTCCCCAATCTATAAGTGGCACCCGGCCCTTGTTTGAGATATGACGCGCTACACTGTCCGTGCGTGGGAGCGGTTCTCAGACGGGAACGTCGAGGCGGCAATCGTTGACAACCACTCCGGTGATACGAAAGCTCGATTTGTCGAGCAAGAGACGAAACTTGCAGAAGCCACGATGTACCTTTCCGTCGACCCCACTGTCAAGGACTGCCTTCAGGGTGGGAACGGTGCCTCGCTGTACTACGTCGAGGAGTTTTCCGGTCCGAACACCGTTCAATATCAATGGTTCTACGGTGGGGGAAGAAGTAAGATGTGGCAAGAGACAAAAGAAGATGTGGCAAACCTCGACCACATGCTAAAAGATGATACACTCATTCCGATTGAGACAACTGAGAGACCGTCTACCTTCGTCATGCCCTCGGGGTGGGACCAATGACGGACGACGAACAGAGCCAGCTAGAGACGGCGCTGGACGTGGCCCGGGAGCAGGCAGAGACAGAGTGGAAGCAGACGAGTATCACCGAGGAGATTGAAGTGGTCATCCCCATCGACATGGGGCCGGAGTTACGCGACTCGGCTGAGGTGACGTGGGAACAGGCCGACGCTGATGATTACCCTCGACGGCATAGAGAGTGCCCTGAACGGTCGTTAAAGGAGTACGTTGCTGAGACGGTCGCTACAGACCAGTTCCTCGAACGACACGACGTGAAGCGAAGTAACGTGGATGCAATCGCCCGGACACGTGGGCGGACGAGGGTCATGCGTCAGGACGGCGAGCTACACGCGACCGGCGAGGTGTGGGAGGTAGTCGTCCGCGTATGAGGGAGTACCTCGGCCTGCTCGTGGAGACAATTCAGTGGGTAATGTTCATCGGTTCGATAGTAGTTGCTGGGGAGTGGTACTTCAGCGCCATTGCGTCAATCCAGTGGTGCTAACCAAACCTTTATAATCCATCCGGCTCTATCTTGGGTATGTACGAAATAGCTCCGTCGGAAGACGCGCTCGTCGCTCTGGACACGCTCAGAGCGATGGAACCGGTCGAGAAAGCAGGTGCACGACCGTACAGCAACTCGGACGGTGAACGTGGATACGAGCTTGTCTGGACCATCCAGTCGGGACTCACCCCGGCTGATGAAATAGAAGACGTACAGGGCAGACTCAAGCGCGTGTTCGATTACCACTTCCACGGGATTCGACGTGGCAGAAGTAGTGGTAAAACTCAGCTTGTATTCCGTGCAAGCTCGATTGAGGAGACTATCGAAATACTCGAAGAGTAGCCGGCACCCAAGGTTTTATACCTCACCCGACCCTTGAGTCGAGTATGAACCGCGACGCACTCAAGCGACGAATCCGGCAACATCTTGACGGCCGAGCAGTTCACAACCTACGAGCACGCAGACGTGGAGATTCCCTACGAGAAAGGGACTGTCACAGGATTCATGACTGAGGAACCGTCGAAGCGAGCCAAGCAGGTCATGGAAGCCGTGAGCTACGTTGAGATTGACGAGCCCGAGGTGGCCATATGAACGCGCGTATGAGCGCACTGATGGGCGCGTGGGCGACAGCCTTCATGGCGCTGTACTATCTCTCGTGGCCGCTGAGGAAGGTCTACGGGGTGGTCGCATGACCGAAGATGAACAAGTCGTCGTGACCATCGAATGGTGGGGAATGCTACTGATACTCGCATATCTCGTGTTCATGGTCTGGTTCGTCTGGCAGTTGCTCACCACACCCATCTGACCGCTTCCCAAATACTTATTACCCACCCGACTCTAATATCGGGTATGGCCCAGAGCGATACACCGAATCGAAGCATCCCCGATTCGCAGAATAAGATTGACGATGACATGCCCGATGATGTGGGTATTCAGACGATGGAGCGAGCACAGGACCTCTCGCGCCATTACGAGCACATCAAGGATAACACAGTGGATGATGGGACAGTCTACGGCACAGTGAAGGCTATCGACACGTCTCCCGGAAACAACCGGATTCACGTAACGTACAGCCTTCCTGCTGAAAGTTCTACCAAAAAACACCGGTTCAAGGAGCCGAAGGTGTGGTCAGACGACTACAAGTTCGTCCGGTGGGTCCGGCACTACGGCTACGATGCCGACTCGTTCCCGAGCATGTTACGGGACAAATGCAAGGTCAAGGTCGAGACCGACGAGACCGACGGTGGATACGACCTGTACATTCCCAAAGAGAAGGGTATTCTGAGCTATCTGTCAGAGGTGAAAACGTATCTCTTAGAAATTGACGAGCCTGTCTCAGTGATTCTACTCCTCGGCTTCATCGTTCATTCAATTTTAGCTATGGGTGGTGTCATATCATACGACCTACCGGTTGAACAATTTATATCTATAAGTGGAGTTGTACTTATACTATCACTTGTCGCCATCTTTGTGGAAGCAGAATACAAGAATCTGTAGCCGCTTCCCCAATCTTTATAACCCATCCGGCCTTCATAGCGAGTATGAAGCCCGAAGACATTGCAAACACAGAGTCAGGTCCCGCTAACAAGCCCTCGGTTCTCTCGAAGAGCGGCTGGGGTGTCTCTTCGTCAGACCCGCACGCTGGCGACACTATCAGTCCGCACGATAGCTGGACTCAGTACGACGAGGCGATTCTCACTCCGCTCACTGACAGCCATGCGTGTGAGTTCTGTAACGAGGAAGTTCACGTCGCTGAGAGGGGTGTAATCCCCGCCGACTACAGCATCGAGGCTGTCGGGATGGGTGACGACGGAGACCTGCATCTCGCGTACACGTGCCACGCGTGTATCTCCGACGCTCCTGTTGTCGAGCGGTCAGTTATCGACCACGGCGTTGAAGACGTGTACGTGCTGTACGAAGACTGGGACAGTCCTGTAAAGATGGAACTAGCGGACAGTCGGAACGGAATAACTCACCCCGCTGACCGAGAATAGCTCCGCTTCCCCAATCTTTATAACCCATCCGTTCCTTGTGTCTAACATGGCACGAGAGACCGCGGCCGACGACGTGACGATGGAAATGGCGCGAGAAGCACTTCAAATGCAAGAGCAGTTCCGACACGAAAAGTTGGACCAACTGGCACAGTTCCATCACTACCTCACGTCGGTCGAGTACTTCATGTATTCGATGGTTGACAACGGCTCACACGAGCACAACCCCGACTTCATGTCGCACATCCGAGCGAACAACCCGCAAGCATGGGACAGCATGAAGCGAAACCTCTCGGACCTGATAGACATGGTTGTCGAGTTCGCCGCGGAAGAGCGCCCGGAAGCTGTCTGCTGGACGCTCGAACAGTAGAGTTACTAATGCAAGTCACGACCCAACCTCACAGCGCGAACGCCAAGAAATGCCACATAGACGTGCAAAAGGACTACGGCTACATCAAGACGCTGGGCCCGCGTTGTGGGCAAGACAAGAGCGAGTACGACGAAGAGATGGTCAGAGAAGTCCCGGAGATGGAAGCCCTCGACATGCTCGACATGGGACTCCTCTGCCGAACCTGTGCAAAGTACGAGGGCCTGTTGAACGAGTAGCACACTGTGTTTACCTAGCTTGGACGAGCAAAAGGAGTACGCCACCGATGGAGGTGGAAACTCCCAAGCTTCCCAACGTCGCGCATCCCACTACGCGACGAGAGAGACTTCTCTGGCGGTTTACTTAACCATTTTTGACAACTTCGTGCAACAGTTGCACGAATCTGGGACAGTTCCGCTTCCCAAACCTTTATATCCCTCCCGACCCTCGTTTGAGACATGACGACGCATGAGATAGACACCGACCGACCCGTGCTGTTCAAAGGCCACGGCTACACTCTCCGGGCGCTGGGCGACAAACACAAGGATGATTACTCGCTTCGTCACGGGGGTCTGTACGTCGAGTTTTCAAGTGTCAAGTGGTCTGACATGGTGTGGCTCCTCTATTCCCGTGACTCTGGTACGTACATGAGTCTCCGACATGACACCGAAAATGGTGGTGATATTCCCAACCCGCTCTACCACCTTCTTGAATCCATTAGACATGGTACCATATCCATGTCTGACGAGCCGGTGGCCTTCGGTGAGTACGAGGTTGATGGTGTCGGGTCTCCGGCACAACAGGCGGGCTACGACGGAATGTACGACGAGAACCCGTGGTACGAGCGGCTCGAAGACCAGTACGACACCTACGCCCGGATGCTCCTCTGGGAGAGTCGTGGGAACGACTATGACGAAGTGCCGGACAATCCCGACCACTGGTTGAGTGAGAACACTGACTTGGACGAGGGAACCATCCCGGCGTGGTTGGCTCGGACAGCGTGGTTCAAGGCGTGGGACGCACAGGACGCTGACGAGGAGGCCAAGGACGTGGCTGAGGTGCTGGGGTGGCTCTAAGATGGTGCACATCCCTCCGGATAGAGAGTGGGCCCTCAACGCCACAAACTCAGTCTTGTGTGGTCGCAACAGGCCGTACACTGGGCCTCGGTACGAGACTCGTCACTACTGCACAAACTGTCAACAAACAATCGAGAACGTCGCTCTTCACAGAGCGTATCAACACGTCGTCGCTCGTCGGTTAGTGAAGGTTGAAGGAACCTTCAAGACCTACACCAACGGGCCCAAGAAGCGGTACGCGCAGATGTAATCCATACCGCTTCCCAAATCTTTATAACCCTTCCGGCCCTCGTTTGAGACATGGCACACAGCCAACCCACTGAGTCAGACCGTGTAAAGCAGAGCCATGTCAACCTCGCAATCGAGACCATTTCTCGGTCTGACGAGCTATCGGGCGACTACGCGGACCTGTTCGACGGAACAACTTTTCTCGGCACCAACAAGCAACTAACCGAGATTCGCCACGCAATGCGAGACTACGAGAAGAACGAGGCTAGCTTTGGGGAGGAGACGACCTACTACAACGCCCGGTTGAACCTCCAGTACCTGCTCGACATGGACGAGTAACCGCTTCCCAAATCTTTATAACCCTTCCGTCCCTCGTCTGAGACATGAAGGGCAACCCCGACCCGCGAGAGGCCGACAACGCTGACACGATGATGACACTCGGTCGAGTGCTGTACTACGAGCTTCGGAAGACGAGCCTGATGCCCGACCTACGAGCCAGCAAAAGCCTCCTGAGCGACGACCCCGAGTACTACGAGGCCCGTATCGTGATTGAGGGTGGTAGCTCCCGTCAGTGGCTGAACCCCGACGCCATGCGTGTGCTCGCGGACCACGACATAGCGGTCGAGCCGATTAAGCGAGAGCACTGGCAGAACGCCCTCTACTCCGAGTTTCGGGTTGACATTCCCGATGAAGTGTTAGAAGCCTACGAGCGGGCCGCAGAGGAGTTAGGTGTCCCGCCCGCACCCAAGGACTGGGGTACGGACGAGAAGGGCTGGTACACTCACGAAAACATCATGTCGAGCTATCGGGCGGAGCAAGACGAGTAACCGCTTCCCAAACCTTTATTACCCATCCGGCCGTCGTGTCTAACATGGCACGACAGACCGCGGCCGACGACTTCGACTTCTGGGACTACCGAGAATCGCTTCTCGACGCTGGCGTCGAGTGGGTTCGGATGGAACTGGACCGCTACGACCACGAGAGCGATGCGGTGACCGATGCCGCCTTCGAGATTGCGGACGAGGAGGTTGGCTACAGTCCGGTTAGTCACTCGCTGGCCATTCTGGAACACTCTCCCAACGAGCCCGAAGAGTGGCACCACATGGCGGAAGGAAAGGACGACTGGCGAGAGGTGATTCGGACGATGGCCTTCACAGTGGTCCGTCAGGACTTCTACGATGCGCTGGAAAACGAGGGGTATCTGGACGACCACTGGAACCCCACGGACAAGCTCACGGGCGCACAGGAGGCCTGAGATGGGACGCTGGAACTTCTACGTCGTACACATTGACGAGACCGGGACAGAGGATGTGTCGGGCCCGTGGCCGAGCTTCAAGGCCGCCGAGCAAGTCCGGCAGGACCAGTACGGTGACCTGTTGGACGAGTACGACGTGCGGTCCCGGCGCGAGAACGAGCGGGCACAGCCGGCCTAAACGTGCAAGGCCTCGAATCACACGCGGCAAGTCACGGGTACGGCGTGACCCCGCTGTACGAGCACTGCAAGTTCATGATGCGGCACCCGGACTGGACCATCGAATCCAAGCGTCAGGAGGTTGAGCGGATGGCTCAGCAGGTGGAAGGGTACGAGTACGTTCGAACGACCCGGCCCTGACGTAGCGGCAACTTTTTCTTGAACACAGGGTATTAAGTGGCACCGGAGTCTGGTGTACAACATGGAAGTCGAATGCCCCACCTGTGGCGAGACGTGCCGGCCCCAAGAAATCGAGCAGAAGCGCGACGAAGAGCTACCTGTCAAGGTTGCCCGACGCCAGAGTGGCTTTTCGGGGGACATTGTGTCTCTCTTGGAGATGAACAACACCGCGTACATGGCCGAGCTACCGTGTGGTCACGAATTTCTGACAGTCAATTAAAATGGCTGACATGACCATCACCACAGACGGAGAGCCTCACTCCGAGGAGGACACGTACAACTACAGAGCGGCATGGTACACGCAGGCGGCATAGTCCGCTTCCCAAATCTTTATAACCCATCCGGCCCTCGTGTCTAACATGGCACGAGAGATTGCCGACGATTCACTCGAAGCGTGGAAAGAAGCCCGAGATGCCGTCTCGAAGCTCACCAACGAGGTTCTGGAAGAGGAGGGCTTCGACGCGTTCCTCGACATGCAGGAAACGCTCTTCGAGCTACAGGCGGGCGTGCGTGCCCGTGACCCCGAGTTTCAGGACGTGAACCTACCCGGGACGCGAATCAACATCCCCAGCAGTGACCGTGTAGTCGGGGACAACCCCAGCGTCTCTGACGAGCACGGAGAGTGGGTCGTGCCCACCAAGCACCGGGAGTTTCGTGTGTTGGACGACCTTCGGGTCACCCGGCCTGACGGCTCCCCGTACACGGAGCACGCGGTCTCTGTGGACCACGTGATAACGCCCGAGGGTGAGGTCCGCCCGGAGGTCAACGCCGTCCCGCTGGACGAGGTGGGTCGAAAGCAAGGCAGTCACATTCGGTAGTTCTGCTTCCCAAACCTTTAAGTGATACCCGGCCCTCGTTTGAGACATGACGACGATTGCTGAAGCTCATTACGAGAACGAGCGCGACACCGAGATTGTGAAAATTGACCGTCTGCACGTCTCCGGCGAGCACCCGAGTCGTCTCGACAACGGCCGTGGTACTAAGCTCGTGAAGGCGAAGACCATCAACCTGAACGGGATGCACGTCGCGCACCTCGCAAGCGGCACAGAAATCGGCTCACGGAACAGCGGCGAGATAACCATCGTCATTGACTACGACTGGCACGACGAGGAGAAAGCGGCGCATGTGTGGGTGTTCCTTAATGAACCGGAGGCCGACCGATGAGCGGCAATTTGCTATAGCGTCATACGGTTTATGCGTCGACGGACAGACCGCCGACCGCGGACAAGTCAGGGACTGGCGGTGCGTGGACGAGCGCCGGCCGACCCCCAGCCCTCCCCCGCGGGTGGGGTATTCGTGATTGGACGAGAGAGGGGCTGAGGCTTCTAAAAGGGGAGTTGACCCCAGCGAAAGACGGAAAATTTTTTGACTATAGGCATGGGCGAAGCAACCCTATGGAGCCCCCGTGTACCCCTCGTTCACGGGACTTTCAAACCCTCGTAGAAGCACAGTACAGAGCCTCTCGCAAGCATTTCCACCAAGGGGTTCTCGAAGCCAAAACCCCGGGGGTTCAGGGCCTGAGAAAGGGGCTGGACGGCCTTTCAGAAGCGTCGATATGGCCACGGACACGGACTGTCGGTCGACTTCTCGACGGCGTCGACGTTCCGAGTAGTGGCAAGTAAGTAACACGACTCGGACACGAATCTGGTACCACGCACACAAATAAGAGGTTGTATATGGGTACGTGGGCATACACCCCATGTTCTATATAAGGCTTACCCATATCTTTAAGTAGGGGTTTTACCCTGCCGCGCGGTCTCGGAGAAGAGTCGACAGATACCTCCCCTTACACAAGGTTTATGTCCCACCCGACCCAAGGGTGTATATGGAAAGAAAATTCTCATGGGGCATATGTGATTACAAAGGATGCCACTGTCCGCTTATCGAAGCTGGGTTTACACTAGATGACGACCAACACCATCTGGTTGACATATACGACGAATTAATGTTTCATCACGCCAATAAAACAATCGGAGTAGCAGATGAGGAGAAGGTTCAAGAGGAATGGAAGAAAGCGACAGAAGAGATGGTGAAAAGGCTTGAAGATAGTCAAAAATTTGACCAGAAAGATATAATCAAGGTACGACACCTAAGCCTCCGGGTCCAAAAGAATCTTGGTTGGCTAGAGAACTCCGACTCGGGGGAGTAACAGATGCCCACCTGCCCGGAGTGTGAGGGCGACATGGAGCTAGTCCTCGGAGGAAGTGCCTGCCACGACTGTCAGATATTCTTCAGCCCCTACGGGTTCAAGGAAAACTGGGAGATTCGGTAAGGCGGGGTACCCCAACCTTTATGTAGGGTAGTTGCCCTGCGCTTGGACAAGATGGGGGGCAAACACACGCCGCCGACGCTTTTCTGCCGCTACCCCAGTCTTTATAACCCATCCGACCCATTTGTTAGATATGGCACTGAGCCAATCCCAGATTGAGCGGTCCGAGGGCGACATATACGCCCGTCGTACCAAGGTGGCAGAAGTCATCAACGGTCGGACCGGTTCGATTACGTTCGGGCCCATGACCGTGAACCGTCACCCCTCCGGGAAGCACCTCGCGGTGTACAGCCCGGACGGGGACTTTTACGAGATTCGAATCCCCGACGAGAAGGCAGTCGAGGCCGTCGAGTACGAGATTCGAGACACGTGGGAAGAGTGGCTGGAGGCGCTGTAGCATGACAAAAATGGGTATCCTCGGGGAGGCGTTGCGAACGCTGGCTCACCCCGACCGACGGAAGATGATGCGAGAACTGAAGACCCACGCCGAGGCCGAGGTCGAGGCCCACGACGGTGACGTTCGACTGGCGCTCGTTCATCGACACCTCCCGGACCTGTCTGACGCCGGCTATCTCGACTACGAACAGTCGGGGTATCAGTTCACTATCAGACGGGGAGACAACTGGCAGGAGGCGGCCGACCTACTCGACGCCGTGGGAGAGTGTGACCTGCCGTCGGAGAACGCAGAGGTGGCCATCATCTAAGGCTGGAGTCTTCCCGTTCGATAGCAGTATCTTTAAGTGAGGTAATTGCCCTGCGACTGGCCGCCGGGCCGCCCGCATTTCCTCTTAAAAGAAGGTCCGCATCTACCTTTGGACTAGGTAACCGCCGTCTTTTCTCTGGACTAGGATACCGCAATGTAGAGTTGGACCAGAACAGCAAATCACAACTGGAGAGGCGTCGACTGTGTTTGCTTACTCTAAACCAGCAAACATCAGGACTTCCAAAAGACTTATGCTTACCTCGACCGCGCTCATTCCCACTTTCGTGGGCATCACATATAAACCTTTCGGTTGAACAGGTAATATTACCCGGTAATCGGACCGAAAACACTTAATGAACTAACATGAACGGGTAATATTACCGTCGAATACCGGTATATCTCGATGATATTACCGACTAATATTCTCGGGCGCATACAAACTGACTTTGGGTAGAATCAACTCTACTTGTAGAAGCGTGTGATAAGAGCCGGATGACGAGTCCGGCCCGGCAGTGACCAGATACGGTGATTCAAGTCGTGCCCGGTCGAGGGATGAGGGCCTTTCCTTGCCCTCAACTGAGTTTTGGGTCCACGGGTACTTAAGCATTGCGCCGCCGGTACCTTTAAGTATAGATGTTGCCCTGCGGTCGCGGCCGCCGAACGCGGCCGTCAGGCCAGCGCCATCACAAAGCCCAGTGCGAGCCCGATGGTCAGAAGTAGCGTAACTATGCCTTCTCACCCCCGTACCGGCGCTTGAGGTACTCCTCGATGGTGATGTAGTACCCCTGCTCGATTGCCTCCTCCTGAGTCATGTACCCCGCATGTCCTCCGTTGGTCCGGCCGTACTTCTTACAGGTGAACCCGATGGCGAAGCTGGCGCTCTCGTGAAACATCGGCTCGCCCGGGCTCATGAACGCCCCACACTCGGGGCAGTTGGGTCGTGCACCGTCCACGAAGACGCCGTAGTGGCCCGAGCCCGGGAGGTTGTGTCCCGAGAGGTACGCCGTCTCACTGGAGTTGACGAACTCCTTGATGGCGTCGTCGGTCCAGTACTCTCTGTCCGAGATGACCGTCTCGCCGTCTTCAGCCAGCATGTATACCTCCACTTCGTAGTCCTCGTAGTCCTCGAAGTTGTTGAACCGGACGAGTCCCTCGTGACCCTTCTTGTCGGACCGCCAGAGTGCACCCATGCCGGTCGCTCCAGCAGGAGGGTCCACGTCGCCGTCAGGCAGGTCTCGCTTCATTCTGTGGCCTCCTGCGGCTTCTTCTCGTCCACCTTCTCGACTGTGAGGTTGAACGTGTACACAGTGCCGTTCTCATCTGTACGGTAGATTGTCTCTGAGTTGTCGGTCGCGGCCATGTACTGGAGCCATACCAGCGTGGGGGAGTCACTCATACGTAATCACTCCGAGGGGTCTTCTCGCATCGTCTTGGGCGTGTGACCACACTCGTCACAGCGGTCGGCGCTCACGGGAGAGCCACACTCGGGACAGGCGAAGGTCGACCCGAAGCCCTCCACGAACTCGACGGCCGCCACGGAGTCGGGCATACGCGCGTCGATGATTCGCTGGTCGGTCGTTCCTTCGGTGCTTGCAAGTCCTTCGGCGTTGGTCTCTGACATAGGTTGTTGCCTCCATCCTACTGTAGAGCCGGGAGGGATATAAAGAGTTGTGAACCAGCAACAAGTTCAGTAACCCCCACCTTTAAGTCAGGTAATTGCCCTGCGGTGCGGCCGCGAAAAAAGTCGTGTCAGTCAGCCAGAAGTCGTTCTCTCAGTCGTCCAGCGAGGCGACCGGCGTCACTCCTTCGGGTGACGCAACGGTGCTCGGCCCGTCGACCCGTAGCCCGCCTTCGATGCTCGATACGTCCGTCTCAGAAAGAGCGTCACGCTCTTCCACCATGCCAAGTGCTTGTTCATCGGTCAGATACTGGGCCTTGTTGGGGTAAGCGTCGGCCCATTCGCCCGTCTGTGCGTCCTTCTCCGCCAGCAGAACCTCCTCGTAGCCCGAGATGGTCATGGTGTCCAGCACCACCACCTCCTCGACCGAGGGGTCCGTGTTGACCGCAAATCGGTCGCCGCGAGTGTAGTCAGATGCCTGCGTCTCGTCGTCTCCGTCGTATGCGTCGTTTTCGTGCGTCATGGTTTAGATGTTGATAGGGTAACCGTGGGGGTTGTCTGCCGATACATCGAGACCGAGTGTGGCGTCAGCAAACGACTCTTCGAGCAACATGGCCGACTTCATGTCGGCCGTCCGGTGTAGCTCTCGAAGAGTCTCGTTCACCGTGCCACCGTCGTTCCCTTGCATGTCTTTCTACACTCGATGTTTGTGCCGGGAGGGTTATAAAACTTGCGTGTAAATCGAGTGAACACTTAAATGAGGATGAATATTCGGGGGGTATCTTTAAGTATAGATGTTGCCCTGCGAACGGCCGGTTCTGGTACATGAAGGTAACCCATAGCTTTAAGTAGGGTAGTTGCTCTGCCGAAACCGCAGGGCAGAAAGTACACTTAAAGCTATGGGTGTCAAAAAGAAATAGAGCCCTCGATACCCTACGCTTCGGATTTGGGGTCGTTCATGAACACGGCCACCTCGTAGTAGACGTGCTCCTGATTGTTCCGTTGCTTTCTCGACGCGTTCGGCAAACTCGTCCGGTTCGAGACGACTGTCAACACGCCATCGAACCCTGTCTCCTCTCGAAAGGCCTCGACAGCGACCTTCTCGGCCATGCTCTTACCGAGATGCTCGGCGTTGTAATCTCCGACTCGATTCGCCAACCCCATTTCGTCGTAGGCGACCGCTCGATACAGGTCCGTCCCCGTCGCGTATCGAGCCGCCGTGAACCCGTACTTCTCGTGCGGGGTTAGACTTGTCTTTTCGACTTCTGTCTTTTTGTCGAGACGTTCGTACTCGGTCTCGGTAAGGTCGTCGGGCTCGACGTGCTCGACGCCGTAATCGCTCATTCCTCAGTCACCTCCTCCAGTCGGAAGTTCGACATGTCCAGTCCGTCGACAATTCGTTCGAGACGCTCCTCAGTGTAGATGGGGCCACGGTACGGCACGTCGTTCTCGTAGTGGATGTACCACACGCCGTCGGGGGCCTTCTTTTCCGAGACGCCGTTCCGACGCTTCTGTGTATCTTCGATACGCTCAGCGTCCGCGACGGCTTCTTTGAGGTCTTCGAGATACTCCTCGGCGGCTGAGGTCTCTTTGTAGTCGGGGGCCTCGACCACGCTCGGGTGAAGCTCTCGGGGATGGTCCGGGTCCAGACCCTCTTCGAGACGCGTGACCGCCATGCTTGCTTGACCGAGTGAGAGGGTCTTAGGGTAGTCGTCCCACTCGTGGAAGATGGACCGCTTGATACGGTCTACGGTGATGTTACTTCCAGCCAGTTCGACCTTCACTTCGGTGGTGGCGTATGCCGTCATACGAGTAAACGTATGGCCGGGAGGGTCTTAATGGGTGAGGAAGCGGTAAACACAGTGGTGACCAGTACCTTTATGTATAGAAGTTGCCCTGCCGTGCGGCCGCAGTGCAAGACCTTTACTTAAAGGTTCGGGTACGTCAAAAAGAGCCGCCGTCACTCCCAGTCGGCCAGTTCCGCCTGCACGCCGGGGTCGGGGTCGTCCGTGTAGTAGACCGGGCTATGGGGCGTCGGCTCGTTCGTGGCGAACTCGAAAAGTGTCATGGCTCAGATATGCATCGGTCGGTCAGTGGGTTCGAGGTCACCGATTTCGTCCTTGAGGTCCTCCTCGGTGAGTGAGAGGGTGGTGATTAGCTCTCCGTCCCGACCGAAGTGCTTGACGTTATAACCGTCGTCGCGCATGAACTCGTCGGGATGTTCGTCCACGCAGAGGTACTCGACTTTGACGTAGCTCAGGACACGCTTTGTCTCCTGAAGCGCCTCGTCGTACTCGTCCACGTAGAGGTTCATCACCCGGTCGACGTAGTACCAGCCGAGTTCGAAGCTCTCAGGCATTGTTACCCCCACTCCTCCGAGTCGTGAACCGTCTCACACGACGGACAGAACGTCTTCTCGTAGCCGAACTCGAAGCCGTTGGCGGAGTACTTGTACCGAGTCCGTTCGGAGTGACAGTCCGCCTCAGGGCACTTCTCGGGATACTCCACCTCGTACCCGGAGATATGGTCGTCCGACCGCTTGGCACCGTGGCGGGGCTCCCCTCGCGTGATACGGGCGTCGAGTATCCGAAGGTAGCCGACCGTCACCGGGAACCCGATACTGGCCTCCTCCAGCACACGCACGGCGTTGACGCTGGGCAGGTCGGTCACCTCGCCGTGACGGAACTCCTCGAAGGCGTCGGCAATCTCCTCGGGCTCCGGGCCGTTGATGGCGGGAATCGAACGTCGCTCGGGACGGCGGTTGTGCATCGGTGCGGCGTCAGCGTCGTGGTGTCGGTCTCGGGTCATTGTCGTCTTGCCTCAACTGTACGTATGGCCGGGAGGGTTATAATACCCGGTGAATCGGCAAGGCGTCGTGTGTTTACCCAACCTTTAAGTAAGGTAATTGCCCTGCGGTCCGCACCGCAGTGCGAAAACCATACTTAAAGGTACCGACCGACAAAAAGAGAGGCCGCGGCGCTACTCGTCGTCCAAGGCCGGGGAGCCGACCATCTCCACGTCCTCGACATTTTCGTTCATGAGCCTGTAGCCGCCGTTGAGTGAGTCTTCGGTCATGCGTATGTTGTTTGGGTCCGGGGGTCTTAAACTTTACTCCTCCGTGTACTTGTCGAGGGCTCCTTCAAGGTCACCCTCATAGTCCCACGTCGCTTCGGTCCACGCGTCTTCGCCCTCTTCGAAGGCGTAGCCACGCGTCTCACCGCTTCGGGTTTCCCACTCCGGTTCGGGGAAATCTCGGGACACCTTAACCGACCACTCGGTGTCGTCGCGTGAGTGAGGCACAGTGACCTCGTAGATGTACTCCTCGTCGCCGTGGATGTTATCAGCGGGGTTCTCGACGCCGTGACCACCGAGGAAATACGCACGGTCGTAGTTCTCCATGTCGAAGGGGTCCTCGTCGTCTTCAAGCTCGCCAGCTTTCCACGACATGGAGCCGAGCTTACGCAGGAACATGAACTGAGCGGCCGCGTAGTTGGGACCGCGGACCCAGCCCTGCTCTTCGAGAACTTCTCGCAGTTCGGCCAGTTCGGGGATGATGCTGTCGGGGTAGCCGTCGGAGTGGTTGTAAATCTGTGCGACAGTGCCGCGGTCCGGGTGAACGAATCGGAGTTGGGTTCGGGTACTCATTTGGTGTCTGACCTCATCTATACGTATGGCCGGGTGGTACTTAATGAGTGGTGAACCGGCAATACTTGTGGTACCCCCTCCCTTTAAGTATAGATGTTGCTCTGCGGTCCGCCGCAGTGCAGAAACCCCACTTAAAGGTGGTGATACCAATAAAAAATCCGACCGGTTACTCAAACAGCATATTCAGTTCCGGCTCGCTCATGAGCGCCCCGTCAAACCACGCCTCATGATGAGCTACCTGCGTCTCCACGTCGAGTCGGTTGGCGGTATCGGGGTCCATATTCGTTCGATTGAACCGCTGATAGTCGAATAACACCCACTGAAGGTGGTACGGGTCTAACTCCACCTCAAGCACCGGAAACAGGTCACACACGTCGGTGCACAGACTCTCATACCTATCTACCACGACGGTGGTCGGTTGGCTATCTATCCCCATAATCCGACACACGTTCGCGTCAAGGCACATTTTCTCGGTGAAACCGAGGTTGGCCAGCATGAAGGGAACTTTCACTGTACCCACGAACTTGAGACGGTCTATCGCCGTTTTGTGCATGGTATCAAGGCCTCTCTCATTGTAGTCGGTAACGAGCGTTTCCCAAATGTCGGGTTCTTGAAGGCACTGAGACAGGTACTTTTTCTTTTGACCGTTGTAGTTGACACGCTCAAGGGCCCGCTCAAGGCCGTCACCACTGAGTATGCGACGGAAAGCCTCCTCGTGGATATGCAGGGGCGTCTGTACGCTGATAACGGAGTTGACGTATGAGAGCTTGAGGTAGTCCTTCTTAGTCTCCCGGTCGGCTTTTTTGAACCGCTCACGGATAGTGTCGAGTTGCCCCCAAATACGCTGATAGGTCGCTTCATGAGTCCGGTAGTGTGCTACAATCTCTGACCGCGTGGCGTCACTTAGGTCCATGCTACACCCTATGCTTGAACCGGGAGGGTACTAAAGAGTGGGGAATCGGCAATATTTGTAGCACCCCCTCCCTTTAAGTATAGATGTTGCCCTGCCGGCCGGCCGCAGAGCAAGACCCTTACTTAAAGATGGTGGTCCAGAAAACGCTACCCCCAGCGCCAGCGGACTCGACGCTTCAGCCGAGTCTGGCGGTCGTCGCACTGTCCACACAGTCGACGGTCGTCGGGGTAGTAGCCGACTGCTCGGTCACCGAGGAGCACACGCCCGCACTCCTCGCACTGTACGTCCGGAAAGCACCGTTGGGGGCGCTCTCGTGTATCGTATTGGTACTGTTCAGGTCTCACGGAGTAGGGGACTTTCCCCTACTTGTACACGACACGCCCTGTATCGTTGACCTTGTACCCGTCCTTGTCATGCTCAGCCCGGGCGTGTGCGTTGATGACCGTGAGGCCAAAGGCCTCCATCATCAGGTTCGTGTTGGACCCATCAGCGTGTTTCATAGCGTTGTACAGGTCCCCGTCCCACATGTAGTTCCCGAACGAGCCGAACGACGTTCGACCGTATTCGAGGACCGCCTCGGCGTTCTCACGGACGCTGTTACGCTCTCCCTCTGCGTCGTGCATTGCCAGCCGAACGAACGGGAACGAGGCACCCTGTTCGAGGAGTTCGGCAATCTGGTCTTCGGTGAGTTCATCGTATCGGCTTTCGGTTTCGCTCATAGTTTGTCTCGCCTCAACAGTACGTATGGCCGGAGGGTACTTAATGACTCATGAACCGGCAATACTTGTGGTACCCCCTCCCTTTAAGTATAGATGTTGCCCTGCGGTGCGGCCGCAGTGCAGAAACATCACTTAAAGGTATGGGTGTCAAAAATGCCAGCTACGTTACTCGAAGCCGTAGAGCTTACCCACCTTCTTGTGTTCCCGGAGAACGTTTGCGAGACCTTTTTTGTTGTCGAGGTGTCGGGCGGTGAATATGACAGTCGCGGCATCTTCGACTGTCTCTTTCGTATCACTGTTGATACCCATCGAAGCCATTACCATGCCCTCAATGGAGCCCCACGCGTTGCCGAGCTTACCCATGAACTTTGTCATGTAGTACTCCGGAGTCCCTATCTGTACGTGGTCGCGTTTCATCATACCGTCACCGCGCTTCTTGGGTCGGTAGGTCCGAAGGTACCACTCTTTGGCCGTCCCGATATTAACACTGTCCGGGTCACCGCCGTTTTCAGCCACGAGCATGGGTAGCGTCTCCAGTCGCTCAAACAGCGGCTCACCGTGAGTCTCCCAGTTCTCGCATTGTTTCGGGGTCCAGTTCGACTTGAGGGTTTCGAGGTCGGTCTCGGGTTCCGTCATGCTACACTCTATGCTTGGGCCGGATGGGTACTAAAGTGTTGGGAAGCGGCAAACACAGTGGTGCACCCACTGGTTTTAAGTATGGATGTTGCCCTGCGGTCCGCCGCAGTGCAGAAACATTACTTAAAGGTACCTGTCGGCAAAAGAAAACGTGTTGCTTAGATGAACTGTCGGTCTTCGGGGTCTTCACCCTTGATGTGATTCGCTCGTTGTTTGATAGCGTCGTAAATCTCCCTTACAGCCCCCTCCTCTCCCGAGATACCGATATAGGAGGCATATCCCTCCTCTTTCTGGCGCATATCGGGGTTGGAGTATTCTCCCGTAAGGGGATTGTTACCCGTGATGAGAGCGACGTTTCGGTTGGCCCACACAAACACCCCGTAGTCACGGTCGGGGTCCTCGGGCCGTTTATCCACCTTAGAGTACTGGGGGTCCGGAACCGGGTCGTAATGGTCGGGGTTGTAGTACATGTCGGGTGAAAGGTCGAACGTGGCCAGCAGTTCTGCGAAATTCTCGGAGTTGCCGAAGTCCGTCAGGTCAAACCCGGCCTCACAGTCAGGTTCGTTATGCTGTACCTGTATGAGACTCCCGTTCTGCGTCACGGTAATGTGTTCAACGGGTGATTCAACGGTCTCGACTTCGGTCTCGGCTTCGGTCATGCTACACTCTATGCTTGGGCCGGATGGGTACTAAATTATTGGGAAGCGGCAACATAATGGGTCCACCCCCTACCTTTAAGTATGGATGTTGCCCTGCGGTCCGCCGCAGTGCAGAAACATTACTTAAAGGTACTGGTGCCATAAAAAGAGCGTCGCGTGTGTTTACTCCTCTTCGGTGAAGGGGCGAGGCTACTCCTCGTATTCGTCCTGTAGGTCTCCCTCCAGTGCGTGGATACGATTCCGGTACCGGACAGCCTCCTCCTCGGATATGTCCCCCATCGCTTCGAGTTCGTCCACGTGGATGAGGAGCTTCTCGGTGTGGTCCTCTACGAAGCTCATTGTCCGACCACCTCAAAGCCGTAATCTTCGAGCGTCTGGCGGGCGTTTTCCTCGGGGTCGGATAGCCGGCTGGGGTCGGTCGTGTTGAAGTGGTATACCTCCCCGGTGTCGACGTTGTTATTGGGGTCCAGCGGCCACGCATTGGGGTTGTAGACGTTGAAGCCCGTCCCACCGTACCACACCGCTATCAGCGCCTTATCGGGGTGGTAGCCGATTAGCTCGGCACCGCCGAACACTCGGGCGATTACCTTCGACATGTTGAAACTGCTCGGTACGGCGGCCAGTTCTTCGGGTAGGTCTTCGGTCATGCTACACTCAATGCTTGGGCCCGGGGGTACTTAATGACTCATGAACCAGCAATTATTACGCCGAACCCTCACCTTTAAGTATATTTGTTGCCCTGCCGTGCGGCCGCAGAGCAAGACCTTTACTTAAAGGTATGGGTGTCAAAAAACTCCGACCGCTACGGCTTGTGCTCAAACTGTCGCTGAAGGCGGTGGAGAACCATATCAGCGACTTTCAGGTGGTGGTCGTCGTAGTGGGGAACGGCGTCCTCCGGGTCGATTCGAGGTTTCGCCTTGGACTCACGCAGGGCGAATTGAAGGTCCATGACCTGTATCCACGACAGCGTGATTTTGTTCCACTGGCCCTTTGCACACTGAAGTTGTGCGTGCAGGTTGGCGTGATAGCTGTAATCCTCGCTCGGCCGCGGGTCGTACTGACGGACCCAGTTAGTCGAATCGGGGAACTTCTCGAAGTCGAACGTCTCCAGCACCATGCCGTTCAGCCGCTCACACACGAGCTTAGGAAGGTACACGTCGCGTAGTTCGGGCTCGGCGGACTGTACGGGCTTCGGGTAGGTTTCGTCGTTCTGGACCACACGCACACCGGGTCGGTCTTGCACTGACATGCTACACTTGCGTATTGAGTCGGATGGGACTTAATACCCCGTGAGCCGGCAATACTTGTAGTACCCCCATACCTTTAAGTATAGATGTTGCCCTGCGGTCCGCCGCAGTGCAGAAACCATACTTAAAGGTTACGTATAAAATGAGTCCGGCGGGACTTGAACCCGCGTCTCCTATCGGAAGGATAACCTACGCAGTACTCGTTACTTCCCACGCGCACTACCCCACGGACTCGCAAAGTGATAGGGGAGAGGTTGGCCTCTCCCCGCTCCTATGGCCCGTCGTCGTCCTCTTCGGTCTCAGTCATTATTCGAGGTCCCCCTCGAAGACCCAGCGAGTAGCGCCTTCGTGCTCTCCGTCGAGGTAGCGGATGTGTCGCATTTCTTTACCACGGTGGGACTCCGTGTCGATGGTCTCAACTTCGGTACCGTCGTGCATCGCCTTAGCTTCGGTCACTGCCATTGCAATTGAATCAAGGGCCGGGAGGGACTTAAACCGCACGAAGCCGGTAATCTTGTTTCTTTCCCATACCTTTAAGTATAGATGTTGCCCTGCGGTCCGCCGCAGTGTGAAAACATCACTTAAAGGTGTGGGTGTCAAAAAGAAGTGTCAGCTATTCCCAGCTTTCGACGCCGTAGCTGGCCAGTATCTCCTCGAAGTCGCCGCTCTCCATCGACGTATGGCCGTGCAGATAGTGAGTCATGTCAGCCACGTAATAGGCTATCCGGTCCATGAACGGCTGGCCACCGGGAGCTTCTTTGTGGTGCTCATCTGACAGACTTTCGAGGATACTCTCCATCGTGTCGGTGAAACCCTTTTCAGGGTTTCCGTCTACCCATATGTCATCAAGTTCGACGCCCACGTCCTCAACGAAGTACGTACCGGGCTCGTCTTCGAAGTCCGGACTGACAGCGCCCGCGCGGTAAATCTCTACCACGTCGAACTCGTCATACTCAGCGTCGTACCGGACGAACCGACCACCGTGGGGCTAGGGGTTAACGTCGCCGTAGTTGGTCCACTCAGTATCGAACTCGTCGGTCGGGATTTCGGTTTGGGTCGTCATCTACACTCTATGCTTGGGCGGGGTATCACTTAATACCACGTGAACCGGCAATACTTGTGGTACCCCAACCTTTAAGGGTAGTTATTGCCCTGCGGTGCCGACAGCAGAGCAGAAACTACCCTTAAAGGTACCGGTCGGCAAAAGAAAACGTCAGTTACTCTAAAAGTCGACGCCGGAATACTTTTCGCGCCCCTCGCCAGCGTCGTAAGCGCCCCGTTCCCACATTTCGAGTAGTTCCGTCAGCAGGTGGTGAGCTTCCGCACGCTCCCCCTCGGCAGGTAGGTCTTCGACTTGGTGATACTCGATGACAGCAACCTCTCTGTCGACCGTGTAGGTTCCGGGTCCCGTGTCGCCGTGCCCCGCAAGCGCCCGCAGAGACGGGAGGACATTGTTCGCATAGTCGGCCGAGTCTCGGAAGTGTTCCAAGTCGAAATCACCTTCAACGTCGGCCGCAACGCCCGTGAACTTGTCGTAGCCCATTTCGTATGCCTCTTCTTCTGCGGCGTCGATATTGACGACGGGAATCGTTTGTGCCATTGCAATCTATGCTTGGGCCCGGGGGTACTTAATGACTCATGAACCGGAAATACTTGCCTTACCCCCTCCCTTTAAGTATAGTAGTTGCCCTGCCGTGCGGCCGCAGTGCAGAAACATCACTTAAAGGTACCGGTCGACAAAAAGAACTACGCCGTTACTCCCCGTGGAGATGCGATACTTTACTGGTGTCGTACTCACCCTGAAGTATTGCGTCGTATGCACCCGCCTGAAAAGCGGAGTCTAAGTCCTCCGCAACGGCCGCTTCGCGCTGGAGTCTCTCGTACTCCTCTTGGGGCATGTGTGCCTCATAGAAGTCATCGATGGCCCACCAAAGGCGTTTGTTGTCCTCGCCGTTGATAAACCACTGAGCTTCGTTCATGAGGAAGTCAACAGCCATATCCCGCCCAGCTTCGCTTTGAATCGAACGGGCCTCATCGATAATATCAGCGTGTGAGTGTTCGAACGACTGATACCCGAACGCGTATGCGGACTTGATAGCTTCACTCCACGACGTTCCGAGGTTAGGTGTTTGGCTCATCTACACCCTATGCTTGAACCGGATGGGTATTAAAGTGTTGTGAGTAGGCAAACACAGTTGCATTCGGTACCTTTAAGTATAGATGTTGCCCTGCGGTGCGACAGCAGAGCAAGACCTTTACTTAAAGATAGGGGTGCGATAAAAAAAAATGTCTGTCTTCTTAGAAGTCCAGCGTCGCGTACCGCTCCTCTCCATTTGCCGCGTCATAAGCGCCTCGTTCCCACGCTTCGAGTAGTTCGTCCAGCAAGTCACTTGCCATCGTCACGACGCACTTAGCGGGTACGTCGTCTTCCTGATGGGCTTCGAGGATTGCCACGTCGCGGTCACCCGTCCACGTTCCGTATCCCCCATCCTCATGGCCTGCGAGCGCCCGGAGCGACGGGAGGACGTTGTTTGCGTAATCGGCGCTATCGCGGAACCCTTCCAAATCGAACGTTTCAGGGTCGTCTACCGGGACCTCGGAAAACTTGTCGTAGCCCGTGTCATACGCCTGTTCCTTCGCGTCGTCAATCTTGACGACAGGGATTATTTGCGCCATCTCCATTTAGTTCTATAGGCCGGGAGGGTCTTAATGGGTGGTAATGCGGCAATACTTGCGGTACCCCCTACCTTTAAGTATAGATGTTGCCCTGCGGTGCCAACAGCAGAGCAAGACCCTTACTTAAAGATACCGGTGCCGGCACTGTGTTTACTACCCTTCGAAAAGAAAACCCGTCGCCGTTACAGCGCGGCCACGAGTACCACTGTGTAACCCATCACCATAACGACGGCCCAGAGACCGCCGAGTGCTCTTACGTGCGTGTGGTGCATCTTAGGCGAGCTTAGGCGGCGTGAATCGGTGTCGCTTCGGGGCGGCGTCGGTGTCCTCACCTTCTATATGCTCATCGACGTACACGTCTGAGCGAAGGCCTAACTGTCCGTACTGTTGCTTGGTTGAGATACTTCCGGACTGCCGACGGGTGTTACTTCGGTTGGTCCAGCCCATGTATGCGGTGATATGTCCCGACGGGCTTCGGTACGCGTACACAGCGTGGCCGTAGCCGACTAAGACGGTCCCGCCGTCGTCGGTCTCATGAATCTTTACGTTCGAAGCGGTACCGGTCTTGTCACCGTCGCGGAACTTGCGGCCGAGGGTGCTTTGGGAGTGTGCCATTGCAATTAGTCTATGGGCCGGGAGGGTACTAAAGAGTAGGGAAGAGGTAATTATTGCGGTACCCCCTACCTTTAAGTATAGTAGTTGCCCTGCCGTGCGGCCGCAGTGCAGAAACTACCCTTAAAGGTACCGGTCGACAAAAAAAAACGTCTCTCTTACTGGGGTCGAACGTCGTAGGTGTAGGTCAGCTTACTGTTGTACGCGTTGAGTCCCCGGGGGTAGCAGTACGCTTTGTCCGCCGTGTTGGCCCACGTCGGGCAGTCTGCGAGCCAGACGGTGACCTTTGGATTCTCCAGCGGCCGGGCCCGAACGTCTATTTCTCGGACGTTCTCCGGCGCGAGGACCTCCTCAACCGTCTCAGACGCGTCTATGCCCATCTTCTCGGCGTCTTTTCGGTTGGCTTCCAGTGACTCCGCAACTTCCGACAGAGCGGCGTCAACGAAGCCCTGAAGCCCGCTGTGGTTGGCTTCCATGCCGACAGGTTGTGAGATATTGTACGTCGCGCCGTTGGCCTGAATCTGGTCTGCCATTGCAAGCTAATCTATGTTCGGGGGGTACTTATAGATAGGGGGTATCTGGACAGACCCATACCTTTAAGTATAGTAGTTGCCCTGCCGTGCGGCCGCAGTGCGAAAGGTATACTTAAAGGTAGGGGGTATCAAAAAAAAAACGCCGGTCGCTCAGTTCTGGTGAATCTCGATGTGGGGCACGGTGTCGCCGCCGGCCATGCTCTTGATACTCACTTGACCGATTTTCAGGTCGTCCTGTTCGTCTATCCACTGGAGCAGGTCCGTCCGCATACGGCTTGAGCGGGCGGTGACCATGACCACACTGGCGCTGACGTTGAGCTTTGCCTTGCCCGTGTTGTAGTCGCCCAGCAGGCCCGTGTTGTCCTTGATGAAGGCCATGCACTTCATGATTGAAGCCGGAATTTCGGAGGCCGTGTTGAAGTCATGGTCAAACGCTTCGAGCACTTCCGCACCTTTGTGTTCTGCCATTGCAAGCTATACTCGGGTCGGGAGGGGTATAAACTTGTCGTCCCAAGGCCGAACCCCCACCTTTAAGTATAGTTCTTGCCCTGCGGTGCGGCCGCAGTGCGAAAGGTATACTTAAAGGTAGGGGGTATCAAAAAAAAAAACGGCCGGTTCTATCGGGTGCTCTGAACGGCCGCGCTGACACTCTCAGCGCGTTCGAAATCGTCCTCATCCGCGAGGCTGACGCCGTAGGCGCGGTCGCACTCGGGGCACGTGTGGCGCTTCTGGAGAGCCTTCGCGCTACTGAGCTTCTTGATGACGGTCCGGTCGCACTCGGGACAGCGTGCGGCGGCCGCGGGTTCGGTCGTTCGGTCGAGGTTGCTACTTCGGACTTCGCTGAGGTCTTGCACTGCCATTACATGCTATTCGAGGGCCGGGAGGGTCTTAAACCCTTCGACACAGGACCGACCCCCTACCTTTAAGTATAGTTCTTGCCCTGCGGACCGCCCCGCAGTGCAGAAACCCTACATAAAGGTACCGGTCGGCAAAAGAAAAGTCAACTGTCCTACTGGTCGTGGCCCCAGCCCGCGAGCAAGGCCCCGCACTCGCGGCACTCAATGGACTGTGAGTCCACCTCAGTGTGCGAGTGATAGATGCCCCGGTCGTAGCCACAGCGGTTACACAGCCCCTCATTGGTGATGTTACGGGACTTGTCAGTGTAGCCACTAAGAGCTACAATACGCTCTATCGTACCCATACCCTCGTGCAGGTCGGACTTGTCAAATGGCAGTACTCCGTCGTCTGCGGTGGTCTGGCGCGTCATCGCAATTAGACACACGTCCGGGAGGGTACTAAAGGGTGGGGAAGCGGCAACATTTCAACCCCCTACCTTTAAGTATGGTTGTTGCCCTGCGGACCGCCCCGCAGTGTAGAAACCATACTTAAAGATACCGGCCGGGTAAAAGAAAACGCAGTTGTTATCTGCTGAGAACGAGGTTCATGTAGCCACCGTCACCTTCAGTCTCTTTGACAAGAGTGATGGTTTCATTGTGCTCCCCGATTGAGAAGTTTCCTGCAATCGCCATGCCGTTGACGTTCAGCGCCGTTGCGTGAAAGGTTCGGTGTTCTTGATTCTCTGCCCCAATTGCGGTTATCTCGTACCCGCCGGACTCAGTATGCGTCTGACTGTGTTCAATGTCTGGCTGACGTTCGACATTGACGTTCATCGCTTCGAAGCTAACAGCGGGCTCGGGTTCTTGGGATGCCATTGCAACCTATGCTTGGGCCCGGGGGTACTTAATGACTCATGAACCGGCAATACTTGCCTTACCCCCTCTCTTTAAGTATAGTAGTTGCCCTGCGGTGCCGACAGCAGAGTGAAAACCTTACTTAAAGGTAGGGGTCGGCAAAAATAGGGGAGGGGGTGGCCCCTCCCCCCTCCTATGGCCCGTCGTCGTCTTCTTTCTCTGACATGTTAGTTGTCCTCCGGTTGAAGGTAGACGCTTCGGTTGAGGACCGACCTGATACCCCAGCCGAACGGCTTCAGTTCGCTATGGAAGAGCGTGCGGGGCTCTTCCACCTTGACGCCGACGTTGCCCGACTCGTACTTCTTCACCGTCGCCGTGTCGTCTAAGCTCGCGGCGACGCGTGACGCCGGAACGGTATAGCTGTCGTCGCTGTCGGTGGTGGTCGTGGTTGGTGCGTCCGTCGTAGCCGTCTGGTCTTGCACTGCCATTGCAAGCTATACTCGGGCCGGGAGGGGTATAAACCTGTCGTCCCAAGGCCGAACCCCCACCTTTAAGTATAGTTGTTGCCCTGCCTCAGCCACGCAGAGCAATTACCTTACTTAAGGTTACGGGTAAACACAGTGACGCCACGCAATCCGGTACCTTTAAGTATGGTTATTGCCCTGCAAAAAGCGAGCGCGGCGGGAGTTGAACCCGCGCGACATGGCGGCACCCCCTTCCGGGGGGAGGGGGCTACCCTCCGCCGTCCACGCCGGCCCGTGCCGGGGTATCGCGCCCAATACGGAGAACTTCTCTCAGCGGCCGTTAGAGCTTCTCTATGCCGTCCTTAGTCGGGTCCACGTGACGGTGACAGACCGTAAGCGGCTCGTCGCTGTGGTCGGTTGGTTCGGCGTACTTTGCGTCATCGTAACAGCCGGGTGCTTGGCACATTACATCCTATGCTTGTACCGGGAGGGACTTATAGATAGGGGAAGGCGGCAACATTTCAACCCCCTCCCTTTAAGTATAGTTGTTGCCCTGCCTCAGCCACGCAGAGCAAAACCCTTACTTAAAGGTGTCGGACTTCGACAACGACCGACCCCCGACCTTTAAGTATAGTTGTTGCCCTGCGAAAGCCGCCGCCGGCCGCTTGACTATGGGCCGTCGTCGTCCTGTGCCGCCATCTCAGGCCACCTCCGCGGTGTCCCAGTTGTGCCGCTTGACGCGGGCTATGTCCGCGGGTGCACCGCAACTTTCGCACTCACTCGAAACGTGGTCCCAGTTCATCTCGCACCGTGCACAGTAGCGCGTGGCTCGTATCATGCTACACTCTACTTTTGGGTCGGGTGGGGTATAAATACATCGCTTGAGTGACGAACCCCCACCTTTAAGTATAGTTGTTGCCCTGCGGGGCGACAGCAGAGCGGAAACCCTACTTAAAGGTAGGGGGTGTCAAAAAGAAAACCGCCGGCTCAGATGAGGCCCGCCGAGCGCAGGGGTGAGGTGCACCCACACTCCCCGTGCTCGTCCAAGTCGTCCTCGCACCTGTGGCCGTGGGGGCAGATGAGGGTGCCCATGCCGTCGGTCGTCCAGTCGGTGCCTTCGAGGAACTGCTGTTTCATAGCGTCTGTCATGCTACACCCTATGCTTGTATCGGGTACTACTTAACACCTTCGGCATAGGGCCGAACCCCCACCTTTAAGTATAGTTGTTGCCCTGCGGGGCGACAGCAGAGCGGAAACTCTACTTAAAGGTAGGGGGTGTCAAAAAGAAAACCGCCGGCTTGCTCAGTAGTCTGCGCTACGCGGGTGGCCCTCGCTGAGCCTCTCGCGCCGCGTGCGTGGTTCCGTGTTGCGGTAGGCCTCGCGTCGACGCTCGTCGGACAGGTCGTCCACGGGCGTGTAGGCGGCCCCGTAGTTGACCTCGTGGCCCATCGCCTCTTCGTGGGCGCTGGCGTCGTCTGCGTCGGTGAAGCTGGCGGTGCAGTGTCGGCAGTGTGAGTCAACCTTCTGTGCCATTGCAGGTAAACCCACGAGCGGAAGGGTACTAAAGAGTTGGGTACCGGCAACCCAAGTGGGTACCCCCTACTTTTAAGTATGGTTATTGCCCTGCGGTGGCCCGGCGGCGGTCACTGTGTTTACCCTCTTGGGGAAGGTCGACGGCCGTCGTGGGGAAAGCCAACCCAACCCTCGGGGATGACAGGATGGCCCCAACCCTTACCTTTAAGTATAGTTCTTGCCCTGCGCTCGCCGGCCGACAGTCAGCCGGCCTCGGGGAAGGCGGTAAACACAGTGGTGCCCTACAGGCTGGCGAGGATGCCTGCTATGAGCGTCAGTGTGAGGATGAAGGTAATCACTCAAGCCACCTCCCGAAACGTCTCCAGCGTCGTCTCAGCGCCTATGTCTGTGGCTGTTCGACTACGTCGATAGCTCTCTGTCATGCGTTCGTCTCTTGGGGGCGGTTGGGTATCAAAAGTGGGGAAGGGGCAAGCTAGTCGCCTACCCCTTCCTTTAAGTATAGTTGTTGCCCTGCACAACGAACAGCAGGGCAAGACCAAATATAAAAAACTCCCACCCTCCCCTCGTGAAAGAGGAAGGTGGGGGTAAGTGGGCCGTCTGCCCTAGAGTGACTCCATCGTATCGATGGAGTATTTGAACTCGAAGTCAGTGTAGTGGCCACCGTTTGCCATGCTCCCGGCGCTCACCTCTTGGAAGGTGAACGCCGCGTCAAGCTCCTCTTCGAGCGTCGTCAGTGCCTCGTCAAGCCGGGGCCCGAGGTCGGTCGGGCTGGTCGCTTGTTGCGGTGCAATCGCGTTCACTCCAGCCGGGGCAAGCGTGAACTCGTTGTCTAGCTCTGACTCGTGGAAGTTGAGTTCGAGTAGCTGAGTCCCGAAGCTCGTAACCTCCCAATCGATTGAGCAGATTATGTCGTCAATCCGCTCAATGCTCGCGTTCCAGAGGTTGCGCTCTTCCATCTCGTCGCGGTCGTCCGCAACGATGCGAGTGTCAGTGTCGTACACCGTGATACGTCCCTCGTCCTCGTCAGAGGAGTTGATGTGCTCACGGAGCGATGCAACGACGTTGCGCTTGTCGGCGTAGCGTTCGTTCATTGTAGTTCCCTCGACCGGGCACAGTGCCGCTCACTGCGCCCGTAAGCCGGGGAAGAGGGCCGGTCCCTCAGATTATGTCCGGGCCACCGGCCTTGAGGCACGGTGGGAGTGGCCTATCGGTGCCCGCCCGGTCGCAGTTGGCACAGAGGTCGTCAACCTCCGGTGCCTCCTCAGTCTCGTACACGTCCACGTTGTCTTGCCGCTCGTGCACGTGTAGGCCACAAGCCGTCTGCTGGAAGTGCCCAGCAACACTCGTGTAGCCTTTGTCAGTGACTCGGTGCGTCTTGCCGTCGGAAAGCGTGGTGTATTCCGTCATTGGAATCCCTCGACCGGGCACAGTGCCGCTCACTGCGCCCGTCAGCCGGGGATGAGGGCCCGTGCCCTCAGTCGTTCCGCTCTATCGTAAGCCGGGCGTCGCGCCCCGCTTTGCCGTCGTTGTCCGGTGCGTGATACCGGGCAATCCAGTCTGCCTCGCAATCCCGAAGGTTGCCTCCGGAGCCCCGTTTCACCTGAACGGTGGTGTCCCGTTCAGGGAGGTAGAGGTCAATCCCCTTTGCCTCCGGGGTATCAATCCCCGTCGCCTCACTCACTTTCTCAGAGTGGGCAATCCACTCATCGTCATTGAGCGCCTCGCAGAGGACTTCTCCGGCAAGTTCCTCCACGCGGGCCCCCATGTAGACTTGGTACACCGTCTTGTACCAGACGGCGTAATCAGTCATTTCACGGAGGTCTGAGCCCTCTTTCGCCTCCTCGTAGTTACCGTACTCAGGGAGGCGGTTTTCGCTAAGGGCCTTAAACTCCTCACCCACCTTGTAAGCGGCGTCGAAAACCGTCTTCTCAGAGGCGCTAAGGCGCTCTGCGACGCTTTCGCCGGTTGGGGTTCGGGCGTTACTCACTTGGGCCGTGAATTGCCATTCAGTGAGCGTATCGGCGTTCGTGGCGTGGTACTTATCCACCAGCCAGAAGCCGTGAGACGCCATATTACCGGCGTCTGACTCTGCGACCTTTGCCAGTATGAGGTCCGCAAAGGACGAAAGCCCAAATTTCTGTTTGGGACTTGGGTTATCAGTCCTAATCTCACTCAGCTCAGACTCAAGGTCATGAGCTGGTGGGATATGGACGACCGTACCCTCAGAGTCCACGTCAGAGACGCTGAGACCGCTTATCTCAGCCTCAAAGACGTGCGAATTGTCGTTGTCGGTTTGAAGGTCAGTACCTCGTAGGTAGCTTGGTTTGTCAGTCATTGTTGAATCACCGTATACGGCCTATCCGACTAAACTTAGTGACGACGCCCGCAAGCGTTAAGCCGTAAAACGCTTGATTTGACCACTTTCGCAATTTCCTAACCCTCTGTCTTAGGTCCAGTTAGACCACCTTAGACCGCCTAAGGCACACGTTGGGCCCCTTAGTGGGGCGCTCGCTTACATCATATTCCCAGTTACCCCGGAGGGCACAGGTGGAATACTCATCTTACCTGCCTGCCAGCAAATTAGCAGAGGGACGGGTATCATATATATCTGTCGCATTAGGACGGAGGGCTAATTCGGCCGATTTCAGCAGGTACTGGGTCGCTACCCCCAGAATCCTATCTATAATGAACAATCATGATATTTAGAGGCGGGCGGTCGCTCTATGTACAGATGTGTACATCGATGTACAGATGTGTACACTCAGATTTGGTGATTCACAAAAATTCGTTTTGCTCAAGCGCAGATATTTTGGGGCGCACCCAAAAAATCTTGAGCTGTCAGTTTTTTTTTAAAATAAATAATTCACGCCGCGCCGCGAAAGAAGGCTACCGCTCACAGAAAATTACCTGTTCTCAAGCCCAGTTTTAGGTCATTTCGCTTCACTGACACTGACACCGTAACTCGGGGACGGCAAGGGTCTAAGATTCTCTGAGAGACCACACCCGGCGCAGTGTACCTACTCGAAATTGAATTTCACTCACCTGAGAGCCGGAACAGTCTCTTATCAAAGAACTGACATTGCGCTTGGGGACGGAAGGATGGGCCGTGGGGAAGAATAGACAAACACACTGTGCTTCTCCGGGGTGGAA
>Ga0102936_1000016_pt1 | contig 55788 bp, 67 predicted proteins | sample SalPon2_A_H2O_MG_FD_78502 | JGI IMG/M metagenome (GOLD analysis project Ga0102936, IMG submission 78502) | Salt pond water microbial communities from South San Francisco under conditions of wetland restoration - Salt Pond MetaG R2_A_H2O_MG | ecosystem: Environmental > Aquatic > Non-marine Saline...
AACAAGTGCCGCACCTACCCCGAGAAGCAAGGCCTCTGCAGCCCTCATCTATCTCTCCTCGCTGTAAGGATCTTCAATTCTTTCGATGTCATCGGGTTTGTACGGGAAAGAAATTTCAAGTATTTCCATGACCTTTGAATCAATATTTTGGATCTGATGAGGCTGTCCAGGCCTAATTACCTTGGCCTCGCCTTTTTGAAGCTCCTGTAAGTCTCCTTCGATTCTCAAGGTTCCGGCCCCCTTCTCAAGATAGATTATATCAGTTTGTTCTTGATGCCTGGCATAAGATGTCATCTCATCAGCGTTAATCACCAAACGGCGGATCCCAAGCATACCCCGTTCTCCGCTTACCTCTACCTGCGTGCAAAGGACTTGGTCTTCAAATCCCCACGGCTTCTCAATCCTTCCCATGAATTATTGCTTAGGCCTTGAAATTTATACCGGTTACTGAAAGTGGTTTTCCAGCCGTCTTCTATCAGGAAGCGCTGACATAGCACCTTTTTTCAGAGTAGATAATGCTGAGGCCTCAACTGCCTTTTTAATAGCCTTTCTCCGGGAAATATCTCGGAAGGCCAGATATGTGCCGGTTAATGCATCACCGGCACCGGTAGTATCTACTGCGTCTACTTCAGGAGGTTTTTCCACCTGTGTAAAATCCTGGGTAAGAAGTTTGGCGCCTTCCGAGCCTCTGGTCACCAGAATTTCTTCAGCATCTATATCAAAATTTTTGTTTTCTTCTTCAGAGAGGAAGATAAGATCTGATACCTCTATGAAGCTCTTCAGCCTATCCATGTACTCTCTATCCCTGAGATCAGATCTCAAATTAGGGTCAAAACTTATCAAGGCCTGAGACCGCTCAGCATATTTTTCAAGCCTTTCTGCAAGCTCTGGGTCTGTGAATGGCAATGAACCAAAGTGGATTACATCGTATCCCTCTACTAGTTGTTCCTCTCCGATTTCTAGATCAGCACCTCGATAGAAGCTGAACTCAGGCTCAGCATTTTCATCGAGCGCAACGAAGGCGAGGGTAGTTTTTTCATCCGAGACAGCCAATTTGTCTATGCCTACGTCTTCTTCCTCAAGTTTACGAGTCAGCATCTCTCCGAACCCATCGTTTCCGACAGTACCAGCCATTTCAACATCCGCACCCATTCTAGAAGCTGCTACCGCCACATTGGCAGGTGCACCGCCAGGCCTTGCATTAAACTCTCTTGAGTCTTTCAGACAGTCTTTTTCTGCTATCATATCAACCAGTATTTCTCCCACGCAAAGCAGCTTCACATTACTTCCCTCCTTACATCCTGATAGGCCTCCAAGACCTCTTCAGCATATTCACCAGGATTTCCTCCGGATTCTATATCTTCAAGATGTCCAGGATTCTCCATAGCGAACTTTAAGCCCCTATCTTTAGGGTTATCGCCGTCTAGAATTTCTGAAGCTATTCCTGTGAGTGTGGCTCGAGTCCAGAACTCTGGATCATCTTGAACGTAGATATCGGCGGAGTCATATGCTCTTTCCCTGCCTATTGCTATCGGAGCTTCCTCCATCATAGGCCCGTCGTTCGAGTCGCTGTTGCCAAATGCAATTATATCCTTATCGGCGAGTGATTCCACCTCGTAATGGTCTCTCAGAGCGTGCAGTTTCTCATTTCCTGCACAGTAGCTGTCGACTTCAACTCCGGAACCATTCTGGGCCAGCGAAGTCCCGGTGACATGAGGTGTGTAACCATTCATTCTGGCATTCATCGATCTCTCAGCTATCTCATCTATACCTGCTGTAATCACGTGAACATCAAAATTCTCATCGCAGACCCGGATAAAGCCCTCAGCATAGTCTTCAGGTCTTTGAGCACCTACGCCTTCTTCAATTATTCTTTCAAGACCTATGTTAGAATTGTTGGCGAGTATATACCCCAGTCCATCGCTTTTTCTTTCCGTCAAACCCTGTTCATGTGCCTGTTCAACCAGCTCGATAAACTCTTCCCTGCCATCGACTCCAATCAGTTCAGGCCTGAACTCAGCTATGTTTTGACCTATGTCTCCAAAGCCGTTGCCGTTCATGTAGACTGTATTACAGTGGTCTGCCACGATCTTGACCCCGTCATCGCTCATCGTAATATAATGTATTACTTCTCTACTTTTTAAATCATGTGAATACAATGAAATATTTATGGCAGAGAAGTATCTGCAGTCGATGCTTGCTGGAGAATCCCGAGCCTATGGGTTTACAATCGCTTTCTGGGGTTCCGGAGCATTACTGATCAACCAGTTCGGAGCGCCAGACCTTTTACAGGCCTTAAGCTATGGTTTTGGCGGGGTTCTGGGATTTGGGCTGCTGGCCTTAACAACTTTGAGGGGAACTAAGACTGAGAGCGGAGGCGAAACTTTGATGTTACTTTCGACAGTCCATTACCTTTCTGCTCTGATTCCGATGATCGCAACACATGGAGCGATACAGTTGAACCTGAGGCCTGAGTATACTTTTCTGATAGGCGGTATGACTGTTTCACTGCTCTATAATTTGCTTGCTGTGCTTGAAGAAGATATAGCAGAGCTTATAGAAAATATGATTTAAGGCCTCTGCCATTCGCCGCCGTAAATATAGCCTGTGACTTCTTTTTTCGATGCCAGTGCTTTGAAAATCTTATCAAGAGCTTTATCATCGATTTCATCAAATATTGAAGGTTCAAAGATGTATGTTCCTGCGTTCACAAGTTTCGTAGGTTCTTCGCCAGGTTCAGGTTTCTCTTTAAACCCAAGTATTTCTCTACCTTTTAACTTTACCGCTCCATAATCTGAAGTGTCTTCTACCGTAGTTAATGCCATCGTCATCTTCCTTGATTCTTCTCTATGGACTTTCAGCATATCTTCTACATCTACATCTGCTAGAACGTCACCATTGACCGCTAGAAAAGTCTTACCTACTTTCTGCTCCAGTTTTTGGAGCGCTGCCGCCGCACCATCAGGGCTTTCCTCAGAAACGTATTCTATTTCAAGGCCTTGACCCCATGAAAACCTTTTCCTGATATAAGATTCGTTCTGACCTGGTAGAAGAATAATCCTGGATACATTGTGTTCTCTGAGATGTTGAACTATATGAGCGAGGACCGGTTTTCCATCAATCTCTTTGAGAGATCTAGACTCTTCACCTCCGCAGAAAATGACTGCGGTATCGATCTCTTGACTGTGGACATAGCTCTTTATCACCTTTTCAAACATTTGGGATCTGTTAAGGCCTTTGTGATCAGCTTCCGCATCAACACGTTTAAGTAATTCTCCGTCTACAGTCAGAGAGACCCTCTTCTTCGCCATAGAAGGGAATTATTCTTCAATCCTTATTTAGTTACTCCTTCTCAATGCTGAGGCCTAGCCTGTAGGTTTCCCCGGACTCCGTGAAAAAAGCCAGTTTCTCATCTCCATAAGTCAGGCCTCTCAAGAGATCGATCGCATCTTCCAGACTCATTTCTTTCTCCAAGTTCAGCTGAGATATATCATCCAGGTCGCTTTTGACATGCTTACTACCCTCCTCAAGCTCCTGAGGTTTGGCCTTACCCTGCAGAATTTTCCCCCAAGAATCTTTGAATAACTCAAACTGCTGATCCATCAGACGATCTCTCAGAGTCTTCGCAGTATCATCAGGCCTCTTCTCAACCTTTTTCCTCGCTATTAAAGGGCCTTCATCGAGTGCCTCGTTCATGAAATGGATTGAGACGCCCGCAGGAGTATCTCCTATTAAAGGCCAGATAAATGGATGAGCCCCTCTGTTGTACGGAAGGTAAGACGGATGAAGATTGACAATTCCTTTCTCAGGCACATCAATTATCTCCTCTGGAACTATATGCTCAAATCCTGAAGAAATTACTAGTTCAGGCCTTTCTTCTCTTATCGCTTCGAAGGCTTTCTCTGATTCATAGACGCCTATAAGTTCTGTGTCTTCTTTTTCTATCAGCCATTCCAGGGCTTTTTCTCCGGCTTTGTTCATTCCCAGGAAAATTATATCCAGTTTAATCCTCCTCGAGTTTCAGTCTTTCATTATAGCTGTCAAAGGTTTTGTCGCTGGAAACTATTTTTTCACCACGAGATTTGACAAGGTGTAAGGCGTCAAAAGGAGTAATGTCTTCCTCCTCAATATAGGTAGCGGCCGACTCCATATGCTTAAAGTTTCCTCTGATCTCCAGCAGCTCTATAGTTTCGGAAACGACCTTTAACACATTTAGATCTTCTCTATAAGCTATAAGCATAAGCTCCATAACTGTATGGCTTGAGGTCCAAAGACTATCTTTTTCCTTATTGTAAATTTTTTCAGCCCTGTCTGAGAGCCAGTCATCTTCTTTCAGCAATGCGAGAATAAAATCTGTCTCTGCATACATTATTTTGAGGCCTCGCTCACTGCTTCCTCGAGGGCGTCATTTTTCATCTCTTCTATTGAACTTTCAGTTCCGGAGAATTCTTCTCTCAGTTCCTTTAGTGGATTCTCAGATACAGGGACAAGTATTATCCTGTCATCTCTATCGACTATATGAAACCTCTCCCCAAACTTTTCTCTCAACTTCTTGGGAATATACACACGCCCATTATCAGCAGTCGTTGGCATAAAACATGCATTAGTGGTAAAATATAAGTCTCTTTGGTAAGAAAGAAAATATGGGTGAGAAAGAGGCGCTAAGAGGCATCTAGCTCCGAGCTTTCTCAACTTGTCCATAATCTCATCCTTGTCTTTTTTTTTTTGGCCTCTTCCTTCTCTTTTGCATCTTCTATATCTTGTAGCCAGACAGAGATTTCGTTGGCAAGATATTACAGGTTCCCGCTCACTGCGGTTAGAGGCCAGATCATTCTGTCGAAGAAATATTTAGAGAGTCGCAGCACCCAAAGAAATTCAATTGGTAATTTGTAATTAATTGGTATGACTACTGTAACTATAAGTGAAGATACCCATAGGAAGCTGAAGAAGCTGAAGGAAAAAGAGCAGATCAAGTCTTTTGATGAACTGCTGGATAACATCGCGGAGAAAGAACTATCAGCGCCAGATTCCCTGTTTGGAGAGGTCAAAGGATTGAAAGAAGGAGAGATCCGAGAACACGGAGACAGAGCAGATAGATATGACTGAATTTCTCCTTGATACCTGGGCATGGATAGAATACTTCGAGGGGTAGCGAGATAGGTAAAAGAGTAGACGAGAAGATAAAGTCAGAAGATCAAGTATATACCTCAGTAGTTACCCTAGCAGAACTATCAGAGAACTTTCACCGCAAAGACGCAATAACCGGGTTCTCATGGGAAGAAATCAGAGAATTTGTCGAAACAAAGACAGAAATACTTCCGTTAACCCCAGAAAACGCGTCTAAACAGGCAAAACCAAGACCAGACAGAGAAAGGAGATGAAAGATTTCGGCCTGATGGATGCCATAATACTTGAAATTGCTAGACAGAACGAGATCAAACTGATAAGCGGAGATCCGCACCTAAAGAAGCAGGAAATAAGCTTTGAGGTAGAATAAAAAGAAATTAAGAAGTTAAGGCGTCCTTACCCTACATATAGCCCAATTTTCTAAGTTTATCCATAATTTCTTTGTCGTCTTTGTTCTGGGCTCTGCCTGCCCGTTCCTTAGTGTTTTCCACATCCTGTAGCCATGCAGGGATCTCATCGCTTTTATCAGTTGATACTTCTGATCCGAGTGAACGGAATCCTGCCCAGTACTTAGGGCTGATCGGAACATCTTCTTTCGTAAGGCCTTCAGGAAGATCTGATTCCGTCTCAGGGTATGAATCAATCTCTACTCCTGTGATGTCGGGCGTCATGTGGAACCATGAGACATCCCATACATCTCTTTCATCTAGTTGGAGGATTGGGTGTACCCTCATGTGGCCAGGATCTTCTCTTGGAGAGTAAAAGTCTTCATCTCCCCGGGATTCGTGTTCATCCCAGCGAACTCCATTGATTACAGCCTCGATTTCCTCTTCCTCTAAGAGCTCGTTCATAGGAACTGTCTTGAGAAGATGATTGCCAGCCTCTGTATCCATCAGCCAAGGCACTTCATCCATGTCCTCGTCGATCCTAGAGGCCTCCTTCTGGTTCCTCTCGTTTAGTTCTGCTACAGGTACGAAGTCTCCAGGCTCGTCCGCCTGATCAATCAGGTCATCGTTTCTTGCTACCAGAACTTCGAATCCCCAGTCTTCAGCTAGTCTCTCAACGTAGTCTTCTAGCTCGTCAAAGTGCTGTCCGTGGTCCACAAACATGAACCTAGGCTTCTCAATGTCGTGTTTTTCACAGACTCTTTTGACAAGCCAGGCCGTCAGTGTAGAATCCTTACCTCCCGTGAACCCGATCACAGCGTTAGAAGGATCGTACTCCTCCAAGGCCTGTTTGACTACTTCTTCTCCTGCTCTGATTTTGGCTTTTATCGGTGCGTTCTCAATTTCATCTCGTGTAACAGGTGCTTCTAATGTCATAGTATTCATCTAGTCTAGGTAACCAAGTTTTCTGAGTTTATCTGCAATCTCTTTCGCCTGATCATCGTCAAGTTCGTTAGAACCGTTCTCTGAATCCGCTAACTCTCTCAATTTATCCTGAACAAATCTCGAGAGATTAATATGGTTGTTATCTACGAACTCTGCCAGATCCTCAGGCAAGGAAATAGTCTTCCTAGGCATAATGCATAACTTATGCAAAATGCTTCTTAAAGGCCTTGGTGCTGGACGAAGTTTAAACAGTTTACACTGTCAAAATACTTGATATGACGGATGCTGATCAAAAGGCCTTGAACGCTCTGGCGAAAGGAGCAGGAGTAACAGCCATAGGAATGATGATCTCAAAGGCCTTAAGCTACCTCTATCGCGTCGTAATCGCCCGAGGCGTAGGCCCTGATGCATACGGGCAACTCTCTCTAGGTCTGATGGTTATAGGCTTATCAACAACTGCGGCCTATCTATCGCTGGGAAGCGGATTACAGAAGTTTATACCGGAGTTCAGATCTCGAGAGGATAAAGCAAGTGTGAAAGGCCTGGTAATGGATGCACTTGGGATGACAGTTCCCCTATCAGTATTGATTTTTGGGTTAGTGTTTTTCGGTGCCGACTTTGTTGGAAATACTATTTTTGAAAATCCTGATCTCGTGCCTTTGATCAGGATTCTATCTTTGAGTATTTTGATAGCTCCAACAGCTAACGTTTTCTTCGACACAACTGTCGGATTCAACAAGATATTCTACAAAACTATTACGCAAAGAATACTTCAGAACATCGCACAGCTTACAGTAACTGTAAGCCTATTGCTTCTGGGTTTTGAAGTTGTGAGCGCTGCATGGGGCTGGGTATCAGGAGCATTCCTCTCCCTTATACTCGGGTTTTACTTCATGGAGAAAAAAATCGGACCAATACTTTTCTCCAACGTAAACTCTAAACACCACCGCAAGAAGATTTTATGGTTCTCCGCACCTTTGATGCTTTCAGGAATGATCGGAACCATACTTGGATGGGCCGACACAGGCCTCCTGGGATACTACATGACAGACTTCGAAGTAGGCCTGTATAACACAGCACTGCCAACAGCAATACTGATTTTAGTGCCTCACAAGGCGATCGGAAGCCTGGCAGTGACTTCTTTCTCCGAACTAAAGGAAAGAGATGAGAAAAGCGTCGAAAGATCGCTGAAAACTGCTACTTACTGGATTTTCTCACTGGTATTCCCTACATTCCTAATAATGCTTCTTTTCTCAGAACAGGTGCTTAACCTCCTATGGGGAAGCCAGTACAGCCAGGCCTCACTCGCATTGTCTATCCTTGCTCTAGGCTATCTTGTGGATGCGATGGCTGGACGGATAGGAAGCTTCCTGAAATCAAAGGGATACACGAAATACATCCTGTACAACAATGCTCTCGCTTTAACACTAAATCTAGCTTTGAACGTAGTATTAATCCCTATCTACGGGATAATCGGAGCTGCGATCGCAACAGCATGCTCAACCGCATTGACAAATCTTTTAATGGTACTTGAAGGATGGAAAAAGGAAAGCATAATCTCGATTCCGTCCAAGAAGTTGATGAAAGTAATCGGTGTAGGCCTCATTCCGCTAATGTTGGTAGCAGGCATCGACTCAGTATTATTCGCTGAAACCCCATTCTGGTTCGTCTTTCCGGCAGGAATACTGTATTACAGTCTGTACGTTCTCGCGTTCCTTAAAGTTCTAGGCCTAGGAGAAGAGGAAAAAAATGTTCTTCGTAGAATCGGGGAGAAATCAGGTTTTGAAGAAGAAGTGGAGATCTTCATCAACAGGTTTGAATGAAAAACAATTTATTTGTTATCCTTAAGTAATAATTTATGGAAAACGAAAATCTGTTAGACCTGATGCACGGCATCGATAAATCCGGCTCATTAACTGGTAGAGGCCTTGAACCCGGACAAGTAGTCTATGATCAAGGCTACGGAGACGACAAGAGGCACATCGACCAGACCGTGGAAGAAGCTGTCGTAAGCCGCTTCCTCGATGAATCTGAGATAGATACTGCTCTGAAGCCCAAGGACGCTGAATGGGGAGAAGACGCATGGCTGACACCCTCAGGAGAGACTTTGAGTGGAGAGGAGCTTGAAGCAAAAGAATACGCTTTTATCCTCGATCAGGTTGAGGGAACGAAAAATTACGATAACAGAGACCGGTACGCCACTATCGCAGCAATAGACCCAGAAAACCCTAGGCTTGATGGTGTCGAGGCCTCAGTGGTTTACAGATGGGATGACGCGGCCTTTATCATAGATGGAGAAAATGCTTTCTCGAACTTCTCTATGAGACCAGCCGAAGAAACTCTAAGAAACTCGGAACTTATGGAGGTTGATCAGATGAACCAGATGGATGACAATACCAAGATCAGGGGACAGATTATAGGCCTTAACGCACAGGACTACCCAGATTTAATAGATAATGTAGTGAATCGATACGACCTTGCTGGAAACAACTGGCCTATACTGAAGGCCGATGGAACAACAGGGGATATACTGGGAGCTGTCACAGATAATTCTATAGCAGCAGATGTAAGAGCGCTGAAAGATCGGGAGAGGCTTCCTTTCGCTCAGGACTTCGCTCCTGCGGCAAAAATCGCCAGAGATGTCGGAGTAAAAGTCATGGACGAGAACGGAAAACCGGTAACTACAGGTTTCTCAAAACCTGGAGAAGCAACAGCATACATAGCGATTCCGCCAGGAGAAGTATCGGAAGAGATACTTGAAATAGTGGAGGAGGCGGCCTAGATATGGAAGACTACGAGGTACTGGCATCAGAATTCGACTCCGTCAATATTTCGGAGTACGATCCCGCTATCTGGTCGCTTGAATCACTAGTTGAAAGAGATTCAGTCAGCTACGATATCGATGAACCTATAGACCCAGAAGTTAGGGAAGAAATAGAGAGAACGGATGAAGAGGCAAGAAGAAAAGCAAAAAATTCAGATTCGGTATTCTACAATGGAGCCCTTGTAAGACTAAGAGACTTTGAAGTAAATAATGGAGTTTTGAACATAGACCTACAGAACACTAACTATTCCTCTCATGTTGGAACTAGAGGAAGGCCTGAACTGGAGAAAGAGAATAGGGCGGATCCTCTGAGCGTGGGAGCATATCTGAGAACCTCTGATGAATATGTGGTCTTAGGTGAAAGATCAGGGTCTGTAGAAATAGGCGGGGGAGAGTACCAGTTAGCAGGAGCAGGATTTATAGAAGACCCTGAAGAACAGTACGAAAGATCCTTGAATGCAGAACCGTCCAGCCCTATTCATAGAGAACTCGAGGAAGAAGTTAACCTTCACTGGACTCAGATAACAGGGCCTAGGCCTTCAGCGCTGATAGGAGCAAACCATGTACAGCCTATGCTGGTCTATGATACAGTGACAGTTCTAGATTCTGAAGAAGTAGCTGAAGAATGGGCTGAAATACCTGAAAGTGAAAGAGAGTTTTCAGAACTGATATTCTTGCCGGAAGAAAACCCGGAAGCTGCTCTGGATGGAGAGGCCGATATACTATCTACAACTGATGATTCAGTTGAAGAAAGAAGATATGAAGGAGAACTTAGGCCTCATGCTGAAGGCGCATTTGATACCCTCCTATAATTAAACCTCAGATCCGTATCTAGATATGTAACCGATATAAAGGCTCTATGCTTTGACTGGGACGGCACCTTAGTAGATAGCATGGTAGGAACGAAATCCGAAGCCTTTGCGATTATAGAGTTTCATCCAGAGCTAGGAGATCACGAAGCAGAGCTCAGAGAGATATACCTGAAGACAAGAGGCACCCCAAGATTTGAACAGCTAAGAAAAGTAGAGGATAATTTTGGAGCAGACAATCTGCCCCAAGAACGGCTTGATGAATGGAGCAATACTTTCACATCTAACTATATAGATATCAGGCCTCCTCTTTTCGAAGACTCTGTCTCAACGATTGAAGAACTGAAGACTAAGGGATATACTGTTTACCTATCCAGTTCAGTTCCGCAGACTGATCTTTAGGATACCTTAGAAAGATATGATGGAGTTTCTAAAGATGATTTCGCCTTTCTGGGAACTCGAGAAGAAGTACCTGAAAACTACTTTTCAGATACCTTAAGGATGAAAATCTTATCCGTAAAGGACCAGGGCATATCAACTATGTAAGCTCCGAAATAGGGATTAATCCTGGAGAGATTATCTTTGTTGGAGACGGGACAGAAGAAGTAAGAGGAGCTAAGAAAGCATGATGCATCTCAGTAGGCCTTATCGAGAACAGAATGCCTGGAAAAGTTCGTGAAAGTATGGAAGATGCTGGAGCAGACCGTATAATTGAAGATAGGGAATCAGTATTAGTCCTAGAATACTTCAGGTAGTGTAGGCCTGGAATTTCTCGAAGGCATCTTTCTGATGTCCTGGCATGACCTCTAAAACCATGATATTGTCAAAGTTTGAGCTATCTATTGTTCTCGAGGTTCTTTCCATATCCATGTCGCCTTCTCCGAAAGGTAGGCCGTCTTCAGTCTTCGTGGAGTCACAGAGATGGATGAGATGGATCTGATCATTATAGTTTTCCAGCAGGTATTCTATTCCTTCTAGATAATCTTCCTCAGCCATGTAGAAATGGGCTGTATCCAGAACCATCGGATAACCTTTCTTCAAAATATTCTCTTCAACATGCCTCAAACTCGCGCCAGGATTGTTCTCATAGCCGTAATCCGCCTCTATATCAAGCTCCTCAAGCTGCGGTATATGAACATGATGCATATACTGAGAATGAAAAACCAAGAACGCATCCAAGCGATCTGCTAATTCATCAGCCAAAATAAAATAGGCCTTATCATTATCTATATGAACATGCGGCGTATGAACGGAAACAACGTTCAGGCCTGAACTCTGAACATTTTCCACAGTCCGATTCAGCTTTTCAAGGTGCTCTCTCTCGAGGTAAAGCTCTATATCGTTAAAACCTCTTTGCCTTGCTTTTTCCAGCTCTTTTTTCTCTGGCGGGCACTTCCCTACAACTCTCATGAAGAGTAGTTAGAGGCCTTTAAATTAAAAGCTGGTTATCTAAGATCGAATTCTCTGTTGGCTTCTCTCAGCCTCTCAGGAGTCCCCACATCGATTCGTGTACCCTTGATCTGATCGTATCCAACTTTGTAACCGTCTTCTCTCATCTTGTCGATCGCATCAGTCAATTGATACTCGTTACCCTTACCTCTCTCTATCTCATCGATCGCATCAAAGATAACAGGTTCAAAGACGTAAAGGCCTGAAATTCCAAGCTCCGAAGGCGCTTCATCTTTCTCAGGTTTCTCAACTAGCCCATCAACCATGTTGTCGTCCCCGGGATCAATTATACCATAAGAAGTGACATCCTCAGGGTTGAAGGCTCCGATCGTCGCATCCATACCATTATGCTTGTGGAACTTTACAATCTCCCTTAAAGCACGTTTATCATCTACATAGTTATCGCCCAGAACTACCGCAAAGGCCTCATCTTCAATATAATGTTGTGCGGATTTTACAGCTCCAGCAAGCCCATCCCGCTCGTCCTGTACAACATAGGTTAGTTGGACTCCTAGATCTTCTCCAGAGGCAAGGTAATCTATAATAGCATGCTGTTTCCATCCCACAACGATACAGATATCGGTGATACCTGCTTCCTTCATATCCTCTATCGCGTGATGGATCACTGCTTTTTCTCCTACAGGCAGAAGCTCTTTTGGATAAGCGTTCGTAAACGGTTCCATTCTCGTGCCTTTACCGGCGGCCGGAATAACTCCTTTCATAACATTCCAATTCGTATCCAACTAATTTAACTTCTCTCCGACTCCAGCTTGATTCTTTCAATATCGATCTTATCAAATTCTTTATCAGAACTGATTATCCTACCTGAAGACTTTGCGGCCTGGAACGCATCTATCACGTTAAGGCCTTGATCAATATACTCCAGTGCCTGATAGACTATTCTCTCCTCAAAATTAATCTCCGCTATCTCAATTACATTAGTTACAACTCTTTCAATCTCCCAGTTATATCTCTCCGAGAGATAACATAGCTCGATAAAAGTAGGGAGAGAAGTCTTCAATTCGTCTTTATGCTCTTTGTACAGTTTTTCAGCATTTTGCTGAAGCCAGTCATCATCCTTGACTAACGCAACGAAGAAATCAGTATCGGCATAGACCATTACTTGACTTCCTCTTCAATTTCCTTTTTCACTTCTTCATCAACTTCCTCATTTAAATCCTGTGTATCGACATCTTTCGCACCTCCAGTAGCTTTTTTCAGGCCTTCAACAGGATCTTCATCTACCGGGATCAACTTGATACTTGATTCTAACTTTACAACCCTGAACTTCTCTCCAAGCTCATCTCTCATCTCCTTCGGAATGTAGATTCTGCCACGGCTATCGACATCAACAGTAGACATAAACAAAGTTTATACGTGAAAAATTATAAGATTTACGTGAAAAATTTGGGGCCTTAGTCTCCCGAATAATTTTAAAAGTATCACCATAGTATTACTAAACATGTCGACTAAATCAGTCCCCACCAAGTTCCCGGAAAAATTACTGGAAGACCTGAACGAAGCTGTAGAAGACGGTTATTACGCCAACAGATCCGAACTAGTGCGAGACGCTGTTAGAGAGCGGCTCAGAGAGCTGAAGTCCGAGCGACTTGAAGATGCAATCAAGGAAGACGTACGATGGGGACTGGAGAGCGATGAATAAATCAGTTCTGGATGCAGGACCAATAATACACCTCAACCAGATAGAACAACTGGAGCTTCTAGAAATAATTGACAATAGATACACGACACAGAAGGTAGCTGAAGAAGTTGGAAAAGAGATAATAGAGGATTCTGGAGCAGAAATTAATGGTCTATCAGGCGAGGCGAAAGATGAATCAAAATACCTGAGCAACAAATACAACCTAGAACTAGGAGAGTCAACAGCCTTAGCACTATGCAAACAGGAAAACATCAAACTGCTTCTGACAGATGATCTAGAAGCGAGAAGCACAGCCAAAAAACTAGAGATAGAACCTCACGGAACAGTCGGCATAGCAGTCAAAGCATACAGCACAGGAAAAATAGGCCGGGAAAAAGCCGTGAAAACCATCGAAGGCCTGAACAAAGAATCAAGCCTCTTCATAACATCTGACCTAGTAAGATGGGCCAAAAACCACATAAGAAATCATTAAAGACTAACAGCTAACTATAGATACTATGAACATCAGCGTGATTGGAACGGGCTATGTCGGATTGCCAGCAGGAGCAGGATTCGCTAAGCATGGACATAATGTGACCTGTGTAGACATCGATGAAGAGAAAGTAGAGAAGATAAATTCGGGAGAATGCCCTATTTATGAAGAAGGCCTTCCAGAGCTTCTGGATGAGGTAGTTTCTGAAGGCAAACTTGATGCCACGACCGATACCGTTACCGCCGTAAAAAACGCCGACATTGTATTGCTTGCTGTCGGAACACCTATGGACAAAGAAGGGAATATTAATCTGGATTACATCCTTCAGGCCTCAGAAGACGTAGCAGAAGGTATGAAAGAAAGAGAAGGTTATCAGACAGTTGTAGTTAAGTCTACAGTAGTTCCTACGACCACAGAAGAGAAAGTCATCCCTATACTGGAACAGTCAGGTAAGAAAGCCGGCGAAGACTTCGGAGTATGCATGAACCCGGAGTTCCTGAGAGAAGGAACAGCGCTGAACGACTTTTTAGAGCCTGACAGGATAGTGATTGGGGAAATAGATGAGAGATCAGGCGAAGAACTAGAAAAAATATACTCAGACTTCGATGCACCAGTCATGAGGACATCTCTAAGAGCAGCAGAACTCATAAAATACGCATCAAACTCTCTTCTCGCGACCAAGATATCCTTCATCAACGAGATCGGCAACCTGTGTAAAGAACTCGGCATCGACGTATACGAAGTAGCAGACGGAGTAGGCCTAGACCACAGAATCAACAGAGACTTCCTGGACTCCGGAGCAGGATTCGGAGGCTCATGCTTTCCAAAGGACGTTAGAGCACTCATCAAGTTCATGGAAGAGAACGGAGAAAACCCTAGAATACTGGAAAACACCATCAAAGTCAACAAAAACCAGAAAACCAGACTCGTCGAACAACTACAAAACCACTACCCAGACCTCACCGGAAAAACAATCACAGTACTAGGCCTCTCATTCAAACCAGGAACAGACGACATAAGACAATCACCGGCAATAGACATAATCTCAGAGTTAAAGGGGCTTGGAGCAGAGGTTAAGGCCTACGACCCAAAAGCAGTGGAGAACATGAAAGAAAAACACCCAGATATAGAATATACTTCAAGTTACGAAGAGGCCTTGAAAGAAGCTGACGCAGGCCTGATAGTAACAGACTGGGAAGAATTCAACGAAATCTCTCGCGGTGACTTACAGGAGATGAAGAACAATATTCTTCTCGAAGGAAAAAGAATCAACAATCTAGAAATCAAGGAAAAATTAGAAGGAATAACTTGGCCTTAGCTTTAGAGGTTAAATCAAAAGTGCCATTCGAATTCAAAGATACAGAACTGGAAGATGCAAAAATTGTCAAACCACAAGTTTTCGGAGATGAAAGAGGATTCTTCATGGAAACTTACGTTAAAGAAAAATTTGAGGAAGGAGGAATAGACACCGAATTCATACAGGACAATCACTCCAAGTCCGAACACGGAGTTCTCAGAGGCCTCCACTACCAGAAAGGAGAACACTCACAAGGCAAACTAGTCAGATGCACTCAAGGGGTCATAACGGATGTAATAATAGATCTACGCAGAGACTCTGAGACCTTCGGAGAACACCTGAAAGTTATTCTCTCCGAGCACAATAAGAAAATGCTCTGGGTTCCAAGAGGATTCGCCCACGGATTCTACACACTCAGTAAGACTGCTGAAGTCCAGTACAAAGTAGACTACGACTACGCACCAGAACAGGAAGCAGGTATAGCTTGGAACGATCCAGAACTAGACATAAACTGGCCGACAGACAATCCAAAACTCTCCGATAAAGACGAAGAATGGCCTACACTTGAAGAAGCAAAAGAAGAAGGCCTATTATTCTAATCTCCAATTATACAGAACATCAGCTTTGTTAAGGAGCTTTTCCGGAACCTCCACACCTTCCAGCATTTCTTTTTCGCTTAAAGCACCACTAGACCATAGATAGTTTCCATCCGAAGTTATATCATACTTATACCGTGAATTAACTAGGGAGAAGGACTTTCTTTCAAAAAGCTCTTTATATTCTTCAGGCGTATTTGAATCAAACTGTTTATTGAACCCTATCTTTCCGAAGTATTCTGATCTCACAAGTTCTTTCTCTGGGAGATCTAAGGTTTGATTCTCAGCTACATTAAGTAGAAATTCATGTAGACTCCTGTGATCATAAATTCCAGCAGCATCTATGTCAACTTCTTGGCCTTTAGAGAAAATATAGAGAGGAACCTCTATCAACTCTTTGAAGGTTCCAAAATGATGATTAACTAATCTTGTACCTCCAAGTTCATATTCTCCTATAAGCTCTCCATGATCGCCTATAACGACAAATAATGTGTCCTGAGGTGCTTTTTCGAATAATATTTGTATGAGCGTATCGAAGTAACTAATTGACGCATCATAGGCCTTTTCTCTCTTCTCAAAAAGTTTTTCAATATCTACACCTGCTTCTAAATAATCTATAAGACGTTCAAAACCGGTAATTTGTTCGATTTCTTTGTCGTTAAGATCAGACAAATATCTATCTTTCTGTCTTTTTGTAAAAGTATATGGAGCATGTACCGGCATAAGATTCAGAAACAGGAATGTATCTTTCTCTTCGTTAAGAGCTTTTAAGCCATTGTTAATAGTATTTTTAGATTTTGTAGGATTATAGTCCTCACCCTGCGAATATAGATACTTAAAAGCTGCTTCAATTGATTTTAGATCTCTATTTTTGGCTAAAAGTCTGAGAAAGTCGGAATACTTGTCCTTCCTATCTTTATACTGAGAATCCCTCTTCCAAATTGCATTCCATGAATCAGCTCCGGCCATGAACCAATTTGATTTTCCAAATACATCGAACTCAGAACCGAAACCTAAATGCGGCGATACAAGCCCATTCTCTGTTATACCTATAGTATAGTAACCGTTTTCTCTAAATTTACTTACTAATTTATTTTCAGAATCGAAGTAGGTATTTTTTGTTGTCGTACCGTGCTCCGATGGCAATTGTCCTGTAAACAAAGTTGCGTGGGCAGGAACTGTCCAAGGAGAATTAGAATAATAATTAGATACTGATTTCTGATCTCTCAAAAATTCCGTCGTATCTTTATCAGAGTTATAGGAAGGAAGATTTTTGGCTCTCAGCGTATCCGCCACTACTAAAACAACATTTTCGAATTCCATGTTAGTTCAACTTATCTTCCATATATTTGCTTGCTTTCATCAACGCACCAGGTTTTCCTGCATCTGTCCAAAACTGGTCGAGTGTTTCGTAAGTTAGTTCCCCTTTATCCAAGTACCAATTGAGGATATCGGTTACCTCATACTCTCCTCTATCTGACGGAGTCATATCTTTCTTGATGAATTTGAAGAGGCTATTCTCCTCATCATTGTAGAACCCATAACATCCAGTGATCGCATACGGAGAATGAGGGCTGTCGGGTTTTTCGTCAATTTCTACAATCTTGTCTCCATTGATATCTGGATTTCCGAATCTTTCTGGATCGTCTACTTCTTTCAGAAAAATCTGTGATTCAAATTTGCTTTCTTCGAAGGCCTTGATCTGTTCTGTTAAGCCTTCGCCGTAGATGTTGTCGCCGAGAATGACTACGAATTTTTCATCTTCATCTACGAAATCTTCAGCAAGTCCTACTGCCTGGGCGATTCCTTTCGGCTCTTTCTGTAATTTGAATGTGATATCTCCGTCAAAGTTGAAGTCCAGTTCTTCTCCTTTTCTATTCGTAGGTATATCTGAGCCATCCCCAAGCAGTTCGAGAAAGTCTCCTGCGTGGCCTTCTCCGGAGATAATCAGTACATCATCGATACCTGCTTTACCCAAAACATCAAGAGGATAGTATATCATAGGCCTGTCGTAGACAGGTAGAAGATGCTTATTTGTGACTTTAGTTGAAGGCATAAGCCGCGATCCTGTTCCGCCTGCAAGTATCACACCTTTCATTCTCTCATCCTCCTAAACGCTTCGGAAATTGAAATAGGTTTGTTCTCAAAATCTTCCTTCAGTTTCGCCAGAGAGAGGGAACTGTCCTTGGGCCTGTGTGCTTCCCAGGGAAGATCTTCCATCTTCGATCTCTTTACCTCTCCGTCGAGACCTAGTTCTTCTTTCATTATCTGTACTGACTCATATCGTGTTACTTTGGAGCCTCCTGCTGCGTGATAAGTTCCTTTAATGCTCTCTTCAGCCGCCTCTACTATAATTTCTGCCAGATTTGGTGCATAAGTCGGACAGCAGGTCTGATCTGTTATCGCAGCTACTTCGTTTCCTTCTTCAAGTTTTCCTTTCGCCCAAGTGAAGAAATTGTCAAACTCTTCATGGAAAACTACTGAGGTTCTAAATATTGTTGATTCAATATCGGAGCCTCTAACTGCTTTCTCCCCTTTGTACTTCGTTCTTGAATAAACACTCTGAGGATTCACTCTATCTCCCTCAGAATAGTCTCCTCTTTCTCCATCAAAGACATAATCTGTTGAAATATATATCAGATGTGCAGATGATTTCTCTGCTGCTTCTACAATATTTCGAGTTCCTTCTATATTAACTTGCTTAGCATCTTCAGGATTATTCTCAACACCATCTAAATCAGTTAAAGCTGCAGCATGTATAATTACATCCGGATTCTCTTCCTCTATTTTTCCAATAGCTTCCTTGTTAGAAATATCTGTCTCAATATCAGAATCAGATAAATCTAGGCCTACAGAATCATCTATTTTTCTGTCTAAAGCAGTTCCTAATTGCCCATTAGATCCTGTAATCATATACTTCATATATTTAGTAATTTAACTCTGCAAAGTTAAATGATAACTATATGGAAGGTAAAGAAATACTGATAACTGGTGCCGCAGGATTCATAGGATCTAATTTTGTAGAATTTCTCTTCGAGAAATATGATAATCCAAAAATTACTGTGATAGATAAGTTAACTTACGCAGCCGATAAGAGCCGATTAGATGAATATCTTGATTCGATCAAGTTCATTGAAGGAGATATATCCGACTATGAAAATGTGAAGACGGCCTTCTCAGAGAATGATATTGATTTTGTGGTTAATTTTGCAGCTGAGTCACATGTTGACAGAAGCATCGAATCAGGGAAGCCGTTCATCCGCTCAAATGTTGAAGGAGCTTACACTATGATGGATGTAGCGAAAGAGCACGACATACAGAAGTTTATACAGATATCCACAGATGAAGTGTATGGAAGCAGAGAAGAGGGAAAGTTCAAAGAAGGAGATAATCTAGACCCTAGCTCACCCTATTCCGCTTCCAAGGCCTCTGCAGATATGCTTGCAAATAGCTTCAAAGTAACGCATAATTTTCCAGTTATTATCGCAAGACCTACTAACAACTTTGGTCCTAATCAACATCCAGAAAAACTGATACCTAAATTTATTGAGAGATCTAAAGAAGAAAACAATCTTCCTGTATACGGAGACGGGACCAATGTAAGAGACTGGCTTTATGTCAAAGATACCTGTCGTGCAATAGATGATCTTCTAAGAAAAGGAAAAGCTGGAGAAATATACAATATAGGCGCAAATCAGTTCAAACAGAACATTGAAGTTACTAAAAAAATCATTGAATTAACAGATCGCAGTGAAGATATTATAGATTTTGTAGAAGATCGAAAAGGGCACGACCAAAGATACGCCGTAGACAGTACAAAAATTAGAAATTTAGGATGGAAACCTAAAATAGAGTTTGATCAAGGATTAGAAAGAGTTCTCGAACACCATGAATAAACAACCCTCGGTACTTATCATAATTCTTAATTGGAACGGTAAAGGCTTTATTGAGGATTGCATATCCTCTATCAAAGAGAACACTAAATATCCTAACCACCACATACTAGTAGTTGATAATAACAGTTCTGATAGCTCAGATAATACAGCAGAGGATATGGGAGCAGAGGTTATCAGAAACAAGGAAAATCTCGGCTTCGACATAGGAAATAATATCGGAATCTATGAGAACCCGGATTACGACTACTACTTCCTTTTAAACAATGACACAGAGGTAAAGAAAGGCTGGCTAGAAGAAATTATTTCAACTGCCGAGATGGAGAAGAGCATCGGTATAGCGGGTCCAAAGGTCCTAAACATAAATGGTTCTGTTCAAAGTGCGGGATTCCGGTTACATCCATTAGAAAACATTCATGAAGAGGAAAATTCTGAAGATCTTACCGGCAAAGAAAATGTAGAAGCAATTCATGGCTGTTCGATGCTTATCAATAGAGAAGTGGTCGAGAGTATCGGCTACCTCGATGAAATCTTTTCACTCGGTAACTCGGAGGAGTGGGATTATTGTGAGAGAGCAAAGAAAGCAGGTTTCAAAGTCTATGTGGACTATGATTCAAAGATTATACACAAAGAAGATTTAACTATGGATCAAGTTGGATCCCAGCTGAGCTACCTATTGAATAGGAAAAATAAGATTAAGTATGAGCTGATGAACGGCAGGCCAAAATCTATAATTTCTCGATTTTATGATATGATTAAGTTCTTCGCTGCATCTCTTATCGGCTACAAATACAATCCTATGTCAATGGTTCTCAAAATGTGGAAGGAAACTATAATCGACTTACCTACAACTATCAAAAAGCGTTTCAAAAGGAGAGAATATATCCCAAGCTACTACTGTGAAGAAGTCAAGAATTACAGTAAAAGATACGAGTCTCTCAAGCAGTAACAAGTCAATATAACGTCAGAACTTAAGATAAGTCTTATGAGCCATTACATTGGATAGGAAGACCTGAAACGGAATCCTTAGGCGGACGACAATAAGACAAACTTTAGAATCAAAATTGAACTTTCAAATCATGAATACTAAAATCTCAGCCATCATCCCTGTTTATAATGATCCTGAAGGCCTCAGAGATACTTTAGAAAGCCTAGTAGAACAGGATTTTGAAGGCACTTATGAGATACTGCCTGTAGATAATAATTCTTCTGATTCTACCGGCGAGGTTATTGAAGAATTCGAGGAGGAGTATCCTGACTTGGTTAGAGGCCTTGAAGAGAATGAGGTCCAGAGTAGTTATGCTGCTAGGAATAATGGCCTTGAATATGCTGAAGGTGACATTATCTGTTTTCTGGACGCTGATATGTGGGTTGAGGAGGATTATCTAAGCAAGGTCTCGGAGTATTTTGACGAAAATTCTGGTGTTGACTATATTGGTTGTGGTGTTGAGCTTGTTTCGGAGAGTGATTCTCTGGCTTCTCGTTATAATCTGTTGTCCGGTTTTCCTGTAGAGAGATATGTTCGGGATGAGGGTTTTGCTCCGACTTGTTGTCTTTGTGTAAGAGAAAAGGTGTTTGGTCAGGTTGATCGGTTTGATGATAGATTAGTTTCAGGCGGGGATGCAGATTTTGGAAGAAGGGTACAAGGGGCAGGTTTTACTCAGGAATTCGCCGAGGATATCGCTCTTTATCATCCTACGCGCGATTCATTCAGATCGCTGTTAAAGAAGAGTTTTAGAGTTGGTAAAGGACATGGCCAGATTGATGTTTACAGGCCTGAATCGTCTTCTAGGAGAAGTTTCTATCATCCTGCTAATTTCCTGCCTATGAATCCTTTGAATCTTCAGGATTATTTCTCTCAGAATTCAGAGCAAAGCCTTAAGAAAAGAGAAATTCCTGTTTTCTTCCTGATGTATTACGTTTTGAAGTTGGCGAGCTCTTACAGCAGGTTAAAATTTAATTTGAAGAATTTTGTTTAGCCTATACGGGATAATGCAATGCCTGCCAGTCTTATCTTAGATATTATTTGATTCATTACAGGGCTATCGAGTTTTTTCTGCAGTTTGTAGGTTTCTAGTTCGGTTTTGACGGCTAAACGTGCTTGCGGGCTTTTTTGTATGTCTTCTCCGTATTTTTCAAGTATTTTCTGTTTACCTTGTATTTTTTTGTCTGAGTTTTCGCTTATCCTATCTTCTCCATCCAGATGATATCTGGCAAGTGCTTCGTCGAGTTTGCCTATCTTGTATTCTCGAGATATTCTGAGCCACATATCCAGATCCTGTGAGCTTTCGAACTCCGGATCGAACATTCCTACTTTGTCGAAACATTCTTTCTTGACTAGTACTGTTGGTGCAGGAATCATGTTTCCCCTAAGTAGTTCCTGGTATACCCATCCTTCTCTTTTCCTTGACAGGAACTTTCGGCCGGCTCTTATCTTTTTGTTCACTATTTCTCCGTTCTCTACCTCTTCTACACCGGAATAAACCATTCCATACTCCTCTGGAAGTTGCTGAAACTGATTGACCTGTTTCTGAATTTTGTCCTCCAGATATTCATCGTCGTCGTCAAGTAGGCCTATGTATTCTCCTTCTGCAGCCTCTATCCCTGTATTCCTTGCTTTGCACGCACCTTTATTCTCTTCGTGATTGATCAGCTCTACTTGGGAGTCCATCTTGTCTATATGCGATAGATCGGTTCCTGGATGGTCGTTGACCACTATCAATTCTATATTATCGTATGTCTGGTTAAGAACGCTCTTTACAGCTCTTTCAACGATTTCAGGCCTCTTATATGTGGGTATTATTACTGAAATAAGCGGGTTATCATCTGGCACCTGAAATCACTTGAATTCTGATCTTGCCCATTTTACGCATTCTTTTACTCCTTCCTTAAACTCTTTCTGTGGGCTGTAGTCAAGTTTTTCTCTTGCCTTTTCTATGTTGGCGTGGGTGTGGCGTGCATCGCCTTCAGGCTGTTCTACATGCGTGCTTTCTACTTCTTCGTCCATTATTTTATCGAGTGTTTCGACCATTTCGTTGACTGTTATCCTTCTCTGGCTTCCGATGTTGTAAGTGTCGCTTCCTTCTGCATCTGAGGCCTTTATCGCCCCGTTGACTATATCTTTGACATAGGTGAAGTCTCTGGACTGCTCGCCATCTCCGTAGATCGTAACTGGTTCATCGTCCAGGATCATCTTGATGAATTTGGTGAAGGCCTCATCAGGTCGCTGTCTCGGGCCATATACTGTAAAGTATCTTACAATCGAATATTCGAAATCATAAAGATCCGAGTAGAGTCTTACCATTTCTTCTCCGTGTTTCTTGGACTGTGGGTATGGTGCGATGGGGTCAAGTTCTCTATCTTCTTTGACCGGTAGTTCTTCTTCGTCTACCATACCGTATACAGAAGAGCTTGATGCAAAGACAAGTTTCTTGATTGAGTCAAGGTATTCAAGCAGGCGAGATGTTCCAAGGACATTTTGTTTTGCGTATTCAGAAGGATTTTCTATCGAGTTCCTGACTCCTGCTACTGCTGCATTGTGGAAAACTTTCTCTGGATTCTCTGGAAGTTTTTCCAGATCTTCTTTGTTGACTATCGATCCTTTTATCATCCTAAAACTGCCTGAGCTTTCCTCTGCTGTCGTCCTTACTTGTTCCAAATTATTTCTTTTGATTTCTTCTGAGTAGTATGGGTGGAAGTTGTCTATTCCTACTACCTTTTCTCCTTTTTTGAGCAATTCTTCGCATAGATGGCTTCCTATGAATCCTGCTGCTCCAGTTACAATTATCTGAGAATTTTCTGTCATCTCTTCCTCTATTTGTGATTTCCTCTGAAGATTTATTTAATCTTGCTGGCATCTCAAAGAATTCCTGGCCTTAACTGAAATTAACAGAACATTTATAGCTCTTTCAAAATATCACAAGCTAACGTCCTCGTATTCCTGGAACAGTTCTCTAAACGATTTTTCCCTTTCATAGGTTACGTTATCGTAGTTTTCCTCCAGCCATTCAGCAAAGTTCTTCTGATGAATATGGTTGTAAGGCCTGACTATTACTTCTTCTGCAAGGTTTGCTGCTTCGTATGCCGCCATTCCTGCACGGGTTACAACTAAGCGAGTCTTACCCATCTCTGCTAAAAGTTTTTCGTGAGGCCTGTACTCCCAGTGGTTATCCATGATCTCCTGGTCACGGCTTGAAGGAATCGCCAGAACCTCTTGATCTATCTCATCACTCTGGTAGTCGGAGTAGTCCCTGTAACTAATCACTTTCTTGTTCTCCACCAGTTCCGGCTTTGGATACTCTGAAACGATATTGTCGTAGGATACCCAGACTTTGGCGCCGAACCTGTTCAGAACGCTGGGCGTCATGCTTGGCTCTTTAGTCCTGTTCTCTGATTCAACGGCTGTAACGTCAATGCCTTTCAACCGTGCAATAAGGCCTGTGAAGAATCCAGTATTAGCGCCGTAAACAAACACTTCATCTGGCTTCTCCTTCCTCAGTACGCTCCAGGACTTGATGAAATTTTTGAGTGCTTTGATAGGTCTATAGAACTTTCCATTAGTAGGCCTGAAACTATCCGTACGGTAAACCTTGTCTTCGTATTCAAAGTCGTCTCCTCTATCTGTTATAACCCTGTAATCTGGTTCTTCGACTTCTTCCTCTATTATCTGTTTGACAAGAGGTGTTCTTGTCGCGTGGCCTCCGTGTCTTGATGCCAGAATGATCTTCATTTTTAACCCTTGGTTATCAAATTACTTGCTCTCTTTAATAATCTTGAATGATATTTCCACAAAAAGCAGAATCATTATATAACAGCGTTATACACATTGTTTTTGTACTCAAATGTGTTGTACCACAGAACACCTTTTTTTGATTTCAGATGATCGAGGCCATTATTCTGAAGATAGTTGCGAAGATGCTGTGAACTATGTTGAATGCGACAACAATTGCACCTGAAACAAGGGATGCAAGAGCTTTTTCATTTTCAGAAGGACCTATTTCAGAATCTTTTCCATGACCCCCACTCATATCTAAGTCAAAAATTCCATTCTTTATGAATATACCTAGAACCCTGACTTCCACATGAAACCAAGGGGTATGTCTAGGCCTTTCAGCTAAGTTAACACATGATAACAAATCTTAGGTATTGTTTAACAGAATTAAAGGCCTGAAAATCTCTACATGCTACTTTTAAATGATTTACACTCTTTATTTTTAATTTCAATCTGTTTTGTATTAGGAATTTTTTGAGGCCTGTTTTCTGCAATCCGAGAACGATCATCTTTAGTATACCTTAATCATATGATCTGAGGCCTTCAGTATCACGATTTAACCTTCCACCCCCTTGATTTCTAGTGGAGATGTTTTGACTGAGATCGAGAAAAGGAGATATAACAACCGTATATCTATATAACAAACTAATACTATTATAACACTGTTATATCTGTAAGATTCGGCTCACAGATTTCTCCATACGAAATCAAGGGGTGGGGGTTGGGTGTTCAGATGGAAGCAAATATAAACCTTAATTTCAAGTAGAATTTTACGGGGTTAACAAAAAATGAATTTATCTTCTTGGAGGGTCACTCGATGAGTCAGGATAGTTTACAGTCAATGTTTTCCAGCTATGTGGACAAAGATTCTGTATTCAAAAACAAGGACGCACTTACAACGAACTGGAGGCCTGACAACATTCTGCATAGAGAAGACCAGATTGATGAGCTGGCCTCTATTTTAGCCCCTAGCCTGAAGGGAAACGATCCCAGCAATGTTTTTCTATACGGAAGCGTTGGTACTGGAAAAACTTTGATAGTAAAACATGTTACAGAGCAATTGAAAAGTGTAGCAGATGATAAAGACATTGACGTAAATATAATATATATTAACTGTAAGATGAAGAAGGTAGCGGACACAGAGTACCGTTTACTCGCAAAACTGGCTCGACAGCTAGGAGAGGACGTCCCAAGTACAGGCCTCCCGACAGACGAAATATATAACCGTTTCTTCGAGGCCTTACAGGAGCAGAAAGGAGTTGTAGTTATAGCGCTGGACGAAATCGATGCATTAGTAAAAAAGGTCGGTGATGAATTTCTTTACAATCTTACAAGGATCAATGATGACTTGGATGAGACCAAGGTCTCTATTCTCGGGATTTCAAATGATCTTAACTTCACAGATTATATGGATTCGAGAGTGAAGTCTTCTTTGTCGGAAGAAGAGATTATCTTTCCGCCTTACAATGCTATAGAGCTTAGGAAGATACTGAAGGACAGAACTGATAAGGCCTTTGTGGAAGATTCTCTGGCTGACGGGGTGATCTCTAAGTGTTCGGCTTTAGCAGCTCAGGAGCATGGAGATGCGAGGAGAGCTTTGGATCTTTTGAGGGTCGCAGGAGAGTTATCTGAGAGGTCGGAGGCAGAAAGTATAGAGAAAGAACATGTTGATAGGGCCCAGAGCAAGATTGAGAGAGACAGGGTAGTAGAGACTGTGAGATCTCAGCCTAAACATTCCAAGCTTGTCCTTTACACTATACTGGAGATGACGGAGGACGAAGATGAGATTGCGACAGGAGATGTCTACAGTCAGTACAAAGAGCTATGCGAGGAGCTGGAGATCTCCGAGCTTACACAGAGAAGGGTCTCAGGCCTTATCAGCGAGCTTGATATGCTTGGAGTCATAAATGCAAAAGTAATCAGTAAAGGCAGGTACGGAAGGACTCGCCAGATAAGCGTCGATCTTTCCGAGAATATTAGGCAAAAGCTTCGTAAAATGGTTGAAGATAAGTTTTACATTGATTAGATGAGTGTGGACAAAATTAGAGGATACAAGGGGGTTAGAGGGGTACTGGATGAATGAACAAGCTGTAAAAGAATTAACTAAGCAGGGCTGTATGGTAGAGAGGGATGCAGCCGAAATTCTTAACCAAGACGACGTAGAACAGATAAAGAACCTTGAAACCACTCCGATGTACGTTTCTAAGAACATGGTTGAAAAGCTGAGAAGCAAGATAGAAGCCAGGCCTGAGAATAAACAGGTTATGACGACTTCTGGGGCGGTAGAGGCTCAGGGATCAGATACTGAGCAGGTTCAGGAAGATCAAGGAGATGAGGCCTCTGATTCGGATGAAGAAATTTATGAGCGCAGGGGATCTAATTTCTCCAGTTCAAAGACTGTAAAGATCAAAGATTCTGGTAAGAGGGATAGAAAGACAACGAAAGTCGAGATAATGGATGAAAAAGATATTTCCAAGGAGGAAAAGGATGTACCTGAGTTTCTGGGTTATTACAATGATCGCTACGATAAGATGAAGAAGATGCTGATGAGTCATAGAGAGATGAAGTCAGCAACAACAATCAACAGATTGGAGAGAAGGAACAAGGGAGAGGAAGCGACCACGGTAGGAATGGTAAACGACAAGTACTCGACAAGGAACGGTAAATATATAGTAGAAATAGAGGACAAGACTGGGACATTCAAGGTCCTGGCTGAGGAAAGAGAAGGAGACAGAATAATACAGGATGAGGTCATAGGAGTTCAGGGATCGATGGGTGGCGACATAATATACGCTGACTCGATTGTCAGGCCTGATCTACCGATACCTGGCGGTACGAAGACTACTGAACAGAAAATTCAAGCTGCATATATATCCGATCTCCACATTGGTTCGCAGGATACTCTGCACAAGAGGATGGACAGATTCGCTGACTGGCTTTCAACTGAGGACGCAAAGGATATAGGATATCTCGTAATCACAGGAGATCTGGTAGAGGGTGTCGGAGTCTATCCAGGTCAGGACGATGAACTGGAGATAAAGGATATCTACAAACAGTATGAGGCCTTTGAGCAGTGGTTTGAGAAGATCCCGGATGACATACAGGTCATAGCCGGGCCTGGAAACCACGATATTACGAGATTAGCAGAGCCTCAGCCGAGAATTGATGAAGAAGTCTTTTCGAATATAACAGATTACAATAACTTTCATCTAGTGCAGAATCCTCAGATGGTAAGACTTCATGCAGTGGAAAGCAAGGGGATCAAGAACCTGATGTATCACGGATACTCATTTGATGGACACGCTGATCAGATACAGGAGTTAAGGGAGAAGGCCTACGATAAACCCCATCACCTGATGATCGATCTTCTGAAGAGAAGGCATCTCGCCCCGATGTTTGGCTCCAACCTGATCGCGCCTGACGGAAATGATCCAATGGTGATAGAGGAAGAACCCGATGTATTCGTAGCAGGACATTTCCACTCTCATTCTAACTCCTCATACAAAGGCACGAACGTCATCTGTTCATCGACCTTCCAGGCCCAGACCGACTTCCAGAAAAGAGTCGGCCACGAACCAGACCCTGGAAAAGTCACTGTAGTCGAGTTTAAAACCCGAAATACAGAGGTCAAACAGTTTTAATGAAAACAGAAGAATACTTCGAAGATATTGCAGAAGAGACGGAGAAGGCCTACAAGGTCGCAAGAGAGGCCAGGGATCAGTCAAAAGATCCGGAGCAAAGGGTAGATATACCCGTAGCGACAGACTTGCCTGAAAAGGCCTCGTCACTAGTCATCGCAGCACAGTTCCCTGAGCTGGAGGAAGCAGGAGTGCCTGAGAGAATTCGTGAGCTTGAGGAGGAATACGGTAAGAATGATGAAAGAGTAGCTTTCCAGATCGCCAGAGAGATTGCTGAAGGCCGTTTCCACGAATTTGATGAGAGGGAGAGGGCGTGTGACGCAGGCCTGAGGGTAGGAGTCAGCTACATGACAGGAGGCATCACTACAGCACCTCTGGAAGGTATAGGAGACGTAAAGATAAGAGAAAATAATGATGGAAGCAAGTATCTGGCAGTTTACTATTCAGGTCCGATAAGATCGGCAGGAGGAACTGCATCTGCTATGAGTGTGCTGATCGCTGACTATGTGAGGATAGGAGTAGGCCTCGAAGAGTTTAAACCGTCTGACACTGTTATTGATCGTTATGCGACAGAAGTTGAGGATTATTACAATCGTGTGACTGCTAAGCAGTATAATCCGACTCGTGAGGAAACGAAAAAAATCGCGGAGAATGTTCCTGTAGAGGTTACAGGTTCGCCGACCGAGGACCTTGATGTTTCCAATTACAAGGATCTTGACCGTGTTAGTACTAACAAGATTAGAGGAGGGATGTGTCTAGTCTACTTGGACGGCCTACCGCTAAAGGCCCCGAAGATCAAAAAGAGAATTGAGAAATGGGGTAAAGATTTCGGCCTCGAGCACTGGGAATGGGTACAGGACTATCTACAGCTTCAGAAAGAGATCCACAGCTCTGGTGACGATGAAGATGAAGACGAAGAAGTCTCGAAATATACACCGAGTGACAAATACCTAGGGTCATTGACAGCAGGAAGGCCTGTATTCGCTCATCCAGGGAAGAAAGGCGGTTTCAGGATAAGATATGGCCATTCAAGGACGAACGGCCTTGCAGCAGTTTCCTTCCATCCTGCGACCATGGAGATTTCTCAGAGGTTTATAGCGATAGGCACCCAGCTGAAAGTAGAGTATCCTGGTAAAGCGACGGTAGGAACACCTACAGATAGTATAGAACCGCCGATAGTTAGGTTAAAAAGTGGAGAGGTAAGGAAAGTAGATACCAGAGAAGAGGCAAAGGAAATAGAAGATGATATAGATGAGATACTGTTCCTCGGAGACATGCTCGTAACTTACGGCGAGTTCATAGAGAACGGGAAGAAACTGATTCCTTCACCCTACGTCGAGGAATGGTGGGAGCTTGAACTGGAAAAGGCCTTGGAAGAAAAGGATATGGAACTGGGTAAAGATTTTTCGGAGAGACAACTTACTCCTACAGAAGCAGAAAAGATTTCCCACGCTCTAGACATCAGATTCCATCCGAGATGGACGCATTTCTGGAGAGACGTCGAACCGGGAAACTTCAGACATCTATACTCAATGCTGAGAGACAAAGAATTCGACCCTCAGAAAGCCAAAGAAGCGATGGAACAGGCCTACATACCTCACAACAGCGACCTCGAAATAGAGGATAGAGATAGAAAAGCCCTTGAGATCCTTCTTGACCTCGAAAACAATCATGAAGGAGAGGCTGAAAATATAGAGGCCTCAGGAGATATCCCTGATTTCATCGAAGAGGCCTCGGGCCTGAAAGTCGGGAAGCAATCGACACATTACATGGGAGCCCGAATGGGAAGGCCTGAGAAGGCACAGAAGAGGACTCTCACAGGTAAGCCCCAGCTTCTGTTCCCATGTGGCAAACAGGAAGGTGGCAGGATGAGAAATCTCTCAGCGGCATATAATCAAACTATTCATGGAGAAAAAGGTATAGTTAGGGAGGATATCATCCACAACCGCTGTACTGAATGTGGAGAAGTTACGCATTACAGTTTCTGCCGTGAATGTGATGCTCCGGCCGACCCTATATGGTTCTGCAGTAGCTGCAAAAATGAACATGATGAGAAACCAGATGAATGCGAGAGCTGTGGTAACGAGAGGTTTCAGAGATACAAAGAAACCAGTATAGACGTCAGAGGAATGATGGATGATGCGCTAGAAAATCTGGGTATGAGAGAGCCTCCAGAACTTCTTAAGTCCTTCAGAGGAATGACATCCAAACACAAGCATGTAGAACCAATTGAGAAAGGCCTTCTGAGGCAGAAATACGACCTTTATGTTAATAAAGACGCTACAGTAAGATATGACGCATTGGATATACCGATCACGCATTTCAAGCCTCGGGAGATAAATGCACCTGTTGAAAAGCTCAGAGAGTTAGGCTACAAAAAGGATGTCGATGGAAAAGAACTCAGAGATGAAAAACAGGTTGTCGCGTTGAAGCCACAGGATATCATAATACCTAAGTCTGAGAAGACGCTTCCGGCCTCAGACTACTTCGTCAATGTGGCCAACTTTGTAGACGAGCTTCTCGAAGAATTCTACGGGCTGGACTCTTTCTACGATGCTGAAAAACCCCAAGATCTCATAGGAGAACTCGTGATAGGCCTGGCGCCTCACACGTCGGGAGGCACTGTAGGAAGGATAATAGGATTTACAGACGCTAAAGGAATGTACGCTCATCCTTACTGGCATGCAGCAAAACGAAGGAATGCGGATGGAGATGAGGACGCCATTTTATTGTTGATGGATGGCTTACTGAACTTTTCACGCGATTTTCTGCCTGACATGACTGGCGCAAGAACTATGGATGCCGCATTAATTCTTTCCAACGTTTTGAATCCTGATGAGATCGATGATGAGGCCTGGGCGATCGAGACTGTTTCAGAGTATCCATTAAAGTTCTATGAGGAGACTCAGAAGTATAAGAAGCCTTGGGAGATCGACTGTGAGATTGAGATTGGAGAGGATATTGTTCACAGCGATGAACCTTTTAATCACAGCTTCACGCATGAAACCACTGATATTGATGATGGTCCTACACAGTCAGAATACGTTACTTTGGATGAGATGAGTGAGAAAACCAAGGCCCAGCTTGGTATAGGGGAAAAGATCAAGGCCTGCGATGAGGATAACGTCGCAGAGTTGTTGCTTCAGAAGCATTTCCTACCTGATATCAGAGGAAATCTGAGATCTTTTTCCAAACAGAAGATGCGGTGTGTCGATTGCAACGAGAAGTTCCGGAGGGTGCCGATGACGAATCAGACGATAGCTCCTACAGGAAAGACGACTGCTCAATGCCCTGAGTGCGGTGGCAAAGTTCTATTGACAATTTCGGAAGGAACAATCAAGAAGTATATGCAGCCTTCAAAGGATATAATCGAAGATTACGAGATAACGCCTTATCTCAGACAGCAGGTCTTGATACTGAACAGAACGCTTCAAAGCCTTTTTGGGAAAGATCAGAGACAGTCAGGCCTGAAACAGTTCACATAAAATATTTAAGCATTATTGAGAGCAAAAAGATGGAGTTTAGATCTGTTGAACCCGGTGGTTACTACTTAACTCCACAGAGAAAGGAATTACTTGAAGAGACCGGCATGGATTTCAATTTTGTTGAGGAAGACGAATTATCTTTTAGAACTAATTTTTTTATAAAAAGTAAGGCAAGAATCACAACATTAATTAGGTTTCGAGGTTTACCGGTAATTATGGAAAACGAAGTTGAGATTCGGGAAGTAATGACAGATGGAGTAATCGCAGTTGAAAAAGACGAGACAATTGTAGAGGCCTCTAACCTGCTGGAAGAAGAAGGTATCAGAGGCCTTGTAGTCGTAGAGAATGGTGAAGCCATAGGAGTGATAGTCTGTAGAGACATTGTCTATCAGGTAGTCTCTGAAGGCCTTGATCCTAGAGATACAAAGGTTGAGGATATTATGAGCACTGATCTGATCGTGGCTGAGGCAGATGAACTTCTGGACGATGTCGCGATGGCTATGAGTAAAAACGATATCTCAAGGGTCCCGATTGTGGAGGGAGAGATGTTGACAGGTATAGTCACTCAAAGCGATATTTTGAGGGCATGGCCAGGATTTGCCGAGATTATAGGGGAAGAGATAGAGATGAACGCTGAAGCTACTCCAAGACCAGAGTCACAGTCAGGAACCTGTGAGGAATGTGAGAATTACTCCGAGGATTTGAGAGAGGTCAATGGTTTGATGCTCTGTCCGGAATGCCGGTAACCCCGTTCCTTTTTTTATCTGAAGAATCTATAAGAGTTTATGGATATCGTAGAGGAGGCAGGAAGGAGGCGGATGACTTTGAAACTTGAGAACCCTGAATCCGCCTATTCGGAGATGAGAGACCTTCTCGAGACAAGAATGTCTTTTGACCATGTTCATGAGGAAAAATACTTCAACGATGTCGAGGAAGGCAAAGTTAGGGCAAGACTGGAGACATCGGATGGTTTCGACCGTTTCACTAATGAAAAACTGAAGATCTTCCTGACGATAGACCCGGAAAAAGGCGAGATGGACTTTCAGGTCAAGTCGATGCTTGTCACAACCTACCCCGAGAAGTTCAGCTATCACAGCACAGTCTGGTACTATGCCTATCGCTCGCTCTACGATAAATTCCTGTATGGAAGTGTCAGAGAGGGATACGAACACGCAGTCGAGGACAAACTTGAAAACCTGATGCAGAGAGTCAGGGAAACACTGGAGGCCTGAAATAATAATGGTGGAGTTTACTGAGGGCGCATTTGAAAAAGAGGATCATCTCTTCGTGAAGGAAGACCCTGGAAGAATTTACAGAGGCCTGAAAGATATCCTTGTCAATGAGTTTGAAATGGACAGGATCGAGGAGGCAAGAAACGAGTTTGATGTCTCACAACCAAAGGACAAAATCAGGCTTCACGCTTACAAGGAAAAGAGCCCTCATACAATGATACATTACAAGATCGATCTCAGGTCAAAGTCGCCTAAGATGATCTACAAACAGGAGAGGAATCCTGATATTTTGAAGGCCAAGATTGATACTTTTGCAGAGGTCAAAACCTATTATCCTGGAAGAGACCCTTTGGAATGGATGCCTACGCCGGTGACGGAAGAACCTTTCAGAAATCCTGAGGGAGGAGGCCTTCATCCAGAAGAGGAGTCGGCCTTTCAGAAATCCAAGCTTTACAGGGTTTTAGTCGGATTTTGGCACAACAGATTTTATTCAAAGGAAATCCACAGGTATGAGGAGGAGGCAGAGGAGACAGCCCTGAGAATACATGACCTGTTGAGAGAAAAATTCGGAGTGGAGAAAACCATCGGAGCATCAGGCAGAGGCCATTACAGGCCTAATTGGGGGTAAAAGATGAGTGACGAACACGGATTTTTCAGGGAGAAAATTCTGCCATGGTTTCACAGGCCTGGAACCAGTGAGCCAGGCGGGGAATTCGAGGAAGCAGATGATATCTGGAGTGAGTTTCATCTGTTTCAAGGTCATTGGGTGACTATTCAAAATAAAGTTGAATGGTACCAAAGCCCCAATGTACCGACAATCTATAAGGAGCACAAATACGTCTTCAGAAACCTTGACATGGGAAGGCCTTATGAAAAATTTTATTTTCAGCACCAAGATTCAGGAGAGTTTGAATCGACGATGGAAAACACTGAGGATCTTCCGAGCGGAAGAGGAAAGTTGAGGTTGATGCCGACGATAGGAACCAAAGCACCTCCAAGCGGTGAAAACGATTTTACATTCGTTGAGTACAACGTGGAGTTAGATATCAAATATGATATGCCTCAGGGCGTCCAGATACTGCCCAGGATACTCGCATACCCATTGAACCGGTTTTTCAAATGGTCGTTTATGATGTTTATAGGAATGGAAATGGTTGAGTACGACGGAGAATACGCCAGAGAAAAACTGTATGAATACTTCGAATACATTAGAAAGTACCACGGTGAAGAACCTTTACAGAGCAAGACAAGAGAATCAAACTTTGAACCATCTATCGAAGACGGAGTATTCTTCCAGTAGCCACGGAGTTAAAAGAATTCAAGGAGTTAAAGTTAATTGGCTACCTGCATGGTCAGCAGGCAGGACCTTCGAGGGACTGGAATGACTGTCTGTGTTACCAGGTAGCCATACTTCAACGCTATGACAGAGATCTACGTGAAAGTAAAGACAGAGCAGCCAGAATTCCGGTTAGGATCAGGGCCGATGCTGGAGGCCTCAGTTACAGAAAAACCGGAAAACGGTAGAGCTAACGCAGAACTTATCAGAGAACTTACTGAGATACTGGGAGAAGAGATATCTATAATCAAAGGCCATAAGTCTCCACGTAAGAAGATCAAAGTAGAAAATCTTTCAAAAGAAGAGATCAATGAAAGGGTGGAAAAATGGGAAAAGCAGCGATGAAACAGGCCAACTACGTTATAATTGCAGAGGTAAAGACCTCGGGTGTTGTAGAGAAATCCGATATAGTCGGAGCTACATTCGGACAGACAGAAGGCCTTCTAGGAGACGATCTCAACCTTAAAGAACTTAGGAAGAAAGGCAAGGTCTCAAGGCTTCAAATAGAACTTGATGAAAACGGAGAAGAGGCCGAAATCAAGATTCCGACATCTATGAACGCAACAGATACTTCACTGTTCGCGGCATCTCTGGAAACTATCGAACAGATAGGGCCTTCAAACGCAGATATCAGGGTTAAAGAGATCAGAGATGAAAGAGCCTCAAAGAGAGATTATATTGTTAAGAGAGCCAAACAGCTCCTCAACAATATAAAGAAGGATTCTCCTGACAGAAAGGCGATAGAAAACGATTTGAAAAAGGAGATAAGATCTGAGGCCTTAACTGATTACCGTGAATTCCCTGCAGGCCCTGACGCAGAGCTCTCGGAAGAAATTATTCTTGTCGAGGGGGAATCTGATGTTAAAAACCTGTTGAGACACGGCGTTAAAAATGCTGTTGCTCTGGGGGGTTCTTCAGTACCTGATGGAATCGAAAATATAGCAGAAGGAAAAGACGTTACTGCGTTTGTCGACGGCGACCGAGGAGGAAAACTTATACTAAAAGAACTGAAGCAAAAAGAAATCCCACGCTATTTCACACAGGCCCCTGATAACAAGGAAGTAGAGGAACTCAGCGAGAAAGAGATACACGAACTTCTACGTGACAGAGAACCTGTTAAATACGCAGAGGTAGATGAAATAGTAGATGATAGGCCTGAGTTCGATGAACAGTTCGAGGAACTGATAGGGACACGGGCAGTCAAGACATTAGATGAGGATAGAAACGAGATCGAGAGAGTACCGGCTTCAAACATTGAAAAACTTTCTGAAAATGCCTATGCCGTGGTGATCGATGGAGAAATTGATAATAAAGCTGTTAAAAACGCTGAAAGAATAGGAGCAAAATATCTAGCAGGGAAAAGTCGGGCGAAAAGTGCAAACTCCAGCGAAGTTGATATTATGACCAGAAGGGAAAAAACAAAGGCCTAAAAACAGGTTTGAACCACTTCTTTTCTGCAGGTAAGATCGGAAGGACTGATTTCTATGGTGGGAAGGATGCCGTGTTTCTCGGTGTTTTAAGCCTTAATTTTTTGCCATCTCTATTTTTAAGCTTCGATTCTTTACTGCTGATTAATGGATCATGATCTTTTTATCTCTGAGGATGACTACGGTGAGTCCGATGAGTTATCCGAGAGTATAGAAGATTATCTGGATCAGATGCATGGGGAAGTATCTCGTACCTTTGATGCAGCACTTCAGAAGCTTTCAGGAGATCTCAGGAGAGAAGTCCAGGTGGGCTATCTGATGTGTCGTATACCTGATACTATCGAAGACTCCGATAGATTATCTGGTGCAGAAAAATATGATCTCCTGAATCAGTACAGAGATGTCTTGGATGAGCCTAGTCAGAGAAATGTAGGCGAGTTTGTGAGAGATGTCTTTGATGCCTTGGATAGAGAACAGGTAGGAGGGTTTGGAGACCAAAACAGTGGTTCAAATCGTGGAGGAGTCGGAGAGATCGGAAGTCATGCCTACGGATCTGAGCAGGAATTAAGATACTGGGATCTAGTCAAGAACACTCATGCAGTTACTCACGCATTTCAGAGGTTTGACGACGAGATAAGAGAGTACATGAGAGATGCTGTCGATGAAATGTCGGAGGGCATGGCAAAATACAGTAGGAGGGCCTTCGAAAACGGATATCAAGGGATTAGAATAAAAGATTTCGATGAATTGGAGGATTACTGTCATTATGTCGCGGGAACTGTTGGAGAATTACTGACTGATATCTTTTCAGAGCATGAAGAACTTCCAAAAGAAACAGAGAAGTACTCTGAAGGCTTTGGACAGTTCCTGCAGACAGTAAACATTCTAAAGGATCCGGTCGAAGATTTGGAGGAAGAATCCGCAGTTTTCATACCGGAAGAGGCCTTAGAGCCTGGACAAAATCACAGGGATCTGGTACAGTCTTTGAGAAATCGGGACCCAGAGAGGCTGAATCAGCCGATCCATGAATTAATCGAGAGGGCTGAGACAAAGTCGGAAGATGCAAAAAGGTACATCGAAACAGTTCCGGAAAACTCAGAGATCAGGGGATATGTGGAAGTACCGTTTTTACTTGCAGAGGCAACTCTAAGAGAGGCCAAAGAAGAACCAGGAAAAATGGTCGAAGAAGAACTATCCATAGATAGAGAAGAAGTATTCGAGATACTGAAACAATCAGGAGAGAACAATCTAGCCCAGAACATAGAGAAAATAGAGGAAAGGCCTCTACACAGTACTTGAAAAAGATCAAGACACGTTTTCAAATTTCAAAGTTATCTAGGTTAGAGGATAACCTCTCTGGCAACTGAAGCGACTTCTTTTCTCTTATTTTCTGGAGCATAGACGCCTAGATTAACCAGCTGCCATTCAGCATCTTTCAACGCATCTGGTATCGGACTTAATTCAGAGAGAGAGATCTGATCTCACCGGACTTTTTCACCCTGACATCGAAACCCCTATCCTTAGGTGTAAGAGGAAGGTCAACAATCACCTTTTCTGGATTGAGGCCTGTCTCTGAGAGTATTTCTTTTTCCAGTTCGTGCTCTGGCTTTTTTGAAAAATTTTCAAGCGTCTCCCTACTCAGATCATCCTGCTCGAGGCTTAATGCTCTCTTGTAAAGCCTTCTATCACTCAATTTCGAATAAAGGCCTTCTCCATTTTCGTATTCTATCAAATTGCTGTGAGCCATGTAATCGTCCATCTTCATCATATCCTCAACTCCCGAACTCTCGACATAGTTTTCTAGAGCTCTTTCAAGCATTTTCTCAGCGATCAAACCTGTTTTATGCATGTAGACTGACTTCAACATGTGAAATCTGGCTGTCAGAAGCGATTCCAGTGCAGGAATAGCTTTTTCGTCGAAAACCACCCTCCTTGAATCAATCTCAGCCAACCGAGTCACCGTAGCCGCATCTATATTTCCGTACGTTACACCTGTAGCCTGAGAATCTCTTTGAAGATAATCTATTCTATCCGAGTCTATATCTCCTGCAACAACCCTTCCTATCTCAAGCTCTCCTCTTATTATCTTCTTAATCCTGTCAGAATCAACCGTGAACTCATCTTCCAATCTTTCTACAACTCTGCATGACATATCCTCATGGGAAAGGCCTTTTCTCTCGGAAACAACTTCAGACGCATGAGAGAATGGTCCATGACCTGCATCGTGAAGAAGGCCTGCAATGCGTAACTCTTTTTTTCTCTCACCGGAAATCCCGAGACTATCAGCAAATCTTCCCGCAGTATGCATAACACCCAGAGAATGCTGAAAACGAGTGTGCGTAGCCGATGGATATACCAGTGAAGAAAGACCCAGCTGTTTAATCCTCCTCAAACGCTGAACCTCAGGCCTATCGATTAAACTAGATTCCTCATCACTCAATTCTATGTATCCGTGCAATGAATCCTGAATAAAGGTGCTCATATATGATAGATTTAGGCCTCAGAAAGTTAAATCAATCGTCTTCGACCATTGATTCTAGATTAATGAAATTAAGCCCCGTCCGGGATTTGAACCCGGGACCTATCCCTTTCTCGAAACTAGGCCATTCTTTCTGGAATGGTCTGTGGTGGTCGCCTTGCGAAACTCGGTGAGTTTCTGTAAGCATACGAGCGTGAGCTTGGAGCTTTCTGAAGTTCGTACGAGGGGATCGCTCTAGCCAGGCTGAGCCAACGAGGCCTTCTATTTTTCTTTTTCTGGTTTAATAGTTATGAATCGATTGATTTTCAAGAACCTCTGATATAACGCTGTTATATAGGTGGTTTTAATACTCAGAGTCTGCAATAGTATTCTATGAATGTAATTCAGCGTAAGTTAATGGATTATCATCACGGTTATTTCATGGGTCTAGGCCTTCTGATGTTTCTGGCCGGGTTTTTACTGCAGTTTTATTTCAGGCCTGATGTACTGGCTTTGGGTTCTTTCCAGTTCCTGACAGTGCTTGGTGCTTTGATCTTGGGCTGGGGAACTGGGAGATGCGATCAGTGCTCGGTCCAGGAAAAGTAAAAAACTGGGCTAAGAATTCGTTTATATGAAACCGACGATGTTGCTTCCAGTAGGAAGCTTGCTTAAATTTGCTGGAGTGTTAACGCTGATTACAAATGAAGGAACATTAACACCTGCAATTGATATAGGAATTACGTTTCCAGCCTTAATTTCGCCGGATATACAGGGAATAGGCCTATTAGTTGCTGGAGGAGCAATCATAGCGTACTCCGTAACTCGAATGAACTAGAGAGAGAGAGGGTCCAGAAATACTGCGGTTAAACCGCTTCTTTCATCACTTTTCGTTACAGAAATATTTAGATAGGCCTCAGAATCTATATTTTGAGGAAGAAGTAGACTCGATATAAGGCTGTTATATAATAAGTTTCTTTAACAGGCCTTTACAATTGTGACTTATGGAGCATATTATTGGTGAGCTTGCTGGAGATGTTTATGAGTTTCTGGAGGAGGTGGAAGAGGCCTCTTTAAGTAAAATTTCGAGGGAAGTTGAGGGTTCTCAGTCGAAGGTTAATATGGCTGTTGGGTGGTTGGCCAGAGAGGACAATCTGGAGTTTGTTGACCTTGGGAGAGGCACTGGCGCTCGATTAAAGTAAGTTATCCAATACTTTTCTAACCCTCCAGAGCTAATTGTTTTTATGAGTTTTACAGAGGGAGCTGAAACGGTAGTTAACCAATGTCTTGACGTAAAATCTGGAGAAACGGTTCTCGTATTGAACGATGGAAACGATGAGAACCTGATAGAAGCGATTCTTGAATCTGCGAGAGAAAAGGCCTCGATAGTTGCTTTGAAACAGTATGAGGAGCCTGATAATCACGGCGAGGAACCGCCTCAGGAAATAGCTGATGCCATGAAGGATTTCGATGTTGTGATTGCACCGACACTGAAGTCCATCTCTCATACTGACGCCCGAAAAGAGGCCTGTGAATCAGGTGCTCGAATTGCTACGATGCCGGGGATCAACCAAGAGATATGGAACAGCAGTCTTCAGGCAGATTATGATCGTGTCGCGGAGATATCAGAAAAGGTTTACTCGATGCTTGAAGATACCGAGGAGGTCAGGATTGAAACTCCTTCAGGCACCGATTTTAAGTTCTCGATAGATATCGAATACTTCCATACCGATACAGGCCTGATCCATAAGTCAGGAGGATTTGGAAACCTTCCTGCAGGAGAAGCGGATGGAGGGATAACCGATGCAGAAGGGACTCTGGTTGTTGATCACTTCCCGTTTGCGCCTTCAGGCACAGAAATAGAGGTAAAAGAGAATAAAGCCGTGGCAGTAAGAGAAGAAAAGAAAACAGAGCTTTCAGAGGCCTTTGACAGTATTGAAGGAGCAAGAACAGTGGCAGAGTTTGGTTTTGGCACTAATCCCGAGGCCTCATTGATTGGAAAGGTTTTACAGGATGAGAAAGCTCTTGGAACAGTTCATATCGCTTTTGGCGATAATACCTCTTATATCAGCGGCGAAGAAGCTAATAACTGCAGTATTCACTGGGATACAGTGTGTGAAAATCCAACGGTCTGGTTTGATGGCGAGAAAGTGCTGGAGAATGGAGAACCGCTCTTCCTTGATAAGGCATGAAATTTAAAGCGGGAAACATAAATCAGTATTGAGGCCTCATCATGAGTATATTTAACTCTTCCGAGCTGAAAAAATCAGTTTCAGAAGGGGTTTCAGAGCTTGACGGCGAAGACCTGGAAGTAGATCTCGAGAAAGACGATGTTAAGGAGTTGAAACGCCAGATACACAAGCTGAACCAGAGACATCATTCTCAGACTCTGCAGCAACAGATATCCGAGGCACACCCAGATGAAATGAAAGACATCAATGAAGAGGGAAAAAAAGGTCTTACCGTAGAGCATCCTCCACAGCAGCAAAACAGTTCTAACAATCAAGACATAGACAAATTAATAGAGGAAAACAGAAAGCTCCGTGAGAGAGTCGAAGGCCTGGAAGAAGAAGTTGAGAATGTGCGTTCAATGGCTGAGTCAGCCTCAGTCGAAGAGAAAGTTGACAAGACCCAGTTCAAAAACAGGATTGAGCAGCTGGAGGACAGAATTGAGGCCTCTGATCCAGACTTAGAGTCCAGGCTTCAGGATATTGAGATAGAGGAAAAAGTCGATAAGTCCAGATTTGAACAGAAATTTGAAGAGTTCAAGGAAAAGATTGAGTCAGAGATAGGCGATACAGAGTCTCGTCTTGAGGACGGAACACCCGATAAATCCGAGATAGGAAGTCTGTGGGCCTCACTTGAAATGCTGGAGGATAGACTGGATTCTCTGAGAGATGATACTCCTGACAAGGACGGATTTGAGAACAAGATGGAGACTATGGAGTCTAAAGTCGAATCAATTAAGAACGAGTTCTCAGGTATACAGTCATCAATCGAGGGCTTGAAATCAGAGGAGAATGTCTCCGAGCAGGAGTTCGATCAAAGGCTTGAAGACTTCCGTAGGGAACTCAATGAAGAAGTCTCCGACATGAACGAGAAACTTTCCTCACAGTATGCAACAAGTAAAGAAGTCAGCTCTCTCTGGGATGCTCTCAAACAGCTGGAACAGAGACAAAACGAATCTGAAGAAATCATCGACCAGATAGACGAACAGGGAGTAAACCAGTTTGGAAGACTTAAAGATACGACAAAATACCTCGAACACAAGATTCAGGACTTAGAGGCCTTAGAGGATAAAGTCTCTGAGATCGATATGCTGAAACAGAAGCTTGAAGACGTTGAAGTGGTAGTCGAAGGCATGGATCAAGAGACCGTCGGAAAGGAGGACTATGAGGAAATGATGCAACAGCTCCTTCAGCTCTCGGAACTCACTAAGACCATCGCAGAGAGAAACCAGTAAAGCTTTTTAATACTCAAGGCCTAAATTTAGTACACAATGAACTCTGTAGCTCTAAGCACGGATATGTGTAATATTATGAGAGCTACTTCCAATTTCTTTAACTCAAAGTTTACCTGGACAAAATCCCTTAATTGATTGTTCCAGGCCTGTTCTGCGGTGTTGAATTCTCCATGGTTCTGGAACGGCTTAAATCTGGCGCTCCACGGCATATACTCGATGACTCCAGCAGAAAACTAGCTTTCATACTCTGTCTTCCACTGATAGACGGGGTATTCGCCACATTACTGGTAACGGGCGCAGTCAATACTTTCAGCCAGATGCTTAACGTCGCTATAACTATATTCACGGGGGCTGGAGCTTTGGCCGTGCTTTATTCTGAGGCCTCAGACAGGAAAGAAGCTACTCAGATGGTAAACAGGATTATACCGGTACTATTGACAGGAGTAATATTAGTAGCGCTCGTGGCACCAGTATTCGAACAGCTATTCAACACATCCCTGTTGAAATACGCGGCAGGCCTTGCTATTGGGTCGATCGCACTTCAGCTCGCTGATATAGAACTGGCTGAAAGATTGCCTCCAACCGCAGTCATATTTACAGGCCTAGTACTCTCATATCAAGGTTCTGTAAATCTAGTTTTGACCCTGGAGTATATGTTACCTGCTTTGACAACAGCAATCATAGCAATAATCGGGCTCCATCTAGCTACAGGCCTGAAAAAGTACAGGATGGATCTCAGGTATATCAGGTATGGAGGCTCTGCAGTGCTTGCAATAGTGGCATCATCTCTTTTCGGGCTGAACGTTCCTCAGAATATCGGTCCGATAGTATTTATGCTGTCGGTTATTACATCGATTAGAATGTCCTGACCTCGAAAGTCAGCCCTGAGTCCTTGCCGGTGACAAGTCTTGCCACCAACCTCTCCCTTAGAGGCCTGAATACCAGTAGAAAGCCGAGTACATCTGTAATAAACCCGGGTGTTAGAAGCAGGAGTCCGCAAAGTACTACGATCGCTCCTTCAGCAACGTTCCTTGATACTTCTCCAGAAGTAACTGATCTCTGCAGTTTAAGCAATACATGGCGTCCTTCTCTTCTAATAAGCTCGGCACCTATCATCCCAGTCAACAATACCAGGCCTAAAACCGCCCAGAAACCTGTAAGGCCTGAGACCTCTATCAGGAGGTACAGATCGATAAATGGGATTACGAGTAAAAACACTATCAGAAATCTGAGCATGTAATCAAGTTAATTCCACACAGTTTAAAATCTGCAGTAGAGTAAGGATTAAAGACTGGAGGCCTAAAGATTTGTTATTATGAAAGAATTGTTGAAAGAGCTGGTGGAGACTCCAGGAGTTTCCGGAAATGAACACAGAATAAGAGAAAAGATAAAGGAAAAAGTTAAAGGTCATGCAGATTCAGTTGAAACGGATAATATGGGTAACCTGATCGCCAGAAAGGGATCGGGAGATACAACATTGATGATATCCGCCCATATGGATCAGATAGGTCTTACTGTCCAGACAGTGGATGAAAACGGCTTCATCAGATTTTCAAAGGTTGGGGGGGTCACGACACAGTCTCTCATGAATCAAAGGGTTATGATTCATGCTGATGATGAAGAGGTGACAGGTGTTATCGGTATGAAACCCCCTCATCTGATGGATAAAGAGAAGAGAGAGGATTTGCCTGAGGAAGACGGCCTTTTCATCGACATAGGGGCGGAAAGCGATGAAGATGTCAAAGAGGCAGGTATACAGGTCGGAGACTACATCACGTTTGAAAGAGATTTTGCCGAGCTTAGAGATGACTACGTTACCTCTATGGCGATGGATAACCGTGTAGGCTGTGCTACAGCGATAGAGGCCTTGAAGAGGTTTGATGAGGACTACGAGCTGGCTGTAGTATTTTCGACTCAGGAGGAAGTAGGCCTGAAAGGGGCGAAGACTTCCGCATTCAAGATAGATCCTGATGTAGCTCTTGCAGTGGATGTATCTATTGCTGGAGATCTGCCTGGTATTGAACAGCAGGAATCAGATCTTGAGATGGGTGAAGGAGTCGAGATCACCATGGTGCAGTCAAAAGGTAGAGGCCTGATAACTCCTGAAACCGTCAAGGACTGGCTTAGGGGCACAGCGGAATCCGAAGACCACAGTTACCAGCCGGGTGTATGGGAAGGTGGAGCAACCGATGCAGCGAATATCTATCTGGTTAGAGAAGGAATTCCGACAGGCTCTATAGGAGTGCCTCTAAGAAATATGCATTCTGCTACAGAAGTCCTGAAAATATCAGATCTGGAAGATACAGTAGAATTTATGGAGGACTGTTTCAGGACTCTTCCGGAACACTTCTGATTTTTTCTTTTTTATTTTTATCCGTATCTCAGCGCCCACAGTTCAAAGTTATTTTTATCGACATCATATTCAGCTGTTATTGGTATTTGAGATAACTAGCTGAAGATTGCTTTCATAGATATCAACGTAGCCGGTGAATTCTCCGCTTGAGGGAATACTTTGGTTTTCGAAGTCGACTGCCTGAATACTTCCGGTCGAATCCTTCAAACTGAAGAAAGTTGCTTCCGAGGCCTCGGAGTATGAATTTGTCGAAGCATTTACTGTCACAGTTTTTCCCACCCAGGTCTCATCTATTTCCCTGATTTCTACATTTTCTGGTTGAATGTAGGCCTGTGAAAGATGTATTATTCCAAGACCTATCATTGAAAGAATTATACATGCTCTATAAATTTCGTTTTCTGTTATCTCGGGTTTCACAGTTTTTCCACGTAAATTTCTCTGTATTCCGTGCCTTTCTGCATGAATTCAGATCTGTAAAACTTGATCTGAGATACTTCAAACTCTCCAAATACTTCCTCGCTGTATTTTTCCAGGCCTCTATGTATCCTCTTTTTGTCGCCTCTCCTCATATCTTTGATCCTGTTTATTGTGACGTGCGGAAGGAAGTCGTGATCGTTATCCGATTCGACTGTTAAACCGGATATTTCTCTGTGGACCTCGCCGATTTTCTCTGACTCGATTCCTGCCCATAAAACCCTGATATGGTGTTTTGATGGGAATACGCCGAGGCCTTTAACTCTCATCTGGAAGGGTTTTGCATCTGTTGCACTCAGGCCTTTCCTTACCTGTTTCATCTGGTTCTGGCTTAGGTTCTGGAAAAATTCAAGTGTTACATGCATTTTCTCGGGTTTAACCGGCGTTCCTACCCCAATTTCTTGCTGTGTTTCCGCCAGTTTCTCTGCTATCTCCATAGGTATGTCGATTGCGGTGAATGCTCTCGGCATATACTTTTAACTATGGAGTCTAAATTAATAGGTGTAAGGTGTTTTAAAATGGCGAATCCACGTGCAAAAGAGATTACAGGAAGAACCGTAGTATCAGAAGAACACGGCAAAAAATTCGGTAAAGTACAGGACCTATCGTTTGTCGCAGGTTCAGGAGAATTGATGAATCTGTTGGTTACTGACACGACAAAGCATCTAGATGATAGCGAACTTCAGTCAGATGACAGAGGCAGAAACATAATTCCGTTTAGCTCCGTAAAGTCTATGGGAGATTTTGTAATTGTCTCAGAAGACGATATAATGTAAAGACCCGAGGAACAGGTTTACCAGAATACAGCAAGTTATGTTGCAGTATCACGCCGGATACGTTGCTTTTCAGGCCTGTCGGCCGAGAGAAATGGAAAAAACCAGAAAATGAAAGATGGATTGTGATTTCAGTCTATCCATCTATTATTCCTTCATCCTTGACCTTGAAGACTGCCTCTCCTTCAGGCATGTACGGTGAATCGACTAACCTTGCGATCCGCTTGTCTTTCTTGGACTTTCTGAGGTATACTCTGACTGCTGAGTTGTGAGCCACTATATGGCCTCCAATTGCCTTTGTAGGATCTCCAAACATCTGGTCTGGATTGGACATCACCTGGTTTGTGACAACTACAGCAAGATTATGCGAGTTAGCAAGTCTCAAAAGCGTGTTCATATGCTTGTTTAGCTTCTGCTGTCGCGGTGCGAGTTCTCCTCTTCCTACATAATCAGATCGGAACTGTGCCGTCAATGAGTCAACAATTATCAGGCCTATATCGTTTTCAGCGCAGATGTCCTGAGCCTCGTCCGCTAACAACATCTGGTGGTCTGAGTTGAAGGCTCTTGCGACATGAATATCTTCAAGCGTCTCATCTACGTCCATGCCATTGGCCTCAGCCATTTGCTCTATTCTTGTCGGCGTGAAAGTATCCTCTGTGTCGATGTAAATCGCTCCTCTTCCAAGGCCTTTATCTTGTTCTTCTCTCTGGACATTTACAGCCAGTTGATGAGATAGCTGGGTCTTTGCGGATCCGTACTCTCCGTAAAACTCTGTTATGGCTTGGGTCTCTACTCCTCCGCCGAGTACCTCATCTACATTCTCTGAGTTGGTTGTTATCCGTTTCATCTCTTTCCTTTTCTCAAATCGGTCCCTCCCGGATTCAAAACCAACGTCTAAGTGTTTTCTGGCTTCAGTAATTATGCTCTGGCTCTTTTTCTCCCCTAGATCGGCTACTTCACCCAGATCTCCTGCGCTCATGGTTGCTATGCTCATCAGGTCGTCGTAACCGGCTTCCTTAAGTTTTTCCGCTGTCTTTCCACCCACTCCTTTTATATCTTCCAGTTCAGGTTCGTCGTCTTTAGTCATAATATAATTTAGGCCTCCAGAATGTCAAGCATGCTTTCGATTTCGTCTACGGTCTCTATCTGGTTCATCTCGTTGACCAGAAGCTCGATTCTGCCGAAGTAATCGTTGTAACGGGTTCTACCACTTACCTCGATTTCTTTGCCTCTAACTTCTTCAGATGCTTCTTCTACTGCGTCTACATCCATATCCTTTTCTTCTTCCTCAGTCAGGCCTAGCATTTCTCTGGCCTGGTCTCCGAAGAAAACGCATCTGAGATTCTCCGTTCCGTCATCTAGGACTCCAGAGACTGCGAGTCGTCCTTCTGGCTCTTCGACTTCTTCTCCGTCGTCCGTTAGGTAATTACCGTCATCGTCTTCCCGGACAGTATCTCCTGAGTCAGGATCGACTCTGTAGAAAGGATTTGATGTATATACCTGCATAAGCATACCTTTAATCTTATAGCTGGTTCCTTCAGTATTTACTTCACTGACCGCGACTTCAGTGCTCTCGGACTGGCTCTGAATCTCATCAAATAAATCTTGGTCATCTGCCATCTTCACCGTAGCAGAGTCACCGAGTCGAAGCTCCGCGTTACCTCTGTCATCCTCGACAGTGTAACAACCTGCCATCTCGATCACATCTCCTTCATCAACGTTGTCCGCTATCTCAGTTTGATCATCCCAGAGCGTGACCCTGATACTGTCGGTGTCATCACCCAGTAGAATGTTCTGAACTTTTCCATCTTCTTCATCGTCGTCCCTTTCAAAAGTATTCATGTCCGAGATATTCAGGATTTTACCCTTTACAATAACTTTCCGCATATCCGGCACAACATTTTCAATTTTAAGATCTTCGGAGGCCTCTTTCTCAAGTTCGACGCCGTGTTCCTTTGCGACTAGATGGACTGCCCCTTCCTCACTTACCAGGCCTTCAAATTCCTCCATCTTCTCATCTATTTTGTCTTTCAGGTCTTGTTCAGAGAGCTCTGATTCCTCCACAACTTTTTCGATAAGATCTTCAACTTCCATATGAAAACACTTGAGTGGAAACCTTAAATCAGTGATGAGACAGAGATTTAGAACCGACTGAGTGAAGCGGTGAGGCCTTATCTCAAGGCCTGTTTGATGTCTTCTCTGCGGACTGTTTTCCGCCCGTTTTCCTCTGCGATGGCTCGGGCTTCTTCTGCTACGTCGCCTGCGAACATTTCCAAGACGTTTCCGAGTTCTTTTGATGCGTTCTCTGATACTCTTTTACTTGTTTTTGATTTGATTACTTCTTTCATTTTTGCGTTTGAGAACTCCATTTTTTAATTCACCTAAAATCATATTGGTCGGTAAGGTTTTTTAACCTCGTATTTTACCCAAGACGTTATTAGTCTGCAGCACTAATTAATGACTGGAGGGGTTTGCACAGAAGAATGAATGGTTTAGAGGAATTTTTCCTTAATGTTAAACCAGTAAAGATTTTGATAGCTCTTAATGACCCGAATACAGGCAGTTATGCTTCAGCTGTTTCTAAAAAGACCGACTGTACCTACTCTCATACAGTTAGAATCATACAGAGAATGGAAGAATCAGGGCTTATAGATTCCGAGATGAAGGGCAGGAAAAAAGAGCTTGAACTGACGGAGAAAGGCAAAGAACTTGCAAAGGCGCTTTCTGAAGTTATGGATACGCTGTAAGCCAGGTTTAAAAACCTGCGAGTTCTGATTTTCATTTATGATCTCGACGATTCAGTCACTGCTTGCACAGTTATTTGCATTCTACGATGGGATTTTTCAACCCTTACTAGGCCTCAGTCAGTATTACTCGCTTGCATTTTTCTCAGTGGCGCTTGCAGGAACATTCTCACTGATTTACTGGAGGTTCCTTGATATAGAGAGGCAGAAAGAGCTTAAAGAAAAGCTTAACGAACAGCAAGAAAAGATGAAGGAAGCTCAAGATAACAATGAGACTGATAAGGTATCAGAGCATATGTCAAAATCTCTGGAGCTGAATCAAAAGTTTATGATGTTGAATTTCAAGCCTATGCTCGTAACAATGGTTTTTGTAGGCCTGTTTTTCCCTTGGCTGGGCGCGACGTTTTCTCCAGGCGTCGATCTTCAGCAGACGGACTCTGCATACACAGGCGAACTTGAATACGCTTCAGATGTTGTAGAGCTTGAGGTGTATCAGGGAAACGAGAAATACATGAATATTAACGATGAAGAGGTAAGGCCTGGAGAAACATTTGAAGCTCATGGGATTACATGGGAGTTTGTAAACGTTAATGAAGGCGGAGGATTTTTCTCTTCCGGTGAAGGCCTGAACGCAAAGGTTTCCGCAGTTTTCGTGCCTCTGCCATTTGATCTCTGGTACATCGGAAGCGCTCTCAACTGGCTTGGTTTCTATATACTGATGGCGATGCCTTTGACTTTCGCGTTCAGGAAGATGCTGGGAATAGCATAAAAAACCAGAGGCCTTATACAGTAGTATGATTGGAGAAGCTCTGAGGTTTCCATTTAAAGGACAGGACTGGATTAGAAAGATGCTGGGAGGATACATACTTGTTCTGGCATCCTTCCTGATTGTTCCGTCCCCGCTTTTTCTCGGATACATTCTCAGAGTGATGAGAGAGGAAACAATGCCGGGCTTCGATAACCTGGTCCAGATGTATGTAGACGGGCTAAAGGCCCTAGCGGTTGTAATACTTTACATGACTCCTGGAATACTGTTGCTGGCAGCCTTTGAAGGAGCCCTAGCACTAATCGGATTTTTATTTCTCATAATAGGCTGGTGGGGCTTCGAATCAGGCCTCTATTACCTGGCAAATGAAGGATTCGGGGAAGCATTCACAACCAAAGCCCTGAAGACAGTCTTCACACTTGATTACTTCATAGGAATCCTTGCATCGATCATCATACCGTTCGGTATAGCATTCGTCTATGTGCTATCCTTACTAACAATTTTGCCAATACTGTTGTTCCCAGCAGTCCAGTTCTATCAGGCGGTCATCAGGTACAGAATCATGAAAAACGCAATCGAAAAGGCCTGATTGTTTCCTTATAAAATTTCTCTACAAAAGGCCTGACATGAATGAAGAAACCTGGTACACAAGAGAAGAAACAGAGACAGACCCCAATTTCGGGTCTATACCGGAAAAAAGGCCTGTAGAAAAACTTTTACAGCAGGGCTTTGTCGTGGTCGAGAAACCTTTCGGACCGACAAGCAACCAGGTCAGCTACTGGATAAAGGAAGAGCTCAACCTGAAAAAAGCAGGCCATTTCGGAACACTGGATCCCAATGCCACAGGAATTTTACCGGTAGGCTTAAGCTCTGGAACACGTATAAACCCTGCTCTATCCCAGAAAGATAAAGAGTACATATTTGAGATAGAGATGAACGAAGAAAGGCCTGAGAAAGAAGTGGAAAATGTTATGAAAGATTTTGAAGGAGCAAACAGCCAGACACCGCCTGAAAAATCGGCTGTCAAAAAAGAGGAAAGGGAAAGAATAGTCTATGAGATAGAAATCCTTGAAAAACAGGGGAAAAAGATACTTGGCCGAGTAAAATGTGAATCCGGTTTCTACGTCCGAGTTTTAATCGATCAGATGAGCGAAGAACTTGGAATCGACGCAGAGATGACAGAGCTCCGGAGAACAATGCAAGGCCATCTCACAGAAGATGATACTTATACCTTACAGGACATAGTCGATGCATATCACTTTTACAAAAAAGAAAATGATGAAAAAGAGTTAAAAGAAATTTTGAGGCCTGTAGAAGATGCTATCGGAGATATAAAGAAGATAGCAGTTAAGGATTCAGCGGTCCACTCGGTAGCTAATGGATCGGATCTGGGAGCATCAGGTATCTCCAAACTCCAGGGCGGAATCGAAGAAGACGAACAGGTCGCGATAACAACTCTGAAAGGCGAGTTAATCGCACTGGGGAAGGCCTCAATGAGTTCTGAAGAGATGTACGGCGAGAAAGGGACAGCAGCCTCTCCAGAAAACGTCTACATGGATCCCAGCATATATCCAAAAAGGTGGAAACAGTAGTGAAGTCTGACGATATAGAGTTTTTACTTGAGTCTTACAATGTAAAAGATGAGGTAAGGACAGGATGGCTTTTCAAAGGTGTAAAAGATCCTGAATCAGTTGCATCACACGTATGGGGTGTAAAATTTCTCTGTCTGCTATATGCTGAAGAAGAAGAAGGAGTTGATGCAGGAAAGGCTGTGAAGATGGCAGTAGTTCAAGATCTTCCAGAGGCGAAGACTGGAGACCTGGTCTCGGAGAAACACGCTGAGAGATACGATAGAACCGATGAAGAAAAAGAAGAACTTGAAAGACAGGCAATGCATGATTTACCTCCTGAAGATCGCTTTGAAGAGATAATAAGCCTATGGGAAGAATATCAGGAAAGAGAGACAGAAACAGCCAGGTTTGTCAAGGATATGGATATGCTCGATATGTGCATACAGGCCTTGAAGTACGAGAAAGAGAATAAGAGATCGCCCGAAAAAGATATGGATGAGTTCTTTGAGTTTACAGAGCCTCGACTTAATACAGAGACCGGTAAGGAAATCTTTCGGGAACTAAGATCTAGATATGAAGAGCTCAGGCCTTGACCGGAATAGGCCTGCCCTCCCTAATTTAAAGCTTCCAAAAATCAATATTCTCAGAGATGGTTCAACTCAACCATCAGAATTTGTCGACCGCATTAGCAGTCGTGCCGGAGATCGAAAACTCGAAAGAGTTTTCTTGATCCGAAGCAAATCTACGATTCGAAGGCCTTCTAGGCCTTCTTCGAGAAGATCTAACGATCTTCGTTTGCCGGAGTGACTGAGTGGCTAAAGGTGCCAGCCTGGAAAGCTGGTGGGCCATTACGCGCCCTCCTGGGTTCGAATCCCAGCTCCGGCGATTTCATCTGCCGCATCTGGTATTTGATAAGAGAAGCTCCAGTTCGAAGATGTCAATGAATCTTCTGAAAGAAAATCTAGTAGATTTTCGTCTGTGAGCTTCGGGTTCGAATCCCAGCTCCGGCGATTTAGTATTTATCCCGTAGCTTCCGATACTTTCCCGGAGGAATTATTAGTGAGGCCTGTTAAAGATAATTTGTTATGGGTCAAATGGCTGATAAGCTGCGTGGTTTGAGCCAGGTCTTGGATTCTACAAATGATCTTCTTAATACCGTTCAAAACTATGAGCAGGATGTTGATTCTAAAGAAGACAGTATCGAGGATTTTTTGAAAGGCAGGGATCCCTCTGAGCTCTCCCGTCAGGAGCTTGATCAACTGGAGGAGATGCTTGGTGAGGAAGGCCAGGAGATTGAAGGCGAAGTTGAGAGGATGGAAAAGGCCATCAATAATCAGCAACAGGTAATTGAATACTTGAACAAGTATGAACAGGCCGTAGGCTCTGAGGAACAGAGGACTTTCAAGAAACTGGAGAAAGTGAAAGGAGAGATCAGAGGCCTTAATCAGAAGATGTCACATCAAACGGTTGATAAGGCAATAGGCGATCTTGAGAATGCGGTCGCAGAGATGTCTCAGGAGGCCGACCAGATTCTCGGTGCAGCGAAGGTTTTAGCTGAGATGGAACAGACTGAGGGATCTGAGTTCCAGCTGGAGTCTCATCTTGAGGAAGAGGTCAAACGGTTTGACACCGAGGTTAACAAGGTAGAACAGCTTGTAAACTATGTTGGAGGAGAGCAAGAATCAGAATATGCCTCGAAGATCGAAGAGATGAGACAGCAGATAGATGAGGAGGTAAAAACAGAGAACAGACAGATAAGACAGGAGATACAGGAAGAGGAAGAGCTTGTAGAACAGATCAAACAGGAGGCACAGAGGTATCAAAAAGAGCTGGAGGAGGCCTATGAGGAGGCCCAGTCCGTAGAGCAGAGGATTCAAGGATCTCAAGGATTTCAGAATGAGGAGAATGAGCTTGGAAAAATTATCAATCAGCTCGAGAAAGAGAAGGAAGAGGCCGATAAGGCAATTCAAATGATTCAACAGGATGAATCATTTCTATCGAGGCTGATGAGTTAGTGATCGAAAACCTACACGTATACTTCACTGTCTATGCCCTCATAATTACTGCTGCATCACTGTATTACATTAGAGAACATGTCCACAAGCTTAGAGAGGTGAACTGGGAGTGAGCCTTCTAGAGGCCTTGCTTGATCCCTAGGTCTCGATCAGGACACTACATTTTATCGGGGCAGTGATTGCGGTCGGTGCTGTTACAGCTACAGATTCTATGTTGATATACCTGCATTTTAGGGAGAAATTCTCTCAGGCCTTATCAAAAGTTTCACTGATCTTGTCTATGGTTATCTGGGTAGGCCTTGCGGTAATTGGTTTTACAGGAGCCTTTCTTATATATACTAATCCTGAGATCGCCCAGGGTGCCTTTTTCCATCTGAAAATGGCTTTAGTACTGGTTATTTTCCTTAACGGTATTGTATTGAATGAAAAGGTCTATCCAAGGTTTCATGACCTGGCGGATGAATGGCCTCAGCATACCAAGGAAGTCTCAGAGTTTGAGAGGCGAGCTGCTGTGTTTGGAGTGATTTAAGTAGTTGGATGGTGGTCAATCCTGTTGATGGTGCATCTAAAGCCTTACCTGCCGTTTTGAATCAGATCAGGTACTTCCTAAGCCACATGTATCTTTTCTCTACCCCTATTGTCTCCATTAGACTTGGTAAAAAACCTTTCACGTTAAGACCCCATATCTCGAGTATTGAATAGTTACTCCCCAGATAGAGTAAAGTTGCATCATATGAAATCTTTCTCTCTTTCAGTTCCTTTTCTTCCTCGGTTCTCAAAACGTTTTTAGCAACTGCTTTGGCTTCAAACAATGCGAAAGTCGCTCTAGTCTTTTTCTCTTCATAACTGCAGTTGTCCCCAGCAGCGAAAATCTCTTTTTCATTCCTTACTCTGTTGAATTCATCGACTTTCAGGCCTTTGCCGTCCTGTTCTAGGTCCAGATCTTCAAGTAAAGAGTTTTTCTTTATCCCTGCCGCCCAGAAAATAAGATCTGAACTGTAACTTGAGTCTTCAGTCTCTATAGTATCTTCCTCTAACGATCTGACCGGTTCATTGAACTTTACCTCTACATCCATTGATTCCAGTTTTTCCAAGGCCTGTTCTGCGGTCTTTTCACTGAGATTCCTTACAAGCCTGTCTATATCCTGTAACAAGGTGATCTCAAAATTTTGATCTGTTTTTTCTTTTAATTCTGAAAGCCCTGCACAGACGCCGACGCCTGTAGAGCCGCCTCCTACTATTACAGCTTTTTCGACTTTTCCTTCTTCAACTTTTTCTTTGGCGTTGTTGATGTCATCTACTGAACGCATACTCAAGGCCTCAGCATCTATCCCATGATAGTTATCTTCAGCTCCAAGACAGAAAACCGCATAATCATAACTTAACTCGCCTTTTTCGAGTACAACCTCTTTTTCATCTTTTTTCAGGCCTTCAACCTTGTCTTTGATATGTTCAATACTTCTTCCTTCAAACCTCTTGGAATAATTAATCGTTACTTTTTCAGGTTCTCCGCCTTCCAGAATACTGTAACTGGATGGATAGAAAAGTAATGCTTCTTCGGGATCAACCAGTTTAACACTGAAACCTTCCCTCTCTAACCTTAAAGCTGATTCTAGACCTGCTATACCTCCTCCAAGAACAACTACAGTCTTATCTAGAGACCTGTCTCTGAACATAATTAAGCATTAATCAACCTGATTATTATAGTCGAAGGTCAGGCCTATTTAACTTTTCCAGACAATCCGGTTATATACTGGATAGATAGTCTCCTGGGGTAGTGGCCAATCCTACCAGCTTCTGGACTCGAAAACCGGAGGTTTTCTGCGAGTTTCTCTGGTTTCCGGGAGAAACGGCTGGTGACCCAGGTTCGAATCCTGGGGGGACTAAAAATTCTTTATACGTCTTGTTGACAATTAAAAAACAGTGGCTCACAGAGTTCACGAAAAAATGTTCAAAGAGAAATTCTTCATATCCACAGCTCTGTCTGTACCTGTGCTTTACTTCTCTACTTTTATCTCAGGCCTATTCAACTATAACCCGATAGAGTTTACAGGTTCAGGCCTGATTGTACCTGTTTTCTCAGTCATAATTTTTGCTTACGGAGGCCTGCCATTCCTGAAAATGGGTAAAGGAGAGATTAAAGATAGAAAGCCGGGGATGATGGCACTAATCTCACTCGCGATAATAGTCGCTTTCACGTACAGTATGGCCTCTCTGTTTTTACCAGGAACTTCCAGCTTCTTCTGGGAGCTTGTAACACTGATCGACATTATGTTGCTTGGTCACTGGATCGAGATGAGAAGTGTCCGAGAGGCCTCATCTGCTCTCGATGAACTGAAAGAATTAGTGCCGAATACAGCAGAAAAGATAATAGAAGGAGATGCTGAATCTACAGAAGAATCAGCAGGGAGTAAAACAGAGGAAGTAGAAGTTTCTGAATTAGAGAAAGGCGATAAAGTCCTTGTAAGGCCTGGAAGCTCGATCCCAGCGGATGGAGAAGTAATTGAAGGAAGTTCAAGCGTCGATGAATCCATGATAACCGGAGAATCAGAGCCTGTCAGTAAATCTGTTGGCGATGAAGTCATAGGCGGAACAGTCAATCAGGAAGGCGCATTGACAGTAAAGATCACTGCTACAGGCGAGGATACCGCTCTTTCCGGAATAATGAAACTAGTTGATGAGGCCCAGGAAGATAAGACCCAGACACAGTTACTGGCGGATAAAGCAGCTGGATGGCTTTTCTACATCGCTCTCGGATCCGCTTTCATTACTGGAATCGCCTGGACGCTGGCAACAGGCCTAGGACTAACTACTCTGGAAAGAGTCGTAACAGTGCTTGTAATCGCCTGTCCACATGCTTTAGGCCTTGCTATACCGCTTGTAGTATCGATCTGTACAGCTCTTTCAGCGAAGAACGGAGTCGTGGTGCGTGATAGAACTGCGATGGAACAGGCCCGAGAAATCGATACAGTAGCATTTGACAAGACAGGAACGCTGACTGAAGGTGAGCAGAAAGTAGAGAACACAGAAATTAGCGATGAAGATCTCAAGAAACTGGCCTCAATTGAGGAAAACTCTGAACACGTCATCGGAAAGGCAATTAGAGAGAAAGCTCAAGATAAAGGCCTTAAACTATACGATACAGAGAATTTCGAGGCCATCAAAGGCAAAGGCGTGAAGGCAGATATCGATGGAGAAACTTTCTATGCTGGAGGCCCGAAGATGCTGGAAGAACTGGGTGTGGAGAATAATTTCGAGGCCTTTACAGAGGATGAAGGAGAAAAAGGAAGAACTGTTGTTTATCTTGTAAGGGATGAAGTTCTTGGAGCTGTATCTCTAGGAGATCATATCAGAGAGGAAAGCTTTGAAGCTCTAGAGGCCTTACATGATAGAGGTATCGATGTAGCGATGATTACAGGTGATTCTGAAGAAGTAGCTTCTGCAGTTGCGAAAGAGATTGGTATTGATGAGTGGTTTGCAGAAGTATTACCTGGTGAGAAAGATGAAAAGATACAGGAACTTCAGAACGACGGCGAAGTAATGATGGTCGGTGATGGAGTGAACGATGCAGTAGCACTGACTCGGGCCGATATCGGAGTAGCGATTGGATCAGGAACAGATGTTGCAGTAGAATCAGCAGATATTGCCTTGGTTAACGACAGCCCTCTAGGCGTTGTTAAGATAATGAAGATTTCAGAAGCCACTTATTCAAAGATGGTGCAGAACCTTTTCTGGGCTACAGGATACAACGCATTTGCTATCCCGTTAGCTGCTGGAGTACTTGCCCCGATAGGATTTACTCTTCAACCTGCTGTCGGAGCCTT
>Ga0102936_1000017_pt1 | contig 54020 bp, 66 predicted proteins | sample SalPon2_A_H2O_MG_FD_78502 | JGI IMG/M metagenome (GOLD analysis project Ga0102936, IMG submission 78502) | Salt pond water microbial communities from South San Francisco under conditions of wetland restoration - Salt Pond MetaG R2_A_H2O_MG | ecosystem: Environmental > Aquatic > Non-marine Saline...
CGTTCGTCTCGAAGGCGACCGGCGTTCCGATCGCGAAACTCGCCGCGAAAGTCATGGCCGGCGCGTCGCTCGATGAACTCCAGACCCACGAGCAGGTCCCGGAGCACGTCTCGGTCAAGGAGGTCGTGCTTCCGTTCGACCGCCTTCCGGGGTCTGATCCTCGGCTCGGCCCCGAGATGAAGTCGACGGGGGAAGTGATGGGAACGGCCCGGTCGTTCGGCAAAGCCTATCTGAAAGCCCAATCGGCCACCGGAAAAGGGATCCCGACCGAGGGAACTGCCATCGTCGACCTGGACACGCTGGGAGCGATGTCCCAGCAGAACGAGGACATCACCGACGTCCGGGCCGACGCGGAACGTCACTACGAGGTCCACACGAAGGACGATTACGACGACCTCGCCGAAGCGCTACGTGACAACGAGATCGACGTGATCTTCTCGCGCGATCGTGACATCCTCGAGGTCGCTGTGGAGGAGGGGCTCACCTACTTCTCGACGGTACCGAGTTCGCGGGCCACGCTCGAAGCCCTCGAAACGGTCGAAGAACCGCTCGACGTGATAGCACTCTCCGAGCGGCCCACCGAACGCCGCAACTGGGGCGAGTAAGGCGACAGCTTACTCGAGAAGCGAGATCATCTCACAGGATATGACGGTCTCGTCGTCTTGGTTCTGCACCGCCATTGCGTACCTGACGGTTCCGTTCCCGGGCCCGTCGGGTCTCGTCTCGGTTTCGATGACCTCCATCGAGACTCGGATCGTGTCCCCGATACGGACCGGATTCCGGAATCGGAGATTGTCGATGCCGTAGAAGGCGACCACGGCCTCACGTTCCTCGACAGTTCGGTGTTGCCAGACGAGACCGGTCGCCGCGCTCAACACGAACATTCCATGGACGATCCGACCGCCGAACACCGAGTCGGCCATTCGCTCCGCGTCGGTGTGGACGTGGTTGAAATCCCCGGAAACGCCCGCGAAGTTCATTACGTCGGCGTCCGTAATCGTCCGTCCCTGCGTGACATATGAATCGCCCTCCTCGATCCGATGGAAGACGCCGGTTTCGTCGCTGTCGTCGGTTCCGACCTCGTCGTTCGTGTCAGTAGTTTCGTCAGTCATTCTCTGAATAGTCTGTAGCTCGTGCCACCGGTGGCAACAGTTTTCCGTTCGCCCTCGCGAACGGTCGTGGCCTCACAGTCAGTATAACCCATGGTTCCGCCAGCATGAACGACGGTCGCCTCGACCCGGAGGTCGTCACGGGCCGCGTTGACGTACCTGACGTCGAGGTCCGTCGTCGTCACTTTTGCCGAGACGGGATCGTCGAACGTCGACCGTAGCGCGAACGCGGAGGCCGTGTCGATAGCCGTTGCCGTCACGCCGCCGTGTGCGGCACCGGAAAGCAGGTTCGCGAACTTCTCGTCGAAGGGGACTTCGAAGACGACGCGACCGGGCTCGATAGCGAGGAACTCGAAATTCAGCCAGGCGAAGAGCCCGTGTTCATCGAGTTCGCCCTCGAAGTGGTCGACGACCTCGTCCGGTAGCGATTCCGACTCCGTCATCACTCGCCCTCGGGGCAAACTCCGCGATCCGCCGCGAGCATCATCGTTCGTTTCGACGTCCCGTTGGTTGAGCGCGCCGAGCCGTTCCTACGGCGCTGGGCCTCTATCACCGTGCGGTCGCGAGCGCCGTTCTCGGCGTGGTCGACACCGTCTGTCGTCATACACTCGTTTTGCCGTCGGCTCCCTCTTAAGCGTACTCCACCCGCATTACCGTTGTTAGTTGAATCGAATGTAGAGATCGAACCTGTAAACCACGCTGACTGCCGTAGCTGCGGGTAGCCGGCCGTCGCACTCGTGTTTTCAGCTTCGGAAGATATTTTTTCACGGACGTAAAACATTACACCATGAGCGCGGAAACGGAGGAGCGGATACTCGCCGTCCTCGAGGACGATGCCCAGGCCTCCTACACCGAAATCGCTGAACAGGCAAACGTTTCAAAACCGACGGTCCGGAAGTACATCGACAAACTCGAATCGGAGGGTGTCATCGTCGGCTACTCGGCTGACATCGATCCGAAGAAGCTCTCGGGGATGTCGATCGCACTGGTCGGGATGGACGTCGCCAGCGAACGCTACGTCGAAGTCACGCGCGAACTGAAGGATCTCGACGTCATCGAGTCGCTGTACACTTCGAGTGGCGATCACATGCTGATGGCCGAGGTTCGCGCGGCTGACGGCGACGAGGTCGGCGAGGCGATCCGCGAAGAGATCCTCTCTATCGAGGGCGTTACGGCCGCCCATCCGTCATTTCTGCAGGAACGGCTGAAGTAACGTCGTCTCGGTGAATCGTACCCGGTTCCCCGTTTCCGACCCCCGCAAAGATCGCTCCACGATACGGCGCTTTATAACCCGACGGGTGGATTGTCCGGTCCGAATGATCACGCGGCGATGCGTTTCGTTTCGCGATTTTCCGTAGCTCTCGATAAACAGTTCACAGATCGCGCCATAGCAGTTTTGTGCCCGCCGATCCGACGACAGATATGGACGCCCAGGATCTGTCGGCCGCGGTTGCGGCGATTCGGAACGCCGACTCGGTAGTTGCGATGACTGGGGCGGGCGTTTCGACGGCGTCGGGGATCCCCGATTTCAGATCGGAGGACGGGCTCTGGAACAGATACGATCCGGACGATTTCCATATCTCTCGGTTCCGTGCCGATCCGGCGGGGTTCTGGCGCGATCGGGTCGAGATGGTCAGGGAGCTTTTCGGCGGCGATATCGAGCCGAACGCCGCCCACGAAGCGCTAGCCGACCTAGAAGCCGCAGGGGACCTCGATACGCTCGTTACCCAGAACGTCGATGGGTTACACCAGGCTGCCGGCAGCGAGGATCCGATCGAGATACACGGCAGCGGAAAGCGGACCGTCTGTACGGACTGCGGCAGTCACTTCGGCATCGATCCGGTGATGGAACGCGTCGAAGACGGCGAAACGCCGCCGACGTGTGGGAACTGCGGCGGCGTTCTCAAGCCGGACGTGATCCTGTTCGGCGAGTCGCTACCCGAGGACGCCCTGCTCCGGGCGCAGGCGGCCTCGCGGAACGCCGATGTCTTTTTAGCGATCGGGTCGTCGCTGACTGTCGAACCCGCGGCTTCGCTGCCACGGCACGCGATCGATCGTGGCGGAAGCCTCGTCGTCATCAATCTCGATCGGACGGAACTCTCCGATCGGGCCACGTACGATTTCCGAGCGGACGTGACGGAACTGTTGCCGGCACTCGTCGAACACGTCGTCGAGAGCGGGTAGGGCCTAGCTTTTTGTCGTCACGTGACTTCCGTCCGTCCACCATGGACTACGAAGTTGTCGATCTCGATGATGTATCACTAACCGATCTATCCGAGATCGAGGAAGCGCCGCCGGATCTGGACATCAAACCCGTCGGAAAACAGCTCGGACTCTCGGAGATGCGCGCGACCGTGTGGTACTTCGAACCCGGCGAGGAGATCCAGTATCATGCCCACAGCGAGCAAGAAGAACTATACTTCGTCCTCGACGGTGAGTTCTCGCTGAAGCTCGGCCGTTCTGGAGAGACGGAGTACGTCGACGCCGATCCGGGGACGTTCTGGGTCGCGGGGCCGGAAATCGGACACGGGCATCGAAACGTCGGCGACGAACAGGGCGTCATCCTAGCGCTCGGTGCGCCACCGGTTGACGATCCGGGGCTCGACCCGCACAGCCTCACCGACTGAGCACAAGCGATTTATGTGAATTCGACATCGACGGATTCGAGCGAGTCAGCGTCCCCGTAGGTCGTCCGCAGGTATTCGATGATGCGCGCCGATTGGCTCATCGAGACGCCGTACGCGTCGTCGACGAGCGCCGGGACCTGACGCTGGCCGGTGATTTCCTTTACCGTATCGCGTTCGGAGTGCAGTCCCTCCACCCAGACGCTGTCGAACTCGATCTCCAGTTCCTCGAGCGTATCGACAACATCCTCACAGAACGGACAGCCTTCCAAGCGGTAGAGCGTGACGGGCATACGTATTCTACGTAGTGAGGAAACTAAAGTCAGTGCCCGGATCCCGAACGGACAGTTTGTCGGTGGCGACACGCCCAAACGGGATCGGCCCCTACCCAGCATATGGGTTATCCCGTTACCTACTACTGCCCGCACTGTGAGACCGTCGTCGAACTCGAGCGTGAGGGCTATCTCGCCGACAAGTCGGTCACTCCCTACCCGCGCGAGGGCTGGAATTACGTCTCAGTTGAGGACGACTACGAAGGGGGAAGCGCAGACGGGGTCCGGTTTCACTGTGGCAAGGACGGATCGGCACGCGATCCGGACGCCGATGGCTGTGGACGGGCGTTCTACCTCTCGTTCGTTCGAGAGGGAACGACAGACGCCGGACAGGCGCTTCGAGAGCGATGACAGCAGCGTAACCGCCGTCTCCGTTACACGGCGTCCGGATGTTTAATGCGGACCCGCTAGATGCATCTGTATGCCACCATCCGCTGGCGAACAGTCCCCGACGTTCGAAGCGCTCCTCTGTGACGGTGAGATCTTCCGTGCGAGCACGCTCTCTTCGGCTCTCGGTGACCGCGGCGCTGTTATCGTTTTTGATGGCTTCGTCTTTTCAGCGATCGCACAGAACTGGTGGTCCCAATACGATACATACGGCTGGGACGAATTCGATTCTGTTCCGGTGTACGGCGTCGTCCGTGATGGCCCCTACTCGATCAACGAGTTCCTTCGACAACTCGACAATCCGTTTTCGATCTTCTCCGATCTCAACGGAGCCATCGCCGAGGCGTACGATCTCCTCGTTGAACGGCAGGGGATGGCCGGGACGAAAACGCCACGGCGGGGCGTCTTCGTTCTTGATAATCATAGAACTGTTCGACACGCCTGGCACGCCGACGGGTGGACCGACCCCGTGCCTCACGAGGAGATCGAAGACGCCGTTTCGGGGTTGTGACAGTCGGGGATTCGCCACCGGAACGGTCCTTGCTCGGCTGAAGGACGTGGCAGTAACCGAAAGATAGCGAACAGGTGACCCGTTATCGTCCGACGAGCCGTGGGTCACAGCGGACGGTACTCCGTTCGTCGCCTCTCTGGGAAACGAAGTCGCCCCTACTCCCGCCTTGGCGGCCCGTCGACAGGCGTTCAGCGCACAGGGTGGCTGGCTCCGTATTCGTATATAAAACGTTGGACGGAAAGGGAGTACGGGGGATGTGTATACAGAAGGTTACTCGGGGGCGAGCGCCCGCATCGTCGACTCGATCTGTTCGAGATCCGCTGCCCGCGGGAACGAGACAGACACCGCGGCCACACCGTCAACATCGGTGAAACGCGCGAGCCGATCCCGGGCTGTCTCGGGTGTGCCCCATACCGCCAGCCGTTCGAGGAGATCGTCCGAAAGCGCCGCTATCGCGCCGTCTGTATCGCCGTCCTGCCAGCGGTCGTAGATTTCGTTTGCGACTGTCTCGTGGCCTTGACGCGCGAGATTATCGCGGTAGTACGATCCCATGCCGCCGACGTAGAAGGCGATATGCTGTTTGACGAGCCGCTTCGCTTCGGCCTCGTCTTCAAGCACACAGCAGGTCAACGAGAGCGAAACGCGCTGTTCGGACCGGTCTCGGTCGCCGAGTTCGGAGCCCCGATCGAAGTCCTCAAGCCGGTCGCGGAGTCCCGCGGGGGTCAACAAAAGCGCGTGCCAGCCGTCGGCGAAGCGCCCCGCAAGTTCGACCGCTTTCGGTCCCATTCCGGCCGTATCGATGGGCGGGGCCGTATCTGGCGGATCACACCGGAGCCGGAACCCTTCGAGATCGAAATATTCGCCGTCGTACGCCACCGGTTCGCCGGAGAGCACCTGTTTGACGATCTCGACGGTCTCTCGCGTCCGTCGCAGAGGGTTCCCGAACTCGGCCCCATGCCAGTTCTCGATGACGATCGGCCCCGACGGGCCGAGGCCGAGTCTGAAACGGCCTTCCGAAACTTCCTGGAGTGTCGTCGCAGTCTGTCCGATGAGTGCCGGCGAACGGGAGTACACCGGGAGGATCGAACTGCCGATGCGGATATCGGTCGTCCCGCGTGCGATACAGGTGAGCGTCGTGACGGCGTCTCGGCCCCACGTCTCCGGCAGCCACGCCGTATCGTACCCGAGGGTGTCTCCGAGTCGTGCCTGCTCGACGAGCGCGTCGACGCTCGGCTGTGCGGCGACCGGCAAAGAGAGGTCGCGTTCAGTCATGCGTCCCACGGTTGGGCGTCCTCAAGCGACGGAACGCCCTGGGCAGTTATCGTTTCGCCGACGATGTAGGAGGCAGCGTCGCTCGCGAGAAACTGGACGATATCGGCGATTTCGGCCGACAGACCTATGTCCTTTGTGACGTCCGCTCGATCGACATCGGCCGGATCGATCCCCATCTGGGAAGCGACGCCCGGCGTCCCGACGAGCCCCGGCGCAACGCAGTTGACCCGGATCCCGTGATCGGCGTAGGCCGCCGACAGCGATCGTGTGAGATTGATTACAGCCGCTTTCGCCGCCCCGTAGTGGCTCATCGACTGCGATCCCATCGTCCCCGCGATAGAGGCGAAGTTGATGATCGTACCAGTGTGCGGCTGTGTTTGCATCTGTTGGCCCGCAACCTGTGCGCAGTGGAACGTGCCATGGAGGTTGATATCGAGTATCGTCTTCCAACCGTTCTCCGAGATGTCGTCGAAATCCGCCATGAACGACGCCCCGGCGTTGTTGATCATCGAATCGAGGCGTCCGAACGCTTCGACAGTCGTCTCGACGAGCGTCTCGACGGCCTCGCGGTCGCGGACGTCGCACTCGACGGCGAGCGCCTCGCCAGGTCGGTCGCTGTCGTTTATTTCGTCGACGACTGATTCGATCCGTTCCGGAGATCGAGAGGTGACGACGACGTTCGCCCCGTCGGCCGCAAATTGCTTTGCGGTAGTCTCGCCGATCCCCTGGCTCGATCCGGTGATGACAGCGGTCTGTCCTGCGACTGAGAACCGCGTCGTCATCGACGGTCACACACCGGGGGTGTGTCCGTGTGAATTTGAGACATTGATCTCGCGAATGTTCGCGTCTGTTATTAATAAAGGTAAGCATGGAGAAAAGGAGTCCAACATTGGTAACAAAACTCCCGGTAATGCGAAACGAAAGCTTATACGCGCCGGCTACCGAACTACCTGCGAATGGAGACACGGAGCAGCCAAGATCGGGTCCACCGGCTGTCGTTCGACGTGGAATGGCCACCCGGCCACGTCGCCTGTTATCTTATTGACGGACCTGGGCCCATACTCGTCGATGCCGCCGCGCCGGGGGAGACAAAGGCCCTCGAGAACGCACTCAGCGGGTGCGGCTATTCGATCGACGATATCGATCATCTCCTCATCACCCATCCGCACGTCGATCACGTTGGCGGAGTCCCGACCATTATCGAAGCCGCTGATCCAACGGTGTACGCACCGGTCGGCGTCGAGAGGCGGTTCACACAGTCCCGCGAGGAACTCGAGACTCGGGTGCGCCGGAACTGTCGAGCGGCCGGCTTTTCGGGCGATGCTCTCGAATCAGTGGTCGGAGAGGCCGTCGAGCTGCGCGATCGGAACGTCGAGCTGTTATCCCCGGAATCGGTCGACGTCTGGATAGCGCCCGGCGAGCCTGTTTCTGTTGGGCAACTCGAATTCGAAGGGGTTCATCTTCCCGGTCACCAGGCCGACCACCTGAGCTACCGAACGGAGATCGCCGGCGATCGCGTCCTTCTGGCCGGCGACATGGGGATCGAGCCGTTTCGGCCGATCGTTCTGCACGAGCGTCTCGACGACGGCTACCGGGACGCGTTCGACGCGTTCTACCGGGCGCTCGATCGTATGGCGGACCTCGACGTCGATCTCGTCTATCCGGGTCACGGGCCGATTCATGACGACCTTCCGGGAGCCGTCGAGCGTGATCGATCGAGTCTCGACAGCCGCCTGGATCGCGTCGCCGAACTCGTCGCCGACGGTCAGGCGACCGCCGCCGCCGTCGCGGAGACGATCGCGGGGGGCCACGAAAGCCAGTATCTGGTTCCGGAGGCGATGGGCGCACTCGCATATCTCGAGGAACACGGACGAGTCACGAGCGAATCGCAAAACGGTGTCCGGAGATACGACGCATGACGGAGTGCGACCCCCGGACGGTCCTGTGGGACATCGGCGGTGTCATCGTCGAACTGGCGTCGATTCGGGCGGGATACGCCGCGTTCGTCGACGAACTGGCTGCCGAGTCGGGCCTCGATTCGGACGACGCGCTCGAAGCATGGAAGACGACCCTCGGTGATCACTTCCGGGGACGCGAAGGGAATCAGTACCGCCTCGCACGCGAGGGGTACGCCAAGGCCACTACAGCCCTCTTCGACGGTAATCCGCCCGCAGACTGGCGATCACGCCTCGAAGCGTCGGTCAAGGACGCACTCCGACCGAAGGACGGTGCGATCGAGACGATAACTGCCCTGTCGTCGTCAGGGGTCGGGCTGGCGATCGTCTCGGATATCGACACCCCGGAAGCCCACCTGATGCTCGAGACGCTGGGCGTTCGCGATCACTTCGATCACGTGACGACCTCGGAGGCGATCGGGTACACCAAACCCGACGAACGCGTGTTCCGGGACGCGCTCGAGGCGACAACCGCCGATCCGGCCCGGACCGTCATGATCGGCGACCGCTACGATCACGATATCTCCGGCGCGGCCGCGCTCGGTATCGAAACGGTCGGCTACGGTCCGGACGCACAGGGGCCGAAGGCGGACCACGAAATTGAGGATCTCCGCGACGTGCTGGAAATCGTCGGCGTCGACGGGTAAACGCGCGCGACATCGCAGTCGCCAGTCGGGACCACCACCAGAGTTTCATCGAAAGCGCCCGAACGCGTCGGTATGCAAATCGGTCTTATCTCCGACATCCACGCGAACCTCCCGGCTCTCGAGGCGGTGTTAGATGACATGCCCGCCGTCGACGAGATCGTCTGTGGTGGCGACGTCGTCGGATACAATCCGTGGCCGCGGGCGTGTCTCGAACGGAGCAAAGAGCTAGCGACGGTCACCGTTCAGGGCAACCACGATCGGACCGTCCAGACGCCACAGCGGTACGCCGCAAACCGGATGGCCGAAGCCGGACTGGAGTACGCAAAGCAGGAACTCTCGGAGGCACAACTGGAGTGGCTGGAAGCGTTACCGCGCACGGCGACGTTCGGCGAGGACCGGTATCTGTTGGTCCACTCACACCCCGAACGGCTCGGAAAGTACGTCTATCCCCGGGAATTCGCTGATCTTCGACCGTACGTCGACGAGTACGACGGGATCGTGATCGGGCACACGCATATTCAACACGAGGTTCGAGTCGACGATCGAGTGATACTCAACCCGGGTAGCGTCGGCCAACCACGGGACGACGATCCCCGGGCCGCCTACGCCGTTCTCGATACGGAGACAGGCGAAACGGATCTCCGGCGCGTCGAATACGACATCGAATACGTCGCCGACGAAATCGCCGCGTCCGGACTGCCGAAAGGGACGGCCGAACGGCTCTTCGAAGGAAAGTAAACGTCAATCGCGGATCGGTGTCGCACCGTCTCAGATCGAGGACGTGAACCGCTAGTACTCCTCGTAGGCCAGGTTCATGACCCACTGCGAGAAGGCGTCGCCCTGTGGGTCGATCTCCTCGTCGCCGACGAACGGCGAAAGCATGTCACCGGCCATCAGAAGCGAGAAGTCCAGGTCTCTGGGATCGAGGACGGGCGTGATGAGATACGTGTTGTGGCCCTCATAGACCGTCTCCGCTCGCTCGACCAGTTCCAGCTCTTCGAGTTTGTCGATAATTCGGCTGCCCTTCCGGGAGTCGATGTCGAGCTCCTTCCAGAAGTCGCTCTGGTGGATGCCACCGGTGGTTCGTATCAGTTCCAGCCCTTCGCGCTCTACCTCCGAGAGGTCGGCTTCGGCGGCGGTACTCATCGGCTACTAGTGGGCCGGCGATCCCTTTAAATCATTGCTTGTCCGGCAGACAACGCCTGACGAACCGAACTTACAATCCATCGACGGTCGAACGCGACGATATGTCAGATCCGACCACGGAAATCGATTTGCCGCCGGTCGCCTCGCTTCCGGCGCTCGTAACGCCGTTCGACGCCGATGAGACCGTCGATCACGGAGCGCTCTCGGAGATTGTCGCGTGGACGATAGATCGCGGCGTCGATGGGCTCGTTCCCTGCGGGACGACCGGAGAGTTCGCGAGTCTCTCCGAGGAAGAACGGCGTGCCGTCATCGAAACGACAGTCGAGGCGGCCGGCGGGCGCGTCCCCGTGATCGCTGGTGCCGGTGCGACGACGGTGCCGGGAGTGCTCGGATTCATACAGGACGCGGCTGCTGTCGGGGCCGACGCGGCGCTGGTCCCGCCGCCGTACTATCACGCGGCGAACGACCCGGCTGGCAATCGGGACTTCTACAAACGAGTCGCCGACGGGAGCGACCTTCCGATCTATCTGTACAACATCCCGTCGTGTGCCAGCGGGCCGATCGCCGTCGAGACTGTCAGCGAACTCGCGACTCGCGAGGAGGTCCGTGGTCTCAAGGACACGAGCGGCGATTTGAGCGCGATCGAGCGGTTCGTCGCGAAGACTCCGGCGTCCTTCCGCGTTTTTGAGGGGTACGACGACCACTTCGTGGGGGCACGAGCGATGGGCTCCGACGGTGGCATCAACGCGCTTGCCGGCGTCTTCCCGGCGGCCTGCCGAACGCTCTGTGACGCCCTGGATGCCGGCGAGTTCGGAAAAGCCAGGACGATCCAACAACAGGTCCTTTCGCCGGTTTTCGAGGTCTGTCTCGAATACGGCTTCGCCGCCGGTGCGAAGGTCGCGCTCCGGGAACGCAACGTCATCGAGCAGGCAACCGTCCGACCACCGCTCGTGGAGCTTGAGGGGTCGGCCCGGGCTGCGGTCACCGACGCAGTCGAACGCGCCGCTACGTATCCCAAGTGAGCGTTCGGCGGACAGCGTGTAACTCGATTAGACGTCGGCGTCGATCCGTCGAAACGGCGTCTCACAGGGTGGCCCGTCCGCGAACTCGAAGACCCGTTCCTCCCCGAGTCGGATCAGCGATGACGATCTGGTGCCGAAGCCATCGCCGTGGATACAGACGCCGTAATCGTGATCACCGAGGATTGCCCCGGCCCGGTCCGTCCACTCGGCAGCGGTCTCATCGTCGTCGGGCCGGAGTTCCTCGCGGACGCGTTCGGCGTGTCGCGCTTGTCGCCGTCCGGCTTCGGGGCGGCGCTCGGGGACGAACCACTCGCTATCCGCGCCGACGTTGACGACGATATGGACGCCGGCTGATAGTGGGCGACAGACGAACTCGCCGTCGCCGTCGTGGACGACCAGTTGACACGTCTCCCTGTCGGTAAGCAAGAAATGAAACGGGGCGTACGAACGGCGCTGGAGTTCCGATTCGACTAACCCGAGTGCGTCGGCCACCGAACGCTCTCTCAGGCAGTCGTCGACGAGCAATCCACGGGAGCGCTCGCCGTCGCCGGGGACCCACCGGTTCGTGACCGCGGCGAGGAGTCCGGACTCATTGTAACCGATCCACGTCCCGCCGGCGCGTTCGTCCCGCGGCGCGACCACCGTCGGTTCCCCTTCCCGAACGCGAGGCGGTGTCGAGGGCCGACCGGTCCGCTCGTCGCGGTTCGCGGCGACACAGATCGGCGCGCTCTCGAAGACCTGCCAGGCGACGATGAGTGTGCACACGGGGTCCCGTAAGAGGATGGGTGAATTAAAACGCTCGCGTCCGCGTTACTCGTCGCCGACGATCCGGGCGGTGACAGCGTCACGGTCGACGGTCCCCGACGCTGTCCGGGGGAGCTTCTCCGCGAACTCGATTGTCCGGGGGCGCTTGTAGCCCGCGAGGTGGTCCCGGCAGTGCGATTCGAGTGTCTCGACTGCCGGTGTAGCATCGCCGGCCGGGACGACGAGCGCCGAGACACGTTGTCCCCATTCCGAATCGGGAACGCCGACAACGGCACAGGTCTCGACCGCGGGGTGCGATCGGAGCGCCGCCTCAACCTCGCTTGGATGGACGTTTTCGCCGCCGGTGATGATCGTATCGTCGACTCGCCCCTGAACGTAGAGCCGGCCCGATGAGTCGCGGTAGCCGCGGTCGCCGGTCCGGAGGCCGAGACTGCTAAACCGTCGCTCGGTGGTCTCGTCGTCGAGATAGCCGGCGGTGACCATCGGCCCGGAAACGACGAGTTCGCCGGATTCACCCGTTTCGCAGATCGCCCCGGTTCCGTCGACGACGGACACTTCGGCGAACATGAGCGGGTTGCCGACCGATTCAGGGACGCTTCGTGCTTCCTCGGGGCGGGCCGTAGCGATCTGGGAGGCGGTCTCGGTCATCCCGTACGTCGGCGCGATAGGAACGTTACGATCGTGAGCCCGCGTCATGAGTTCAGGCGGGCACGGCGCGCCACCGAGCAGAACGAACCGGAGCTCGGGGACCGTCCCGGCGTCGAGCAGTTTTTCGAGCATCGTCGGGACGAGAGAGACGGCGGTCGCATCGACAGCTTCGAGCGTCGACAGGGTTCGCTCCGGCTCGAAGCCACGCTGGACGGCTAGCTCTGTTCCATAGAGGACGGATCGATACACCGGGGCGAGTCCACCCATATGATACATCGGCAGCGGAACGTGCCAGCAATCGTCGGCGCGCAGTCCCAGCCGGAACGCCGAAGCCGTCGCGCTCGCGAGAACGTTCGCAAGCGTCAACACGACGCCTTTCGGTTCCCCGGTCGTTCCGGACGTAAAAAGCACCGCGAGCGGATCGTCGGGGGCCCACTCCGGCAGATCGAACGGCTCGGGCGAGAGCGCCGAGAGCGCGACAGCCCCGGCGATCGGATCGTCCATCGTCAGTGCCGCGTCGTCAGCCGCCGAACACACCGCGTCCTCGGTCTCCTGTTCACAGACGACGGCCGTAGGGTTGATCCGATCGAGGCGGGCCTCGATTTCGCTCGCCGTCAGCCGAGCGTTTATCGGGACGAGAACAGCCCCCAACCGCTGTGCCGCATGCACTGCCGTCACGAACTCACACCGAGTCGACGCACAGATCGCCAGGGGATCGCCGACACAGACGCCGGTCGCTGCCAGCCGCCCCGCAAGCGTCTCGACGCGATCGTTCAGTTCGTCGTAGGTGACCGACGTTTCGGGCGACTCGGCGGTCGAGAGTGCCGCCGCTTTCGGCGTCCCATGTGCTCGAACCGCCAGCCAGTCCCGCATTTCCGTCCGGTCTTTCAGCGCCGTGGGATATTGCCTTTTCCCTGTGGGACGGCGATCGATCCGTCCTCAACCGGGACGACCCCGGACCGAAGATCAGATCCGAGCATCCCGGCTGTCGCCAATCCGCAAGCGCGGATTTCCGGTACCGACGCGGCCAGATGGACGGCTCCGGCACGGGCGATCGCGCCGTCGATCGTCGTCGTGACCAGCGCGTCGGCCCCGTCGGCTCTGGCTGAGTTGATGATCTCACGTGCGCGATCGACGCCGCCGAGAGCCATCGGCTTGCAGACGAGAAGATCGGCAGCGTCCGCCGCAAGGATTGTCTCCGGGCCGTGCTCAGCGAGTCCTTCGTCGATCGCGATCTCGACCCCCTCGCCACGGAGTCGTGCGTGGCCGGCCAGTTCGCCGGCCGCCAGGGGCTGTTCGAGTACGGCGACATCGAGGGCCGAGAGCTTCGGAAGGAGTTCGAGCGCCGTGTCGACGCTGTAGGCGCCGTTGGCATCGATCCGGAGTTCGACGTCGGGGCAGCGCTCTCGGACCGCACCGAGACGCTCGAGGTCTTCCTCGGGGGTCCGTACGCCGACTTTCAGTTTGATTGCCGGGAACCCCGAAGCCGTGCCAGCAGCGGCTGCCGACGCCGTCTCGTCGGGCGCTCCGTCACCGATAGTCGCGTTGACTGGCACCGATTCCCGACAGTCAGTGCCACCGAGGTACCGGTACAGTGGCTGTTCGGCCGCTCGGGAGCGGGCATCGAGCACGGCGAGCGAAAGCCCGTGGCGGGCGGCGGGCGAGTCGGTCAGGGATTCGTTTTCGATTGCCGACTTCGGATCTTCGATGGTCTGAAGCGCTCGCTCGCAGGCGTCGTATGACTCGGTCCAGCCCGCCAGCGGCGTGGCCTCGCCGAGGCCCTCGGTTCCGTCAATCGTCACCCGGACCACGAATCCGTCTCGTGTCTCGATCGTTCCGGCGGCGGTTGTGAGGGGCTGCGAGAGCGGCAGGGAGAACGGATCGATATCCATCTATATCAGCGTGGGTGTGGCAAGCCCGACGGCGAAGAGCGCCGAGTGGGCGAAGAGCAGTTGACCAGTCCGTTCAAGCGCGGGATTCAACGCCTCGCCGTCGGTTCGCGTCCAGACGGTCGTACCGAGACGAACCGCGAGCGGGAGTGTCAAGAGCGGCGCGAGTACGGCCGAACGGAAGCCATCGAGCCAGAAGACGAGCGGAACGACGTAGGCCAACCCGACCATCGCGCTCCACTCGATCCGACTGGCCCGGTAGCCGAGGATGACGGCGAGCGTCCGCTTGCCCGAGGCAGCGTCGCTCTCCCGGTCGCGGATGTTGTTGACGACGAGAATCGCCGTCGAAAGCCCGGCCGCTGGCAGCCCTGCGACGACAGCCGCCGCCGGAACCGTTCCGGGCGGGAGCCAGAGCGGAAACGGTCCGACGGCCGCGCCGACCGCCTGGACGTAGTAGGTCCCGGCGACGGCGACGAGCCCGAAGAAGACGAACACGAACAGATCGCCGAGGCCCCGATAGCCGTACGGGAGCGGACCGCCGGTGTAGGTAATCCCGGCGAGGACGCCCGACAGTCCGATGATAAGAATCGGCACGCCACCGATGTAGACGAGATACGTACCGAGGACGATTGCGAGGCCGAACGTGGCGTACATCGCTCGCTTGACCGAACTGGGGTCGATGAGTCCGCCAGCCGTCACTCTCGTGAACCCCTCCCGGTCGGCGTCGTCGGCTCCCCGGACGGCATCGTAGTAGTCGTTGGCAAAGTTCGTGCCGATCTGCAAAAGCAGGGCTCCGATGAGCGCGAAGGCGGCCGGAACCGGATCGAAGACCCCGTTTCCGACCGCCAGACCGGTGCCAACGATCACCGGGGCCGCCCCCGCCGGCAGCGTCTGCGGGCGGGCCGCCATCAGCCAAGCCTTCCGCCGTGAAACCGCCGCAGTCATTGTCTGATTTCGGGGCGGCGGTCCCATAAGTTCGCGTGTTCTGAGACGACAACCCGGAACGATCGGGGAAATTTATATCAGAGACGCATCATCGAGGGGTATGCGGCAACACGTTCTCGTTCCGGTGGACGGATCATCAGCCTCCGAAGAGGCGCTCGAACACGTTCTGAGCGAGGTATCCGAAGCGGAGATCACGCTCTTGCACGTCGTCAACCCGGCTAGCTCGTTCAACTACGGCGGTGACGACTACTTCGACGCCGAAGGATATCAGGCACACGTCGAACAACAGCGCGAGGACGGCAAAGCGCTACTCGAAGCGTACCGCGAGACTGCGGCCGCACGTGGCGTCGATGTCGAGACCGCGCTCGAAGCCGGAAAACCGGCACGGAAGATCCTCGAGCGGATCGAGGAGGACGACGTGGATCGTGTCATCATGGGCAGTCGGGGGCGATCGGGTGTCGGGAGAGTGTTGTTCGGAAGCGTCGCGGAGGCCGTCACTCGACGCGCGACCGTCCCGGTCACGATCGTCCGGTAGTTCGACTCGGTGCCGTGGCGACGGGAGCGAGCCACACGCCTCTCAGTAGTGCCACTCGAACTGGTCGAAGTCCGGATCCCGGCCCTCGTTGAACGCCTCTCTACCTTCCTTCGCTTCGTCGGTCATGTAGCCCAGCCTGGTCGCCTCGCCAGCGAACACTTGCTGACCGACGAGCCCGTCCGAGTCCATGTTGAACGCGTACTTGAGCATTCGGATCGCCATCGGCGACTTCGAGCAGATCGCCTCGGCCCACTCGTGGGCGGTGTCCTCCAGTTCCTCGTGGGGGACGGCTTCGTTCGCCATTCCCATCTCTACGGCCTCCTCGGCGGAGTAGGTCTTCCCGAGGAAGAACACCTCTCTGGCTTTTTTCTGACCGATCTGACGGGCGAGATACGCCGAGCCGAAGCCGGCGTCGAAGGAAGCCACGTCGGGATCGGTCTGGAGGAATTTCGCGTGCGCCGCGGAGGCGAGCGTCATATCACAGACGACGTGCAGCGAGTGGCCACCGCCGACAGCCCAGCCGGGAACCACGGCCACGACCGGTTTCGGGATGTGTCGGATCAGCCGCTGGACTTCGAGGATGTGGAGTCGCGGGGCGCTCTGGGCTTCGTCACCGCCGGCGTTTTCGGCGTCGTCGTCTTCGTACTCGTAGCCTGCATCGCCACGGATGCGCTGGTCGCCGCCCGAACAGAACGCCCAGCCACCGTCCTTCGGTGAAGGGCCGTTACCGGTCAACAGCACACAGCCGACGTCGGTCTGTCGTTTCGCGTGATCGAGAGCGGTGTAGAGTTCGTCGACCGTCTCGGGCCGAAACGCGTTTCGGACCTCGGGCCGGTCGAAGGCGATCCGCACTGCGCCGGTTTCGGTCGATCGATGATAGGTGATGTCTTCGAATTCGTCCGTGATCGGCGTCCAGCGCTCGTCGTCGAACAGTTCAGAAGGCATTGTCGACACTGCGCGCGCGGCGATGAAAAAGGTACACGTGCCGGGGCGATCGACAAGAAACAACGATTAGCGACGGTAGGTGACGAACTCGAGTCCGTCGGCCGTCTCGCGGTCGGTTTCGGTCCATTCGGGGCCCAGCTCCGGGAAGTAGGTATCGCCCTCGGGAGACTCCGGGATCTCAGTAATCAGCAGTTCGTCGGCGCGATCGATGAACGCCCGGTACACCGTTGCGCCGCCAATGACGTAGACCGTCTCGTCGGCCTCGTCGAGTGCACGTGCCGCACGCTGAATCGCCTCATCGACATCGTGTGCGTGGACGGCACCCGACGGTAGATCGAGTGTGTCCCGTCGGGAGAGGACGATGTTCGTTCGCCCGGGAAGCGGACCGCCGAGCCGTTGTGCGATCGACTCGTAGGTCGCCCGGCCCATGATCACGGGGTGACCCATCGTCGTCTCCTTGAATCGCTGGAGATCCGCCGGATAGTGCCACGGCATTCCGCCGTCGGCCCCGATAACGCCGTTTTCGGCGACCGCGGCGACGAGAGAGAGTTCCATATCTGTCGTCACTCCGCGACCGCAAAGGAGAGTCCCGGGTCGGGATCGTACTCTTCGAGCCGGACGTCGTCGTATTCGAGTTCGTCGAGGGGCTTGTCGGCGACTTCGATCCGTGGACGGTCGCCCGGCTTCCGGGACAACTGCGTCAGCAGTCCAGGGACGTGGTCGTAGTTCCCATCGGCTTCGGGTTCGGGAGGGGCAGCGTCTTCCAGCCACTCGCGCATATCGACATACTCCGATCGGTCCTCGACTGCGCGCACGCGATCGCCGAGTTCGGTGAGGTTCTCGGCGTACCACGCGCCGCGGTCGCCCGAGCCACAGTAGATGTGAGCGTCGACGATCGTGTGGCCGAACGAGCCGACGTCGAAGCCGGTTCGGTTGGCGACGGCATGGGTCAAAAGCGAGTACGCTGCGAGGTTGAACGGCACCCCAAGCGCGATATCCCCCGAGCGCTGGGTGAGATGGACGTTCAGTCGGTCGCCCTGAACGTTGAACACGAAGGTGTAGTGACACGGCGGCAGCGTCGAGACAGCGGCGTTGGCCGGATGCCACGCGCTGACGACCAGCCGCCTGGAGTTCGGGTTCTCCTCAAGCGTGTCGAGGACGTAGCCGATCTGATCGAAGACTCGCCGGGTCTCGCCGTCCGGGGTTGTCTCCGTCTCGGTCCAGCGGTGGCCCGCCTCGGGCCAGCTCTCGCCGGGGAGTTGCTCGTTTCCGTCCGGGATCGGGTAGCGTCGCCAAAAACGGCCGTAAGCGGTATCGAGGTGGCCGTCCTCGTCGGCCCAGGCGTCCCAGATTTTCGTCTCCTCGCGGAGGTTCCGGACGTGTTCCTCCCCGGAAAGATACCAGAGCAGTTCGTGGATCAGCGAGTTCCACCGGTAGCCGTCCATCCGTTTCGTCGTCAGGAGCGGAAAGCCCTCGGCGAGGTCCACCTCGTAATGATGGCTGAAGGCGGCGACGGTGTCGACGCCGGTCCGGTTCGGCTTGTAAGTCCCACCGGTGAGGGTGTCCGCGACGAGTTCGTGGTACTGACGCATTCGATACGTATCGGTGGGGCGGCGGGACAAATAGCTTTGACTCTCCGGACGTCGTCGGGACCGGCTGTGCCGACCCGGATGGTTTTCCCGCAGCCACTCCTACCGTACTCATGGCCATTTATCGCCGCGAGACGTGGATCGACGCCCCCTTCGAGGAGGTTTGGGACTTCCACTCGACGACCGAGGGACTCGAAGCGCTGACGCCCGATTTCATGCGGCTCGAGATCGATCGCGTTATCGGCCCGGACGGTGATCCGGATCCGGCGGAACTCGAGGCCGGATCCCGCATCGAGATGTCGATGCGGCCCTTCGGTGTCGGACCGAGACAGCACATCGTCTCCGTGATCACCGACCGGACCCGCGAATCCGGTGCCGGCTCGTTCCGAGACATCATGGAGTCGGGGCCGTTCCCCGAGTGGGAACACACCCACCAGTTCTTCGCTGACGGCGGCCGGACACGGCTCGTCGATCGAGTCGAATACCGCCTGCCAGGAGGGCCGCTCGGGCAGGCCGTCTCGCCGCTGGGACAGCTCGGGCTCGCACCGATGTTCCGGGGGCGACATCGAGCGACGAAACGTCTGTTGGAGGAATGAGCTACTCCGTCGTCGCGTCCGATTCCTCCCGAACGAACAGATAGAGCGCGAGCGCGATGAACACCGTCGAGACGAGACCCGTCCCCACACCGATGCGGAATCGCTCCGCACCACCGAAAAGCCAGAGCGCACCGAGAAACAACGCGAAAGCTGCGCCCAGAAGATAGAGGACCGGTCGCCAAAACGGGGTCAATCGGAAGAGAAAGCCGGCGAGAAACGCGATGCCGATGAGGAGAAACTGTCCGGAGCGTGGCCCCGAAACGGCCGGATCGAACAGACCGAAATACAGGTGGATCCCGGCCATCGAGAGCGTCAGTATCAAAAAGAGTAGCTCCACGGGACCGATATCGCGCGGAGAACTGCCGGAGTTCATCGTTCCGCACTCCGATCTGTACCTGCTCTGAATCTCATTTGCGGCCGTTCAGCGGCGATTCGCATAGTAGTGCCGATCGGACTTATATATCGCCGCGGCAGAATCGTTGCGAAACCGATTTAGGACCGTCCGAACCACTTCGACTGTGCTCGGCGCCATAGAGGACCGAACGCCACCGTTAGTCGCTCTCGGCGTCGCCGTCCTGGCCGTCTCGACGAGTGCGATCCTCGTCCGCTGGAGCGATGCCCCGGCGGTGGTCCTCGCTTTCTATCGGGTCCTGCTCACGACAGTGCTCGTCGCTCCGTTTTTCTGGACCCGATATCGCGGGGATCTGAGCGCCTTCCGGCGTCTCGATCTGCTCGTCGCGTCGCTGACCGGGGGCGCGCTCGCCGTCCATTTCGTCGCGTACTTCGAGAGTCTCGCCTGGACGAGCGTCGCCGCGAGCGTCACGCTCGTCCAGTCACAGCCGCTGTTCGTTGCAGTGGGCGCCGCGCTGTTCTTGCGGGAGCGAATCGGAGGTCGGAAGGCGGCCGGGATCGCCGTCGCAATCGCCGGCATGGTCACGATGTCGGTCGGGGAGTTCCTGTCCGGCGCGGCCGTCGAGGGTGCCCACCCACTCTACGGGAACGCGTTGGCTGTCTTGGGGGCAGTGATGGCCGCGATCTACGTCCTCGTCGGGCGATCACTTCGCCAGCGTGTGGCCGTCGTCCCGTACGTATTGGTCGTCTACACCGCCTGTACGCTCACACTCTTCGGTATTGCACTAGTTCAGGATCTGCCGCTGTTGGGCTACGATCGGCGGGAATGGCTGCTGTTTCTCGCTTTGGCCGTCGGTCCGGGCCTGTTCGGCCATACGGTTGTCAACTGGGCGCTCGAACACGTCGAGTCGGCGGTCGTTAGCGTCTCGCTGCTCGGGGAACCCGTCGGCGCGACGATCCTCGCGTTTGTCTTGCTCACAGAGGTCCCAGGCGCGACGACGATCGCAGGCGGATTCGTCGTTCTCACGGGAATCTACGTCACGTCTGGCGCACGAGCGTGAGGGAACGTCGAGCGCTCTCGTCTACTCCTCGTCGGCGCTTCGGTGAGCTGTCGCAACGGCTTCCCGGAGCGCCGCTCCGTCGGTCGCGTGTGCGAGGTGGGAGCCACACGAACAGTCCGACGCTCCGAAGCCGTCGACCGGTGTCGACGGCAGATCGCTTGCGACCGCACACTCGATGTCGGCGTCCGGCGTCCTGACATCCCCTCGGATCGAAGTGGCTTCGTCGCCGAGTAGGTAATCGATGTGCCAGTGCCGCGTCGATCGCTCGCCGGCGGCGAGTTCGTAGTGGCGATCGACCCGAGTGAACCCGCCAGTCCCCAACGCGCTGCCCGTGTAAGCGTACCAACCCGACGGGAAACGATGTTCGCCGAGCGCGCCGACTTCGATCGTTCTCGACCGGTCCAATTCGATAACGAGCGTGTACGTTCCGCCGGTCACAGTCTCCGATTGGATCGGTGGCGTGTAGTAGCTATCGCTCTCCATTGTGGGGATGGTCGGTCGGTCGGAACGACCCGCCATACTTTTGCTTGCCCCCGTCGCAGGTGGTCGTATGAAGGAGTCGCTTCTAGACATCCTGTGCTGTCCGCTGGACAAGAGCGAACTCGAACTGGAAAGCATCCACGAGGACGACGAAGAGATCCTAGAGGGTCGGCTCGTCTGTACCGAATGCGGCGAGGAATACCCGATCAAGGACGGCATCCCCAACCTCCTGCCGCCCGACATGCGCGACGAAGCGACCGCCTGACGGTCGGTTTGTGAGGACCGCGAGCAGTAGCCTTTTTAATGATACCGGGAGTGTGACATAGTGTGACGGATTCGCTCACCGTCGCGGTCAACCGTGACGGGCTACACACTCTGTCGGTTCCATCGGAGTTCAAGGCCGCCGGTCCATTCACCATCGAACTACAGAACCACGGTGAATCGGCCCACCTCCATCTCAACCTCGACGACCGACTGTCACGGGTCGCCCGCGTCGGGGCGACGAATCACTACGTCGAGGCCGACGAGCGGCGGCTGATCGACATCGAAACCCGGGACCAGCCGGAATGGCCAGCCGACACCGTTCGGGGCAAACTCAAAGTCGTCGTCGGGCACGGACAACAGACCCGCTACATCGACGTGACGCTCGACCGTTCGGCCGCCGAAAACGAGGTCCGGGTTGACCCGAACCTCGCCACGCCCGACCCCGAACCCGACACCGAGACGCCGCCGGTGGTTCGGCTGCTGCCGGTCGTCGTACTCGGGAGCGTAGCGGTGATCTTGGCGGTCGGAGCACTGTTTGCGAGCAGTTCGTTCACGCTCGTTCTTGGGGGACTCTCGTTGATTTCGGCCGTCCTGTGTGCAGTCGCCGGCTATCTGCTCTTTCAGTGACGCCGGAAGCGCGGAGGAAGGACGCAAGAGCGTCTAGGAGGAGTCGTCAGTCGGAACGCCGCCGAGTCGCCCCTCGTCGTCGAAGCGCTTGGCCCGGAGAAAGCGGGCCCGGTATCGGTTCGCACCCTCGTAGATATCCGCTTCCCGGATCGATTCGGTCTCGCCGTCGGCGACCGCGTCGATTATCGATTCGACCTGTTCTTTCTCGCTCGGTGTTAGCTCGAACTCGTAGCGCTTCGATTGCTCGCCCTCGAGTTTCGTCCACTTGCGGGCCGCCGTCACGACGAGCGAGCAGGGCTCCCGGCAGGGGAATTTCCCGTCGCCGCCGTCGACGTCAAGGGTCGTTTCGTCGTCGTACTCCCACTCGCGACGTTTCAGACACTGGCTGTCCGCACAGCAAGCCTCCGCCACCCAGTTGACGTGTTCGTGCCCCTCGCCGCGGTCCCAGGTCTTGATGACGCTGTAGATCCCGCTCTGTCGCTCCATCGTTTCCCGCCAGTGGTCCACGTCGAGTTCGCCCTGCTGTTCGAGATACCAGTTCGCGATCGTGGCTGGATAGACGTATTCGACAGTCTCGGCGAGCGCCGACCCGTCGAGACCGACGAAGGCCCACCCTGTCGGCAGCGTCGGTGCAGTCTTCAGCGGGCGGTAGCGGTCCCGATCGTCCTGTTTGACGAGCCGTCGCGCCTCGAACGGATCAGTGTAGACATCGAGTGCCTCGGTTTCGCTATCGGCGTCAGCCTCGTTTCGGACGGTGTAGATCCGATGACCATCCTCGCCGAGGGAGACGTCGATCCGGAGTTGGCCCCACGAGGAGTTGATTCCATCGTCAGCCATCGTCTCGTACCGATCGGGGACGGGCCGTTCGTCGGCCGATTCGAGAGAGCGCAGGAACGCGACTTCCGAGTCCGGCCGGTCACGCGCACGCCAGTAATACCAGTTCGAGACGAACCAGGGGTTCCGGTCGGCGTGCGTTCTGAACGCCGACTCGGTGAGGTCCGCGTGAGACTCGCTGGGCGTTTCAAACCGGTAGCCATCGTCGTCGATGGTGGCGACGAGGCCGTCGTACTCGACCCCCGATCGGGCCGCCGAGAGCAAGGCGTCGAGTTGCTCGTCGTTCACGTCAGTCACCTGCCCCCGCGTTCGTGCCCGGTTGGGTCCGACGGCGGACGTTTTCGATCGCATCACCGACAGCGGCGCCGGCATCGGCCGCCCGTTCGACGACAACATCTGCCAAAAGCGGCTCGGTCCCGACGGCTCCGGCGTACCAGATCCGGTGGCCGTCGACCTCCGTCGGCGTCTCCCACCCCGTCCGGTAATCGTCCGTCAGACCCATGTCCTCGGGAATATCCTCCTGTGTGTGATACCCATCAGCAACGAAAAGCGGGACGACGACGATATCGTCCGTCTCGAAGAAGTCGGTCACGTCGTCGATCTCGGGGTCCTCGTCCATGAACAGCGCGTTCACTTCCTCGAAACGCCCCGTCTCGGCGATCCGATCGGCATGCAGGTGGACCGCCTTCGCGGAGTTCTCGTTTCGTTGCGTCCCGTGGCCGACAACGGCCAGTCCGAACGCGTCGCCGACCTCGCTGTCGCCAGTTACGGTCTCGGCCCGCCGGACGATCACGTCGCTCATCGCGTCGTGCGTGCCGACTGGGCCGCAGTAATGGACCGTTTTGTCGACGTCGGCTGCCTCGAAGGTCGCATGCGTCGCGGTCGTGCCGTCCGAATCCCACTCGTCGAGATCCCAGCCCTCAAGCCGGAGCTCCCTCGGAATCACCTCCTCGGTGAAGTAGCCTTCGGAGATGAAAAGCGGGACGACGTACACTTCGTCGCTCTCGACAGTCCGAAGGACCTCCCGGAACGACGGCTCCTCCTTCCAGAAGGCGGTTTTGACTTCGTCGAAGACACCGACCTCCCGTATCGTGTCCGCGTGGTCGTACGTCGGCGTGCTCGCGTCGGGGTTCAGGTGTGACCCGTGGGCGACGATGACGAGCGCTTGCATACCGGATCGTAGGGAACGGCGGCCTTAGTGGCTTCGGGAATCGGTCGTTCTGCCGAGCGCCGAGACCGACACGCCCTTGTCGGACCGAACCGATCGCCCGCCATGACCGTCGCCTCCGACGCCCGGGCGGCCGTCCGGGAGCACCCGTTCCTCTACGACGGCCTTCGGGCTGGGATCGTCAACTACACTGCCGCCGCGCGGTTCCTCGATGTCGGTGACGTCGAGACTGTCGGAGCCGCCCTGCGCCGGTACGCCGAAGAGCTCGACGACGACACGGCATCGGAAAAGCGGGTCAGCGTCTCGATGCGCTCCGGCGTCAGGAAAACTGAAACTGACGACGGCCTCCTCTCGGTCGGCGGAGCGACGTTCGCGATCGACGACGGGGCGTACACGGGGATCGTCGCGACCGGTGATCTCGACGCGACGACGCTCGAAGCAATACTCGGCCGCCTGCGGACAGCCGAGATCGATGTCGTCGCGGCTGCCGCGACCAACGGGACCGCGACCGTGATCGTGGAGCGTCGGGCGGGGCCCGACGCCGTCCGGGCCGTCGAAAGCGTTGTGTAGCCCCGGACAAACGACGCATTGAAACCGTCTCCGGATCTGGCTCCGACAATGACGCTCCGCGTTCTGAACACGCTTTCGGGCGAGCGCGAACCGTTCGAGCCGGCCGACCCGGACGACGTTCTGCTGTATTACTGTGGGTTGACCGTCTCGGATGCCGCCCACCTCGGACACGCCCGCTCGTGGGTTCATGTCGACGTAATCCACCGGTGGCTCGAACATCTCGGCTACGGCGTCCGACACGTCGAGAACATCACCGACGTCAACGAGAAGATCGTCGCCCGAGTCGGGGAGCACGACGACGGTGACACGCTCGGGGACAGTGAACTCGATGTCGCGGATCGCTTCATCGGACGGCTGCTCTCGGACATGCGATCGCTCAACCTCAAGCGCGCCGAGGTGTATCCCCGCGTCTCCGAGCACGTCCCTGAGATAATCGATCTCATCGAGACGCTCATAGAGCGGGGCTATGCCTACGAGTCGAACGGGTCGGTGTATTTCGACGTGACCGAGTTCCCCGAGTACGGGAAGCTCTCGAATCAGACTCTAGAGGACGTCGAAACCCAGGGTCAAGAGGCCGAGCGAGACGAAAAGCGCAACCCGGCCGACTTCGCGCTGTGGAAGGCGGGCGGTGTCGCCCCCGAAACGGTGGCCGAACACCGCAGCGACGACCGGACCTACGAGGAAACGCCGGCCGGCGAAACGTGGGAATCGCCGTGGGGCGTCGGCCGCCCCGGCTGGCACATCGAGTGCTCGGCGATGTCGATGACGCATCTGGATAGCTCGATCGATATCCACATGGGCGGTCGCGATCTCGTCTTCCCACACCACGAAAACGAGATCGCACAGACTGAGGCTGCAACCGGTGAAACGTTCGCCCGATACTGGCTCCACGCCGATCTCTTCCGGATGGACGACGAGAAGATGTCCTCGAGTCTCGGCAACTTCATTCCGGTCTCGGAGGCGGTCGATCGCTTCGGGACGAACCCGCTTCGGATGTTCTTCGTTTCGGCGTCGTACAACTCGACGCAGACCTATAGCCAGGCGGCGATCGAGGAGGCGGTCGAACGGTGGGATCGCCTCGAAACGGCGTATGCCCGGATCACGGACGCACTCGATAGCCCCGACGCGCGGACGAAAACCGACTCGCCGCTCGGTGCGGCCGTCGAGGAGGCAAACGAAGCCTTCACGGCGGCAATGAACGACGATTTCAACACCCGTGAGGCGCTCGCGGCGTTGTTCGATCTTGTCGGTGCGGCGAACCGCCACCTCGACGACAATGACGCGTACGATTACCGGGGACTCCGTCGGACCGTCGAAACACTCGAAACGTTTGGAGAGGACGTACTTGGGTTCGACTTCGAGGGCGAATCCCAGGGCGATGCAACCATCGCGGACGAACTCGTCACGCTGGTGCTCGACCTCAGGGAGGACGAACGCGAAGCCGGGAACTACGACCGCGCCGATCAGCTTCGTGACGACCTCGAAGCCCTCGGCGTCGAGGTTCAGGACACCGACGACGGCCCCGAGTACCGGCTGTAGTTTCCGTTGTGAGTGATTGTGCGCCGAGCACGCTCCGCTTGTTCGATCGGGCACGCCACCGTTCGGTCACGCCGGTAGCGGTGGCTATCCGACCACGATCGGACCAATGAGCACCCCCATCAGCGTCGCTCTCCGGGCCCCGAATCTGGCTGGCACTAGCCCGATGACGGTGGCCGCGAGATACGCAGCGACGCCGACGGGGCCGGCAAAGAGATACGAGAGGCCAGCGAGCACACAGAGGAGTCCGACGGAGAGCCGTGTCGGATCGAGGGAACCGACGACAGCGAGGTATCGATCGCCGATCAGCAAGACACCCACCGCGCCGGCGATCGCCCCGGACGCGATCCCGACAAGCAGATGCGGGATCGATAGCGGTACCGACGCGGCCTCGACGGCAACGAGCACACCAGTTCGGGGCGAGCCGAGCGCGACGAGGGCGAACAATGCGAAAATCGCGTTTGCCGTGTTCACACCCGACGTGGTAACGACGAACCCTCTGGCACCGTAGCGACCCGGAACGGCGAGCAACGCGAACGTCGCTGCGACCGCGCTGGAGACAGCCGGCACGTAGCCGACGACCGCGCCCGAGATCGTTCCGAGTCCGGACAGCCCGAGGATGCTCCGTTTCGACGCCGCGATCTTTGGATCGTCCTGCGGGGGGACGCCCTGACCGCCGATCGCGTCGATCAGTACCGGCGCGCCGAACAGCCCTGCAAACAGCGGCGCGAGCATACCGCCGGCATCGAGCGGGGCGGCCGGGGAGAGATCGAGCGTCGCGAGCCCAAGGAGCGTGCTGAGCGCAAACGAAACCGCAGCGACGAGTTTCGATATGAGACGCCGTTCGGTCAACACGAGAAGGACAGCGACACCCCCGAGAACGAGCGGGAGGTTGGCCCGAATCGCCGGCCAGAGCGTAGTCATGGCCCTGGTGATCGGAACCGCAAGCGGCACCGCGAGGAGGACAGCTGCGCCACTGCCGAGCGTCGATAGCCGGAGCGCCTCACGGCCGCGTCCTTCGAGAACGAGGCGATGGCCCGGCAACGCTGCGACCGCCATCGCCGGATCCGGCACCCCAAGCGCGAGAGTGGGGATGATTTCGAGAAACGTATGGGCAACGCCTGCCGCAAGCATTGCCATCCCGACGTACAGCGGCGGTCCAGGGACGGACGGCGCGATTCCGCCCAAGAGCAGTGCCATGTTGTTGGCGTGGAGTCCCGGAACCAGCCCGCTTGCGGTGCCGAGCAAGACGCCGACGCTGAGAAAACAGAGTGCGAGCGCCGTCGCCCGGGGGGCGAGGGTGATATCCATCGATACCGGGCTAGTCCCGTCACGATATATAAACCCGAGCGACTGACGCACCGCTATCGCAAAAATAAAACGGGAGAATCGTTGCCGGCGTTAGCCGAACAGTTCGCCGAGGCCTTCGCCGCCCTCGCCGTCGTCCTCGTCGTCGCCCTCGTCTTCAGCTTCCGCTTCTTCCGCTTCGTCTTCGTCCTCGGCTTCGGCTTCCGCTTCTTCCGCTTCGGCCTCGTCGGCCGCACCGGCCGCAGCGGCGCCACCGGCACCGCCGGCGGGGGCCGCGGCGGCCGTCTCGATCGCTTCCTCGACGTCGACGTCCTCCAGCGCGGCCACGAGGGCCTTGACGCGGGATTCCTCGACATCGACACCGGCGGCTTCGAGCACGCCGGTCAGGTTGTCTTCGTTGATCTCTTCGTCGGTCTCGTGCAGGATGAGTGCTGCGTAAACGTATTCCATTGATAATCACCCGAACATGTCGCCGAGCGCATCGCCGCCGTCGTCGGCGTCGTCCTCGGCATCGCCTTCGTCTTCGTCAGTCGGTTCCTCGGTCGCGTCCGCGTCGGCTTCCTCGTCGTCGTCAGTCGACGCTTCTTCGGTCGGTTCCTCGGCGGACGCGGGTTCGACACCGCGGAGTTCCTCCGGGAGTGCCTCCTCGTCGTCGATCGCCGCCGCGAGCGAACGCATCTGCGCGTCGGCCTGCGAGACGAGATCGTCCGCGAGGTCGGGGCTCTCGACTGCCGCCGACAGGCCAACAGATTTGGCCTCGCCGGCGGCGGTCGCGAGCATCGACGGCACGGTCTGGGCCGTCGGATACTCGGCGTTGATCGAGAGATTCCGTGCGGCGCTCGAGGCGGCTTCGAGATCCGCGACGTACTCGTCGACGTCGATGTCGAGTTCCTCCGGCGAGAACGAGACGCCTTCGGAGACGACACCGCGGAGGTCAAGCCCGACTTCCTTCGGCTCGATGCCGAGTTCGCCGAGTACGTTCGCGAGATCGGCCGACACTTCCTCGCCTGCCGAAAGCACTTTCGAGTCCTCGACGACCTTGATCGAGCCGCCCTCGATCCGGGCGTTGGCGCCGACCGTCTGGAGTTCGCCGACGAACGGCCCCGGGTCGACACCCGTGTCGCCTTCGGGGATCACGACGTCGTTCGGCGCGACTTCCCCGGCGCTGATCGGCGCGGGCGTCTTCGACTCCTCGAGTTGCTGATAGAGTCCGAAGGGGTTGTCGTTCGTCCCGATAAGCCCGACCTGGCCCTCGATGAACGCCGTGAGGGCTTCGAGCCCATCGTCGACGTCGACGAGCGCTCGTTCCATCAGCGTGTTCCGGGAGACGCGCAACGCTGCGGTGCCGTGGAGTTCACGGCGCATGTCCTGCAGCTGGCGGCTCGGAATACCGGTGATATCGACGACACCGACCGACTCGTAGCTATCGAGGAACGCGGCCAGTTCGTCGGTCTCTTCGCGTTTCCACTCCGGGATTGTCTCGGTTTTGCGTTCCGCTTCGGCGCTCATGCGGGCACCTCCACCGCCGGTCCCATCGTCGTCTTCACATACACCGTATCGATGTTCTGGGGCCCCTTCTCGAGGTCCGTGAACAGCCGGCGCAGGATGACGTCGATGTTGTCGGCGATCGCGTCAGCGTCCATGTTCTCGGCGCCGACGCGCGTGTGGAATGTGCGTCGCTCGCCGGAACGGACCTGGACGGTGTTCTTCATGCGGTTGACCGTCTCGACGACGTCGTCGTCGGGCTGCAGTGGGGTCGGCATCTTCCCTCGTGGACCGAGTACGGTCCCGAGATACCGGCCGATGTCCTGCATCAGGTTGGCCTCCGCGATGAAGAAGTCCGTCTCGTCGGCTAGATCTTTCGCCGCATTGTCGTCGTCTCCGAGGTCTTCGAGGTCGTCGCCATCGAGTACTTGATCGGCGACGTCCTCCGCACGAAGGGCGGTCTCGCCCTCGGCGAAGACGACGATTTGCGTGTCCTGGCCCGTACCCGACGGTAGGACGATGCTCTCGTCTACCCGGTTGTTGGGGTCTGCTAGGTCTAAATCGCGCAGGTTGATAGCGAGGTCCACCGTCTCACGGAAGTTCCGCTCGGGTGAGTCGCTGAGTGCGCGGGATACTGCGTCCTCTATCGAATCTGCCATCGTTCACCTCCGTAGTTTCTGCCTTGCGGGCTACTACGGCGTGAAACAGGCTACGCCTGTCTCGTGTGTTCGGAGGTGGATTACGCACTTAAGCGCGTCGGACCGGGCCGAGTGTGGCGGGCGCTCTCACGGCGTGTCGAACGCTCGAATAGCCGCTCCGATGAGTCCGTGGATATCGATGTACCCGGTCCTGGGGCAATGTCAATCGATAAATCGTGCCCGCAGTTTCTCGTCCGGAACGAGACACTGCTCGCGTTTCCCGAACCAATCATAGCGGTTGTTCGCGAGAAACCGGTAGGCCCGGTCGCGGATCGCTTTCGGAACGATCGAAGCGATCGAACCCAGCGCCCACGGAAACCCGAGAAGCCAGGCGATCCTGACGACGGCATCGGATTCAGTGTAGGCTCGATCGCCCTCGATGACGACCATGCTCTCCTCGTAGTCGCCCGATAACCCACTCCGTCGGAGCAGTTCGCTTGCCGCCTCGGACTGTAGCGTTCCGAACCGGAGGCGGTCGTGACAGTCCATCCGGAGCAGCCAGGGTAGCGATCCGACACAGAGGTTACAGACCCCGTCGAAGAGCACGACTGGCCCCTCCAGCGCGTCGTCAGTCATGTTAGTAACTAGCGGATGCAGTGTTGAATACGTGGCGACACTGACAGCCCGGAAACTCGGCACGCAGAACAGCTCAGCGGATCGTTCGGTTTCGGCCGTTCGATCCGACGTCGGCCTCAGGCCGCCGCTTCGGCTTCCGCGAAGGTGTCGTCGTACTCGCCGGCGTCGAGTCGCTCGTTGAATGTCCGTGCGTCCTCGCCCTCAATGGTAACACCGAGGGAAACGCAGGTACCGGCGACCTCCTTGGCCGCGTTTCGGACGTCGTAGGCGAGCAGATCGGGGAGTTTTTGCTCGGCAACGGTTTTCAACTGCTCGACCGACATGTCCGCGACGAACTCTTCGTTGGGTTCGCCGGAGCCGGTCTCGAAGCCGAGTTCGTCCTTGATCAGCGCGGCCGTCGGCGGGACGCCGACCTCGATCGAAAACGAGCCGTCATCGTCGTAGTCGACGGTGACGGGGACCTCGGTTCCATCGAACGCCGCGGTCTGGTCGTTGATTTCGTTGACGACGGCCTGTACGTCCACCGGTGTCGGGCCGAGTTCCGGCCCGAGCGGTGGTCCCGGATCGGCCCCGCCGCCGGGGACGAGGACCTCGATAGTTCCAGCCATACACGAACTCACTGTCGCGGCGGTTTTAAGGGTTGTCGATTCGACCCGCCGTGTCACCCGGCCACACCCGATCTCGACCCGTACGGGCGGCTATCGCAGCCGGATGCCCTGCCGGACGAGATACTCGCTGACAGCTTTGATCTCCACCGGGCTGCCGATAATCCGGACCGTCGATCCCTCCCGGGAGAGCGTGACCGAGAACGCCGACTCGAGGTCGCGGTCGACCCCCTTGAGCGTCCCGGCGGGAAGGACGATCTCGGTGCTGTCGCGAAGACGGGCTGGATTAGCCATCGGCTGAAGATTCGGCTCGCGGGACAATGAACGTGTTGAATTAATCCTTAGGGATTCTCCGCTCAGGCGTATATCACCACCAGTCCGAAGAGCGCCACGCCGACGAGCGCCGCGCTGACCGACTGGAGGCCGTATCCGAACGCCGTCGCGAAGACGAAATGGAACGCGCCCACGAATCCGATCCCCGCACAGACGAGCGTCCCAGCGAGCTTCCGTTTGCCGTCCATGCCGGACGTACGGGCCAACCCATCATAGCCGTGTCCATCGGTTTCGGTCGGCGAAATACCCAGTTCAATCGTCGCCTGACGGACAATCGAACGCCTTTTTCGGCATCGGCGATAGGTTCCACTCGATGGGGCTCAAAGAGGAAATCGAGGCGATCGAAGAGGAGATCGCTGAGACCCCGTACAACAAGTCGACCGAACAGCACATCGGTCGGCTCAAAGCCAAGCTATCGGAAAAAAAGGAGAAACTCGAGCGGCGACAGTCCTCCGGTAGCGGCGGCGGTGGCTACGCGGTCGAGAAACACGGCGACGCGACAGTCGCGTTGGTCGGCTTCCCCTCGGTCGGGAAATCGACGCTCCTCAACGCCCTGACGAACGCAGACAGCGAAGTCGGTTCCTACGAGTTCACGACGCTGGATGTCAACCCCGGAATGCTCGAATACCGCGGTGCGAACATTCAGTTGCTCGACGTGCCCGGACTTATCGAGGGCGCCGCCGAGAACCGCGGGGGCGGGCAGGCCGTCCTTTCGGTCGTTCGGACCGCCGATCTCGTGTTGTTCGTCCTCTCGGCGTTCGAGATCGACCAGTACGAGCGCCTCCGCGAGGAACTGTACAAGAACAAGGTTCGGCTCGACACCGAACCGGTCCAGGTCAACATCCGCAAAAAGCACAAGGGTGGGATCAATATCACCACCTCCGACCGTGTGAGTCTGGACGAGGAGACGATCATGAGCGTCCTCCGGGAGTACGATTACGTCAACGCCGATGTGACGATCCGCGAAGACCTCACGATCGATCAGCTCGTCGATTCCCTGCAGGCCAACCGCGAGTACCTCCCCTCCACTGTCGCCGTCAACAAGGTCGATCTCATCGATCCAAGCTACATCGACACCGTCAAGCAGAACCTCCGTTCACACGATATCGATCCGAAGGAGGCCGTCTTCATCAGTGCCGAGGACGGGCGCGGACTGGACTCGCTCAAAGAGACCATCTGGGATGAACTCGGTCTCATCCGGATCTATATGGACAAACCAGGGCGCGGCGTCGATCGCGAAGAGCCGCTTATTCTCACTGAGACCGAAAACACCGTCGACGACGCCCTCGAGAAGCTCGGCGGAAGCTTCGACGAACGGTTCCGCTTTGCCCGCGTCACCGGACCGTCGGCCAAACACGACGAGCAGCAGGTCGGCCGCGATCACGAACTCAAAGACGAAGACGTGCTCCGGATCGTCGCTCGGAAATAACCGAATCGACGCGGCCGGAAGCCGATCGGCTGTGTAGTCGCCCCACCCACGACGATAAGACATATACCGATCGTTACGTATAATCCGGTAATGAGTTCCCTGACGCGATCGCTTGCGGAGATGTACGTCATCCCATACACTGACGTGCTCGCCTGGGTCGTCATGGCGCTTTTCGTCGGGGGCGTGATCGCGCATCGCCGGGGACATATCGACATTGCACGCCGGGTGACCGCCGGAGGGTGGGGACTCTTCGCCGTGTTCTGGTTCCTTTTGATCCAGCATTTCGCGTTCATACAACGGAGCGCCGTCGAAACCGTGCTCGTAGTGATCGCCGTCCCGTCGTGTCTCTACGTCGGCTGGCGGCTTCTCGGCGGCCGAGAGTCGCTTCTCACGCTCTCGCGGGCGATCGCGTTCATGACGATCATCTATCTACCCTTCGAGACCTCCGAACTCGCCCGCGGCTTTCTGATCGAGACGGTCGCGTATCAAACGGCGATCGCGATCGATTGGGTCGGCCTCGCGGGTGGCGTCCAGCACGTCGAGGATCCGGCTGCCGGCTCGACGCTGATGAATACCTTCTACTTCCCTGAAACGGGGCGGGCCTCCCGGCTCGTCTTCCAGTGTACCGGGATCGGATCGATGGCGATCTTTGGTGGCCTCATCGCAGCCGTCGACGCACCGCGACCCAAAAAGCTGATCGCCGCTGTCGTCTCGATTACGATCATCTGGGTGCTCAACATCGCTCGGAACGTCTTCATCGCCGTGGCGAACGGCTACCAGTGGTTCGCCGAGACGTGGCTCGAAGGGCCAGTCATGTTCGTGTTCGGTATCTCCGATCCGGCCCGGGTCTCGTTTTTCGTCGCCGATCGAGTCATCGCGCAGGGACTGGCAGTCTTCGCACTCGTGGGGATCGCCTGGCTCGTCTCGCGGTGGGTTCCGGAGCTTTTGGATATCGGCGAAGAACTCCTCTCGGTGCTGCTCGGTCAGGAAGTCAAACTCCGATCCCCGGAGACTGCCACCGACGGTGGTGACCCGGAGCCGTGACCGACGAAGAGGCTAGTGACGGGGAATTCTCCCGGCGACAGCTACTGTTCGGCGGTGCAGGGGCACTCGCCGCCGCCGGTGGCGGGCGGGCGATCTACAACACCACCCTCGGATACGGCGAGTTCGGGATGGGGACGAACCTCCGCGAACAGGAACTGCCCTCGCTCGTCACCGAGCGACTCTCGACTGACTACGACGAGACGATCGACGGAACGCGGGTGCAACTCGACGGCTCGACGATCATCGTCGGCGAGGACGACGAAAGCCACCTCTCGCTCGCTGACGACGCTCCCGATGAGGCTGCCGAAATCGACCGAACGGCCGGGCTGGATGGCCGTCTCGAGGATCTATTCGTCGATCTCGCGGCGTTTCACAGCGGCGAGTACGCGTTCGAGTTCCACCGGCCCAGGGCGTTCTTCGATCGGTTCGAAGGCGCCGATTCGCGCCCGGACCTCGTGACCGCGATCCGTGGCGATCGCGATCGAATCGTCGATCCCGCTACCGTCGAACGGTTCGCCGACGCCGATCCGGCTGACCCATCCGCGCTCGTCGAGGGACTCGTCGAGGGGTTCCGCGAATACACGAGCTACGATGTCCCTCGGTACGTCGCCGGCTCGATCGAAGACAACGTCGTCTTCGGCGCGGTCGATCTCAGGCAGTATTACGAGGGCGACGTCGACTTCGAATCACTGCTCGACGCCGGCGAGACCGGTATCTTCTGTTGGGAACTCGTCTTCCGATCGGAGGAGGCGCTTCAGGCCGTCCCGGCCCCCGAACAGTCGGTCCCGATAGCGACCTGTTATGTCAGCGATATCCGGCACAAACACGCCTTCACCGGCATCGTCGGTGCGATCCGCGAAGACGGCATATTGCGCCTCCCGATGACGTTTCTCGATTACACCCACTCGACGCTGTACGATGACCTCCATGCGACGGCGATTCTCGGGAAAGGCCTCGCCGCATACAACAGCGACCACCGGGCCGACGAGATTTACTGGTAACGCCTCATACCGGATCCGGAAGCACACTCGCCGGCGCGTCCGCCAACCTCAGGAGGGCGTCGTGTTCGACGACGTGGAGGTCGCCCGGAATCACCAGCATGTGCAACGGTTCGCCGAAGGATCGATCGGCGAGCATCGACAGCTGATCGGCAGCGACAACTGGATCCGGGCCGCCGGCACGGGCGACGGCAATGCCGACGGTATCGTGTTCGTCAGCCAGCAGTTCTGCGGCGTAATCCGCCGTCATATACTCCTCGTGGTCCGGGTCCGGACCACGGGGGCCAGTTCCGACTTTGATATCCAGATAGACGAGCGTGTGGAGTCCCTGATCCCGGTTGGCGTCGATCGTCTCAAGGACGCTTCCCGGGACGCCATCGGCACCGTGAGCGTACGGGAACGGGAGCGTCGTCGCCTTCCCGAACCGGTAGTTCTGGAGCCCAGTGAGCGAGGCTGCTGCCGACCCCGCCGTGGTCCCGTGAACGATGTGGGTGTCGATCCCGCGCTCGTCGGCCCGGAGCCGCAGGTCAACGTGGGTAGTCGAGATCATCGTATCGCCGGCCGTGAGAAAGATCACATCGCCAGTCGTAGCCGCATCGAGAATCGGCTCCGGATCCCCTTCGACGCCCGATCGATCCCGAACTTCGATTTCGACGCCATGGTACGCCGACAGCTCCTCGACGGTCGCCCCGGCCAGTTTGCTCGTGTAGAACTCCGCGAAGACCCGATCGGCGTCGGCGACCGCCTCGCGACCCTCGACGGTGATCGATCGTTCGTCGTAGAGCCCGAGTCCGACGAAGGTGAGCATACTGACGTTGAGCCACGAGAGGTGAAAAACGCCCCGCTCTTCGGTTTCACGTACGGTCGGGCTTTCGGTCCCATCACGCCGGGACCGAGCCGTTACACTTACCGCCGCCGCTCGCCGACGGTTCGGCATGTCGATTCGCTGTGTCCGGGTCGACCGCGAGGAGGGCGAGGCGATCCGCCGCCAACTCGCGGAGACAGGGGCACTCTCCGGGGAGTACGAGATCGACGTCGAGGACGGCGAGATCTATCTCCCCTTGGATCCGGCGGTCGATCCCGAAACGCTCGACGCCGAGCTCGAGATCGTCGAACGACCCGTCGAACGCCGCGAAACGCAGACGTTTCCCGAGGATCTCCTCGGCTTCGACCCGTCGTATGAACGTCTCGGTGACATCGCCATCATCGACGAGGACGACGACGAACGGGCCCGAGCGATCGCCGACGCGATACAGGCGTCGGAGCTTCCCGCCACGACCGTCGTGAATCGGGCCTCGCCGATCGAGGGCGAACTCCGGATCAGGCAGTGGGACGTTTTGGCCGGTGAGGACACCGAAACAGTCCATCGTGAGTACGGCTCGGAGTTCGAACTCGATATCTCGGCGGTGTACTTCTCGCCGCGGCTCGCGACCGAGCGCCACCGGGTAATCGAAGCGGTCGAACCCGACGAGCACTTCTTCGACATGTTTGCCGGCGTCGGTCCCTTCGTCATCCCGGCCGCGAGACGGGGCGCCGAGTGCGTCGGGGTCGATCTGAACCCGACGGCGATCGAGTATCTCCGCCGAAACGCCGAGCGAAACGGCGTCACCGATCACGTGACCGCGATTCACAGAGACGTTCGGGAGGTGTCCGGCTACGACGACTGGGCGGACCGGATCGTGATGAACCTCCCGCACAGCGCCGACGAGTTCCTCGAAACCGCCGTCAAGCTGGCGGGAGAGGAGTGCGTGCTCCATTATTACGACATCCAGCACGAATCCGATCCCTTCGGTCCCGGCGAGGCGGCGATCCGGGCGGCGGCTGAACCCGACTACGGAGTTACCGTCGAGACGCGACACGAAGTGCGTTCGTACGCGCCTCACGAACTGAACGTCTGTCTGGACGTCCGGCTTTCACGGTGATCCGTCCGGTAGCAGGAGAGCCCTCGGGCCGATCGCCCGCGAAAGTTCGCAACCCTTATGCCGATTATCCCCCGAGGTGTGGATGCGAGCGCCGGAGTAGCTCAGCTGGCAGAGCGAATCCTTCGTAAGGATTAGGCCGGGGGTTCAAATCCCCCCTCCGGCTTCTGTAGGACCCGTTTCGCTCTTTTTGACGGTTCTCGTGCATTACTCGCCGTCGGTGAACGCGAGTCGACATCCGGCCCACCGGAGCCGCTTTCGTGCTGTTCTGTGTAGCCGGCTTGACCGAAGCCCGCCATCAGGTCTGTCCATGTCAACAATCGTGTCGGTGTCATTGGACTTTCAACGAGCGCCCGAGGTCGGGTGACTCGGGCCGCAGTCCGTTTTTCAGTAGTTCCATTTCAGCCATCGATCAGTGCCGATCGGCGGGCGTGATCCGGGGTGAGGAGCCGACGGTTGCCTGCGGAAGGCTCAGTACGACGCGTGTTCCACGCGGCGAATTGTCCTCAAGCGAGACTTCACCGCCGTACAGTGATACCGTCCAGTAGACGATCCACAGCCCGAGGCCGGTGCCGTGTTGCAGCGGGGTTTCCTCGCCCGATTCGATCGTTTTCCGTTCGTGATCCGGAATCCCCCGTCCGTTGTCCGCGATCACGATTTCGATCCAGTCCCCGGTTCTCTCCCCGCTTGATGGGCTGGTGGTAACCGTAACCTCGGGATTGGGTTGGTCGTTGTGGAGAATGGCGTTTTCTACCAGTTCCGATAGTGCCGTTTTCAGCCGGCTGTCTGCCCTGGCGCGGACGGAACCGTGTTCGTGGGTCGTGAGCGTGGCGTCGGGATGTGCGTCCGAAAATTCGTCGACGACCTCGGTCACTAGCTGGGTTATATCACGGACGTCCATGGCGGGTACTTCATTGTCGAACAATGAGCTTACCGTCCCGGCTTGATCGCTCAGATTCGACAGTGTCGCGGCCCGTTCTCCGATCGCTTTGGCCTGTGTTTTGAGCTCTTCGTCGTCGATCGCATCCCGGAGCATTGTGGCGTTGCCTTCGATAACGTTCGTTCCGTTCCGGAGATTGTGCCGCAAAACGCGATTGAGAACCTCGAGTTGTTGTTGACGCAACCGCCGGGTCGTCACGTCGGACTCGATCGTGACCAAGTGCGTGATTTTTCCTGCGTCATTCTTTATCGGCGAGATCGTCTGATCGACGTGGTATAGCTCTCCGTTCTTGCGACGGTTAATGAGATTGGCATCCCACTGGTCACCGGCGAGAATCGTCTGCCACATCCGGTCGTAGAACTCGTCGTCCTGTTTGCCCGAGTTGAGAATGTGGGGCGTCCCACCGATCGCTTCGGTGCTCGTGTATCCGGACCGGGTTTCGAACACCGGGTTCACGTACTTGATCGTACCCTCTCGGTCGGTTATAAAGACGGCGTGGCCCGCGTTGTCGACAGCTTTCTTGAAGAGCTGTAAGTCCTGCTCGCGTTCCTTGCGCTCTGAGACGTCCTCCTGGAACCCGATCCAGTTCGTAACGGTTCCGGCGTCGTCTCTCACTGGCGAGAGACTGACGCGGTTCCAGAATTGGCGACCGTCTTTCCGGTAGTTCCGGAGTTCGACGGACACCGACTCCGCTTCGTCAATCGCCTCCCGCATCTTATCGACGGATTCCTCCCGCGTTGCCTCGCCTTGGAGAAATCGACAGTTGCGGTCGACAGCGTCTGCCTCCGAATACCCCGTCAGCTCTTCGAATCCCTCGTTCACGTAGATCATCGGGTTGTCCGCTCTGTCGGGATCGGTAATGGTGATCCCGACGGGCGCTTCGTCCATCGCCCGGGAATTCAATTCGAGTTCTCGTTCGTACGCTTTCCGCTCGGTTACGTCTCGTACGGAAAGGACTATCGGTGACTGTTCGGAATTCCCAAGCGTCGCAGCCGACACCTCTACCTGTCGTTTTTCGCCACCCTTGGTCTGACACCTGAGTTCGTCGGTCGAGCCCTGATCGGCGTCCTGTACGTCTTGGAGGAAGGACTGAAACCGCTGGCGGTCGTCGGCGTGGATCGTGTCGGTCAGAGAGACAGACAGTAATTCATCGCGCGTATACCCAACGAGGTCACACGCTGCCGGATTACACTCAGTGATGATGTCGTCGGAAGGAGCAACGACGAAGAGCGCGTCGTTCGTCGAATTGAAGAGTTGCTGAAACCGGGTCTGCACCTCCGCATAGCGCTCGGCCAACTCAGCTGACTGCTCGCGCCTGGCCAGCAAGTTCCCTACGCGACGAAACAGGGTCATCCGATCGGCGGGGGCCGACACCACTTCGTCGATAAGCGGTGGCCCGTCACCGGTCTGTTCGGACGGCAGTGGGACCGTGCCCTTCGAGCTTTCCTGTTGGAGCAACAGTACGGGAGTGAAGGTCGGATTGGCCTCTTTTTTGTGTTCTCGCAGCGCCTCGCGGTACGTTGGCACCACCTGTTCGCCGACGAGGTAACAGTCGACGGGCCGGAGAGTGTCACTGTCAATGACCTCGTACCGTTCTTCGAGGAACGCTCCGAGGGCCTCCCGGTCGCTGTCTCCGTGGACCAGGAGTTGTATCGTGTGTCGCTCGCTTTCTTTTCGGCTCGGCTGGACACTCATGACTGATCAGTCGGCTGGTGGGGGTCGTCCTGGATGCGGTGTGTCGAACTACCCCCCATGATTCCTTGGACGTTATCGAAGGGATCCTTAATCACCAGCCCCTCGCCAGGTTCGATAGAGAACCGGTGGAATCGGTTGTCGAAGTCCCCGAGTCGCTTTTTTATGACGCCGATCGCCCGGTCCAGTTCGCCGTCGACTTCCACATAGGTGAGAAACAAGATGTTGTCCGCGATGTAGCTGGTGTTCGTACTGGTGGCTTTCGGAATCCCGGTGAGGCGATCCGCCTCGTCCATAATGATGACAGAAATGCCGCGGTTCTTGAGTACCCGGGTGAGACCGTGAAGACGGCGAACGAGCCGCTGGTCGTCTCCCTGCAGAGAGATCTTGTAGCCGGAAAGCCCGTCGATGAACACCGCGTCCGGCTCGTGCTCGTCGGCTTGGTTGAGGATGTGCTGGCCGAACTCCTCGGCCGAACGCAAGAGCGGTTCGGTCTCCGTCAACTGTACCGATCCCTGCGCTTGCAGCTCGGTGATCGGGAGCCCGAGCGCCTCCGAACGATGGACGAACTGGTCGATAGATTCCTCGAAGAGGTATCCGAGTGCTACCCCGCCGCGGTCCACGATGCCCGAGAGTATCTGTGCGCCGGTGACCGATTTTCCGATCCCAGTCGGACCGCTAACAAACGAGACGGTCCCGCGCTCGATGCCGCCACCGAGGAGAGCGTCGAGAGCGTCGTGACCGGTCGGAATGAGTTCCGGGTCGAACGTTCTGTTGTCGTGGTTCGGGATGATCTGTGGATAGACTTCGATCCCGTGCGCACGGATTTCGAGCCCGTGGGTGCCGTCTATCTGTCCAAGGCCGCGGTGTTTCGGAACCGCGATCCGTCGTTCGTGCTCGTCGAGATACAGATTGATGACGCCGTCACTGAGCGATTCGAAGTCGTCGTGCGTGGTCTCGGGAGTACTCTGTCTGTTGAGTGTTCGCGTCGCGACAGTGGTCACCTGCCGGTCCCGGAGAAACCGGATGAGCGACTGCAGCCGCTTCCGGTACTGGTATTGGTCCTGTTCGACGTACTGGAGTTGTGTGATCGGATCGATGAGGATTCGGACCGGATCGACATCTTCGATCACCTGCTTGATATCCTGCGTGAATCGTTCGGATTCGACCTCGGTTGCCTCAACGAGGTTGTAGGACTTGTCCTCGGCGAAGAAATCCGTCCCCGGCCCGATGTCGAGAAACTCCGCGTCCTGGATGTCGACCCCCAGCCGTGCTGCGTTGACCAGTATGTCGTGTCTGGACTCTTCCCCGTGGATGTACACGACAGTCTCGTCAGCGTCGAGACCTGCTTGTAAGAAATGCTGGCCGAGAAGCGACTTTCCTGTTCCTGAGACGCCCTGGAGGAGATACGTCCGGCCCTGGACGTATCCGCCGTTGAGCAAGTCGTCCAGCTCGGGAATACCCGACGCGACCAATTCAATCTCCTCGATCGGAGCGTCCGGAGAAGTGTTAGACATAGTATATTATATTCCGTTATTAGGGACCGAAAGGGATAAGAAGGAGGTGTGATCAACTTGATGATTCCCGACGGGGATCTCAGGCTGTCGGAGCACATTCCCGTCTAACTACTCTGTCCTCTCCGCAAGGACGTATTTTTCATCCGGATGGGGAAAGATATTTGTCGGTCACATCGCGTGTCTATTGTATGCCACATTGCCGCAACTGTGACGCGTTCGTCACGGACAACTATGTCCGCGTGTTCGCCCCTGAAGGGATGTCGACAGTCCGCGTCTGCCCGAACTGCGAGGACAAACTCAGAGACGGGGCTGAGGTGCGGGAAGCGCGTTCAACGCGGCAGAATTAGCGGCGGACCGTTTTTTGTTGTTCGCATAGCGATCAGTCGTGACGCCCCAGTATGTGGGAACGCTCGGGAGGGTTCGAGGCAAGCGACGCGGAAGTCACGGTGGGGGTGATGATCCGATGGCGTCGACTTCGTTGAGCGCCGATCGAAGCGTCCCGTTCGGAACGACGCGGGCGTTCGCAGGCGGATCGGGGATGCGCTCCGGAGCGAACAGTCGGTCCGCCTGCCGGGCGAGGCGTTCGTTCTCGCCGTCAATTGGGCCTGCGACTACGGCTGCATCGGCGCTCTCAAGAAGCGTGGCGACCTCGGCTGCCTTCGCCTCGGTGATCGGCTCGAAGGCGGGCGCGGTCACGACAGTGTGGCCGATTTTCCGGGCAGTCGTCGCAGCGACGTCCCCCGGCGGGATCACGCCAGCGGTCACTTCGTACCCGTGTTCGAATAGACGGCCGAGTACGCTCGCTGCCGACTCGCCCCCGCTGAAGACGTGTACCCGATGGTCACGGGGAGGCCCATCGGTGAGCGGCGTTACCGTCGGCGTCCCGGTGACCGGGTTTGTCCCGACGGCAGTCCTGATGCCGAAGGCCGTTTCGAGCCGCTCGGCGGTGAGTACTGATTCGGGCGGGGCCACCTCGAGGAGTTCACCGTCAGCCAGAAGTGCCAGCCGGTCACAGAACCGCGCCGCGAGTTCGAGGTCGTGGATCGCCGCGACGACCGTCTTGCCCTCCGCAGCGAGGTCACGAGCCATCGAGAGCGTCTTGATCTGGTGGTTGATATCGAGACTCGCTGTCGGTTCATCAAGGAGCAACACCGGTGTTTCCTGGGCGAGCGCTCGGGCGGAGACGACGCGCTGGCGTTCGCCGCCGCTGAGGTCGTCGACGGATCGATCGGCAAACTGCGCCGTCTCTGTCCGCTCAAGTGCCGAGTCGACAGCCGTCCGATCCGCTTCGGTCGTCGTGGCGAACCGCGACCGGTGCGGCGCTCGACCCATCGCCACCACATCCGCGACGTCGAAATCGAAGGCGAGGTGAGTCTCCTGTGGAACGGTGGCCACGAGACGACCGATCGATCGGGCCGAAAGCCCGCACACGTCGGCTCCATCGAGGGTAAGCGTTCCCTCGTCGGGCGATAACAGCCCGTTGCACGTCCGCAATAGCGTCGTCTTGCCGGCGCCGTTGGGCCCGACAACGGCGAGGAACTCGCCTTCGGGAACGAAGAGCGAGACGTCCTTGAGAATAGCTGTGCCGCCGAGTTCGACGCCGACGCCGTCGAGGTCGATCACAGCGCGTGCACCTCCCGTTTCCGGAGCAGGTACAAAAAGAAGGGCGCACCGAGCGCAGCTGTGACGATCCCGACCGGTATCTCTGCCGGTCCGGAACGGGCGATGGTGTCCGTGGCCACGAGAAAGACGGCGCCAGCAAGCGCACTCGTCGGCAACAGAATCCGGTGATCCGGCCCGACGACGAGTCGCATCATATGGGGAACGATCAGTCCGACGAATCCGATGACGCCGGAGACGGCCACCGCCGCGGCCGTCACGATACTCGAGGTGGCGAGCAACACGCGTTTCGTCCGTTCGACCTCGATACCAAGCGTGTGGGCGTCTTCCTCGCCGAGTAAAAGTACGTTCAAATCGCGTGCGTACGCGAGCAGGACGACGAAGAGGACAACGACGATCGGCAGTGCGAGTCGAACCCGTCCCCAGGTGCTGTCATGGAGATGACCCATGAGCCAGTAGACCGCCGTCTCGAGGTTATCGCCAGCCCCCAGAAGCAGAAACGATATCACCGCGCCCAGGAACGTCTGGAGCGCGATCCCAGCAAGCAAAAGCGTCGCGACGGGCGTGTGACCGCTTTCGGTCGCAATGGCGTAGACGAGAAAGGCGGCGACGAGCGCGCCGCCGAAAGCGAACGCCGGGCGGCCGAACGGGACCGACAGCGGGAGGACAATGAACGCGACGGCCCCGACCGCTGCTCCGGAGGAGACGCCGATTATCGAAGGGTCGGCCATCGGGTTTCGAAAAAACCCCTGCATGACGGCCCCGGCGAGTGCGAGTGCGAACCCTACGATCGCTCCGAGCGCGATTCGGGGGAGCCGAATCTGCCGAACGATGAGTTCGGTCGAGGTGGGGACCTCAAAGGTAAACGGTCGAGCCCAGACGAATCCCCCCGAGCCGACTGCTGGGAGTCGGAGCCGATTGAGAAGCACGTACGCGACCTCCAGCGGGCTGATAGCCGCATAGCCGATCGCGGCGCTCGCGAGCACCACCGCCACGAGAAGTCCACACAGGACCACGGACCACGCGAGCGTCCGCCGGAGAACCATGTACTCAACTGTGGTTGCGGTAGTCAAATACTTATTGTACTCCGCTCTCTGTTAGGCAATGCGCCCGCAGATCCGGTCAGTCGTCATCGCGACGCTTCTCGTCGTTTCGTTCGTCGGTGCCGTCGCGCCAGTTGGCGCACAGTCCGGGACCGACGACGCCGTCGAGTGCTCGTTTCCCGTCTCGATGCCGGACGCGACCGGCGCGAACGTAACGGTCGAAGAGCGCCCGGAGCGGATCGTCGTTCTCCAGCCAAGCGCGGCCCAGACCGTCTGGGAACTCGACGCTGAAAACCGGGTCGTCGGTGCGCCGGTCGTCTCTTACACCGAGTATCTCGACGGTATCGAGGAGAAGGAAAACGTCCTCAACGCCGACGAGTTCAGCGTCAACCAGGAGGCTGTCGTCGCCATAGAAGCCGACCTCGTTCTCGCCCCGAACATCGTCCCGGACGAGACGATCACGAGTCTCCGGGAGGCAGACCAGATCGTATTCAAGTTCGGGTTCGGGAACTCCCTCGCGTTCGTCGCTGACAAGACCGAACAGACGGGGCGGTTGATCGGCTCTTGCGGTGAGGCGGCCGAGACCAACGACCAGTACTGGGATCGGATCGAAGCAGTCGAAAGCGGGACGAACGGCTACGAGGCTCCGCGGGTACTGTACTACACCGACGGCTTCGGTGCCGGGTCGGGGACCTTTATCGACGAGATCATCACGACGGCTGGCGGCACTAACGTCGCCGCGGAAAACGGCGTCGAAGGATACGGCGAACTCAACGCGGAGGCGCTTGTCGAGTGGGATCCGGAAGTGATCCTCGTCTCCGATACCGGGCCGGGGATTCCCGAAACGGACGCGTTCAATTCGACGTTCGCCGTCCGAAACGACCAGGTCGTCGCCGTCAACGGGAACTACATCAGCCAGCCCGCACCGCGGATCGCGATCGTTCTGGAGGACGTCGCGGCGGCCCTCGAAGCGGCTGAGACGGCCGAGGATACCGACCCGAGCGAGGAGACGACCGACGACGCGCCCGGATTCGGCGTCGTCGTCGCGGCGACGGCGCTGGTCTCGATCGCGCTGCTCGCCCGTCGACGCCGATAGTGCGAGCCTGAGCGCCCACTAGCTCCCTCGGCACGATACGTCTCTGTCAGTCGATGTAGCCGAGCTGGCGGAGGTTTTCGAGCGTGTCCTCCCCGAGGTCGGTCTCGTCCAGCGCCTCGCGGTGCTTCCGGAGATGCTCGTCGTAGACGACAAGCATCTGTCGCGCGGTTCGGAGCTTGAACGAGAGCTCCGGGTCGTCTATCTGCTGTTGTACGCTTTCGAGCATCTGATCGATCTTTCCGGCGAGTGGTTCTCCCATACTTAATGATACCGCCTGTATTGAAAAAAGCGACCCGATGAATCCGGAACGGTGGGACACCCGACGGATTCGAGGCGATCCGTTCTGGCAGTCGGCACTTCGACGGCGATCGCCCGCTTTTTACGCCACCGTCGCGGAGAGGGGGTATGGTCGAGAACGTCATCTGGCCCGCCTACCTCGACGCCGAGCGCTCCCGCAGCGAGGGGCGACGGATCCCCGAGGATCTCGCCGTTCCGGACCCCACAGTCGACGAGATCGCGAGCGCGGTCCAGCAGGTCGGTTATGACGCCGTCATCGAACGGGACAAGACGTACCCCCGTGAGTACGAACCGCGCGGCCGTGTCGTCGTCAAGGGCGCCGACGACGCGTCGAAATCGGATCTACTCGGCGCGGTCGCCGCGTACGTCGCCGCCCTCCGGGAATGAAACGCGTCGGCGAGGTCGTCCGGACCGCACAGGGGCTGGCGGTCGTCCGATCGCCCGACGACGGATATCCGGATCTCGGGACCGAGGCCGTCGATCAGAACCTCGACGTCGTCGGCCGCGTCGTCGACGTGTTCGGACCGGTCGATCGCCCGTACGTGGCTGTCTCTCCAGTTGATCGGGTCGTCCTGGCCGGACTACTCGGCGAGAAACTCTACACACGATGAGCACTGGCTTTAGGCTCCGGTCGGGAACCGCAACCCCCAAACGCTCCCGGCGAAACGGTGAAGCATGAATCGGGCTGTCGCTGTCGCCGCCACCGTCGGCCTCTTCGTGCTCGTCCAGGCAGGCTCGCTCGCCTTGATCCAGCCCTTCATGGACGCCGGCTACCAGACCGTCGAGGATCCCTCCGATCCGACCAACAGTCTGCTGTATCTCGGGGCGATCCTCGTCGCGACGCTCGTCATGCTCGCGGCGCTGAAGTTCGGGATCGATCGGTTTCTCCAGGGACTCGTCGTTTTCGCGGCTGTTTTCCTGTCGTTTTACGTCTTCGCGGTCGTCATTCCATCGGTGGTCACGGTCGGCGGCTACAACCTCCTGGCTGTCGTCGCCGCGCTCGGACTCGGTGTTGGCCTCCTCGTCTACCCCGAGTGGTACGTCATCGATGCCGCGGGAGTTGTCATGGGAGCCGGCGCAGCAGGGCTGTTCGGGATCAGCTTTGGGCTGTTGCCGGCCATCGTCTTGCTCATCGCCCTTGCGGTGTACGATGCGATCTCCGTGTACGGCACCGAACACATGCTGACGCTCGCCTCTGGCGTCATGGATCTCCGTCTCCCGGTCGTGCTCGTGGTCCCGCTGACGCTGTCGTACTCCTTTTTGCAGGAAGCGGGTCCCGAGACGCTTGAGGGCGGCGTCGAGAAAGCGGACGAACCCGATGGAACCGACGAAAGCGATGCGGATGACGAAGCGGACGGCGACGCGACGGGCGAGGGGTCGGAGTCCGAGTCAGAGGACGACAGCGAAGCGCCGTTCGAACGGGACGCGTTCTTTATTGGACTCGGGGACGCGGTCATTCCGACGATCCTCGCCGCGTCGGCTGCGTTCTTCCGCCCCGGCGATCCAGCGCTTTTGAACGTGCCGGGAGTCGCCGTGACAGTTCCGGCGCTGGGTGCCGTAGTCGGGACGCTCGCGGGGCTGCTCGTCCTCATGTGGATGGTAATGAAGGGCCGGGCACACGCCGGCTTGCCGCTACTCAACGGCGGCGCGATCGCCGGATATCTGATCGGCGCGCTCGTCGCCGGGATCGCACTCGTCGAGGCCGTCGGACTCGGTCCGTATCTCTAATCGGTCGATTCTCGGACAACAGCCCCCGGCCTATCGCTGTTTCATCGCCGGACGTGAGTCAGTTGGTTTAACACACCCAGGTGTGAACCCCCGATCGATGGAAGCGGAGTCATCGGAGATCGACTACACGGGCCGGGCGAAGGAGATCCTCGGTTTCTCGCGGTGGTGGCAGATCGTCGCTGCCGCCGGAATGATGGCGGCCGTCAGTCCCTACCAGTACGTCTGGTCGTCGATCGAGGGCCCCCTGTCCGAGAATCTCGACATCGCCCTGCCCGCACTCGGTGCGGTGTTTTCTTTTTACGTCGTCTTTCAGTCGCTCTCGCAGATGCCGGCCGGGTGGTGGCGTGACAAACGTGGTCCCCAGAATCTGACGTACCTCGCGGCTGTTCTGGCCGGCGGTGGATACATCGGACTCGCGTACGCGACGACGCTGTGGCAGTTGTATGTGTTGTACTCGCTGGGGTCGATCGGCGTCGGGATCATCTACACCGTCGCCGTTAACACCGCAGTCAAGTGGTTTCCCGATCGGACTGGACTCACGACCGGCATCGGAACGATGGCCTTCGCAGGCGGAAGCGCGCTTGTGGTGCCGTACGTGCGGGCGAACGCGACTGTCGGTGGCTACACTGACGTCCTTCGGAACGTCGGGTTCGTCATCCTCGTCGTCCTGATCGTCGGGGCCGTTCTCCTGCACGATCCGCCGGAGAACTGGCTCGACCGCGACGGCGACGGCGAGCAAACCGACGAGAGCGACCTCGCGGCCTCGCTCCGTGGGACGGCTTACACGACGCGGGAGATGCTGCGAACGTGGCAGTTCTGGCTTCTGTATGCGATGTTCATCGCGACAGCCAGCGCGGATCTCATCGTTATCGCAAACGTCGTCCGGTTTGCCGAGCACTTCGGACTTGCGGCTATCGTGGCGACGATCGCCGCCACTGTCTTGCCGATCGCTGCGGGCGTCTCGCGCATGATTCTCGGTGAAGCCTCCGACCGATTCGACAGAAAGCACGTGATGGCAGCCTCGTTTCTCCTCGCCGGACTGTTCCGGTTCGGGCTCGTTGTAACCGGAATCGTGAACAACAGCGTCGGCTTCGTTGTCATGGTCGTCGGGGCGATGTTCTTTTCATCGCCGCTGTACGTCTACTTCCCGTCGGTGGTGGCCGACTACTATGGCTCGAAGCACTCCTCAAGCAACTACGCCGTCCTCTACACCGCGAAGGTCGGCGGCGGTGTCTTCGCCGGGACGGTAACCGGCGCGCTCGTCGCGGCGTTCGGCTGGGTGCCGACGCTCACACTCGGCGGTGCGCTCGCGGTCGCCGCTGGACTCGCCGTGTTCGTCCTGCGTCCGCCGTCCGGATCCGGACTCGGAGACAGCGAAACCGGCGCCTGACGGGCCTCGCTGAAACGATCGACAGCGTTGGGCGGGAGCTGTCAGATCGAAGCTACTGGTCGATCTGTCAAGCTTCTGTATAAACTGTTTTTACTCTCTCTTTCGTTGTCGACTGCAATGTCTCCCCAGACCCCGATGGACGGCACCCGCGTGGTCGTATCGCCAGGTCGAACAGTACTCGGCGTCGGTGCGACCGAAACAGTCGGAACCTACGCCGACCGTCACGGAACGAAGGCCCTGGTCGTGGCTAGCGAGCAGATCTTCGGCATTCACGGGGACCGCATCGTCGAACACCTCCACGACGCCGGCGTCGAGACGGCCGTCTACGACAGCGTCCGTCCGGACCCGACCGTCGAGAACGTCGAGGCGGCCTTCGACGTGTGGACGGAGGAGGACTGTGACGTCATCGTCACGCTCGGAGGCGGTTCCTCGATCGATACCGGAAAAGCGACCGGAATCCTCGCGACGAACGAGGGCAGTATCCGGAGTTTCGGGGTCGATAAGGCCGGCTACGAGGGCGTCCCGAACCCGATCCCGCCGCTCATCGCGGTCAACACGACGGCCGGAACAGGGAGCGAGACGACGCGAACGTCGGTGTTGTCCGACGAGTCGACCTCGACGAAGTTCATTATCGTCTCCGAGAACATCGTTCCGGACGTCGCCATCGAGGACCCGGAACTGACGGTCTCGCTCCCGAAGAGCCACACGGCCTTTACCGGGATCGACGCATTCACGCACGCCATCGAGGCGTTCACGTCGGTGAAATCGTACAGTGTCACGGACAACTACGCGCGCGATGCGATGAACCGGATCGTCGATTCGCTGCCGGTCGCCTGGTCGAACGGCGAGGATATCGAGGCTCGGACGGAGATGATGATCGCCCAGTTCAAAGCCGGCAAAGCGTTCGGTAACTCGTCAGTCGCGTTGATCCACGGAATGGCCCGCCCGCTTGGTGCCCAACTGCACATCCCCCACGGTCTCGCGAACGGTCTCATCCTGCCGTACGTCGTCGGGTTCAACCAGATGGCCGCCCCCGAAAAGTACGCCGAGGTCGCCCGAATACTCGGCGTCGCCGACGAGGACGAATCCACGAGAATGGCCGCCCGGAAGGCGAGCGACGGGATCGAAGCGCTCTGTGAGGACATCTCGCTGACGGCGTATCTCGACGATTTCGGTGAAGTCCCCGCCCGCGAGGAATATCTCGAGGTCGTCCCCGAAATGACACAGGACGCCTTCGATTCGGGGTCGCCGGACAACAACCCGCGCAAGCCGACGCGGGACGAACTCGAAGACCTGTTCGTCCGCGTGTACGACGACGCCCTCGCCCCGGACAGCCGCCGCCGGTCCTGAGTCGGCCATCGGACCCGATGCGACTCGATTCGATCGTCGGGCAGTAATGGCCTCAGAGATCTGATCGAATCCGCAAGGATTTGAAAGGCCGCCGTCGAACGGCCAGTATGGCAGATCCGTCGTTCCTCGAACAGCGGCTCGACGCGAGCACCTGGCCGGTCGCGGTCGGCGATATCGTCGCCCTGCTCGTGTTCCTCCTCATCGGGACGCTCCAGCACTCGTCGCTCGAACAGCTCCAGGCGGAGCCGACCATCTACCTGTTCGCGGCCGGGCCGTTCGTTCTCGGGTGGCTCCTCTGTGCGCCCCTCATCGGCGCGTACTCGCCCGGCGGCGGCTCGGCACCCAACTCGTCGATCCCGCTGGCGATCCGATCGTGGATCCCGGCGGTTGCGGTCGGGCTGGCCGTCCGAGTGTTTGCCGTCCCAAACCGCGGCGCCGAAGTAACGTTCGCCGTCATCATGCTCGTCGGCGGAGCACTCTTCCTGTCTGGCTGGCGGTTCCTCTATTTCAAGCTTCGGTAGCGAGCCCCGCGAGCGTCATCTCGAACCCGTACTCGATCGGTCTAGACTCGAGTCCGGCCGCCTCGATCAACGCTTCGAGTTCCGCCGCCGTATAGAAGGTCGAATCGAACCGGACCAGCTTCTCGGCGACCTCCAGCAGCCGTCCGAGACGCGTCGATCGGTCGAATTCGGTGACGACGAGGACGCCGCCGGGCGCGAGGACGCGGGCCATCTCTCCGAGGCACCGTTCGGGGTCAGGGAAGTGATGGAGTGCGTCAACGACGACGACGGCGTCGACTGACCCGTCTCGACAGGGGAGGTCGGTCGCGCTCGCCTGGATCGTTTCCAGTCCCTTCGTCCGTGCCCGGCGTAACATCCCGCGAGAGGGGTCAACGACCGTCGCATCGACTGTTCGAGCGACGCGACCGGAGCCGCCGCCGATCTCGACGATCCGTTCGGGCTCGCGATCCGCGACGGCGAACCCCTTCCGGAGACCGAGATCGTCGGCCGAGGGCATGAGCAGATCGTACAGCGGCGCGAACAGATCGAACGCCCGCACATCCCAGCGCATATAGACCGATCAAGCGCTGTGCATAACACCGTTGCCCTCGAAGCGGCCGTATGGAAACCGTCCTTCTCGGGTGGCCGCCCGACGAGCCGACGCTCAGGCTCGATTACCGACGGTTCAGCTACGCGGGCAAGTTCGTAATGTCGACGACTGGAAAGGCGATCGTCCGGGCGACCGACAAGGCCGAAACGGCCGGGCAGGGGCAAGCTGAGGAACCAGGGGGGATCGAAGAACACGAGGGAACGGACCAATTCGACGACGACGTCCTCGCCGCCGTCGCGTTCAACGCCGACCGGACCGATCCGGAGACGCTCTGGCTTCGATACGTGACCGTTCGAACGGACCGACGGGGCGAGGGGCTCGGGCCGAAGCTCTGTCGATTCGTCGCCGAGCGGGCGGCTGATCGCGGCTACGAACGCGTCTCGATCGCCGTGAATAACCCCTTCGCCTACGAGGCGCTGTACCGCGCCGGTTTCGTCTTCACCGGGCGCGAGACCGGCCTCGCGGAACTCGTGCTGTCCCGGCCGGCGGATAAACCGGAGGGAGACCGCTCGGAATCACAGTACCAGTCGGGACTCGATCGATACCGCCAGCGGGATCTCTCATCGGCCGAACGAGCCTTTCTCGAACGAAAACGCGACGCGACGCCGCCGGATATCGTCTGATTCGTCGGGCCCGAGGGTATCGGGTTACCGGTATCGGCTCCCTGGCATCGGAACGCCCGTCAGTCGGTAGAGCGCGAGTGCAGCGAGGACACCGAACCCGACGAAAAGCGGGACGAGAGCGACCCAGGCTGTCGGCGGGACGACCGCGAAGACCGTCCCCTCAAGATACGGATCGGTAACACGCCATCCCATCGCGATCCGGAACAGTCCCAATCCCGAAAGCGACAATGCGACGAGAACGGCGATGGCGGCCCGGTCGATACGTCGCCGGCGAGTCATCGAAGAAACGTTGTGCGCGTCGAACCGAAAACCCATCGGGTTCGGATCCGGATCAGTGACCGCGGAGTTGAAGCCGCCGCCGAACCAACACCGGGCGATGGGAAACGCGGATCTCCGACAGTTGGCGGTCATCGAACCGAAACCCTTCGCGGAGCTCGGCGGGAGCGTCGTCGCTGTGGACGCCCACAACTGGCTATACCGGTACCTGACGACGACGGTCCGGTTTACGTCGAGTTCGGTTTACACCACCGAGGCGGGCGAGGAGGTCGCGAATCTCGTCGGCGTCGTCCAGGGGGTACCGAAGTTCTTCGAGCACGACATCACGCCAGTCTTCGTCTTCGACGGCGGCGTTACCGAACTGAAAGACGACGAGGTCGAAACCCGGCGTGAACAGCGCGAGCGATACGAATCGGAACTCGAAGCCGCGCGGGAGGGCGAAGCCGACGCCGCCGAGATCGCGACGCTCGAATCCCGGACGCAACGGCTCACCGCAACGATTCAGGAGACGACCCGTGAACTGCTCGCGTTGCTCGACGTCCCGGTCGTCGAAGCGCCAGCCGAGGGGGAAGCCCAGGCTGCCCACATGGCTCGAAACGGCGACGCGGATTACGCCGGGTCCGAGGACTACGACGCGCTCCTTTTGGGCGCGCCGCGTACGCTTCGGGGGCTGACGAGCAAGGGCGATCCGGAGTGTATGGATTTCGAACGGACGCTCGCGGAGTTGGGACTGACATGGGAGGAACTCGTCGACGCCGCGATTCTGATCGGGACGGATTTCAACGAGGGAATCGACGGCGTCGGCCCGAAGACGGCGGTGAAGCTGATCGAAGAGCACGGCGACCTGTGGGCCGCCCTCGAAGCCCGCGGCGAGGCGATCCCTCACGCCGACCGCATCCGGGAACTGTTCCTTGATCCCGCTGTGACTGACGACTACGACTATCAAACCGACATCGATCCCGACATCGAGGCGGCGAAACGCTACGTCACCGAGGAGTGGGCGATTCCGGCCGGGGAGGTCGAACGCGGGTTCGAGCGGATCGAATCGTCGGTCGTCCAGACCGGTCTGGACCGCTGGAGCTGAGCGGAGCTGAACGAACGACTCGTTCGTAGACGGCGGGCTTTTGTGCACTCCGGCCGCAGTGTTGGGTATGACTCCCGAAGAGGTCGAAGCACGGATCGAAGCGGAACTCGACTGCGAGGCGACCGTCGCCAAAGCCCGCGGCGAGCACGACGACGACCACCTGCGCGCGACCGTCATCTCGCCGGAGTTCGAGGGACATTCGCTGGTCGACCAACACGAGATGGTCTACGACGCGATCGGCGAGGCGATGACGACCGATATTCACGCGTTAGAACTCACGACCCGGACGCCCGAGCCCTGATACGGATCGGTGTCGCCGTCTAGTGGTTTTCGTCGACCGACTGGGAAGGGCGGAATCATTTCGACAGTCCGTCTGACCGGACGGGACCGAGCCCGGTTTCGGTGCTCTTTAGCTACCCCCCTTCGATAATCGACGCATGACGGATGACGATGGCGACTACCGGATCGAACGCGACAGTCTCGGTGAGATGGAAGTTCCGGCGGACGCCTACTGGGGCGCCCAGACACAGCGCGCTGTGGGGAACTTCCCCGTTTCCGGGCTCACGTTCCAGCGCCGATTCATCCGCGCGCTCGGGATTGTCAAGAAGGCCGCAGCCGAGGCGAATCTCGAACTCGGGTTGCTCGAAGAGGACAAAGCGGACCCGATCCTCGAGGCTGCGACGGAGGTCATCGACGGCGAGCACGACGATCAGTTCCCGGTCGACATTTTCCAGACGGGGTCGGGAACCTCCTCGAATATGAACGCAAACGAGGTGATCGCCAACCGCGCGACAGAGATCTACGGCGGCGAGATCGGCTCCCGCGAGATCCACCCCAACGATCACGTCAACTACGGCCAGTCCTCGAACGACGTGATCCCGACCGCGATGCACGTCGCGGCGCTCGAAGCCGTCGAGAAAGACGTGATTCCGGGGCTCGAAACCCTGGCCGCGGAACTGGAAGCGAAGGAGGCCGCCTTCGACGACGTCGTCAAGACGGGCCGGACGCACCTCCAGGACGCGACGCCCGTCCGACTCGGCCAGGAATTCGGCGGCTATCGGACCCAGATCGAGAAGGGCATCGAGCGAGTCGGGGCAACGAAAGAGCGCCTCGGCGAACTCGCCCTCGGCGGCACCGCCACTGGTACCGGGCTTAATACGCATCCCGAGTTCCCGAAACTGGCAGCCGAGAACATTTCCGCCGAAACCGGTCTCGAGTTCCGCGAAGCCGACAACCACTTCGAGGCGCAGGCGGCCCACGACGCCATGAGCGAGGCCCACAGCGCGCTCCGGACGGTCGCCGGCTCAATGAACAAGATCGCGAACGATCTCCGGCTCCTGGCGTCGGGGCCGCGAAACGGACTCGGGGAGATCGAACAGCCCGAAAACCAGCCCGGAAGCTCGATCATGCCCGGGAAAATAAACCCGGTCGTCGCCGAGTCAGTCAATCAGGTCCACAAGCAGGTGCTCGGCAACGATACGGCAGTCTCGGCCGGCGCCGCCCGCGGCGAGATCGACCTGAACCTCTACAAGCCGGTGTTGGCGTACAACTTCCTGCAGAGCGCGTCGCTCATCGCCAACAGCGCCGAGGTGTTCGGCGAGCGCTTCGTCGGGAAACTCGAAGCCAACGCCGACTACTGTCGCAAACGGGTGGATCAATCGATGGCGCTGGCGACGGCGCTCAATCCCGCGATCGGCTACGACGCGGCCTCGAAGGTCGCCAAAAAGGCGCTCGAAGAGGGTAAATCCGTCCGCGAGGTCGCGGTCGGTGAGGGCTACCTCAGCGAAGCGGAGGCCGACGAAGTGCTCGATCCGCGGGCGATGACCGAACGCGTCATTCTCGGCGCTGACGAGTAACTCAGCTAAAAGCTCCCCGTGACGGATTGAAACTGCTATATAAATTTATTGGCCGCTATTCGATTGCTGAAAACGCTGAGGCCTGTTTATACTGGTATGGGTGCTTCACAGTGGTATGAAGCAAATGAAGTCACCAACGCAGATCGGCACCGACGACAGCGACGACTCGATCACCGTCTCGCAACTCCGAGCCGA
>Ga0102936_1000018_pt1 | contig 53581 bp, 67 predicted proteins | sample SalPon2_A_H2O_MG_FD_78502 | JGI IMG/M metagenome (GOLD analysis project Ga0102936, IMG submission 78502) | Salt pond water microbial communities from South San Francisco under conditions of wetland restoration - Salt Pond MetaG R2_A_H2O_MG | ecosystem: Environmental > Aquatic > Non-marine Saline...
CAGCTGTCGGAGCCGCGGACGGCCAACTGGATCGCCTCCGAAGCGGGCTGGTCACACGAGCCGACCAAGCGCGTCCTCGAACGACTCGTCGACGATGGTATCCTCCATAGTGACGGTAGCGGTACTCACACGACGTACTACCCCGATTACCGCCGCCAGGCGATGCAGGAGGCGATGCGCCTCCGGGATAGCGGGCACACTGTCGAGGAACTCACGGACCGGCTCGCCGATATGAAGGCGCAGATCCGCGACTGGGAGGGCGAATTCGATGTCGAGTCACCGAACCAGCTTCGTGGAACGCTCGCCGAGGAGGGTCTCGATGCCGACGAAGAAGACCGTCGCCGTGAGATCGCCCGCGAGTGGGAACACCTCCAGCGGCGCATCGACATCGTCGGCTTCGCCATCCGCGAATGGGACTTCCTCACTCCAACGAACGAGCCTGCCGAGGCCAGTAGCTGACGGATGTCGGTCCCGCATTCCGGTGGCGACCCGAACGCAAACCTCTACGCCCAGCTGAAGCGGGACGTCCTCGACCGCGTGCCCCAGATTACGACGGTGGAGTTCGTTCCTGACGATATCGAGGCCAAGCAGCTGCGGGCCCGTTTTGATCCCGCCCGCCTCAACCCTTCGACAGGACCTGAGTCCCCGGAACTGTCCATCAAGTGGTATCGACAGGACCCCCACGATTGGTTCCGTATCAACTACACCGACCCGAACACTGGCTTTCACGCTGGCTGGCACCAGGACGAAGACCATCCAGACCTCGGACGAACGCATTTCCAGTACGCAGCCGACGATGAGGAAGATCGCTGGGGAATCACGTTCGAACACGAGACCCCCTCGCTTATCCTCTGGGAGGTCATCGAATCGCTCTTCGAGGATGTCCGTCCGACCTACCAGTACGGGAACGAGGACTCATGACACCACGAGAACGCGCCGACCGGTCGCTTGCGAGCTCCTTCGAACGGTATCTCCAGGACAAGGGCAAGGGTCGTGGTGGCGACGGCGGGAACTATCGACGGAACGCAGCCCGTGAGCTTGAGCGGTTCGCCGAGTGGGCCGCCGGCGACCGTGGTGACGACGACTGGACCGGGATCGTTCCCGACGATGTCGACCGGGAGCCCACCTTCGAGGACCTCGATGAACGTGTCTTCCGGGAGTACGCCCGACATCTCGCCGGCGATCGGGGACTCAAGCAGAATACCGTACAAACCTACTACCGCTATATCTCTGCGTGGTGTGGCTGGTGCGTCAACGAGGGCTATCTCGAGGCACACTACGCACAGCGGGCGAGTGCGATGGCGCCGCTCCCCGAAGACGACGGCCGCAAGCCCGGCGACCAGCAGGCGTGGACGTCCGAGCAGCGCCACGCGATAACCCGCCACGTCAACGAGCGAGCCCGTGACGCCGTCGAAGCATACACGACACTCTCAGAGAATACTGATCCCCTCGACACGCAGCGTGCGCGCTACGCGGCGCTGAAGACGGCTCGTGACCGGGCCTTGGTGTTCGTCCTCGCGTACACCGCTGTCCGCGTCGGGGAACTCCTCCGGGACCCGAACGACCCGCGCCGGCGTGGTGTCCGCTGGGAGGACCTCTCCCTTGACGACGGAAGTATGGACGTCTATCGGAAGAAACAGCAGTGGGACGCTGCCAGTCTCCCCGACCCGGTGATCTCGCCGCTGCGAAGCTACCGTCAGTTGATGGACCCACCCACGGAGCGCTGGCCGGTGTTCCCGACGCTCGACCAGCGGACGCTCGCAGGACTCATCCAGGATGAGCTAGCTGATCGAGGGAACCGTCCTGGGGAGATTACTGACCGTCGTGAGGCGTACGCTCGTGACCTCCTGCTGGCGCTTGATGCGGACGTTCGGCCGCCGTCGATCACGACGGACGGCGCACGGTCGATTCTCCAACGACTCTCGGAGGCCGCAGAGATCGATATCGACCATCCGAAACACGATTATCTCGCACCGCACGGTGGCCGGCGTGGAATGGGCGAGGTACTTGTCCGCGCGTTTGGATACACCGTGGCAGCCCGGTATCTCGATAATTCGGAGGAGATGGTTCGTGAGCGGTATTCACACATAGAGGCCGGCAAGTTGGGTAACGTGGCAACGGAAGCGCTCGAGGAAGTTGACGGAGTTACGATCTAGTGGAGATTTCGCGGTCGACGGTGATCGGCCCCGGCTACGACATCGGGGTCGACGAGGCCAACAGGATCGAGCAGGTCGACTACCAGACGGTCACTCTCGACTCGAACGGCGAGGCCGCGGTGCCCTCAGGCTGCTGAAGTACCATCCATACGCCGAGTCGGTGACGGGGTACTGGCAGAAGCAGTACCAGCTCGAAACCCAGACCTCCTACCTCTGGCACAAGCGCGGGTATTCGACCGCTGACCAGCTCTGGCAGGTCCTCTCGAATTCGGTTAATCCGCGGAAGTACGTGCGTCGAGGAGTCTTGGCTACCGCCATCCAGATCGACGCCCACCTGTCCCGGACTGCCGGCCACCTTCGGGGAATCCTCGATGGGAACGGCGAACGAAGCGAGTCGATACCGCAGTTGGACCGTCGGTCAGAGCTGACCTAACAGGTCGACAATCGTTTTTCTCCCCGGGAGTTCACGTTTGCCGCCTCCTGATCAGCAGGCCCCCACCGAGCAGAACGAAGGCGGTGAGTGCGGCGGTCACACCGAATCCGGGAACGGATTGGCCCACCGCCTCGCGTGATTCAGTCGTCGTTCCCGGCGACTCCGCTCTCGGCTCGGTCGTCGCGGACGCGGGGTCCGCCGCCGTCCCTGCCGACGTCAAAAGGTCGGTCGCCGTGGTGGTCTCCGTATCAGTCGTCTGAGCCGTGGACGTCGGCGTCGACGTCATCGCCGTGACGTTCGTCGTCCCGACGACTCGGCTGTTGATGCGAAACTCGTACGTGCCCGGATTCGAGAGCCGTCGCGTGAACGTTACCGTTCGAGTTTCGCCCGATTCGATGTCGATCTCCAAGGCCTCGATCGAGGTCTCGTTAACCGCGAACTGTACCGTGTAGGTCCCGTTTCCGCCCTGGTTCCGAACGTCTGCTTGCACCGTTACCTGCTCCCCGACAGTGGCCGCGGTCTGACTGATTCCTGTCGAACTGATCTGGAAGGACGGGGGATCGCTTCCGCCACCGCCGCCCCCTCCCCCGCCGCTCCGGCCCGCGTCACTACTGCTATCGCCGCTGCTGTCGTCATCTCCTCCAGCGTTCGATCCGGTGTCGGGCGTGGACGTCGGCGTCTCTGTCGCCGTGGCCGTCTCCGTTGGCGTTGCAGTCGCCGTGGTCGTCTCCGTCGGCGTGGGCGTTGTCGACTCGACGGAGAGTGTCAGCGAGCGTAACTCCTCCGGTGCGAACGTCCCTCCGGTCTCGTTGCTGAACTTCGTCTCGGAGGCGTCGAACGACAGTTCGCTCTGCTGGCCGTCGGTACCGACAGTCTCGACTGTGATCTCGGCCAGGCGTGGGTCCGTCGCTTCGCCGGAACGGACCTGATTGAACGTCACCGATCCGTTCTCGTTATCGAGGTTCGCGACGGGTGCATCGAACTCATCAGTGCCGGAGACGTCTGTCACTCTCACCACGTCCGGATCGAAGGTTATGCTCGATTGGTAGCCGGAGACGTTCGTGGCGTTGGCCCACACGGTCAGTGTGACGCTCTCGTTCGGCGATCGGGTCACTGTTCCGTCCGGAGTACTGTTCGCCGCCGGCCCGAGGCTGATGGATGTCCCGGCTCTCGTCTCCGCGGAGGCGACGAACGGTGCAGCGGTCACCAGGAGAGCGACCAACGATAGGCACGTGAGGAGTTTCCAGCGTTCGTTCATCAGTCACTCTGCCTCTTCCCGTCGGATCCGGACAGCGTCGCCGATGTCGACGTCCCCGTCACCGTCCATATCGGCCGCGTTGGTGTCGATATCAACGTCTTTGTTCGAGATGTGCTCCTGTACGACATCGACGTCGTCGCTGTCAACGTCGCCGTCGCCGTCGGCGTCGCCCTTCGTGACGCTGTCTTCGCCCTCGCTCTCGTCGCCCTCCGACTCGCCGTCGGACGCGTCAGGTGGCTCGTACTCGATCCGCAGGCTGGGTGGGCTCTCGCCGTCGGCTGTCACGAAGTCCCACCCGTCGCCTCCGAGTGGTAAGAACGCCCACCCGTAGTTCGTCTCGCCGTCGACCCACGCCCGGACGCTCTCGGTGACGTCGATAGTGGTTGTTCCGGTCACGACTGCACCGGTCTCCGCGTCGGGGTCGGCTGTCGCTTGCTCGCCGTCCGCTTGGACGCCGTCGCCGACCGAATCCCACGTCGCTCCGCCGCTCCACTCCGTGAGCATTCGGTGAAGCGCTGCGCCACTGCCTTCGTCGACTGTTTCGACCGACAGCATTGCACTCGTGACCGTCGAGGACGGCGGTACATACGCCTCACCGGAACCGACGATGTCTTCGAACCGGACGAGCGCCTGCGCCACGTTTTGGCTACCGTGAGGCTCGTTCGCGTCGACGGTGATCGTAGACTCCGACTCGAAGCTGGTCCCGGGACCATCCTCGACCAGATTGGTGTCCACGGTCCCCTCGTACCCGTTGACTCCCTGCCGGAAGTCGACGCTCGATTCGGCGCCGTCACCGGACCCGGGGTCGCCGGACGCGCCGAACCGCTCATCGAAATCGAGGTCGAAGCTGAACTCGCTGTCGGCGTCCTCGTACTCTTCGTCTGGGTCCTGGTTGGACTCGTCGATGACCGGCGAGTACGAGCGCACCCGAATGCGGTCCGGTGCCCCGGACCCTCCGCCGGGATGGAACTCGATCCGCCGGAGGTATCCCCTCCCGCTCGAGGGACGATCCTGATAGTTCGAGAGCATCTCGTAGACGGGACGTCCGGCCTCGTTCGTCGATACCTGATGATACTCGCCGTCGGCCTCGTGCCAGTGACCACAGAGAATCATAAACACCTGCGAGTTCGGTTTCACGAGGCGCTCCCAGACCGTCTTCCCTGCGGTGCCGTTGCCGTCGGCTTCCTGGATGTCAGTCGACCAGTCTTCCGTATCGTCTCTGAGATAGGAGTGGGTCGTGAGGATTGTGGGCCGGTCGGGATGCTGATCGAGCACCGACTGCGCCCAGCCCAGCGGCGTGTCCGGGTCGTCTACGCTTCCGGGAGCTTCCCACTCCAGCGCCAGATGCAGGAAGTCGTATCCACCGGCGGAAAACAGCTGATAGGAGTTCAACTGGTCGCCGTTCGTGGGTCCGGCACCGCCGTACCAGTCCCGGTCTGTGAACTCATCCGGCCCGAAGTACTGCTTGTAGTTTTCGATCGAGGAGCTGCGATCCCACAACACCCCGTAGTCGTGGTTCCCGGTCACCGTTCCGTACGGCACCTGTCCGTCGAGACGCGACATCGCGTCGTTCATATACGCCCACTCGGCGTCGCTGTCGCCGTTTTCGACGATGTCACCCCCGTGGGAGACCAAGGCGATGTTCTCCGCCGTGAGGTTGTCGACGATCCACCGGGTCTGTTCGTCAGCGAACCGTTCTCGTTCCGCGTAGAACTGCGTGTCCGTCAGGAAAACGACGGTCCAGTAGTCGTCCGGCGCCGCGGCGCTGACCGTCCCGCCTATCGACGCCACTCCGGCGCCGACGGAGAGCATCTTCAGGATGTTGCGCCGGGTCACTCCCCCGGGGGACCGCCCGTTCGAGCCAGTGTCCGATATGTACGTCATTGTGTGCTGTCTGTTTGTCGTATCGGCCCCCCCAGCGGCTGGACCGCCTCGACGATCTCCATATCGGTCCCGCTCTCGTGCCAGTCTCTCTTCCGCGGAATTTCCGCGACGTAGGTGTTCTTGTCGCGAAGCAACTCGAGCAGTATCTCCTCCTCCCGGTGGATGACGTCGTGCAGGCGGGTGACCATCGAATCGCCCGGGACCAGGGAGTCGTACGCGGTGAAGTACTCCTGGAGGCGCTCGTTCCACTCGTAGTAATTTATCGCACGGAGATTCGACAGCACCGCCTCGGGAGAGGTCGGTTCGATAGACACGGTCTCTGCGTTCGGTGTCGCTTGGAGGACGACGATGTGGTCGATGTCGGCGGTTGCGACGTACTCCGCGTCCGGGAACAGCGAGTCAACGTCGGTGAAGCTCCGACGCGTGGATTCGAGCAGTCGGCTTGTGAGGATGCGAACCGCCTTCTCGGGGAGCGAGGGGCCGCTGGCGAGGTCCTCTTTGATATACTGGCTGATCTCGGCCTTCGCCCGGTCGACCGGGCTGTCGTACTCCAGTTCGATCTCCGAAAACGAATCGACGTTGTACGGCTGGAGGTTGACACCGAGTGGATAGCCGCGCGCGCCGCCAGACCCTCCGGCCCAGAGGCGGTCGTCGGCGAGGAAGTTCCCGCCGGCCCGAAGCAGCGACAGCAACGTGTTGGTCTTGCCGGCACCGCGCCAGGCGGGGAACAAGGTTGTCTCGCCGTCGAGTTCGACCCCGGAGGCGTGGATAAGTGCCTCGCCCCGTTCGACCATCCGCCTCCGGATGGCGAACTCGACGGGATAGGTGGCGTAGAACGGCTCCCAGTCGGGACTGACGTAGAGGTGTTCCCAGCCCGGTTCGACGGCCATACGATCCGTACCGTTCCGGATCACGAACAGATCGCCAGTCCAGCCGTAGTAATCTGTGGGCTCTCCAAGAACGGTATCGGGGTCCGGAGTCGTCGTCGTCCGTTCGACGACCACGTCGGAGTCGCCACGGGGGGTATCGGTCTCGAAGTGAGGATACATCTCCCGGAACTGCGACGTGGAGCGTCCGCCCTCACCGCGGACCTCGAGGAGGAGTTCCCCGAAGAAGTCGAAATAACTCGAACGCATCAGTTCACCACCGGTCCGGAGACTGTCCCGAATTGGCCCTCCCTCCTACCGCGCGGCGCGCCGAAACAGAACTCCAGGCAGTAGTCGGGGAGCCGAACAGCGTTCGTCGGTCAGGGCGGCTGTGATCGTCCGGTTGTGCTCGTGCGTCGCCGGGACTGGACATCGCCGCCTTCACGCCCGCACGGCCAACTGCCGCGTCGGCTGTGGGATACCCAGCCATATGCCCTACCATAGTCGAAGCGGTGTCTCAGACACCGGTTAGTAATGTACAGATTAATTATACTTGATCGCTACTAACGGTCGATCCGCCATACTGGTGACTGTGGGTTCGCCCGGCTATCGGCAAGTCGACGAGTCGCCGCCGACAAACGAGCGTATACTGAAACGTGGTTGCGGTGTGAGACTATCCGAATGACCCACGACATCGGTTTTATCAGCGGATAAGGCAAATATCCCGAGGCTTGACCTCGGGGATGAAGCCGACACTCGCTGATACAACTCATTAAGTCGAAACACTCCTAATCACGGGACAGCGATGGAATACAGTCACCGCTACCACGCTTACCCGACACAAGAGGTAGCGGAGGAACTGGGACACCATCTCGACGTTCATCGCCGACTCTACAACCACGTCCGCTGGGACTACGAGAACAGTCCAGAGGACGACAAGCCGAGTGAGTACGGCCAGAACAACAAACTCCCCGAGTGGAAACGCAAGTGGCCGGTGTTCGGTGAACTGCACTCGAAAGCCGCGCAAGCCACCGTCGCTCGCTTCTACCGTAATCTCTCAAACCTTCGCAACAAAACGGAGAAGGGATATAACGTTGGTCGCCTCAAGCGACAAGCACCCACTGACTATCGGAGCGTGACGTACAATCAGTCCGGGTTCGACCTCGATGAAAGAGGGGCCGCGACAGGTTTGCCTACGTCCGCTTCAGCAAAATCGGCTGGGTCAAAATCCGTTACCATCGTCCAATTCCAGACCACGCCAGTATCAAGGAGGTCACGTTCAAGAAAGAACGGACTGGTGAATGGTTCGTCTCGTTCGGTCTCGAAACCGACGACGCCGACCTGCCCGAGAAACCCGACGTGGACTCGCTCAACGCGAGTAACAGCGTGGGAATTGACTTCGGCATTCTCAACTACATCCACACCAGCGACGGCAAGACCGTGGACTGGCTCGACCTCGAAGACGACTACGAGCGACTCCGCCGCGAACAACGCAAGTTGCCGCGGAAAGAGCAAGGGTCGAACAACTACGAGACGCAACGTCGGGAAGTGGCGAAGGTCAAACGGCACATCCGTCGAAAGGTGCTTGATTACCAGCACAAAATCACGACATGGCTCGGCAAAGAGTACGACGCCGTATTCGTGGAAGACTTGGACGTGAAGGGGATGGTTGAGAAGTCGCATAACGCTCGGAACAAACAGGATGCGGCGTGGCGACAGTTCATGACCCTTCTCGAATACAAAGCCGACCTGTACGGCTGTCACGTCGTGCAAGTCGAAGCACGAGGCACTACCAAAGAGTGCGCGTCGTGTGGTGTGGAGACCGCGAAACCCATCTGGGTCTGGGAACACTCTTGTCCGTCGTGCGGATTTGAGACAGATAGAGATGCGAATGCGGCGATGAACGTTTTCAAACGAGGCTTTTCTGAACTAGGGCTGGGGTGGCCCGAATCAACGCCCGTGGAGACTGTGACCGCTACGGACACGACTCAATTTGAGTCTGTGTCTGCAAGTCACGTCGTAGAAACGGGACGCCTCGGGGCTTGCCCCCGAGGCGATTCACTGTGACTGGAGCGAATCCGGACGATCCCGATCAAGACGGATTGGCGATGACATATCGTCACGCGATCGGATCTCAGGCGCTGGGTAATTGCTGCCTAACGGCGTGTGCCGACATCGTCCGTGAGAACGCGGAGGCGTTCGCCGCGGAGTACGGGATCGACAGCGTGTACGAGGACTACGAGCGGATGCTCGCGGAGACGGAGCCGGACATCGTCAGCGTGTGCGTCCCGCCCGGAATCCACGCCGACATCGTCATCGGCTGTGCAGCGACGGACATCCCATCGGCGATCCACCGTGAGAAACCGATGGCGACAACGTGGGCGGACTGTCGCGAGATGGTCGAACCCTGCGAGACCAGGGGATCCAGCTGAGTTTCAATCATCAGAAGCGCTTCGGCGGCCCCTTCCGCGCGGCCAAGCACCGCCTCGACGACGGTGCGATCGGCGAACTCGAACGGTTTGTCTCTGCCACGGAATCATAATTTGGCTCGTTTTGATCGCCGTACGCTCCGAAAACGGCGGAGGCGGAAGTACGATTTCGCTGCACAAGATCGGAGTCTTGCTGTACTATTCTTCGAGGTGCCGACGTTGCTGCCCACGTCAACGTCGAAGCGTCCGTTGTTGAATTTGCCACCCGTCATCTTGCCGAATATGTCGTCATCAGTGAACTGGCACATTCCATCAACTAGAATCTGGGTTTCACGGCGGCGTCGTCGGCGCTCGCTTTTCGATAGTGTACACCTGTCGGCATACCGCCGTACCGCTCCGAGCGGGTCGTGTTTAGTTAAGCGAATGCTGGTCGAACACCCGCCACGGGCGGGACTGGAAGGGGCTTCCGAGGTCTTCTCAGCCACTATCGCAGCGGATCCAGTCTTAACTAAACAGTACCTCCGAGCGTGCACACAACGTGAACTACCTCGGGGACGAGCCCCGAGGCACTCTCGCTGTATTTCTGTAGAATCGCGTTATTTACACCCTGTGTAGTGTAGTAAGAGGGATGCCGCTGCTAGTTCCACCACAGTAGCTGGCGCCGAGCAGGCATCTACGGAGCCGTACTCACAGCGTGGTGTGAGTCGCGCTTGAGTCGTGCTCAGTTAACCGTCACGCCACCGCAGTGACCGCTCGTTCAGTTCCGCTACAACCGGGCGTCCGCATTCCAGCATCCGGTCTGCGATCTCGATGGCGTCTCGCAACTCCGCAGGTGACAGGTGCTCGTAGGCTGGGCGCCCGTCGACGTGGGTGTACCATTCGTCTTCGAAGAGCGTGTCGAGGACGACACGTCCGAAGCAGTGGTCAAGATCGATCGGCCACTCGTCCCCTGCCTGCTCGGGCAGTCGTTCGTGCACCTTCCGGTCGTATTCCTCCCGGAGACCGGAGATGTCCTCACCACGCAATGTTTGTTGGCCCATATGAAAACTACCGTAGCGGGGGCAATACGTCAATTGGTCTCGTCACGAGTATCGTAGCAGGCTCGCATTGGTCCGGTCAGTGAGATACGAGCGAATAGCTCGCGCGCGCCAGCCGAGCGAGGAGAGCACACTTGCAGCCGCCCGGTACAGTTGCGTCTCGTAGTACGCAGTGTCGTACGTCTCAAGTTCTTCAAAGCCCAGCAGAACCCGTTCACCCGTCGTCGCAGTGTCATCGACGACGAACGAAACGGATTCGTCGGGTTGTTTCGGACGCCCCTCCCGGGCCGCTGCCGCAGCAACTCGCGTCTCCCGACTGTACTGCTCCGGAAGTTTTGCAACGCGGCTGGGTATGCGCTCGTAATTTCACCGGGGATGTAGTCCGATTTCGGTGCTGTTGATGCGGCCGTACGTCCACGTCAGACGAACGCGCTTCCGCTCTGTGACACCGTCGTCATCGGTGTCGCAGACGACGCTGAACTCGGCGTCGAACGTCCGGACGAACCCACGCTGATCAACGACAGCCGTCATCTCGTAGTCGGTGACTGCGTCGGGCAGTCCGGCTGGCCGGCCCGTCCCCTGAAGTCGGTACCGCTGGTCTGATGCGGTGTGTTCAGCGACACTGACCGCACTCTCGGGAGTCGCAAGATACACCCGAACCATCTCACTCGGACGGGTGAACGGCACCACGAGCGGTGTCGCCGTCGGGGTCCGGTTGTCAACTCGGGTGAAATCATCAGTCACGTTCGCTGCCACGTACCGATCCGTTCCGTCGAAATAGCTTATTCTGACCGGCGACCGGGTGCCGCCGATCCCCTCACGGATCGTCTGGACGGCGATCTTCTCAGCGTCGACGCGCACGTTGACGTCACGCTTCACTTGCCCGACCGACCCGTTTTCGGCGGTGTAGTAGTCGAACCAGATCGTGTACGACGACGTGGACGCGACGGTTCCTGCGTGCGCCTGTCCGAGCCGACTCGCGTTCCTGATCCCCGTCTCACTCACACCCGGCACGGCTGCCGGGTCGCCCCCAGTCTCCGTCGGACTCGCCCCGGCTTCGACCGTCACGGTCGTGGGTTCGGCATCTGCCGGGTTCGTCACTGTCTCAGGCGTACCAGCAGCCTCGTCCGATGGTCCGTTGTCGTTGGCACCTGGACCCGCCAAGCCAAACACTGCGCCTGCCCCGACAGCCACCACGAACAACGCGAGCACAACCGTCACAACGGTCTCGATTTGGAGTCCCGTGACAGCGCGGCTGACTCGGTCCCGCGGTGGGAAGGTCAACGCTCCAGGCGCCGCACCGAAATGCCGCTCACACAGGTCCGCAGCCACATCACGGGCAACGGCGTACTGAAGCATCTCAACCAACCCAGCGGCATCTACAACCTGTGCGTCCGATTCCGCAGCCAGCGCCTCTCCCGCTCTTGGACGTCCCGCCGCAACGACAACATCGACGGGACGAGCCGTCTCGCCAGACGGCGTCGTGACACGCCCCGTCAGGACGTACACCACCTGCGTCTCCCCACCACGGCGTGCGATAACAGCCGCACTATCGCGGTCAGTCTCGAACCCACGGGCCGTCCAGAGGTCGGCGACGAACGCCGCAAGCGTCTCACTGTCGAGACTACGGACGCGCGCTTCGAGAACGTCGCGATCAGCCCAGGTCATACGCGGCTTGCACCTCTTTTGCGATGCTATCATCAAACGTGTGTCGGGCCACCAGGCACAGACACCACTTCATCCCGTCCTCTGCGGCCTCGGATTCTTTTCCTTTCAGCACCCGAATGGCTGAGTAATCACGAACCCACCCACCAACGCTTTTCTTGGCTGCAGCGTTATGACTACACAACGAATGACTCCTCGAGTAGGACTCAATGAGTGGGATACACTCACCACCGAACTCCGCCGGTTTGGCCGTGGCGGAGAGGTGACTGTTGGTGATGATCGGATTCACATCGACTTCGGCTCTGCCCACGTTGAGGTGACACGAGATGGCACGCTCAAAACAGGAATGCCACTCCACGATTTTGTGCAAGACACTACGGCTGCGATCATCCTAGATCACGACGCCGGCACTCTCACCGTCGACGCGGACACCGTGAGTTACACCTTCAGACGACCAAGCCGGTGAAACGCCTCAACAGTACTCCTGGATCGAGTGAGTCGGAGTCCGAGAGGGGCGTCCAAAGACAAGCAGCGTAGACGACGCTAACTCAGTCTCAGCGGAAGCGGTGGTGAGCACGGTCTGTGGAACTGCGTCCAGCGCTACCGTCATCATCCGCATCGAGGACAGGTGAACGGCGGTAGCAAATCCGTCCGGGTGTACAGCCACGACCTCGTCGTCAGGAGTCTCCGAGTACCGAGTGTACGCGGCCGCACCTTCCGCGACTGCGTCACCTGGAAGCGCGTCGTGATCTCGGATCCGGGCACCGATCCTGTACGGGATACTCTCGTGGCTCGTGTACAACTGTGCCGGCGCTTGTGGCTCTATGTCCATATCCGTGTGAGACATTACAGTATCCTAAATAATTCTATGCAGTAATAAATTTATTCCTTCGTATGCTCATAAAGCATACTATCCGGAGATATGTTTTTGTCAGGACTGCCACTGGACGGCAGGTATGGCGATCGCCGACCTCGGAGAAGTCGACGCACCGCACCTCGCAACCGTCTCGGCCGATGAGCAGGGTGGCCGTGTAATCGAATCGATGCTCTCGAAGAAAGGACCTACACCGAAGACACATCTACCGATAGACCGACCAGTTAATCAGTTACTGGTCAATGGCTCACCGGCACTTCGCCTCCGAAAACGAACTCCGCAACCAAACAGTGGGGACGAAGGCGCACCCTTGGGCGTGCGCTTGAACAGTGGGACGCTGAACCTGAAGGGTGAGTATGACTTACCTGCCGAGGAATCGGCCAGAACGGGAGTCCACGCTGAATCCCACCGCTTCAGCGGTGGGCAGCTCAAGTATACGCCCGTCCGGAAGCCGAAAACTGATTTTGATGCTGCCCACACTCACAATCTCTCTTATATACACATTGTATCTACAACGGAAAATATGTTTCCGCGACCATACCAACAGACGCTGATTGACTAACCTGAGTGAATCGGTCACCACAACCCGTCTTCGTAGTAGACGAGTGTCAACGCCTACGAAATGGCAGCTACGCCCACCGGACCGGTCGTACTCGCTGCCGCGAAAGACACGCTGTACCCGGCCCTCGACACGAACACCGAGCAGTACGCCGTCGTAGAAACCCAATTCATAGCGGTACGGGTGACTCACACACCGGTGCAGATTTCGGTCTGAGTGACGTTTGACAGGAACATGCTGCAAAAAATGGAGCGTCGAGCGTGTATGCAGCATACGCCAGGTTGAACCACTCGAATCGATTGAGTGGTACTATCTTCAAAAATAAAATTATTAGTGCGGCCACAATAACACCGTATGAGACTAAATGGCGTTTTCATTTGACACCACTTACAAGAATTTAGACTCGAACCTCTATGCGAGAGTAACGCCGAAAAGCATCGCTAATCCCGAAATTTTGGTTCTTAATGACGAGCTATGTGCCGATCTGGGATTGGATACAGCGACGCTCAATGCGCACATTTTAGCAGGCCAAGACCGCTTGGAAGAACCCATCGCTCAAGCATATGCCGGCCATCAGTATGGGAGTTTCACCGTCTTGGGCGATGGACGAGCGATGACACTTGGCGAACATATACACGATGAGAACAGGCACGACATTCAACTGAAAGGGGCTGGTCGAACGCCGTACTCCGGACGAGGCGATGGCAAGGCAACCGTCAGCTCGATGCTCAGAGAGTATCTGTACTCATATGCGATGCAGAATCTACACATCAACACATCGAGGAGCCTGGCAGTCGTCGAAACTGATGAAACAGTCGACCGACGACGGACAGAACCCGGAGCCATCCTCGTCCGGGTGATGAACAGCCACATTCGATACGGGACCTTCCAGTATGTAGCCAGCCAAGCACCCGACGAACTACAGCGGTTCACAGACTACGTTATTGACAGGCACTACCCGCAGCTAACCGCGAAGGATCGGACATACTTAGAGTTCTTCGAGGCAGTTATGCAGTCGTCGATTGAGATGGTTGTTGACTGGTTGCGTGTCGGATTCATCCACGGCGTGATGAATACGGACAATATGAGTATCGATGGCGAAACATTTGATTACGGACCCTGTGCGTTCATGAATTACTATGCTGAGGAGACGGTCTTCAGCTCAATCGATAAGCACGGGCGATATGGATTCGGAAATCAGCGACCGATCCTGCGGTGGAATCTTGAACGGTTTGCAGAGGCACTCCAACCGCTGTGTACACAGTCAGCGCTCACGTATGCTGAACTCGAAGGCAAACTAGACGAATTTGGGGATCGATTCGATGCGCAATACTACACGATGATGCGGCAGAAACTGGGGATCACTGCGGATGACGAAGAAGAACTCGTCGACGAATTCGTAGAGTGGCTTCGCACATCGAACGCAGACTATACCAACACGTTCCTCGAATTAGAGACGCCTGGGACGTTTGATGACCCAGCGTTTGCAACTGCAGAATTCGAACAGCTCCGGAGTACACTGGCTGCTGTCGGTCTAGACGAGGAGTTGATGCAGAAAGCCAATCCGCGGTATATCCCCCGCAACAACCTGGTCGAACAGGCACTGGATGAGTATCTCGAAACTGGGGCTCTATCCACATTCAGGCAGCTATTGACCGTGTTGGAAACCCCCTATACATCGAAGGATGTGGGTTCACAATTCCAGCAACCACCACCACGAGAATTCGATGCAGCGTACACAACGTACTGTAATACTTGAGCGGATAGTACAAACCGATCTTGTGGCGGAGACTGTTGGTGAGTCGTAGCGCAGTTTTGAGCGCTTCTTTCCCCGGTCGCTCTTGTGTAGCTGACTGTTGGTCGTCGTGGGTGTGGTTTATACGCTGAACAGGCGCAATACCACGGCCTGAAAGCCGTGGTATGCCCCGTGATTTGGTTTGTCTAATAGGAACATCAACCCGGACCGATCTCTCGCCGCGAACTCCGACATTACCAGAACCGACGGTATGGAGGGGAGTCAGTCTCCGGGGGATTCATCGCGTGTGCTGTGAAGCGATCCGGGTCGAACAAGCTGGCAACGAGGGTGTCATTACACAGCGAGAGTCACCAGCCTATTGCTGGCGACTGACTGCTGGGAGTCCACATCAAAGCCCCGCGATTAAGGACCGAGGCGCGTAGCGCCGAGGGAGTAGGGTGGGGTAGTTTACTTGTGGTGGATATCCACCCGACGTCGGGTGGGGCAAGCTACGCCGCGCGTTTCAGTATCTGTGGGACCACAACGATCTCAATACCGGCGAGTGCGAGTGCGAACAGACGCGCTACGCCACTGAACACAGTAACCCCGATCACGGCGACGATCACAGCGTTGATGAACGGGATTCCGTAGTGAAACACCGGTCGTTCGAGTATGGAGGGCATCATTTTGTACTATAACACACCACACATAGTATTTTATAAACAGTGACGAGAATATCTGCGGCTTTAGAGCAGATTCGCGACCGCATCAGTAACGGCACGAAGTTCCAGCAGTGGGCATTCACCGAGATACAACGCCACGCCGAATACAAGCCTGAGGAGTACGGTATCATCGTGGAGACGGTCGAACCACAGTACACGAGTCAGCAATGCTCGAAGTGCGGCTGTGCGCTGAAGTCGAATCGAGATGGACAACACTTCGAGTGTCTGGACTGCTCATATTCTGTGAATGCTGATTATAATGCGGCGAAGCACGTAGCGCGAAAACTCGCACTCAAACTCCAGCAAGGGCAGAAGTCCCCTGCTGGAGGGACGTTCTGTCAGTACGCCCTGAAGTCGGGGATGATGACCGTGAACGCTACTGAAGTGGCGTCCGACACACCTGTTTGGCAGAACGAGAGTCACCCGACAAGCCCACGACTTTAGCCGCGGGTAGTTGACGGGAGCGTTCGATCACCGGGGGCTGCCGTCGACCAGACGCTGGACCACAGGGAGACGACCCTCGGTGCGTTGGGAAAGCGATTGTCGCGCTCGTTGAGGTATCGACCCGTCAACACTCCGACGACAAGTAGCGCGGCGAGTGTCACCGATCCGAACACCAACGGATCGAACGTACCGCCGTCGTACGCCTGCACCATCGGGATGGCAACGTAAACGGCCTGAACGCTGCCGGCTGATAGCACCCACCGCGAAGGGTTCCACGCAACGCCGGCGCTCCGAACATATTGGAAGTCCAATATTACTCCGGCGAGGTATCCCGGCGTGTAAATGTAGACTACGGCGAGGGCGATCAGCGCCGGTGTCCCGGGGAGCAGCGGAAGGAACTTCGGCAGGTGCAAAGCTAGTATCAATGTGCTGGTGAGTCCGAACAGAAGCAGGCCCACGATCGCTACGGTCGTCAACCACGGGTGGCTCGCAAGCAGGACCGCCCAGGTCCACGAGGTGCGTAATTCACCACCGATTGAGATCCCATCCGACGCCTCAGGTGCGTTCATTCTGCTAGTACGAGGTGTGTGGCTCGAAAGCTAGCCTCGGAGTAGAAGTTGACCACAATCGGGCTCTGCAAAGTTCACTGTGCCGCGCTGCTTCGGGGACAGGCTGATGGAGGGCACACCGAGACCATCGCGGCAGAGAGTAGTATCGATTGTGTGGTGCCCTCCGATCGGGTTGTACGGAGATACGTCACGGAATCTTGGGTCACACCCGAGTGCGAGGGACGCACAAGCGACGGTACGTCTCGGACGATTGTACGGATGGTACTAGCTGTTTTTTACCCACCAGTACGACTTTGTGACCACTACCAAAGGTAGATTACGTGTCCGATACAGCCCTTCAAGAAACACCGAGACAGAGTTCGGCTGAGACCGCCGAGATCGATCTTGAGTGGTTGAGCTTAGAAGACGGCGAGTCGATTCAGTGGGCGAGTACGCCCCACAAATACAGTCTCGTCCCCGCGTTCATCATCGGGATTCCCTTGTCGCTGGTTCTCATTGGGATCCCGGTCCTCGTCGGAGCGTACCTCCAGTACACGAACACGAACTACGTCGTCACGAACCGTGGTCTCTACAGCAAGCGAGGGATCCTCTCACGGGACGTCCAGCAGATCGGGTTCGACAAGGTACAGAACATCTCCTACTCGCAGTCGGCCCTCGGATCCTCGTTCGGATACGGTTCCGTCGACGTCAGCACGGCCGGTGGGTCGGGCGTCGAACTCAAATTCCGTAGCATCCCGGAACCGGCAGCCGTACAGGAACTGATCGCTCGGGAGATCGACAGCCGACAGCAGAGCGGTTCCGACGAGGCGAGCGACACAGACGACGTTTTAGCGGAGATTCTCGCGGAACTCCGCGTGATCAGCCGAGCAGTAGCCGACGACGACGCCGAAGCACGTTCTGAAGTTGTTCCGCCGACTGATACCGACACGGCAGCCGATGAGCGCCATATCGATGAAGTATGAGCGACGATTGGTGGTTTCAGCACGGCGACGAAGCTGTCGTCTGGGAGGGCCAACCGCGGTTGTCGGCTGCACTGTCCGGTGTCGCCGTCGGGGTCGTCGTCTCCGGTCTCGCAGTCGTCGCCGCAGTGCTCGTTGACCCGCGGGTCGCTGTCGGGAGTGTTCTCGGCGTCGGTGTGCTTTCGTGGTCGCTGCTCCGTGTTCGACGGACGCAGTACCGGCTCACGACGCGAGCGCTGTGGTCGAAACGCGGCGTTCTCGGGCAACGTGTCCGACGAGTCGGACTGCAAAAGGTCCAAAACACGGCCTACACGCAATCGATCACCGGCTCGATGTTCGGATACGGGACGGTCACGATTGAGGTTGCCGGTGGAGACGACCTCCGATTCCGACGGGTCGAAGCTCCCCAAGCAGTGCAGCGGGCAATCGCTGACCGACGCAAGCACGAGGAAGAGGCGATCCCGGGATCGATCGGACAGTGGCGATCAGTGCTCCAAGTTGTCCGCAAAATCCGGGCTGCTGTAGAGTAGGCTGTTGACGGAGTACCCGCTTCGGTTCCTCACAACGGGTCCTTCACCAACTCGTGGTTTGTGACTGGATCCAAATCGTGTCCGGAATGCGGATGCGGGCATCGCGCAACATCGAAGTGAGTAGGTGAAACTGTGATTCGAGTCTCCATACAATTTAATTGAATATCCACTAATTGATAAGATATGCTTCACGTGCCGGGCCTTCGTAGCGTTCCACAGGTGTGGCGGGCCTCAGTCGTCGGTATGGTGGCCTCAGTGCCAGCCACTGCCATCCTCAATTGGTTGCCGAACCCGGAGGCCACCGTCGGTGGCGGAGTGATGATCGTCGGAGCGATGATCGCCGGCGCGTTCGCGATCACCCGATCGGTGGATCCAGGCGCCGCCGGGCTCCGCGCCGGATTACTCGGTGGCGTCGTCGCAGCTCTTGCGTTCGTGTTCACGCAGGCCGTGACGGTGACGTGGTCGGTGTCAAGGCTCGCATTCTTCGGGATTGCGGTCGGCTTCGTGCTGTGTGTCGCACCGATATTCGGATCGATCTCCGGACAGGTTGGCGGTCGGATAGCGGGTGCAGTAGCAGCCGAATAGGATGGCTATGGATTCTGACGAGAGAGACGACACCGCGAAATCGTGGCGGGAACGGTGGGCCGATGCGTTCACGTACGTTCTCGATCTGCTGCTCGAACTATTTTGAACCTCCCGTGTCAAACGGGGGTCCGTCCGGGACCGACTGCATAGAGGGAACGAACACCTCGTGCTCAGCCGAAAGCGTCAATCGCAGCCGGGCCACGAGGCCATCGTCGGAGTCGGTCGTTTCACGTGAGTACGTAGAACGCAATCAACCCGAGAGATGAAAGAAGCCCTGCAACCGCCGTGATTGACAGTTGCCCGACGTTACACGGCGTTCGAAACCCGCGTTCTAAATCTGGCCGAGAATACCGGAGTTTCAACAACGCGGCATTCACCAGCACGAAGACGATCAACAGCATAAGGTTGGCCAATCCGGCCACGATTCCGATATCGCCGAGGAGGATGAAGGGAATCGTGATGAGTCCGACGACCACCACTGCATAGTGGGGCGTTTGCCGGGTTGCGTGAACGCGGGAGAAGACCTCGGGAAACACGTGGTACTCCGATTTCGACACGCCGTAGAACAGACGCGAGGTCGAAATCTGGAGAATGAGTACCGTGTTTGTGGTCGAGAAGAGAGCGATTGCGCCGAGCACTGTTGACCCGAGTGGTCCCCAACCGACCCGGGCAACCTCTGCCAGCGGCGACGCTGAACGGCCCAGGACGCGCCAGTCAACCAGCGCAACCGCCGATAATCCAACCAGTACGTACAGGAGCGTTGTAATACCGATAGAGAGGAGGATCGCACGCGGGATCGTCACGGCCGCATCCTCCGTCTCTTCGGAGAGGTTGACGATCGATCCGAAGCCGAGATAGGCGAAGAAGATCAGAAACCCCGCGTGGATGACGCCGAACGCGCCGTTCGAGGCGTGGAGGATATCGGCGTTCCCCCAGGAGCCACCCGCGATCCAGATGATTATCACCAAGCCGGCGACCTCAATGCCGGTAAAGAGGACGTTTATCTTGGTGGATAGTTCGATCCCCCAGTAGTTGACGCCGGTCATAACGACGACGAGGAGAACGGCGACCGGGATCGACGGCACGTCGACGAAGGAAGAGAGATAGCCCGAGAAGGCCAATGCTACCGCTGCAGACGAGATGACGCCTATGAACAGCCGGCCGAGTGCCGTCGCATCTGAGACGATTTCTCGGTCGAACGCCTCGCGAACGTAGATGTAATCACCTTCGGCTTTGGGGAAGAGCGAGGCGAGTTCGGCATAGCTCAACCCCGTCAACGAGGCGATCAAGGCGGCCAGCAGAAACGATATCACGATTGAGCCGCCGGTCACGCCCGTCGCCTCGCCGAGAATCGCGTAGATTCCGGCGCCGAGAATCAGGCCAACGCCGTAGACGACGGCTTCGAGGAGTCCGACTTCGCGACGCAGCTCGGGCATCAGTCACCACGTCTCAGAGTCGACATAAAAACACGATGTTCGGGCGCTTGACGCTAAGTGGAGCCGATTACAGTGTCGGGAAAGAGGTAGTCGCTAGGTCGCGGTCGCGGTGACGCACGAATTTCAGATCTAGCTGGACGCGAAACGACTCTGTATGGATCCACAGCGAATTGTTCAATTTATCGAGTTCCTCGTTATCGGCATCGTGATGGGCGTAACCGAAGATGTTATGATGCTCTGTTGATTGGTGGACGGCGAAGGGGTGAAGCTGGCACCCGTCGTTTTACGGCCTCCTCCACTTGATCTTCCGCACCGGCTGTTGTATGAACGGTGTTCATCGGTGAGTGCCGACTCATTAGTTGAGAAACGAGACTTGTCCGTGCCAACTCCGCGCTCGCAGACTCTCGCAGGTATCGGTTTTCATCACCGTAAACACAGTTTCGCTCATTGACCGTTGGTTGTAGACCCCGTCGTCACTCCGAGCGTTGCGGGCCTCCTTCAGCGACGGGAACCTATCGTCTCGTAAAGCTGCTCTTCGGTTGTCTCGATGTCGCCGCCGAACTTTCGCTCGGCCGTCGCGAGATTTGCGGCGACGCGATGAAACATCTCGTCCGGCGTCTCGACGATTTCTCCATCCTCGTTCTGTTGAAGCGACCGTTGATGAAGGACGGTCCGAGCAACATTGTCAACTGATCTCATATATCTAGGAGCGAGATGCGTTCTATTAAGACGTGGTCCCTACAGCCACGTTCTGAAAACCTCTGAGTTGCTGCGGGCGGGCGCCGCAACAATGGCGGGGGTGGCCAGTCATATAGCGGTCTTCCCACCGGACGGGAAACACAGGGGACGTATTTTCGACTGTACGTTGTAGGTGAGCGCGGGATGAAAAATCCGACAAATCGATTCACCGATCTCAACCGCTTCTTCGAGCGTATGCAGAGCGACTTCGAGGAAATGGCCCGCACCTGGAGTAAAGAGTCAGAGTTTGTGTCGTCGTCTGTGAGGGTGGACCTCAAGGACAGGGACGACGAATTCGTGTTGACCGCAGAACTACCGGGATTCGAGAAGGACGACATCGACGTGCGAGTGACCGACCGTACGCTCCGCTTGGAAGCGGAACACGCTGAGGAGACCGAAGAAGAAGAGGGAGAATACGTTCGGCGCGAGCGGCACCGTGCATCGGCCGCCCGGTCGATATCTCTCCCAGGGGCCGTGGAGGCGGACGATATCTCGGCCACGTTCGATAACGGTGTCCTGACGATCCGGCTTCCCAAGAGCGAACCGGTGACGCAGGGCAAACAGATCGAGATACGCTGATTCGGACGCCGCCGGCACTTCTCGTTGCGGAAGCGCCAGTTAGTGGCCCCCGACGACTGTTCTTTGACCGGCGGGGAATGTCTATAAGGAGCGATGGACGGGTCTCTCCTCTGGCTGAGACGCCGACGCTCTTCTCGAAGAGCGAACGCCAAACCGTATCTGCTGTCCTGATTTGGAGTGTCATTCAAAAAATGACAGCAGATCGTCGAGCGACTGCGCATTCAGCACGTTGCTCGCTTCACACCACCCGCGACGGGCCTGCGCAACCCCCAGGTGCATGAAATCCAGTTCGCCCGTTGTATGGGCGTCCGTACTAACGACGTACTGGGCGGTCTCTCGATACTCTTTCACTGACGCCCAATCGAGATCAAGCCGCTGGGGTTGAGCGTTGATCTCGATCGCCACGTTCTCCTCGGCGGCTGTTTCCATCACGGTCTCCGCCTCGAGATCCAGCGGTTCTCGCTCGTTGATCAACCGATTGGATGGGTGAGCGAAGATGTCGATCGGAAATTCCGCGAGCGCATCTACGATCCGTTCGGTGGGATTGGACGGGGTGCTATGCATCCCCGCGACGATCAGATCACAGCGGTCGTACCAGGACTCCGGTAGCTCCAGTCCGTCTTCGGTGATCTCGGCCTCGATCCCTTGGAGGACCGTGATGTTCAGGTCTTCATCGGCTGCTTCGACATCTGCCACCTGTTTCTCGAACGTCTCCTCGTCCAGGGTGCTCGGAATCGGAGCGTGTGGCCCGTGGTCGGTGACGAGGATGTACTCTAACCCCCGGTCGGCCGCAGCTTCGGCCATTTCGCGGACGCTGTGGGACCCGTCGGAGTAGTCGGTGTGCAGCTGTAAGTCGCCGCAAACCCCATCTAGTTCGACCAAATCAGGGAGGTCTCCCGCAGCCGCTGCGTCGACCTCACCCGTGTCCTCGCGGAGTTCTGGGGGGATCCACGCGAGGTCCAGTGTGTCGTAGACGTCCGCCTCGGTTTCACTGGCGAGACGCTCGCCGGCACGTTGGCTGTCCTCCTCAGCATCGACCCCACTGACGTCGAAGAGACCGTATTCGTTTAGCTTCCAGTTGCGGTCGATCGCCCAATTCCGGAGGGTGATATTGTGGTCTTTCGAACCTGTGAAATAGACGAGAGCAGAGCCGTATTCGTTCTCGTCGACGACCCGAAGGTCCATCTGGAGGTCACCGGAGACGACGACAGACGACTTCGTCTCGCCTCGAGACAGGACCTCCGTCACGTCGTCGTGCGTGCAGAAGCGCTCCATCGCTGTCGCCGGATCGGACGCGGCCGCCAGGATGTCGATGTCGCCGACGGTGGGTCGGCGCCGTCGGAACGAACCGACAATGTCCACTTGGTCAAACGCATCGTCGTCGTGAAGCCGCGATTCGATGTCTTCAGCGATGGGGAAGGCTCGGCCGAGAAGCATTCGTTCCTGGCTTTGTGTCGCCCGTTCGATGTGATCGAGTATGTTCTGCTGTGACTTCTCGCCGAACCCCTCGAGTTCGGCAATCTCTCCCTTCTCGGTCGCGCTCTCAAGATCATCAAGCGTCCGGATGTCGAGTTCCAGATATAGTTTCGTGGCAGTTTTCGGCCCGACGCCCTCGACGCTGGTGATCGCTTCGATGTCCACGGGGAACTCCGCTTTGCGGTCCTCGTAGTACTCCAGCTCCCCGATCTCGAGATACTCCGCGATCTTCTCGCTAATCGATTCCCCGACGCCCTCGATCTCTTCGAGTTCCCCACGGTCGTGTATGTCTTCGATGTCTTCCGAGAGCGACTCGATATTCCGTGCGGCCGTCCGATAGGCGCGCGGCTTGTACTCCACCTCCTGGATTTCGAGGAAATCCGCGATCTCGCGGAGCATAGTGGCGATTTCCTGGTTTTTCATCCCGAACTGACCCTCCTGGCCCTGACTATCGCAGTCGTCGGGTAAGTAATCGTGTCTCGATGTCGGAGGCTCTCCCACGAATTACGTCGAACGGTGAGCCCGATGAAATCGTACATTGCCCAATAGATCGACGACGATTGAGTGACAGCAGAAGGTGAATCTGGCTCTGGAATCGTGAACTGTTCTCCCGTTCGATGTCGACGCCTCGATGAGCAAGCAGGTCGAAGAATTCGTCTGGGTCGAGTTCTGAAAAATCATTACTCTCGGCGTCGTCCTGTTTCGTCCCCCCGGGATTCTCGCCGGCCACGAGGTAATCGGTGTTCCCGGAGACGCTATCCGTCGCATCACCGCCGTGGCGCTCGACGAGTTCCTCCAACTCGTCCCGGGTCCAGTTCTCGATGCTCCCGGTGAACACGATCGTCAAATCAGTCAGTTCGTCGCCGGCGGTGCCGTCACCACGGGTCGCCGCGCGCTGGTACTCGCCGTCCTCGTAGATGACCTCAACGGAGAGCCTGTCGAACTTGGCCTCACAACGCACGTCGTCACAATGCTGTCGGTTGAATCGAGTGCCGACGAGGATGACGTCCGCGCGTTCGTGACAGGATGGACGGGGACGTTCGGTACGTTGACGGTACCGAGTTCGTCGACGGGGTTGCCTCCGACCCGCTGTGTCGGGGTGTTTTGGGTTTGGAGATCGAACTCGTCTTCGAGTGTTCGGAGGCGATCGAAGAGTTCGTCGTCGGCGCGGTCCGCGTTGGCCATAACGGTCTTAATTTGCTCGGATGACATAACCTTACAGCCGCAACTGAGCGTCGAGAACGGCAGCGAGGGCGCGATTTGGGCCAGAGAGCGTTTTCTATGGTCCGTACGGTTCTTCCAAACGCGTCGACCGAAGCCGACGAATTTGGTTTCTCGAAGGCCCCTTTCGGGGACTCCGGCACGTGATCTTCTCAATTCGCTCTCCGGAAGGCGAACCCCGGGATGGTTTCGGTTCTCATTTGGAACGTTCACCTCGGCTCCGTATTACCGGAGGTTCGGGGGTTGCCCCTGATCCGTCTCGTCCCTCTTTCCGGATGGCTCGAGACGGATCGTCCGGATGCCGTCGGGCCTCGGATGATGCTCTCGCTGGCATCTCTGGCTAGAAACCGACTGATTAGGAGTCTTGACCGTTCTCCTTCACCAATATCAATTTCATCCGAAATTTCGCTCTTCTGCAATCATCCCGTCCCCACGGGTATTCCCGAGATATGGGATTTGCCGGCGTTGTTTAACAGAGTATTTGGCGTATATCGGTCTATGGGAGAACTTGAAACAGAAGAGCAGAAAACCCGAGCCGAAGTCGCCTCGTATCTCCGCCAATTAGCCGATCAGCTTGACGGTGGCGATGCTGTAACGCTCGAACTCGGGGACAAACGCGTGGATCTCGATCCCGTTGATCCGATCACGTTCAAACTCGAAGGCGAGTCGGATTGGACCGAGGGCGATACGGAGGCCAAACAGAGCATCGAATTCGAGCTGGTGTGGTGGCGGGAAGCGCAGACAGCCGAAGAAGGAACCCTGACCATCGAACAGACGGAACCGTGAGCAGTGTTCAGTAATGTTTCTCAATTGATCTGATACTGCTTTATGAGAACCGTGCTCGAACACCGCAAGAGGACAACCCTGAATGTACGACACCATCCTCGTTCCAACCGACGGTAGTGAAGGGGCTGAAGCCGCGGCACGACACGGGCTGAATCTCGCGACGGCATTCGGTAGCCAGATGCATCTCCTGCGTGTCGTCGACAAACGGTCGTACAACAGCGCTCTGGCGGACCTCGCCCCGTCGATCGGAGAGCAACGGGAGGTGTTCGAACAACAGGCCACTGAGGCTGTCGAACGTCTCGAAGAACTCGTCTCTGAACCGTCCGTCACGTGCCACACGGCAATCGAATATGGAAGCCCCCACGAAGCGATTCAGTCTTAGGTCGCAGAGCATAACATCGACCTCGTCTCGATGGGGACCCACGGACGAACTGGCCTCGACCGATTGCTGCTCGGGAGCATCACGGAACGGGTTGTTCGGACGAGTGACGTCCCCGTTCTGACGGCTCGACGCGAACCAGGCGACCGCTCAAGCTACGATCGAATTTTGATTCCGACAGACGGCAGTGAGTCTGCGACGGCAGCGATCGATCACGGGATCGCTATTGCCGAGCGATTCGATACGACTGTCCACGCGCTCTCGGTCGTCAACGTTAATGCCGTCGCAGGTGCCTACGATGCCGGACCTGCCATTCCCGACCTCCTCGAGAGCCTCGAAGAAGGATGTGAGCAGGCTGTCGAGACAGTCGAAGACGAATGTGAGAACCGCGACGTCGATATCGTGACGGACGTCGTACAGGGAACTCCGTATCGGGCGATCCGGGAGTACGTCGACGACGAAGGAATCGATCTCATCACGATGGGGACGCACGGCCGGACCGGTCTCGAACGCTACCTTATTGGTAGCGTGACTGAGCGAACCGTCCGAACGAGTGACGTTCCCGTACTCAGCGTGCGGTAACTATCGCTTCCTAGTACACCACGTTCCGTAACCCGTCCGATGCCATCTCCCCAGCCAGGGGTTGCGGCCATCGCCCTACACAACTTCCCTGTGATCTTACTGGTGATAACGATCCTCTGAAAGCGGTTTTGTAGCCCCGACCTCGGTTCGGGGCCTGTATTTAGTATTCGGGACGTTGCGCCTGAATGACCGATGCCAGCTGCTGGTTTTCGTCAGCGAGTAGTTCGGTCAGATCGTCGGCGGTGATGATCCCTACGAGTTCGTCGTTCTCGTCGCAGACGGGCAGGCGACGGACGCCATTTTCGCTCATCACCTGAGCGGCCTCGTAGAAACCAGCGTCGGGACCAACTGTACACAGATCCGTCGATATGACGTCGTCGGCAGTCTGGTCGGTCGAAGCAGTCTCTTCGGCGAGCACGCGGGTCGTCAGGTCCCGGTCTGTGACGATCCCGGTCGGGCTGTTGTCGTTCGAGATGACGACGCTCCCCACGTTTTCGTCTCGCATCTGTTGGGCGAGTTCGGAGACCGATGTCTCTGGGCTGGCACTGACGACGTTCTCTCGGGCAAGATCTTCGATTGGCATTGCTGTTGTCTCCGTTTAGCCCGTCAACGGGCGAGCACCTATAGCGAGAGGAACATTCCCATGGGTCTGGAATCTCCCGACCACTCACGGCGAGTCGTCAATCAGGCCCATCAGTGGACTCTGGCGATCAAGCGAATAGCGAGACCAGAATGGACTAGGGGGGTAATCACCACGTGTTCTTGAGCTCGGCTAGGAGCGCCTCGATGTCCTCTCGGGTATTGCACACGTGGATGGAAGCTCTAATTACGTCTGGATCAGGAAGCGACCTGATAACGATGTTGGCCTCTTTGAGATGGTCGACAGTCGTCGACGGATCGTCGACATCAATGGTAACGAGGCCGGATTCCGGTGCTAACTACACCTGCGTATCTTTCGCCTGCAAAGTCCGGAAAATCGAATATCGTAAAAGTGGGGAATCAATGTGCTCCCGAACAGTACTGTCGGCAGAATACAATCACATCGCCTCGGCAATGCTCTCCCATTCGGAGCACCAGTCCTCGACAGCAACGTACCCTTCGACCTTCGCACAGGCACCCCAGCCGTCCCCGTTTTTGTCCGAAATGTACTCCGCACACGTCGCGCACGACTGGCCTGGACCCGCCGGTCCGTCTGCGGTCTGGTCGACTGATTCTCCGAACGCTACGTCAGCCTGCGGCAGGAGGTCGTCGGGAGTTCTCGCTTCACCGGCCTGGGACTCGGCGGTCCGGTAAGCCTCTGGGACCTCGGCAGTTGCCAGGTCCTCCTCAGACATACCCTCCGGAACCGACGGTTCCGGCAGTTCCTCCCAGAGCGCACACCAGTCTTCCCTGCCGATGTAGCCTTCGACTGCCGTACACGCGCCGAACCCATCACCGTTCTTGTCGATGATATACTCGTGACAGTTTCCACACGAGCGACCGGGCTGGTGTGCTGAGTTCTCGACTGCCTCGTCATACTCCGCGAATTGAGCGTCCTCCTTGGTTACCAACTCGTCCGAATTCCGTTCCTCACCGCCGATTGAGGTCGCCGAAACGTAGACGTCAGGTACTGGGCCTGAGTCAAACTCTTCTTCGGAGACGCCTTCGGGGAGTTCTTTTTCTCCACTTTCGTCTTCATCCGCGGGCGTCCCACCCTCACCATCGCCGCCAGTGCAACCACTCAACGCCGCTACGCCGACAGTCGCCACGAGGTAGCGCCGTCGGCTCCACAGGTGGTAATTAGACGTACCATCTCTCCGGACATTTGTGCCCACATATTGTAACTATTCTACATCGCTACGGAGGTAGTGTGACAATTCTTCTCAAGAACTAAGAACGAGGCACCGCATATTTATCTTGTCATCGATATGCCAAAAACACACTCGAGTCGAGTTCGTTTGCTTGTTCGGAACGAAATTCGCACTGAGCGGGTGAGTCAGCAATCATTGGGTGACACGAACGTCACAGTTGTGCTGACTGTACTCGATACGTCTCGCACACACTACTTGACAACGACCCTGCAGATCGGTTCAATCGTATCGGACACACCGCGCGTATGCAGCAGTGCCTGCTGTGTATGCACAGCGCGCAATTCACGCAGACTCCGGAACGCCCCAGGCAATAAGCAAAACATTTCAAGTAATCGGTAGTCGGTTGCTGGTAGCGTGCGCTAGTACTCGTTTCCCACCGCTCGTTGCCGTTCTCTCGAAGTAGTTAGGAAATCACCTATCGAGATGCTTCAGTTCGCGGCCGAGGTGATGTAGGTCATCCGCTCATTGACGTTCCTCCAGTCATCGGTCGGAGCCCTGGTCGAACAGCCCTCCACCTGACCGCATCGGGAAGCGGAAGCTCTCGCTCAGGGCGGTTCGACCCGGGGATGATTTTCGGCTCAGCCGGTCCACAGGCATCCGGAGCGTGTTCGAAGCGATGCGTTCGGCGCGCGGCCACCACGGACCTCCACCGGCGCGCTACTGCATCGGGCTGGCGTTGACGACGCGCCCGAGGAACAGCACGGAGTCGGTCGGCCGGTGGCGGATGCAGTAGAGGAAGGGGTGGTCGACGTGCATCTCGAAGGGGTTCGTGGGCGCGCTCGATCCGCCGCCGACGACGCCCGTCGCCGCAGCCGCCTCGGTGCCCCACTCGGCGACCTCGATGAACGTCTTGTGGTAGACGCCCGTGAGCCACAGGTCCGGGCGTTCGGTCCCTCAACGACGCCCGTGAAGTCCGCCCGATCGCGGTCGAACACGCGGTCCATGTCCAGGTCGGCAAGCGTCCGGTTCAGCGTCACGCCTGCTGAGACGGTGAACCGGGGCAGGTACAGTGCGCCCGAGCGCTCCGAGAGCGCGTCGAACAGCTCTGCGAGTCGCTCGGCGTCGAGTGACTCCTCGACGTCCCGGAACGACTCCCGCGGCGGCAGGACGACGACCATACTGTAGTCGGGGTTCTCGTAGGGGAGTTCGACGATCCGTGTCCCGTCGACCTCGGCATACGGGTAACGGTGGGACTGGAACATGGTCTGGACGTCGGTGGTGGTACCGTCGAGTGCCGTGAACTCGCGGCGCTCGGTGCTCCCCTCGTCGAACGTGCTCGCCCAGTTCGAGAGGAAGTAGACCGCGTTCGTGAGCACGAACCGTGTGAGTTCGTCCACGGATCCCTCCGGAAGGAGCTCGGTGATGCGGTCCTCGGTCCTGTCGGCCACCCACCGGTTAATGCGTTTCCGACTCCGATCGGGGTCGGCCTGGAAGTCGAGGACTCGAAGCCCGGCGTCGTAGTGCGTCGCGAGCGTCCGGAGGAACGCGTCGCTGAATGGATACCCCGACTGGCCCCAGAGCTGGTTCAGGATCGACAGGCGGAACGGCACGTCGTTGTGCTCGTGGGGCGTCGCCGTCTCCGGGCTCGCCTGCGCGTCTGTGATCCGGTCGTCCAGCGTCGCCACGGCGGGGTGCAGTTGCTCCCGTGGGAGGGCGAAGTGGAGAGTCTCGGCCATCTCCGTGGCCGTCTCACCCCGGGCGCCGGCGTAGGTCATCGCCAGCGCAATCGAGATGCTGTACGGCGCCGTCAACGCGTTGGTGTCCGGGTTGTCGGTGGCGAGTTGGCCGTGGAGGTCGAGCGCGAACTGGGTGTTTCCGGTCGCGAGCGCGTCGAGCGCAGATGGTGAGGGCGTCGCAGACGGGGTCGTGCTGGGTGGCGTCGAGTCGGGCGTCACCGTCGGGATGTCCGCCGAGGGCCCGGTGTCAGGGAGGCCCACGCACCCGGCGAGACCGGAACTCAACATACCGCCAGCGAGTGCGAGCAAAGTACGGCGAGTCTGCATACCAACATTACGACCCCCGCAGTCAAGAACGTACTACTGCCGCATCAGTCGTGAACCGCTAGATTCTCGTCTACTGCGTCTCTCGGTTGAATCTAGCAGTTGATTGCTGAAACCCCAGTAGCATCAATGTCGAAAGGATCGATGCTTATCGCTGCGTACCTATCGCTGTTCGAGCGACCGCAGACCGACCGGTGGTGTCGGTGGCACAATACTCATCTTCCGTCCCATCTGCTGTTCGTTCAACGGCCGCTGAACGACCACGATGAAGGACGAAGCCGCTCACCTCGGGATGGCAGTCAGCTTGACATCGTCGACGAAGTAGGTCATCTCTGTCTCCCAGACGGCTGAGATTCCTCGGACGATCCAGATTGTGCCATCGTCTTGCCTGCCATCCAAATAATAGCGGAGGCTAGCTGACCCTGCAACCGCACGCTCGGTTGAGCGCGTGATCATCCAAGCGACCGGATTCTTGAGGTTGTTTGGATCCTGCGGAACGTCCGAAGCTCGCGACCATCCTGTGAATCCTCCTTCGAATCCATCGGCGAAGCCAACGGTCTCGGAGGTATCGGTATCCATCAAGGGACAGCCCGATAGCATCACCAGAGTCGGGACGCTCGCTTGCAGGAACCGACGACGGGCGGAAATGGGCTGGACTATCCGTGTAATCTTCCCCTTCAACGGTCATTTTACCAGCGTTCGCACGGACGGTTGGCCTCTCCGATCGGTGGGGAGAATCGAGAATAAATATAATCAAACGGCTCTGTTGAAATCCTTAGCAGGTGACAGATGAAACCCGGTTGCGGTCAATACAGGATCGATACCTTTCAAATGAAGGAGCTTCAGAATTACTCCTATGGAGGAAAGAACCCGACAGAACCTGATGGGGATCCTCTGGGTTTTTATTGCTCTCGTGACCGGAGGTGTCGGGGTCCTACAAGACGATCTATGGTTGGCCGTCTTCTGCGCTATCCTGAGTATCGCACAATCTCTGCTCGGAGCCGGGTTCTTCTGGAACGAACGGTTGACTGTCGCGCAGTAAGCAGTTCTCATCGACCGGCTGTTTCAGGCGCGAATATGTCTGAAGAATAGGATTTCAACAGAGCCAATCAAACAAATATCGAAGGAAGTCCTATCAAACAGGAATCACGTCACTCCTCTATCGTAGTAGAACGCGTCCTCGTCGGCACGAACAAATACCGATGGGTTGCAGTCACTCTCGGGGAGATGATTGTTGCAATCGTCACTGCGTACGCGATTTTTGGGGTTTGCTGATCGGCTTCGACGTAGCATCGTACTCGTCTGACGGAGTCACGGTGGCAGACCTCCAGTTCCAAGACACCATCGAACGGGCGGAGACCGCGGGATACACCGTTGAGCGCGTCGGTTCTAGCGGATTTCGCTCTGAAGACGCCGTCGAAGACGCTGTCAGCCGCGCCGAACAGACGCTCGATAAGCTTAGTGGGTGCCTGTGGTGAATCAGGCAGTGGAGCTAGATCGGCCCGAACGCGGGTACCAAGCCGAGGGCGAAGTCGCGTTCGAAGTTGAGGAAGGCCTCGACGAGTAACCACACAGTCCTCAGCAAGGTTTCAACAAGGCCACCGAGCCAAATGACAGAAGAGCTACTAACGGAGATCTATCACAATCCCAATATATGTCGCGAATCCAAATTGAGCGAAAATCCAATTGAGCGAGTGATTGAATGACTGATAAAAAACTGGTGATACATAGATCCCGTTGAGACGGGGGCCAGGGTCACTCGTCCGGTTCGAATGCTCGGGATTGGCCCTCGATCACCGTTGCGGCGTCATCTAGCATTTCTCCGGCCGTCGCGACGACGTCGTCAAGCGTCGCGATTCCGACAAGCGTTCCCTCGTCGTTGACGACTGGAATCCGCCGAACCCGACCCTCGGCCATTGTCGCGGGGAGGTCAACCGCCGTGGCGTTCTCGTGGATTGTCACCGGATCCGGCGTCATAACGTCTTCGGCAGTCCGTTCGGACAGATCGTCATATCTGGCTACCGCGAGGGCGATGTCGCGGTCGGTGACGATGCCAACCGGCTTGTCATCCTCGGCGATCACGAGGTCGCCGAGTTCCCCGTCCAGCATCGTCTGGGCGAGTTCTTTGACTGACGCATCCGTGCTAGCCGTGATGACGTCTACTGCGAGATTCTTGACTGGCATAATCCACATAGAAGCACGTTGGCCGTTCACAAATAGCCGGCCCGCTTCTACCAGCAGATGAGAATCTTGAGTCTCTTCATCAGGATTTACAGAGCGGTTGTTCTCGGGAGATGCGAGTTCACCGCATGTCTTCGAGGGTAATGAACGAGCCTTCTTTCGCCCTAATCCAGGTGGTCAGGCGTTCGAAGTCTGTCGCGTCTGGGAGAAAGATCGTGCATTCGGCGGGATTGTTCCGAGAGACGATGATTTCCGCAGCTAACATCGGGCTCCACTCCTCCGGGGTCGCATTGATCGGACGTTTGTCGTCTTCGTCGTCCGTCGTTCGTTCGTTCATCGTGATGAACCTCTGTGGGGAAGCCGCCGTGAACAACTACGACCGATAATCGAAAAACTCACGCTATACGTCCCATACTCCGAGCGATCCGCGCGGCCGACCCTCAGTCGTGTGAGGGTTCTGGGTGCTCGTCCCTGACCACGGATAGTATACTTATCCCTTGACGTCGTATGGAGACATCCGTATGTACGACAATATCCTCGTCCCGACCGATGGTAGCCCAGAGGCCGAAAACGCGATCATCCGTGCCTTCGACCTCGCTCAAACCGGTGACGCGACGATCCACGTGCTTCACGTCATCGGCCCCGGCGTGACCTCAGTCGACTTGGATTCAACAGAGAGCGAAGAACTGCGACGGCAGTCCGAAAAACGCGGGCGGGAGGCGACCGTCCAGATCCAAGAGCGGGCGACGGATCTCGGGCTTGATGCCGGCCGGGCCGTCCATGAGGGACCCCCGTATCGGGGAATACTCGAGTACATCGACGGGAACGATATCGATCTGGTAGTGATGGGGACGCACGGCCGGACTGGGGGCGAACGAGCCCGTCTCGGAAGTACCACCGAACGGGTGATCACGCTTGCGAACGTCCCGGTTATGGCCGTTCGTAGGGCGGAGGAGGGCGTCGTTCCCGAATCGGGGTACGGGATGTACGACCACGTCGTGATTCCCACTGACGGGAGCGATGCCGCCGAACGGGCCGCTGATCACGCACTGGGCATCGCCGAACGCTACGGCGCCGACGTCCACGTGATCTACGTCGTCGACACGACGGCCTATGGGTTCGAAGACGCTCCCCGGAGTATCGTCGGCCTCCTCAAGCAGGGCGGGCAGAACGCGGTTGAGGAAATCGCCATTGACGCTCGCGATCTGAATCTTCCGGTGACAACTGACATTCTCCGTGGTGTTCCCCACGGGGAGATTCTTGAGTACGCATCAGGTGTTGGCGCCGACGTGATTGCGATGGGGACTCGCGGTCAGACTGCGGACACGGATCGGCTTCTCGGGAGCACGACTGCTCGCGTAATCAGGCGAGCCGACGTGCCAGTGCTAACGACCGCGTGATCTCTATGAGCGTGGAGACTCTCTGCCAGATCTGCGAATCGGCACCTGCAAATTACCAGTGTCGGCGGTGTGGTGCGCTCGTATGTAGTGACCACTATCACAAGGATACCGGGCTATGTACTGACTGCGCGTCAAGCATCAGCGACACATCGGCTGACGAGTGAGCAGGAAGTCGATCATACACGGACAAACAGACGTGAAATCCGTTCCGGGTCTCAGTTGCTCTGCTTATATTAGGACGCGATGGAGAATGTGAGAGACCAAGCGGTGAGATCCTGAAGAAGGGTCGTGGAGAGGTTATTCTTGAAGATAGAAATCGGATTTCGGTTGTCTATGCGGGGACGTGTTCCTGAGCCTGGCGGGGCTCCGGCGTCAAACGATGACGACGTCGTAGGCTTCATTCGGTGCAATGGATCCTCCGCCACTACTGACGGCCGTAACGATGTGTCCGGTGTTCTCACGTCCGATGAATACCATTGAGGCTCTTTCAGCCATCTTCCGGACGGCCATCGATATGGACCCGATGGCGCGTATCGATCCACGGCTGTCTGTCGGAAATCCGCACTCGGACACGGGTTCGTTACCTGTTCGTGTAGTGTAGTGACGACTGTCTTCAAACGAATTCTTCATCCGATCGGATCCAGCCGTGTTCGCGGGCGTACCTGGTATTGTTTTTCGGAACGACACTGACGGTCAACACGTCCTCTTCGAGTACGGTGCCGAACTCCGTTACACGAACGAACACTGCCTCGGCCAATTCCGAGCCGTCGAACGGGACAGCGAGCGTCATATGATAACTAGTTCATCAAAAGACAAGTAATATTTCAGCCATTCATACGATCCGAGAAGGTGAGGTGATGATAATTCGACTAGAACGCGTAGATCACTGTTAGAGATGAGGAGCTTGCTTAGCGGCGCAATCTCTCCACGAGCGAAATCAGGACGTCTCTGGCTCCTCGATAACGTCGTCGAACCCCTGAGCTGCCGCTGTCGTATCGAGATCGTCCGCGATGTCTGTCTCTTCGTGTTCGTCGTATTGTCCCGGAATTTCGATCTGCTGCTGTTCGGTGAGCGTCGACTGGCCGGTGATGGTTTCGAACAGCGTCGCGAAATGAGTGCCCCGATCGGGATGAGCCGCTATGTTCTTCAGTCTCCCAGTATCGAAGCGGGCGATCCAGTCTGTCCGGGGATCTTCCCTCGTGAGACTCGCACCTCGGTCTTTCCCTGAGGGTTGAGTGAAATGACGATGTCGTCGACCGATTGGGTATACTCACTGGCGTGTTTCCCGGACTGTCGAATGCGGGTCCGTTCTTCGAGCAGACCGGTCTCTGTGAGGAGATCGAGTTTGCGATACGTCGTCGACAGCGGAAGGTCGTGAGCTTCGGAGACCTCGTTCGCCGTTAATGCTTTTTCACGTGTCGCATCGAGAATGGCACGACAGTCAGCATCGTCGAGCGCATCGAGGACCGCCTGAACAGCACTTTCAGCAACGATGGTTTGCACGTCACTCGCGGACTCTTCGGATGTGCGGACGGTCGCAGGCGCCATCAGTGACTGGCTCATACATAGTTGTGACAGCGGCCACGGGGAGTAACGCACAGCCATACTACCCGGGTGGCTTTATAACAACGAGCCGAACACCTTCGTATTCTGCAGGCTCAGCCCAGTGAGAGTCCGGAAACAGTTGAGCGAGCGGAACGAAGATACCTGCACACGTCCTCCTTTTTTACAGGAGGTCGTCCAGGATTTTCGATTCCGCCGCCGTGAGGTGTTCCCTGAAAGTAGAGGGGTTGATATCGAGTTCTGCCGCGATTTCCGTCGCGTTGGACTGCCGTGGCCGATCGAAGTATCCCTTCTCGTAGGCGATTTCCAGGACTTCGAGCTGACGGTGCGTGAGTTTGCTCCGGTCTACGAACACACTGTCTCGGGATCGCTCCCCAGCCGGAGACTGGACAAATCGTCTGATATCCACATCGGGAAACTGGTCACGCAGTCCACCAATTACCTCCTGTAGTTGGTCGTAATCGGCCGCGTGAAACACGATCGTCAATGTCCCATTCCGAGCAGCGTACCGAGCGACGGGACACCCAAATTGACCGAGATATTCGCACGGACAGTCCCTACCGTCGTCGTGGGCAAGTCGGTACCGATCTGAGGACCCGTGTGAGAAAACCGGAGTCACATCCTCCGCAAAGTCGCCATCTGCGTCCATCGAAAACTCGGTCACGCTCTCCGTACAATCGGATGGACAGACGTTCGTCGACACCGAGTCAATCGTCGTCTCTGCCGCTGCTGCGAGTTCAACGATCGGACAGATGTCCGGGGTATTGAACTCCACTTTGGCTTGGATCCCTGGCGGCATAGAGGGATCAAAATACATCGTGAGGATACTTTAGTATACAGGTGCTGCCACTGAACGGTGGTTACCAGTGTGTTCTCGGCGCATACTACTCGAATCAGCACTCACAGTGGTTCGAACAGGAGGCCACGATTGCTTTGGCGAGTCGGGAGCGGAAACCCTGTTCAGGAGGAATCAGCGTCTCGCTCCATTTCGGCTCTCCGTCCACTCAATTCGTCCGGATCGAGTCGATAGAGTCGAATGTTGAGAGCGGGGAGAGACTCCCCCCAGACCTCGAAAAGCGGGCGTTTGGTCTCGCCGTATTGCTCGATATGTTCGACGGTCAGCTCATCCTGCCTGGTCTCACTCAGGGTTCCGGTCGCGACAACACTCGTATAGACAGGATCGTCCTCTTCGTACACGACGAGACGGGTATGTGGTGTCGATTTTAAGAACTCCCGTTTCTCGCTCTCGGGATTCGAAATTAGGCGCAGATAGAATCGACGATGGCTGCTATCGTATCCGTACGAGATCGGGACGGCGTACGATTTTCCTTCTTGAGCCAGCGATATTACCCCCGTTTCGTGTCGACCGAGGAAGGAATCAATCTCATCCTCCGAGAGTAACGTTTCTTCATCCACTAGCATTGTCCATCGTGTGCTACCTAACGGGGCAGGCTTTAGTATCTGCTCCAGGGGTTACGATAGCCCCGAGGAGAGCAAAGGACCGTCAACCCTGAATCTCTACTTGCTGATCTCTCTCACCATACCAACGGAGTATCTAATGAGAAGCTATCGTACCCGATAAAAACTATGCAAGCATCATCCCAAGTAATTGTATATTTATTGAATCATTAAGACGAATCAGCGAACGAGCCTTCCGTGAACGCCTCCTCTGCCACGGGGCTCCCACAGATGACGCATCCCCTTTCGATGAGTGTGTCTTTCATCATTTTGTTTATTTTCAAATATTCTTCACACTCAGGACAAACAAAAGCGTATCCTTCAGTTTCGTCACCGCTCATCGCATTCTACAAGAAATGGTCTCTTCATATATTATGCTCTCCCTTTCCGATCCTGTGAGAACTAGTCTTCCGGGCGTCAGTAGTCGGATTGAACCCCAGCCGCCGGGTCTCGTAGAAAGCTGTATGCTTTGGTTTGGTTTGACAAAATTGATTTATGAGGGTTCTCTCTTGTCATCGTCCATTCGTTTGTGCTTGGGATTCTCGCAATCGCACAAGCGGAAGACAACGGGGTCCACCTCATTTACTGGGAGACCGATTACTCCTCGCCACGAAGGGATTCGATCCGCTGTTCGAGATCGTCGGTCGCGTCCTCGACGCTCTCGCGTGCCTGATCACTCAGTTCCTCGGCCTCGTCCACTGCCTCATCAAAGGCGCCACGTAGTCGCTGGACAGCCGTATCGACGTCGGAGTCGGGGACGACGGGCTTGCGTACGGACCATCCGCGGTAGCTGTCTCGACTGGGACCGAGGTTCTATGTGATCGGACTGGTGAAGGCGGCCAACACAACGTCGAAGCAGAACCGGGCGATCAGATCGGTGAATCCGACTACGAATTCAGTTCCGGGGAAGCAGTCGGAGGAGCCGACAACGAGTACTCGTCTGCGTTCGATGAGTCCGGCATCGCCCTGTACCACTGTGAACCACACCTGTCACTCGGGATGAAAGGCTCCATCGTCGTGGACTGAATCACCACAACAATCGCTCCGACGGGCTGATCGACGAATTAAGCCCCGTATCAGCCTCCGACACGCGGTTCGATAGGAAGTCGACTGCCCGATTCCGTTACGCCGACAGTGCCTCGTCTAGTCGCGCCTCCAGGTTCCGTAGATCCTCGCGCAGATCCTCGCTTTTCTCCTCACCAAGCGCCTCGATACGCTCCGCGAGCCCTTGCAGTCGGGTATACTTCTCGTCCTCTTCGACGTCGGTCTTCTGAACGTAGGCCTGTTCCTCAACGTCGTATACTTCGTTTCCCTCGAGATCAGTCGCGGTCAAGACGACGTCGAGCTTGTCGGGATCGACCCCGAGTACCCATTCACGGGGAACCCCGTGCTCGTCCAGGGCGTCGAAGATGGTCTCGTCATCCTTTGGTCGCCGGCGCTCGCGGGTCGTCCGGCGTACAGTACCGAACCTGCCGTGGAGTTCCTGATCCGGACCGAGACGGCTCAAAAGCGACTCCCGAGCCGTTTGTCGGAGACGGTCCGCCTCGTGTTGCACGTCCGAGAGAAGGACGTACAGGTCGGTTAGCGTGTCTGTCTCGAGTGTCTCTGGATCGACGGGATCCAACGTATTGAGCAGGTCGGCTAGGAGGATCGCATCGTCGTGAAGTCGCTCCGGACGCGTACGAGCTTCCGCCGGCGAGATCAGATACGGACTCCCGCCACCCATCTCGAGTTCGGGGACGGAGACGACTTCGTCTCCCTCGACGATGAAGTCAGCCAACAGCGTCAAGATCGTCGCGTACGGTTCGACACCGGGTGGGAGTCCGGCAACGGTGAGTCGATGTTCCTCCAAGCGATCGGCAAGGACCTCGAACTGCTCGCGCCAGAGCCGACGCTTCTCGCCGCTATCGTCGAAGCGGATTTGGAGCCGGTCGGTCGAAATTTCTCTGACTCGAAACGGTCGGTTCGAGAGCGGCGTCACCAGCTCGGTTCCTGGCTCCAAGGCTGCACACCGCTCTTGGATGGCGTTCCAAAGTTCTTCGTGACCGACACTCATATTGCATAATTTATAATTATGGGATAAAGAGCTGTTATGTCCTTTTCAAGCGGTGGGAAAGGACGCTTCGATTGATGTCGGTCCCCGACCAATATCGATCATATGAAATTCGACGAATTCACCGGCGAAGTCCAGCACCGACTCGAACTACCGGGCACCGGTGAGACGGTACGAGCAATCCGGGCAACACTGTTGACGCTGGGCCAGCGTCTTCCCCAGGGCAATGCCGAGGACCTCGCCGCCTCGCTCCCGATGGAGATCAAGTGGTACCTGACTGGAGCAGTCCACGAACACGGCCAGCGCTTCGACTGGCAGGAGTTCGTCTCACGTGTCAGCGAGATCGAGGAGACTGACCCGGCCGACGCAGCCTACTATGCCCGCGTCATCGTTGACCTGGTCCACACGCTGGTCCCGGAGTCGGACTTCCAGCAACTACGCGACTCACTCCCCGAAAGCGAGGATGCCGAGAACTGGCGCAAACTCTTCGAAGTCGTCGATAACGGAGGATGGAGCGAAGCTGCGGAGGCATAGACAGGCGGCGGACCACAGACCAAAGTGATGGGTCAAAACGAACGAGAAGATGAGGGTAGTCCATCTGATGAAGAGTCGTTCGCGAACGGTCAGCCCGTCACCGACGGTACTGATGAGAACAACCACTGGACGATTGACATCCTCATACGCCTGAAGACGCGGGAATCCCGAGCGGTGGGTGTGTCAGGGTCGCAACCACGGGTTCCAGTTTCTTCTTCGGAGACTCGTCTGACATCCTCCCACGACTGAAGTCGTGGGGTTTCACGATCATAGACCGTGCCCGACTTCGGGATGTTCCCCGCTCGTCGCACCGCACGGTGGGCGTGTGGGTCGTGCCAGTGCGACCCCCGACCGAGATAGCGGGCTTCATCCACCTCCGCGTGGAGTGCGTATCCTTACCTCGGACTCGGTATCACAACCAACGGAACGAACAGACGTAGCTATCTCGGGGGCTCTCGGATTCATCCCACGAGTAACGTCGTGGGCGTTCTCCGTTACTCGCTGTAATCGGACCGAGTCCCTCCGGCCCGACGATGACGCCTGCAAAAATCAAAAACACGACACTCGGGATCCAAAGCCGATCTGCGAACACTTGCGCAGCGACGCCTAAAGCAATGATCGTCACGACGATCTGGATGATGTCGACTGCGGCACTCATAATGTGAAGCCACAGGAGGTTGGGGAGTAGCTGGGAGACGAGTCCACTGAGATCGCTCTATGAAGTACAGAGATATCAGTCCACAAAGCGCCCTCCGAATCGAACGATGGGTTCGTCACCAAAACCGACCGAGAGCGAAACGCCCCAGTTAGGATAGGGCTCGTCAAAGAGCCATAGAGGACGAACGCCGCTCCGATGCCGATCCCGAAACACGCCGCCTCGGTACGGGTCATACCGTGTACGTCGTGACCTTCCGTAGCGCCGCGGCCCCACAGTGGACACCTCGGCTGGCGATCGGAGCCTCCGACGAGCTCCGTACCGGACCGACACGGGGAGGCAAGTTCCTCTGTCACGGTCGCGGTTTCAAAAGAGTGGGATCTTCAGTCGCCTGACGACGGAAGTTTGAAGAGAGATATGATACGCTCCCACGAGCGGAAACGATCGGTCACCCCTCGAGCATCCAGCCGAAGCGGTTATCCCAGAACTCCTCGCTCGGAGGTTTCTTGCTCTCAGCGTACGTCTTGCGGTCACGAATCTGTCGCTCGAGCACGTCGCGTGCCTCGTTGAGTGCGTGACTCGCCCCATAGTCTTCTCCGGAGGCGATGTACAGTCCTCGGTCAGTGTGTAGTCGGATGCGGGCGAGTAAGAGGGGCGTACCCCGGAGTTTCTCGTCGTGCTCGTGGAGGTGGATCTTCGCGTCCAGAACAGTCATCCCGTGGTCTCGGTCGTCGAACCTCTCGACCATTGCCACGACGTCCTCGTATTGCACGTCGTCCAGCAGGTCGGTGCCGTAGATCTGAACGGCCCGATTGCCGCCGGCCTCCCACGTGAGCGAATCGAGGACATCGGTTTGGGTGACAATCCCGTACGGACGACCGTTTTCAGTGACGACGAGCGACGATCCGTCTATGGCGAGCATCTCTTCGACAGCCGTCTCGAGTGTCGCGTCCGGATAGATAGTGTGTACGGGAGAGATCATAACGTCTCGGACCGGGAGATCGAGGATGCGGACAAGTTCCCCCTCCCGGGCACCGAAGCCACCGTGAGCCCGTCCGGTACTAGCGGAGACGTCCCCACCGAACGAATCCGTCCCGCCCGAATCGCCCCCTTGGCTCTGTTTCACAGAATATCGAGGCGGATGCCACGGGGCTTGACCCCGTGGAGGAAGCCGACAAAACACCAATTCCTCCACTGTGCCAACCGTACCAGCGACTGGGCGTGGCGCTACGACGAACCCTTCATCACCAGCAAGAGCAAGGCCGAAGACGCCCTTTACGGCGATTGCGCAAGGAAACCGACCTCACCGCCAACCTCGTCCAGAAAGGAATCCGACGTGCCATCGAAGCCGTCCAAAGCGGTGTCGAGAAACTGAAAAAAGGCGAGAATACGAGTCAACCAGCGTTCGACTCGTGGAGCGTGGTGTACGACAAACGGAGCGCGACGTTCAACGACGACCACGCTCTCCACCCCCAACGGCAGAGTCACCGCCGAATACGTCCTCGCACCCAAAGACGAGCGAGAGGACACGCCGTTCGGTCGGTACTACGAGAGCGAGGCGTGGGATTGAACCCGAGATGCCGGACGAACGCGGGACCTCTTCGTCGTGTAGTGTGTGCGGACACGAGGACAAGGACAGTCGGGGTGAACGTGGGTTGTGGAAGTGCGACCGATGTGGGGTAGTCGTTCACGGTGACGTGAACGGTGCAGACAACATCAGGCAAGAAACGCGAACCGTAACTCCTCCGCTCGGTTCAGAGGATAGCGGTAACGGCTGCTTGGCTCAGCCACGTGTCATCCAATTCGACCGGACTCGTGGATTCCAACCGCGAGACTCCCGTACGGGTGCCACAAAACCCTAACATCCCAACGCTCGGGATTCCTCCGGCTTTAGCCGGAGGAGGAAGTCAAACGTCGCCACGACCGTTTCGGTGGACACATCTGGTTCGGGCCGAGTGGTCATTTGTTGGAGATGGCACGCCGATTTTCGGGACGTACTATCGAGCTGTGATCGAAGGATATCACCGCGCTCTACGTCCTTGCTGGGGGGAATAGCTTCCGACGGCGACTGCTCTATCAGACGCCGCCAACGTACGGACAGACGTCCCTGTTCACCCGGTGGCATCCTCGGAAGTGCGATACGTTCGAACAGCTTCAAGCGTCGGGATGCCGCGTCGAGCTCCCTTCTCGCGCGTGGAGAGTGACCCGGCGATTGTTCCAATTTCGATGGCTTCCTGTAATGACGCCCCGGCTGCGAGTTGGGCCGCCAAGAATCCGTTCAGGACGTCGCCGGCACCGGTCGTATCGACCGCTTTGACCGCCGGTGGCGTTACAGTGAACCGTCGTCCCGTTTCGACGATGACATCGTCGGCACCTCGTTTACGAACGAGGACTCCATCGAACCCTCCAAGCGAGGATTGTAGCGCCCGATACTCGTTTTCGTTCGGGGTGAGGTAGTCGACCGCATCGCAACCAAGGAGCTCTTCGAGTCCATCTGCAGGCGCTGGGTCAAGGATAACGGTCGGTCGGTCCTCTTCAGAAGCCAACTCCGAAAGTAGTGCCACAACCGGCTCAATCGGGATCTCATTTTGCAGGAGGAGACACTCGGCCGAGAGAATCGTATCGTACTGCTCTCGGATGTAGGCACTATTCATAGTACCGTTGGCCCCTGGCCGGACGATAATCCAGTTGTCGCCCTCCGGATCGACGAACACATAGGCCGTTCCAGTTGGCTCTGACGCAGTTCCGATCCGAGTGACACCGACTCCGGCTTCCGTGAGATGACTGCGGACCCCGAATTCCCTGCCATCGGGGCCGACCTTGCCGAGCATTTCCGTCTTTGCTCCGGCCTTCGCCGCAGCCACGGCCTGGTTCGCACCTTTCCCTCCGTGACGAACACTATCGGGATCAGCTGGGAAATCCGTCGGGAGATCATCGGTCTGGACAGTCTGGCCGCGGTCTGGAAACCAGCTATATCGGTTGCTGAGGTCGGTGATTTCGGCATCGGACACGTGCTGTATCTTGTCCACATTGATGCTCCCGAGGCTGACGACGTCTCCCATATCGAAATATCACGTAACCATAGTTTCTCTCATCGGATGAGTGTCACAGGAACCGTTGCCCGACGTGCGACGACCTCCGCGACGCTCCCAAATACGGGTCGTTCTTCCTCCGTCCGTCCGTGCGCTCCGAGAACGATGTGGTCAGTCTCCTCCTCGTCGGCGTACTCCACGATGATCCGCTTTGGATCACCGATCCCGGACGTAGTGGACACCTCGCGGTCGTACGCATCAGCGAGCTCTCGAGCGTCTTCGAAGAGTTGCTCCGAAATCTCCTCAGCCCGGCCGTACCACTCTTCGGATTCCATCAACGGTTCATACGACGTTTCGAAGTCGGGATCGGCCCCGTAACCGGGGTCGGAGAGGTCAGTCACGTGGAGCACGGTGATCGACGTATTCGGGAATCCTTCGAGGGTATGACGAAGCGCTCTTCGTGACAGCGGCGAGCCATCGAGTGGGACGAGAGCATAATTAGTCACATCTCCACCTCCTGAGTGATGCTCCGTCCGAACTGCTTCGAAGTAACCTGGGCTCGGACTCTCTCTGTAACCAACGCCATTATGAGCTTGTGCTTGGAGCGAGGCAAAAGAGGGATCGTCGGTAATTCCAGTCGAGTGAGAATCCACCCTGGGTGAACCGGGGGTTCTCCTGGGTCAGAAAAACCTCCGTCATCGCTACCAACAATATGTTTCCGAAGAGCGTTGGGGTAGATTACGAAAGAGTGAATCGAGCATCTCGTTCGCTCGCACTGGTACGTCCGGAATGTCCGGCGGCCCCTCGTGTCTCTTCACTTCCGTCCGTCGGGACCACTACCTGGTCGGACATATCGAAGCCTCGTTAGCGAAGGGACAAAGAGAATATGTCGATTACGAGACGCTGGGAGGTCCTCAGTTCCCGTTCTCGGGGAGATTCAGGCTCGGACCCGTGTTCCGGTCTCGCCGGCCAGTGCATCCATCAGGTGTTCGGGCGAGGTCACCACGGCCCGCTCTCCCCCCTGTTCGACAAAGCGGAGACATGCCTCTATCTTCGGTTGCATACTGCCCTCACCGAACTCACCCGCGTCGAGATGTGTGCGTACCTCCCCGGGAGAAATCCGCCGGAGCGGGCGCTGGTCCGGAGTGTCGTAGTTCACGTACGCGAACTCAACGTCCGTCAGGATGACGAGGGAATCGGCGCCGAGTTCCGAGGCGAGCATCTGTGAGGACTTGTCCTTGTCCACGACAGCTTCGATACCCCGGAGCCCGTCGTCACGAACGACGGGGATGCCCCCACCGCCAGCGGTGATGACGAGATTCCCTCGCTCCACGAGGCGAGTGAGTTCCTCTCCTTCGACGAGTTCGACGGGCTCGGGAGATGGAACGACACGACGGTACGGGCGGTCACCGGTCGCTACGCGCCGCGTCTCGAATGAGTTCTCCGCTGCTTCCGCTTTCGTGTAGAATGGTCCGATGGGTTTCGTCGGGTTCTGGAACGCAGGATCGTCGGGGTCGACGATCACTTGTGTTACGACGGTGATGAAGTCGGGCGAGTCGGTAAGTTCGTTGTCGAGGGCCTGTTGGAGCAAATAGCCGATCTGGGCCTGGGTTTCGGCGACCAGCACGTCGAGCGGTAATTCGGGCGTCTCGCTGGCGCGTTCCTGTTGTAAAAGGAGATTGCCGACCTGCGGTCCGTTCCCGTGGGTGAGTATAACGTCATAGCCGGCCCGAATCGCATTCGACACCTGTCGAGCGGTTCGCGCTATCACGTCCAGCTGTTCGTCGATCGTTCCAAGACCGTGCGCACCGAGTAGCGTGTTCCCGCCCAGCGCCACGACGATTGGATCCGTTCCCGTCTCGTGAGAGGTGTCGCCCATACTGATCACACTCTCCACGCGTAGTTAGTACTATGAGTCGGACACAGATCGTCATTATGGGTGCAGCAGGTCGGGACTTCCACGACTTCAATACCGTCTTCAGAGACGACGAGCGCTTTGATGTCGTCGCGTTCACGCACACCGGCACACAGAATATTGGCGAACTCGACGACCTCCCCAACCGCCGCTATCCCTCCGAGTTAGCCGGTGCGGGCTATCCCGACGGCATCCCGATCCGCGCCGAATCGGAGCTCGAGACGATCGTCGACGACGAAGACGTGGAGACGGTCGTGTTCTCCTACTCCGACGTCTCTCACGAACACGTGATGCATCAGGCATCGCGTGCACTCGCCGCCGGCGCCGATTTTCGACTGATCGGCCCGGATAGGATGATGCTCCACGCGGAGGTGCCCGTCGTCGCCGTTGACGCGGTTCGAACTGGGTGCGGAAAGTCACAGACAGCGCGGAAGTTCGCCGCTCTACTGCTCGAGCGAGGGAAGGACGTGGCCGTCGTCAGGGAACCGATGCCGTACGGTGACCTCGTCGCCCAACGGGTCCAACGGTTCGAGTCAATGGACGATCTCGACGAGAGTAGCGTGACCATCGAGGAGCGGGAGGAGTACGAGGGTCACATCGAACGTGGCCACGTCGTGTATGCAGGTGTCGACTACGATGCCATTTTGGACCGCGCCCAAAACGAAGCCGAGATCATCGTCTGGGACGGCGGCAACAACGAACTCCCCTTCTACGTCCCCGATGTCCACGTCGTCGTGACCGATCCCCACCGCGCCGGGTCCGAACTGCGGTATCATCCAGGTGAAACCAACCTCCGCCTCGCGGATTACGTCCTCATCAACAAGGAGAACACCGCTGACGTGGTCGGGATTCGCGAGGTCGAAGCAAACGTTCGACGAACGAATCCGGACGCAGAAATCATTCACGCGAACTCGACGATCACAGCCGACAGAAACGCCATCGCTGGAAAACGCGTTCTCGTCGTCGAAGACGGACCGACGCTCACCCACGGCGATGCTCCCTACGGTGCCGGCCTGATCGCTGCGCGGAAATATGGAGCTGCGGAAATCGTCGATCCGGAACCAGCGGCTGTCGGCTCACTCCAGCGCCTTCTCGAGGAATACAATCACCTCAATGCGGTTCTTCCGGCAATGGGCTATAGCGACGCACAGATTCGGGATCTGGAAGCGACCATCCGGAACGCGGCACCCGATGTCGTGGTCTCGGGGACGCCCCACGACCTCGCGCGACTGATTGACGTAGATATTCCTATCGTCCGGGTTCGGTATGAACTCGAGGAGAAAGACGTCACCCTCGATATGGTGCTTGATCGTCACGCTCAAGCGTTGAACCTGTAAAATCTGTCAAACGCCGACCTATCGGAATCTATGAATACTGTGCTCAATCGAGTGTGGACCCGGCTCGGAAACATCCGAGTCTTTGCCTCATCCCGGAGCAGGTGGCGCTTCATCGCACATCTGCTCGCACTCGGACTCGCGTTTCTCGTCGCGACGGTCTTGGTTCAACGTCACTTCGCGTTCCTGACCGATACGCAGGCCTTACGCGAGTTCATTCGAGGATACGGTCTCTTGGCGCCCGTCGTGCTTGTTGTACTCCAGGTAGTACAGGTCGTTGTCGCACCGATTCCTGGACAAGTTCTCGCCGTTGTTGCCGGATATCTCTTCGGCGTATGGTGGGGAACCTTGTACAATATGATCGGCATCACCATTGGGAGTACCATCGCGTTCTGGATATCCCGACGATACGGTCGTGCCTACGTGGAGAACATCGTTCAGGAAGAAGCGCTCGCTCGATTCGATGCTGTCAGCGACGATTACGGCCCACCCGCGCTGTTTTTCTTGTTTGTAGTTCCAGGGCTTCCGGACGACGTAATCTGCTTTGCGGGCGGGCTCACAGATATCCCACTGTGGCAACTCGTCGTTCTCGCGGTGATCGGACGAGCGCCGGCGTTCTTCATCGTCAACGTCGTCGGTGATCTACTCGGCACCGGAAATTTCCTGGCTGCTGTGGTGCTCGCCGTCGTTCTTGTCGTGATTTCAGCGGTCGGATATCGATACCGCGACCTGCTCGTTCGACTTTTCCGAGGGGATTCATAACGGGCGACCGCGCATCGATTCCGTTGACACCGCTTCGTCGTGTTGTGGCACTCGTGCCCGTCACGATAGCAGATCACCTTACTTCATCGAGACGAACTGCTCCTCATCGAGCTGAAACGCATACGATCAGTAGCGCTTCGTCCTCTCTGAGTGAAAGACGTGTGGTTCATCCACAGTACGAGCGCGCTGACCGTCATCGGGGTCGGCGGCGACCAGACCGGTTTCCCTGCATTCTGGACGACACGGGCGGTCACGCTCCCGATTTGGTCTCTTCGATCCCGTTGGTTTCCAGTTCCGTGCTACTCAGGCTGTTCGGCGTATCGGTCGGTATCGGCCACGCGGATCGTATGGAGTTCAGCGGCGTGCTGTTCGGCCTGTTCGAGTGCGTCTGTCGCTGCGTGGTTCGCATCGGCACTACCGTGGGTTGCGACCAGAATCGTCTCGTATATCCTGTTTGAGACCCGGCGAGTCGCTTTGGAGTCGCTGGCAATTCCCAGATGCTGACGGGCGCCTCGTTCGTCCTGGAGATTCCGGACGACGTGATCTATTTTGCTAGGAACTGCACCCATATCCCCCTGCGGCAACTCACGAGTCTCGCCCTGCCTCCTCTAAACTTTCAGATGGACGTTAAGATACGCTCTCGTAGCGGCACAGTCCCGATACCTTCCATTTTGACTCTTGGTTTGGGTCGAGGTGGACCGTCAAAACTGGTACGTCGACGGTACGGGCGATCCGTTCCGTTGTACTGCCCAAGAGGGTGTGCTCAAGGCCGGTCCGACTATGCGTTCTCATCACCACGAGATCGATATCATTCTCGTCGATGTACTCACGAATGATCTCGTGCGAAACGCCGAGCCGAATCGCCTCGGTCGTGGGAATATTCTTCCCCTCAGCTTGGTCCAGTACCGGAGTTGTCGGCCTCTCGCCCGATTGATCGAGCAACTGGATGACCTCGTCACGATATGTCTCCGTGCTGATAGTACTTGTTCGGACATCGGCTACATAGAGCGCATATAGCGTCGCGTCATATCTACTCGCGATATCAACTGTATGTTCGGCAACCGCGTTCGCCCCCTCGCTGCCGTCCGTCGGCACGAGAATTGTTTCGTACAGTTGTCTCGGTCTTGGCTACCGGTGGGCAACAGTCTGTAAGATATTTCCACACGGTGACAAACCAGTGACTTTGGGTTCGTGTATCTCTCTACGAGTGATATGGGTCGTTCGAACGATTCCGGCAGTGCACTGTTTGGTTTTTGAGCGAACACATGGAGGGGGATTCCCGGAGAATAGGAACTACCGGACTAACCTAACTCGATGTAGAGCGTAATTTCCAGATATGAGCGAGGCCTTCGCTACGAGTCGCACGATTCCGGAGGAACCAGCGACGGGCGTCCGTGTGGGGGTGTTGAGTTTTCACAATAGTAAAGAAACCAAGGCGATCTGCAACGCGGTGCGGGCGCTCGGACACCAACCAGTCTGGCTTCGCGAAGAGAACACCCGAACCTGGATGGAAAACGGGACGCTTCATTTCGATCCAGACATCGATGTCGTCGCGAACCGACTCCTCACGACGAAGGCCTCGCAACCGCTCGATGATCTCGGCGTGGCGTCGAGTTACGCTGCCGCCCGTCCCGTCCTGAACGCTCCTGAAACCGTTATGCGGGCGATGCACAAGTACGGTGCGGCGGCCACGCTCGCTGCAGCGGGCCTCCCGGTTCCGGACGCCTACATGGCCTTCGCTCATCAAACCCTCAATAACGGCGATCATCCCGTCGACGGACGGGCCGTTCACAAACCTGCTATCGGGACGAACGGCGACCGGATGGAACTCGTGGACGTGAACGAGGCCGTCTCTCCACAGATTGCCCGGCGGCGGGCGTTCCTTCAGCAATTCCTTGACATCGATACCGAACGACCGTTCGACATCCGTGTCTACGTTGTCGACGACCACATCGTGGGCGCGATGAAGCGGTACGCACCAGCGGATGACTGGCGGACCAACGTCGCGCTCGGTGGCGAGGTCGAGGGGATCTCAGACGACCTTCCTGAGGATGCCGCCCGCCTCGCGACACAAGCGACGACCGTTCTCGATCTCGACTACGCGGGCGTCGATCTGCTGCGCCGTGACGACACGTGGTACGTCCTCGAAGTGAACGCGACAGCCGGGTTCAAGGGCTTTTTCGAGGCGACGGGCGTGAGTCCTGCGCCGTACATCGCCCGGCTCGCGATCAAGCGGGCGGAGGGGTGCGTCGAGTCAGAGCGGGTCGCAGAGCTCGCCACAACACTCGACGACTCTGTGCCCGACTGCAAACCCTCGATCGATTCGAAGCCAGAGAGTCCGGAGACGGTCGGCTACACCGAACACGTGGCCGTGAGCGGAGGACGGAAGATCGAGTCTACGGACGCCAAATCGGACACGGGAGCCCAGCGAACGAGTATCGACATCGACCTCGCCGCGGCCATCGGGGCGGGTCCGATCGTCGACACGACTCGCGTGAAATCCGGAACGCGGAACGGGAGACAGAAGCGCCCGCTTGTCGACCTCAAGCTCAAACTCGGCGATCGGTGGCACTCCACGACAGCCAGTATCGAGGACCGAAGCCACATGAGCTATCCCGTGCTTCTGGGACGGGACGTCCTGCGAGGCTACCACGTGGACATCGAACAACGGGTGACCGAAGAATGACGCCCGAGCACTACCCTGCATATCCCATCTCGAGCATCGTCTAGAGGTGACTCCCCATGGAACACGTCAAATACGCCTACACGAGCGGCATAGACGACGCGGAGATCCAAGAGCGACTACAGACAGCCGAGGCGGGCGTCCTCGCACTCTCCGGCGACGGCGACGCGTATGCGATTCCACTCGCCCACTACTACGACGGAGACAGCCTGTACTTCCGCCTCGGCATAACTGAGGGGAGCACGAAACGGGAGTTCTGGAAGACGACCGAGACAGCGTGTTACGTCCTGTACGGAGCCAAACAAACCGACGACCCGCGTGGACTGGATTCCTGGAGCATTATCGTCACCGGCCAGCTCGTCGAACTCCCCGAGGCGGAACACGAACGGTTCGAGACCGCCGAGATCAATCGTCACTTCCCGCCGATCCGGGTCTTCCACGAAGCCATTGACGACATCGAGATCACGATCGTCGAACTCGAGATCGAGACGATGACCGGCCGCCATACACCGGAACAATAACACCGTCAGGGGGAATTGGTATGGAGTCCACACTCGAGCCGTTCGAGTACGACGGTGGCGTCATCGACCCGGGCGAGAGCGAGAAGCTCCGGTTTGCGATCAGCGAAACGTATCTCGGGGATCCGGTGCGGATCCCAGTCACGGTCGTCAACGGCGCCGAACCGGGCCCCACGTGCTTTCTCAGCGCGGCCATCCACGGCGACGAACTCAACGGCATTGAGGTCGTCAGAGAGGTGGTTGACGAGTGGGAGCACGACGATATTCACGGCTGTGTCGTCGGCCTGCCCGTGCTGAACGTCCCCGGATTTATCACTCAGGAGCGGTATCTGCCAATTTACGAACGGGATCTCAACCGGGCATTTCCAGGCAACGAAGAGAGTACGAGCGCCTATCGGATCGCCCACCGCATCTACACGAATTTCATCGCCCCGTGCGACTTCGGGATCGATTTCCACACCTCGACGCGTGGCCGGACGAATATGTTCCACGTGCGAGCCGACCTAGAGAACGAGGCAGTCGCGCGACTGGCCCACGCGTTCGGTTCGCACGTGATCATCGCAGGAGAGGGGGCTGAAGGGACGCTTCGCCGCGAAGCCACAGAGGACGGCGTTCCGACGATCACGATCGAGATGGGAGAAGCCCACCGCTTCGAACCGCCACTCATCGAGGAAGCACTCCACGGCGTTCGGAGTGTATTCGCCGAGTACGGGCTCTACCCGCAGGAGTCGGTTCGCTGGCCTGGATGGCGAACGACGATCGAGGGCTGGGGCGAGCGGACGTGGCTCCGGGCAGATACAGGCGGGATCGTCGACATACATCACGACCGGGGCGAACTCGTCCACGAGGACGAAGCGATTTGCACGATCACCAGCCCGTTCAAAACGGATGTAGAGACGGTCAGGGCACCGTTTACCGGGCTGTTGGTCGGTGTTCTCGAGAATCCGGTCGTGTATCCGGGGAATCCGATCTGTCACTTTGCCGAGATCGAACAATCGACCATCGATATACTCGAGGAAACGGGCGCAACCGATGAGACAGCGACGCCGTACCCAGATATTGGCTTGTGACCGTTACTATTCATCCAGAGCGTTATCAAGACCATCGGGGAAAGACAAGCGAGATCCTCCGTGCTGGGGGTGGGCAGGGTTCTCTGCTGCAGGTGGGACATTTGCTGCTGTACGCCAGTTTGACGAAACAACTACCACCGGCGAGGGAGTATTGAATATATGCCGATTAAACAGGATTACGAGCAACATCAAGGCGAGCGTATGGGCTACTACCAGTGGGGCGACGAGGGGAAGAAATACTACTATACCCCGGGCAATGAGACGGCACGAAAGCGAGCGAAATCAAAGGCCGAGAAGCAACGTGAAGCTGCCCACGCAAGCGGATACGAGGAGTGAACCGTCTCGGAGGCACTCCCCCCATTCCACCTTGACGGCCCGTGGATGGAACACCGCAGCGAACTCAAACGCATCACGCTGGCGCAATATCAGCGGCCTCGACGTACTGACCTTCCACCCGAAGCAGGCCTTGATTTCACTGCTTTTTTCCACAAAAGGGGCAATATTGTGGGGTAATGCTAAGCTGGCCCAACTCTCCGCCGCAACTGTTGCATAAACCGTCATTAGAACGTTCCGAAGAGCTAGTCCGCTTCGTTTTTGTCGTTTGATCTGAGGACATAATCGGTTTCGTGGTGGGTGTACCGGCATCCACCGCGTACAGCTTTTCATCGCACCCGACATACACTGTCCCATCGGCTACCGTCGGGGATGAGTGCACCACCCAATCCGTCTCAAAGACCCATTCTTCGTCGCCAGTGTCGGCATCCACTGCATACAGCCCGTTGTCATAACTACCAACGTACACGGTGCCATCGGCTACTGTCGGTGACGAGAGTTCAGACGTAGCGGTCCTGAAGCCCCACTTGCCCTCACCAGTGTCTGCGTCCACCGCGTACAGGCTATTAGTAAAGCTTCCAACGTACACTGTTCCGTCCACCACTGCAGGTGACGAACTCACAGAGTCACCAGTATTGAATACCCACTTTTGCTCGCCCGTATCAGCCTCAAGCGCGTACAGATTGTCGTCGTTACTCCCGACGTACACTGTCCCGTCCGCCACTGTTGGTGACGAACTCACCGAGTCACCGGTGGAGAATACCCACTTCTGTTCGCCCGTACCAGCATCCAGCGCGTACAGATTCTCGTCACTACTTCCAACGTACACAATCCCGTGAGCTACCGTCGGTGACGAGGCCACAGAGCCACCGGTCTCAAACGCCCACTGTTCGGTCCCAGTGAGTGTGTTCACTGCATACAAATCGTTGCCAGAACTCCCGATGTACACCGTCCCCTCGGCTACCGTCGGTAACGCGTCCACAATAGTATCAGTCTCGAAAACCCATACTTCTTCGCCTGTGTCAGCGTCCAGCGCATAGAGGTGGTTACTTCCAACGTACACTGTGTCGTCCGCCACCGTTGGTGATGAGTAAAGACCCAACTGGAAGTTTCGCTTCCACTCCTGTTCGCCCGTCCGGGCATCTACCGCGTACAGATTACTACTCTGACCACTCCCGACATACGCTGTTCCATTGGTTACCGTTGGTGAGTTTACTCTACCAGACATCTCGAAGTGCCACTGTTCCGCCCCTGGCGTTGTTGCCTGGTCGTCGTTAGAATCACTCATTACAGATCACTTATATGTACTCACCCGCATCGGTTATAATTCGGGTTAGGATTAAAATTGTCCGTCAGTCACAGTACATTGATTCCTCATCCGTGAGCTCGGTATAGTACTCGACGATAGGTTCGTGTACCGCAGCGTGCCTTGGTAGTGGCTCCCCAAGCCGCTACAGTGTGGCATCAGCGACATCAGTTTTCCTTGGCCGGATTTGTCCGTCACTGAGCGACTCACCAGCCATTCAAAAGTCGTCTATGCACTCTCCAAGTGACCGCCCGTCGCCCTGTTCGAATACAGTAGTATCGGCGCCTGAATCGTCTTCTACGCCCCGTAGCACCTGTAGATTGTCAAGTCTCACGCGTTCGTCCTCGCCATCGGAAGATCAAGAAGAGGTCCTCATCGAACTGTTCGGCGAGGATATAGAAGACAGCCGCACTGTGTGTGCAGGGATTGGCGCTATCCGGACAGGTGCAGTTAGTCCGTCCCTCACAACCGATTAGGTAGCGACCTAGCAGAGAAGCAAGTACAACCAATACGGAAGTTGGACGATTCCCTCACCGAGATCCTCAACGGGTTGTCTGCCCCGAAGCGTATCACCAACGAGGATGAATCCAAGTGGCACGTCGTACGCTTGTTTGAACTCTCGAACGGCTTCGAATGACTCCTCACGCTCGCGTGACTGATACGCTAACCCGACTGGGACGGGGGTCCCATCCACCTCGAAGACGAAGTCAACCTCACCCGCTCGCCCGCGCCAGTACTGGACGGCTGGCGTCTCGTCATTGCCCTGGACGGCGTTGATCCCGTAGGCGAACCGCATCGTGTGGTCGAACGCCGCGACGCGGGCCAGGTCGGCCTCACGGTCAAAATCGTTGCGGACGGTCGAGGCGTCGCCGTCGGCGAGCGCGGTCACTAGCCCTGTGTCACGGAGGTAGAGTCGCACCGACCGGGGGCGGCTGTTGTCGTACTCCGTGACCCCGGTCAACAGGTACAGCTCTGCCAGCGCGGGAAGGTAGCTATCGGCGATCGTCCGCCGGTCGACGTCGAACAATTCGA
>Ga0102936_1000019_pt1 | contig 52577 bp, 51 predicted proteins | sample SalPon2_A_H2O_MG_FD_78502 | JGI IMG/M metagenome (GOLD analysis project Ga0102936, IMG submission 78502) | Salt pond water microbial communities from South San Francisco under conditions of wetland restoration - Salt Pond MetaG R2_A_H2O_MG | ecosystem: Environmental > Aquatic > Non-marine Saline...
GAACCCGGCGCCGGGGCGCACGCGGTCTACCGGGCTTGTGACGCCGTCGATGTGGTTCGCGACCTCCCGACGCCGGGGACCACGGTCCTCGGCCACAGGATGCGCGGAAGCGCCGCCGTCACCGAGATCGAGGGTGGATCGGGGTGGAACGTCGTGCCCGCCGAGTGCAGCGTCACGATCGACGAGCGGACTGTCCCGGGCGAACGAGTCCCGCTCGACCGCGTCGAGTCCGTCGAGGGCGTCGAGTGGATCGTCGACCAGGACCTGCCGCCGATGGCGTGCGACGACGAGGCGTTCGCCGACGCCGCGCTCGCCGCCGCCGACGCCGCGCAGTCGGGGACGCCCGAGCACGTCGTCAAGCCGCACGCCACCGACGCTGGGTGGCTCGCGGGCGCCGGAACGACCTGCGTCGTCGCCGGCGCGTCGGAGCCGGGGGAGGCACACACCGACGACGAGAGCGTCTCGATCGACGTTTTGGGGCGGTGTCAGCGGCTCTACTGTGATCTCGCAGAGCGGTGGCCGGTGGAGTAGCGGAGAGTCGAGAGCCCACGCCGAAATCGTCCGCGTCGGCGCCGCGTCCAGCCGCTGGCTTGATGTCCGCACGTCGCGTGGAACACGACGATGGCGACAGACGCATCCGAGACCGAGGACTCCGAGGCGGCGCCCGACGCCTACCGGACGCTTCTCGAGGAGTACAGGCGCGTGGCGAACCTCCAAGCAGCGAGCGGCGTGCTCTCGTGGGACCAGCAGGTGATGATGCCCGAGGCGGGTACGCCGGCCCGGTCCCAGCAGCTCTCGACGCTGTCGGGGCTCTCGCACGAACTCCTCACCGACGACGGCGTTGGGGAGGCACTGGCCGAACTCGACGCCGCGGGGCTGACGCCGGAGCAGTCGGCGTCAGTCAGGGAGATCCGCCGGAAGCACGACCGCGCGACCGCGGTTCCCAAGTCGCTGATCGAGGAGATGTCGATCGCCGCCTCTGAGGCGTTGCCCGCGTGGGAGGCGGCGAAAGCCGACGACGACTTCGAGGCGTTCGCGCCGCACCTCCGGCGCCACGTCGAACTCAGCCGAGAGTACGCCGAGCAGATCGACCCCGACCGCGACCCATACGCGGTGCTGTTCGAGGAGTTCGAGCCGTGTCTCTCCCTGGAGCGCGCGGAGTCGATCCTCACGACTCTCCGGGAGACGCTGGTCCCGATGATCGAGGCGGTCAGAGAGTCCGATGTTGACCTCGCGACCGACGCGTTCACCTCGCTGGGCGAGTACCCCGCCGACACGCAGGAAGAGCTCTGCCGGGACGTGCTGTCGGCGCTGGGGTACCCCTGGGAGCGCGGCCGACTCGACACCGCGCCGCACCCCTTCTCGTCGGGGACGACGTTCGACGCGCGGGTGACCACCCGGTTCGACGAGTCGGATCCGCTCGGGTCGCTGCTCTCGACCGTCCACGAGTTCGGGCACGCGACCTACACGCTGGGGCTCGCTGACGACCACTACGGGACCCCGCTGGGCGAGGATCGGGACCTCTCGGTCCACGAGTCACAATCGCGGCTGTGGGAGAACCACGTCGGGCGCTCGCAGGCGTTCTGGGAGGGGTTCCTCCCGACGGTCGCCGAGCACTTTCCGCAGGCGGCGGACGTGACCCCGCGGGCAGCGTACGAGGCCGCAAACCAGGTGTACGAAGACAACCTCATCCGGGTCGAGGCCGACGAACTCACCTACCACCTCCACGTCGTGATCCGCTACGAGATCGAGCGCGACCTGATCCGCGGCGACCTCGACGTGACGGAGGTGCCCGAGGTATGGAACGACAAGTACGAGACGTACCTCGGGATCCGCCCCGATTCCGACGCCGAGGGCTGTCTCCAGGACATCCACTGGGCTCACGGCAACTTCGGGTACTTCCCCACCTACTCGCTTGGGTCAGCGATGGCCGCACAACTGTACGCCGCCGCGGCCGACGACATCGAGGGCCTCGAATCGTCGGTGGCGGCTGGCAAATTCGAACCGCTCCACGAGTGGCTGACCGAACACGTCCACCGCCACGGTGCCCGGTACGAGACCGACGACTTGGTGGAACACGCAACCGGTTCGACGTTCACCGCCGACGCGTTCGTCGACTACGTCACCGAAAAGTACGGCACGCTCTACGACCTCGACTCGGTCTGAGCGGACGGTTCCTCGCGGGCGGTATTCGGTGTCCGTCCCCGGTTTCGATGCGTGGGATCCGGCGGTACAACTAAGTAATGATAACGCATACCATAGTTCGTATGGCAGCGACACCAACTCCGGACGATGGGCTGTTCGACGAGTTCCTCAGCGACCGCGGTCACGAGACCGAGCCGGTACGGTGGGAAGAGTCGTATAACAAAAAGCAGTGCCCGGAGTGCGGTGCGCTTCACGACGCTAGCGCCACCGACTGTACGGTCTGTGGGTGGGACCCCCAGTAGGCGCGCCGGAGGGACGAAACAGGCCGCCTTCTCGAAGCAGGTGACTTATCACGGACAAGCGCGTGTGACGGTGCAATGACCGACTCGGACACCACAGTAACCCGGTTGTTCGGTGGGCCGGGAAGCGGGAAGACCACTGCGCTCCTCGACCGCGTCGACGAGTTACTGGAGCGCGATGACGTCACGATCCGCGACATCCTGGTCGTCTCCTACACCCGGGCGGCCGCCGCCGAGGTTCGTGAACGCCTCGCCGAACGGCTCGACGTCTCTCCGCGTGCACTGAAAGGGAACGTGGCCACGATGCACGCAAAGGCGTACGAGCTGCTGGATCTCTCCCGCGGCGACGTCGTCGGCGAGGACGACAAACAGGAGTTCTGTGAGGAGTACGGCGTCGAGTTCGAAGACGAGTACAGCGGCGCCGGTCGCCGCACTGCTCGCTCGACCACCATCGGCAACAAGATCATCGCCACGAGCCAGTGGCTCCAGCGGACCCGCCGCGACGTCACCGACTGGTACGACGTCCCCTTCCAGTGGAACGTCGAGGAGGTCCGGCTTCCCCCCGATATCGACCCCAACGCCCAAGAAGGCAACAAATACACCCCGACGTGGTCCTCCGACGACGACCGGATCGACGTGCCGGAGGTCATCCGGGCGTGGCGAGGGTACAAAGGCGAGCACGGCCTCATCGGCTTTGCGGATATGCTCGAACGGGTCAAGCAGCGATCGCTCGTCCCCCACGTCGACCACCTGGTGATCGACGAGTTCCAAGACATCACGACGTTGCAGTACGACGTCTACGAGGAGTGGAAACCGCACATGGACCGCGTGCTGATCGCCGGCGACGACGACCAGGTGGTCTACGCCTGGCAGGGTGCGGACCCGAACCTCCTGCTCGACGCCGACCGCGACGAGGACATCGTGCTTCCGAACTCCTATCGGCTACCCTCGCGGGTGCTCAGCGTGGTGAACCAGGAGATCCGGCACATCGACACCCGCCAGGAGAAAGACCTCCGGCCGCGGAAGGAGGGCGGTACCGTCGAGGGGATCGACTCCCCGTCGATGCTCGATCTCGCCCGCAACGTGCGCTACACCATCGAGCAGGGCGACGACGACGAGACGATCATGATCCTCTTCCGGGCGCGCTACCAACTGTTCCGGTTCATCGACGAGTTCTTGCCGCTTGGAATGCCCTTCTCGGCACTGACTGACCAGCGGATGTGGACCGACCGGCTGACCCAGTACGTCCGCGCGGTGGAGGCCCTCAACGCCGAGGAGAAGCTCGACGGCCTCGAAGCCCGCCGGCTCGCGGATATGCTCCAGGACTCGGCGTTCGGAACGAACGACCGCGACGAACTGTTCGATTACATCGACGAGCTAGAGGAGGGGTCGGACGCCGACGACCTCACCGAGCTGCGGGTCGACCCCGACACCATCGCGGAGTTCGCGCCGTTCGCCCCGGGGACCGACTCCGCGGGAGACATGCTCCGGAAGGTCACGTCGTTCCAGCGGAACTCCGTCGAGGCGTATTTCGACGGCGAGTACCGGAGAATGGACCCCAGTCGCGTCCGGATCGGCACGATCCACTCCGCGAAGGGTCGGGAGGCCGACCACGTCTTCGTCGCCACCGACCTGACCGAGAAGGTGGTCGAACAGATGGCGGCGTCGGTCGACGACAAGAGTGTCCCCGGCGTCGAGGAGTTCACTTCCAGGACCGATCCCGTCCCGATTCTCACCGACAACGAGCGTCGGGTGTTCTACGTCGGGATGTCGCGGGCGAGAGAGCGGCTCGTCCTCCTCGAAAACCTGGTGAGCGGCGCGCCGACCCTCCCTGTGAGCGTCCTCCTCCACAACGAGATCCGCGAGGAGTCCGTAGAGGCGCTCTTAGAAGCCGCCCAGGACGCCGACGCGCCGGCACCCGAGCCGGACGCGTAATCGGCCGTGTCCGCCGACGGGTCGGAGTCGCCGGTGGCGGTGTCGGTCCCGCACGCGCCGGCGACCGACTACGCCCCGATCGACGCTGCGGTCGACGACGCCGGAGCGGTCGGCTTCGTCGCGGTGGGCGATCGGTTCGATCCCGGGCTCCGGTATCTCACCCGGATCGAGGGGCCGGAGCGCGAGTACGCGTTCGTCCGCGTCGGTGGGAAGAGCGTGCTCTGCACGCCCGAAGAGTACGCTCGGAAGGCTGAAGCGCAGTTCGACGGCGCAATCGCAGCCGACCGCGTCGGCGACCCGGCGGGCGAGCGTGCCGCCGCGGTTCTCGACGGGGAACTCGGGGGCGGAGCGGCGGGGCCTGAGGTCGGGCCGGTGCTCGTCCCGCCGACCATCCCCCACGACGCCGCGGTCTACCTCCAACGGGCGGGCTATGACCTCCAGTCGACCACGGCGGTCGCGGACGCACGAGTCGCCAAATCCGACGCCGAGGTCGGCGCCATCGACGCCGTCCAGCGGGCGGCAACCGCGAGCGTCCGCGAGGCCGAACGCCGCCTCGCGACGGCCGATGTGGGCGCCGACGGCGGCCTCCGGCGGTCTGGACGCCCGCTGACCGCCGCTGGACTCCGGCGGGCGACGAACGCCGAACTGGCCCGCCGCGGCGTGGCCGACGCGGACAACACCGTCGTGAGCGCGGGCGGGACGGCGATCGAGAGTGGAGCAGAGGAGGCGGCCCGAGGCGATCGCCCGATTCGGGCGGGCGAGCCCATCGCGGTCGCCGTCGGGCCCCGAGGCCCGTACGGCTACCACGGCTCTGTGGCCCGGACGGTCGTCGTCGACAGCAGCGGCGGGTGGGAGCGCCGCGCGTACGTCGCAGCCGAATCGGCGTTGGACGCCGCGCTGGCCGAGATCGAGGCGGGCGCTGTCGCCGCTACGGTGGGCCGCGAGGCCGACGCCGAACTTGCGGCGTTCGGGTTCGACCCCACAGACGACTCGGCTACGGCCGGGCGAGCCACACCCGGACACGGGGTGGGGCTCTCGCGGCGGGAGCGGCCCTCCCTCGACGCCGACACGGAACTCAAAGCCGGGGCCGTCGTGGCCGTCGAACCGCGGGTGGCGGACACGGAACGAGGGGTGGTCCGGCTGTCCGCCCTCGTCGTGGTGACCGAGGGCGGTTACGAACGGCTGGGTGACGGCGAGCGGTCGTTCACGCCGCGGGAGTGAGGTGTCTGCGGCGGCGCGGGGCTACTCCGACTCGTCGTCCTCGGGCGTCACGACCGCCCGTCCGACGATCCGCTCGATGATCTTCACCGGGATCTCTCCCGGGGTAGTGAGGTAGTGCGGGAGCGCGACCATCGCGATCGCGACCGCGAGCAGTCCGCCGCCAAGGAGGGTGTCGCCTTCGGTGAGTCGAGTGAGCCCGAAGATTCCCACCGGCGCGGCGAAGACCACGGTCGCCGCAAGCTGTATCGTGCCGAGGAGCCCGAGTCGCATCGGTGTCGAGTCCGCGACGACGGGGCAAAAGCGCCGCGGTCGGGGCGCCGAGTCCCCAGCGTCTACCGGTGCAGCGGCTCCGGTGCCGGCGGCATCGCGCGCTTGTGTGCGCTCCGCTCGTGGAGGGCGACCACGCGTTCGACGTGGCTCTCGTCGACGTCGAGCGCGCGGACCGTGGCGGCTTTCGACAGCGGGCCGTCCACGTGCAGCGCGAGAATCGCGTCGAGGGTGTCGTAGCCCAGCCCCATCTCCGCCTCGTCGGTCTGGCCCGACCACATCTCCGCGGAGGGAGTCTTCATCACGAGGTTTTCCGGCGCACCGAGGTGGGCTGCGAGCTGACGCACCTGCTGTTTGTAGAGGTTGCCGATGGGGTTGCAATCGACCGCCTGGTCGCCGTACTTGGTGTAGTAGCCGGCCATCGCCTCCGCGCGGTTGCCAGTGCCGAGTACGACCCTGTTCTCGTGGTTGGCGACGAAGTAGTTCAGGACCGCGCGGGTGCGGACGTAGACGTTGCCCGCGGCCATCCGGTCGTCGGCGGCCTCGGGGAACGCGTCGAAGAACGCCTCCGCGATCGGCTGGATCTCCACGACGTCGTACTCGATGCCGAGCTCCTGGGCGACCCACTCGGCGTCGCTCATGTTCTCCTCGGAGTTGGCGACACTCGGCATCACCAGCCCGTGGACTGCGTCGGGCCCCAGCGCCTCGACCGCCAGGTACGCCACGGTGGTGCTGTCGATCCCACCGGAGAGCCCGATGACGGCGCCCGCAGCGCCCGCGTCGTCGACGACATCCTCGACGAACGCCGTGAGGTGGTCGGCGGTGGCTTCGAGTTCCGACTCCGAGAGCCGGAGGTCGAGCGGTGCGTCGGATTGGAGAACCGGTTGTTCCGTGCTCATCGTATGTATGTACGCCTGCGTACACTAATACTCACCTGTGCCCGCGGGTGAGTGGACGAACGTTCGGTTGTGTCGGGAATCGCTGTTCGGGTCCGATCGAACCACCGCGGGAGACGGCTACCGCCGTACGACAGGCGTGGTTATATGCGCCGGGCACAAGAGGTCGGAACGTCACTATGCGGATCGCCGTCTTCGGAGCCGGAAGCCTGGGAAGCCTGCTGGGCGCGCTGCTCGACAGCGCCCACGACGTGGTGCTCGTGGGGCGCAACCCACACGTTTCGGCGGTTCGTGACGGCGGGCTCCGAGTGACCGGCGTCGACTCGTTCGAGGCGTCGCCGGCGGCGACGACCGAGGGAACGAGCCTCGACGCCGACCTGGCGGTCGTGACGGTGAAAGCCTACGATACCGCCGCGGCGGCTCGCGACCTCGCCACCGGCGACGTCGGCGCGGCGGTGTCGCTCCAGAACGGCCTCGGTAACGAGGCGGTGCTGGCGGCCGGGGGAGACTGTCCGATCGTGGCCGGAACGACGACCCACGGCGCGATGCTGTCGGAGCCGGGGGTCGTAGAGTGGACGGGGCGGGGAGAGACCGTGGTGGGCAACTGGCGGGTCGACGACGGGACCGATCCCGCGACACGGGCGGCCGCAGCATTCCGGGCCGCGTCGATCGACGCCACCGTCGACCCCGACATCCGGGAGCGGCTCTGGCTGAAGCTCGCGGTCAACGCCGCGATCAACCCGATCACCGCGCTCGCGCGGGTCCGGAACGGGGCCGCCTTCTCTGGCCCGACTGCGGAGTACGCCGAACAGGCCGCAAGGGAGACCGCCGCGGTCGCCCGCGCAGAGGGCGTCGACATCGATCCGGCGACGGCGGTCAGGGAGGCACGGACGGTGGCACGCCGGACCGCCGACAACCGGTCGTCGATGCACCAGGACCTCCGCGCGGGCCGCCGGACCGAAATCGACGCGATATCCGGGGCGGTGGCGGAACGGGCCGACGAACACGGGATCGACGCCCCGGTGAACGGGCTGCTCTGCGCGCTACTCCGCGGGTGGGAGGCGGGCCGGGGGCTGCGGTAGCGCGACAGCGCCCGCGCGAACGATCCGGCCTTTTATGCGCAGCCGCCTCCCACCCACGGAGTATGCCGAGCGTCAGGGACCTCGTCGACCGCGACCCGGAGGCGGACCCGATTACGGTGCTGACGGCGTACGACACCCCGACAGCGCGGATCGTCGACGACGCCGGGATCGACGTCGTGTTAGTCGGCGACAGCATCGGCGACGCGGTCTTGGGACACGACTCCTCGCTCCCGGTGGATCTCGACACGATGGCGACCCACACCGCTGCCGTCAGCCGCGGCGTCGACGACGCCCTCGTGGTCGCTGATCTGCCCTTCCTCAGCTACGGGGTGAGCGACCCCGAGAGCATTCGGAACGCCGGACGGCTGCTGAAGAAGGCGGGCGCGGACGCGGTCAAACTCGAAAGCGGGCCGCACACGGTGGCGCTGACCGAGCGGCTGACCCAACTCGGGATCCCGGTGCAGGCGCACCTCGGGCTCACCCCCCAGCACGTCAACCGCGTGGGACTGCAGCGGCAGGGCACCGACGAGGCGGCCGCCGCGGAGATCCTCGACCTCGCGGCGGCCCACGAAGAGGCCGGCGCGTTCTCGCTCGTGCTCGAACACGTCCCCGCCAACCTGGCCGCGTACGTGACCGACGAACTCGCGATTCCCACCATCGGGATCGGCGCGGGCCCCGACACGGACGGCCAGGTGCTTGTGATCAACGACGCGGTTGGGCTCTCCGAGCGCGCGCCGCCGTTCGCGACGGCGTTCGGCGACGTGCGCGGGGAGATGGTTGAGGCCGTGGCTGCGTATCGGGACGGGGTCGTGGAGGGGTCGTTCCCGGGCGAGGAAGAGACGTACGTCGAAGAGGGGTTGGAGTTGGAGTGACCGCCGGCGGGGGCGACGCCGTGCTGCGATTCAGTCGAACAACTCAGGTTTCTTTACGATTGTCGTGTATCGATCCGGAGCGACGTACCAGCCGCACTCGGTAATTGCGTCGATCGTCTCACGGCCTGTGTACCGAGAGGCTGTCCTGCGTATCTCGATCCCGTCAGCCTCGGCTGCGGATCGGCCGGCGGCCTCGTCGGTCACCGCAGTCATATCGCGCCCCCAGCCAGTAGCGGTTACGGCGTCGTGACGTTGTTAGGGTCCTCACCGAAGCTAACGATCGTGATGCCGTCAATGATCTGGACAGTATCCTGCTGTAACCCGAGCGCCGACTCGTCGATGTCGGCTTCGGCCTCTATTCTATCCTTGAGTCCACTCTCGTTGGTGTTAGAAGTGTCAACCGTCAGGTCTAACACCAGTTCGCTCCCGGACGGGATCTTGGCTGCGTTCGCAGGGAGGTCGGCGTCTACAATGTCCGTCCCCTCGCTCCCAGTAGTACTCTCTACACCGCTATTGTTCGGCGGTGGCGAGAGGAGGTCATTCGGATTTCCACTTCCGCCGGATAGTATCTCGACATCGCTATCAGTCTCAGGTGCGTTAGAGAACTGATAGATTCTCTGTGCGTCGATATCGTTTAGTTCACCGCCAGGGCCGCCGACGCTAACATCAGCTCCGTACTGTCCGGAATTGTCGCTGTCCACGTCGAAGTCGGAATTGTTTCGATCATACGCAACACCGATTATGACGGTGTCAGTGGAGTTGTTGCTGATTTTAAACAGCGCGTCGAACGTCTCTGTTTGACCGAGCGGAACCAGCGTTTTGACTCTGAGATCTTCATTCGACCCTGCGGCGTACGCCAAGGGGGCATCGGTGCCGTCGAACGCGCTACCGGCGGTTTCGTTCAGTCCGCCCGAGGGATCGTCCGCGAAGAAATCCGGGTTGTCGACGGCGTTCGGATCTCCCGACTCCGCGCTGTTTCCTTCGAACTCCAATCCCTGCTGTTCGACGAGAACGCGGAGGTCCGAGTTTGCAGGTGCTGTACTCTGGAACGTCGCCGACGTGAACGTCGCACCCGAACCGGTCGCAAGCAGCCCGAGGCCGAGTATCGTCTTCCGGCGTGTAAGGTCAACCATCGTGATATACCGGTAGTGTAGGAACCACTTATACATACGTGACTTGAATCGATTCAAGGGCCGCCTGTGAGGTGTCGATCAGATATGCTCAGCTGCAGTACACCGATTAATGCGGTATTAAACGCCGCGAGAACCCGGACTGCGGCCGAGCGGTGTCTGATGGATAGGTAGATCTTAATACGTGCTTTTCTTAGATCCGAACAACGCTCCTGTATCTACTAGTAGTATGTCTCTATCGAGTCAACGGAAGTACGACCCACCCGAAAAAGACGAACTTTACGACATCTTGAGCAACCACCGCCGGCGGTACGTCCTCCACTTCTGCAAGCGGGTCGAGGGTCCGGTTAGCCTCTCGGAGCTGGCTGAGCAGGTCGCGGCGTGGGAACAGGACAAAACGGTCTCGGAGCTCTCCTCCGCCGAGCGCAAGCGGGTGTACACCTCCCTCCAGCAAACGCACCTCGATCGGCTCGCCGACGCTGGAATCGTGGAGTTCGAGGGCGACCGGATCGAACTCACCGAGCAGGCGAAAGAACTCGACATCTATCTCGACATCGTGCCCGCCAAATCCGTCCCGTGGGGCGTGTACTACCTTGGTGTCTCGATGCTCGGGGCGATTGTACTCGGCGGCGTCGCAGTTGGATTCGTCCCCACCGAGACCGTACCTCCGGTCGGATGGGCGTTCTTGATGCTCACGGTGTTTCTGCTCTCCGCGATCGCGCAAGTGATCCAGAATCGTCGGTACCGGCTGGATCAGTTCGACCGGCCGCCGTGAAGACCGAAGCTAGTCGAGTCCTGCCTCGATAGCACCCAGCAGTTCCTCTCGGCCGTAGGGCTTGTTCAAGTACGCGTCGGCGCCGGCCTCGAACGCCGCTTGTTTGGCCCCTTGATTCACCGTGACCGTACTGACGACGACTGTCGCGTCAGGCCAGATGGCTTTGATCCGCTCGGTGGCGTCAAGGCCGTCACCCTCCGCAAGGGTGAGATCCATCACCACCGCAGTCGGGTCGGTCTCGCGGGCGAGTTCAACCGCCTGGTCGGCCGTCTCTGCGGTCCCGACGACGGTGCGAACGCCGCTCAAGAATCCCTGTATGAGGGACCGCTGGAGACCGAGGTCTTCGACGACCAGGACGTCTGTCTTGTGTATGTTGGCGATAGAGCGGTGGTCTGGTGATCTAAGCACACCGTTGGTGAGTCGGTGTATAGTTTTTATGTCAGCCAGACGTCTCGTGCAGACACGTCTGCCGGCCTCACGCTTATGTCTCGCCCTCTCGCCGTTGCCAGGAGGTACATTCTCAGTTCGGGACAGCCCCCATCGACAGCAAGGCCGCGCCGACAGTTCGTGCGTTGAACATGTTATATGGCCGGGCTCAATCGCCCCAAGACAGTAGCTCACAGACGCATACTGCCGGTACGGGCCGCCTGAAACGTAGCGAGAGTAGTTCCGTACGTACCGACTCAGAACGGAACTACGAGTCCAAGGGCGGTCAGACCCTATCCGGCGACAGGTCAGTTGGCTTTCCACCCTCACTCCAATCCTACTGTAACAGTCTCAGCGGTTAGTCCGCAGTCGCGTGATTCTGCCGGCTATCCGGGTACGAATGGAGGTGGTCCAGTCTGATGTGTAAACACAAGAGTTCCAAGGACGTGGGTTCGTTGAACCGGATCGAGTGGGTATATAAGTATTCTACCTACTGTCGGTGCCGACCGGTGAGTTGAACTCGAACCGATCGCCTCGGTCCACCAGTCTCCGAGGCTGTCCGCGTCCGCATTTCGCGGCATCGGCGGACGCCTAGCCGACACCGCTACACGGAGCGGAGCTCGAAGTAATCGATGTCGAGTTCTCTATTGCCTCTCCCGTTCGTCTGCGAATCGATAATCACGTAGAGATCACTGGCGTTCGTAGCGATGTTCTGATTCTCCTGATTACTGAACCCATAGGTGTTTTCACCCGTAGTAAGGACCTGCCGGTTCGTGAGTTGTTGGCCGCTGCCGTTGGTGAGGGAGAAGCCAAAACTCCCAGCACCGATCTGCGTACGTTCTATATCAAAACGGATCTCGTACGGGCTGGCCGTGTCGTCAACCGCCGCCAACGCGTACCCGACCTTGAGATCCTCATTGGACCCCGTCGAAATAGCCGTTGCGGAGCTATCGTCCTGCTCATTGATTGCTCCGGGGTTTTGAATGTCTCCGCTCGGATCTATCGGTTGTGCGGCACCGCCACCGTCATCATCACGATAGTTGCTCGGATCACTGTAGTCGACTCCTTCAGCGAGCGTCGAACGGGTCGCGTTGAACTCGAAATCCGTCGAATCAACACTTATATCGAAGCTGATCTCTTTGCCCCCGGAACCGGTTGCTGCTTCGATTTCGATGGCTTTCGTGTCCCCGCTCGCGATCGTCACGTCGACGAAACTGCCCGACCCGCCGTCTGGACTATACAGCGTACCCGTAGTCACGTCGACGAGAGAGACGGTGTAGGTGAGCATCCCCGATGTGTTGTTCGTGATATCGACCAGCCGGGTTCGCGATCCCGTTTGGACTGGATCCTCGATATCCAACCGGACGATCGCGTTCGAGTCGTCGGCGGTGCGCAAGCTCAGGCCCCGGTCGGCGCTCGCAGTGCTGAACGCTTCGGTTCCGATCAGGCCGGCTCCGGTAAACCCCCCACCCAACGCGAGCAGGACGCTCCTGCGGTTGACGGGGCCGGAGCTACGCGATGGCCGTCGGGAACGCGTCATCTAGTGAGAGTAACATCCTCAGATTATTTAAGTTCCCGGAATAGGTACGGTTCTGAAACGAATCTTCGCATCGAGGGCCTCACGCGCGCTGCTGTTGTCGTTTCACTGTGAAACAATAGAGTCGATCGGGGGCGTATAGCTGGATATCCACGGTCGAAGAATAGTGGCAGAGAGTCCGTAGAACCGTTCCAGTGTGTGGTGGCGACTCACGTCACAAAGTAGGAACAGGCTCAAACTCACGCCGAGGACTGGGTTTTGTAGTTCCTCCGGATCAGGGGCGAGCAGACCAGCAGTGCCCGGAGGAAAGTCCAAAGCAGTGATCAACTGCGGCGGCACATTCAGTTGGTCCCAGGGTCGAACAACATCCAGGTGTCGAGCTTTGCCGCCGTCCAGAACGGTCACGCCACAGAGCACCCACGATCAAGAGTACTGCCAGTCACTCCCGGACCGCGTCGATCGCCAGCGTCACACTAACGGCTTGCCTGGAGTCGGCGATCGCGTCGGGCACGCTGTTCGACAGGAAGTCCGTCTCGATGCCGAACGTGATGCGTTCGCCGGGGCCGAGGGTGTCGCTGCCCGAAAGTAGGGTGTATGTGCCTTCGGATGCGTCCACGGCGTCGCCGACGATCTGCATCGCGTCCACAACCGCCCCGTCGGAGCCGTCGACGGCGAACGACAGCTCGAATCGGTCGAACGTGACGTCACCGTTGTTCACGATCGACGCGAGCCCAGCGAACTCGGTGATCGCGCGCTTGTTCAGCTGGTCGAAGACGAACGCCTCGATCTCGCCGTCGCTGTCAAGCTCGAAGTACTCGCCGGTGTCTTCGCGCGCGGGCACGAGGCTGAGTTCGGACTCGACGACGACCCGCAGGTCCGACGCGGGCTCGGTGCTCGACGTGAACGCGCTGGCGCTGGCGGCGGCGCTGCCGAAGATCAGCGCCAGCACGCCCACGAGGGTCTGTCGTCGAGTTGGCATTCGCGACTCTGCAGGATGTAACAGCCCCGGCGGGTTTGTATTGTGCGTCTTGGAGCCGCGAAAGGAGAGCTTGAACCGGCTCGGTGGTCGATAGCGGCCGGTTCAGGCACTCCGATACCGTCGACCGGCCGGCTTCAAGCGCGTCAATACAAAGCGGGTAAGGCCCTACTACTAGCGTATGGCAAGTCGAAGATCGGTCCTAATCGGCCTCGGGGGAGTGGTGGCGGGCGGCGGCGCACTGATCGGTACGGGCGCGTTTACTACTGTGGAAGCACAGCGGACTGTGAGCGTCGAGACCGCGGGTGACGCGAGTGGGTTTCTCGGACTCGAAGCTGCGGATCGGACCGATGGCAGCAGTACAACGCAGGCGAACGCCAGCAATACGGATGCAAACCAGAACGAGTACGTCCAGGAGACCGGGGGAACGATTCAGATTAACCTCGATGGTGGCGATGATGGGGATACCGATGACGCTGGCCAGGGGCTCAACCAGAACGCAATTACGACGTTCCGAAACCTGGTCACGATAACGAACAACGGGACTCAGAATGTTAACTCGTTAACGCTCTCGATCACACCTGACACCGGGAGCGTTAACAGCGGCACATTCCAGTTCACGATAGACGACAGTAGCGCTCGGGCTACCATTGATAACGGTAACGGGGCACTCGGTGCTACTAACGGCAGTGACAGTATCACAAGCAGTCTTACCCCTGGAGAAGCGGTCGACTTCGGGATGGTCATAGATCTGATCAACGGTGGGAATGCAAGCGGAGACCTTCCAACCACGAGCTACACCCTTACAATCACGGCAGAAACCGCTGACAGCCAGTAAGAGAGATCACCAGTAGACGATTAGCGGGACATCGTACAGTTAGGTACGACAGTATTCTAAATAACCACAGGTGGTTGCCTATTGATCGGCCGAAGCAACCCTCACGCGGACAAACTTGGGTACTTAACGGATGGCTAGCTAATTTCATAGCGGAGTCAGAATATCCGATGTCACGCGTACCTGTCCCCACCGCCCTCCTCCACGCCGATCCCACCGAAACCACCATCAACACCGCCTACCTCTCGGAGCACCTCCGTCTCGACGTCGCCTCCGCGCCCGGCGCCGTCTTCGAGAAACTCGACGGCGACGCCGACATCGACGTCGTGATCGTTGACGCCCGGACGACCGACACCGCCGACTGCAAGCAGGTCCTCGGTCGCATCGCCGACCGGGGGGTCGCGACCCTGCTGATCTCCGGCGCTGATCCCGGTCTCGAGATCCTGACTTTCGGTGCCGACGCTCACCTGCCGGCGCCGGACGATCCCGCGGCCGTCGTCAACACCGTCGAGCGCCTCCGGGAGCGCGATGCAGCGGAGGATACGGTCGACGCCGCGCGGAACGCCACCCGCGCCGTCGGCGGGAGTTCGGTGTCGCTCGGCCCGCTCTACCGCCGCGAATCGGGCGTGTTCTACGGGCTGTGGTTCCTCGCGGCGGCGACCTACGGCTTCGGCGACATCGTCTCGACGCTGCTGGCAGTGGTCACCGCACCCGGGATCGTGGAGTCGAACCCCGTGGTCGCGGCCGTCCTCGCGAACTACGGGATCCCCGGGTTTCTCGCGGTGAAGTTCGCGATCCTCATCGTGCTCGTGGGGATCAGCGTCGGCGGTGCCCGCGACGACGACCAGTTCACGTACTACTGGCCGCCGGTCGTCGCGACCCTCCTGGGAACGGGACTCACCGGGTGGAACCTCTGGCTGTTGTACGGGTCGTGAACGGGGGGCGAGACCTCGACCGCCCGCTTAGAACCACCGGCGGAGCCGCCGCCGGACCCGCTCGCCCAACGGGACGTTCTCCGAACGGTTCCGGAAGCGGAAGGGCTCCGTCCCGACCGCGACCACGAAGACCACAGTGAGTGCGACGATCGCGACAACGTTGACCGCCGCGACCGCCACGAACGGGTGGACGGCGTGCAGCGACAGCAGGATCGGAATCGGCACGAGCATCACGTACTGCCACTGGCTGACGGACCGGACGTACACGCCCGTCTCGTCGGGTGCGGAGATGACGGCGTTGGCGCTCGAGGTGTCGCCACGCCACAGCACGTGCGTGGATTCATCGACCGACACGCCGTTGCTCGCGGGCTCGATCACCGCCACCCGTGGGAGGAAGCCGTCGTTCGAGACGTTGTACTGGAACGTCTGCGACGTACCCTGCTGGATCACCGTCGGGTCGCTACTCGCGGACTCCGAGCTCACAATCGAGATGGTGTCGACACCCGAAGGCAACACCATACTCGCGGTCATCGGCACGGTGATGAAGAGCAGAAGCACCACCAGAACGAACGAGGCCTTGATCGTCCGGCGGCGGGACGCCGAGCGGTCGGTGCCGCGGCGGCCGCCGACGCTGCCGCCGAGCAGACTGTAGAGCAACAACAGCCCGCCTCCCGCCATCATCAGTGCGCGGGCGTCGCCGTCGGCGAGGCCGCCCAGCCCGGGAATCCGGGCGAGCACTCCGACCCCGGTCTCGGCGGCGCCCTGCAGCGCCGTCGCCGCCGTCCCGAGCCCGGAAATGGCAACCACCTCGCCGCCGAACTGCCACGCGACCGCCTTGATCTGTGACTCTTGGACCGGCGGTTCGTCGGAGTCCTGATCGGTGAAGGGGTTGGCGTCGCCCCGAGTGATGTACCCCTCCTCGGTCTCGTCGACGACCCGGTGGGTGGTGAGCCCGCCGCCCTCCAGCTGCCGGGCCTGGAACGTCACCACGTCGCCCTCCTCGACGTCGCCAGCCAGCGACGGCGGGATCGCGACGAACCCGTCGCCGGGCTCCAGCGTCGGCGACATACTGCCGGTGACAACGAATCCGAGCAGGATGGGCTGGCCGATCTGTTGGCCGACGAGCATCGCGATCATCGCGGCTATCAAGAGGAGCGTCACCCCGCTGCCCACGGTCGATCGCACCCCCATCGTACGTCGGGTCTCCGACAGCTGGCGGCTTAGACGTGTCGCCGTCGGGAGCCCGTCGGCCCGCGGCTCAGATATCCAGCCACTCGTCGGCCTGTACGTCCTCGGTCGCGTAGTAGTAGATCTCGGAGCTGTCGATCACCGCGTAGGCCTCGATCTGCGGATCGTAGATGACCCGGCGGTTGGTGTCGATCGCGACGTCGACGAGGTCTTCCAGCGTCAGGATCGAAATGTAGGGTTTGTCCGCGCTCGTGGGGAACTCCCCGCGGGAGATCCACTCGGCGTGCTGGTCGTGGACGATCTCCCGCCGGAGCGCCTCGGGGTCGAGCAGGGTCTCGACGCGACTCACCGCCGCCGCGACGCCGACGAGCACGAGTCCGAGCGCCCCGAGCCCTCCGTAGGTCGCCGGGTCCGGCGGTTGGGTGGTCTCCCGGCTGACCGCCGTCGTCTCGGTCTCGTCGGCACCGAGTGACCCATCGATGAAGTACGCCTGCCCGTCGATCACGAACGGGGCAGTCGCCTGCAGGGTGCCCTGGTAGTCGTCGGTGCTGTAGGTCACCGTCAGCCGGAGCCGGAGCTGGAACTGCCCGATCGCCCGGACTTCCTGTTCGACGGCAGCCAACTCGCGGCTGAGGTCGGTGACGTTCACGGTCTGCGACGACTGCGCGCGGCCATCGGAGACGGTCCGGTTCGTCTCGACGAGCGTGCGCGTCGAGGTGTAGAACGGCCGATCGTTCCGGACGCCCAGCGCCTCCAGTTCGAGCCGCTGGCCGATTTCGACCGGCGCTCCCGGGGGCGCCGAGGTCGTGACGTTCAGCGTGAACGACGGGGATGCGGACGTGAAGTAGACTGACCGATTCTCGAGGGTCTCACCCTGTTCATACAGCTCTGTCGGCTGCGTCACGAGCGCACTCGTGTCGACGCGGGTGCTGAACGTCTGCGGGTCCGTCTCCTCAGTCACCGTCTCGGAGGACGGCGTGGTGTAGACGAACCCCGCACCGGTGAGACACAGCAGCCCGGCCACCACCAGCGCCCCGACGACGACCCGGTGGTGTTCGTCGAGGAACAGCTTCAACCGGTGTTCAAGCGCCATCGACGCGGGTGCCTCCGGTGTAGGTCGCTGTTGACGGCCGTCGTACGGCGCTCATCGTCAGATCTAACCGAGTAGTTGTAACAAAACTTTTGTTGTTACTCTGCGTACCATCAGCAACTGTTAGCTCTGATGTCTGATGATTTTCCCGACGGTCGAGACGGCTCACCGGCGACGACGTCGTTCGAGGAGTGGCTCGACCGGCACGCCGAGTCACAGGGGGTATCCAGACAGGAGCTTTTCGAGCGGCTGGTCTCCTCGTACTGGACGCTCAACGAGATGGTCCGGTTGCTCGGCGATTCGGGAAGCGGCACGTCTTTCGCCGACATCCCTCCCGGCAACGATGGCGACGGCTCCGCCCCGACAATCAGCGGAGGTGGCGCCGACGCCGACGAGGACGCGGGGCGATCACGCAGGCGTGACCAGTCCGATCCGAGTACGCCGGAGCGGGGCGGTCGTGGGCGACGCGACGGGGGCGACCCCGACCGGATTGCGGAGCTCCGCGACCGGGTTGAGGACCTCGAAAGCCGACTCGACGGCGAACGCGAGCGTGGCCAGTCACAGGACAAAGCGCTGGAGGCCATAGCCGACCGGCTAGCCGGAGTCGAAGCCGATCTCGAAGAGGTGGCGAGGGAGTCGGAGTCGGCCCGTGAGTCGCTGTCGGCGGAGTACGAGTCGATGGCCGACCGGCTCGACGGCATCGAGTCCGAGATCAACGGCCGGCACAAACAGCTCGCGAACGGGCAGGAACGGCTTCGGTCGCGGGTGGACGCGGAGTTCGACGACCTCGAGACGATCCTCGAGTATCTCGTCGACCGGACCGACGACCTCGACGCCAAACTCGCGGCGGTCGAGCAGCGCCACGACGACGAACTGACGCGGTTGCGGTGGGAACGGGAGGCGCTGCAGTCGGTGATGGCGAACGCCGCCGAGCGCGATGCCCACGCCGGCGAGTGTGAGGTCTGTGGTGAACGGGTCGATCTCGACCTGCTCGCGGAGCCGTACTGTGCGGCGTGTGGCTCCCTGCTGACCGGCGTCGAGGAGCGTAGCAAGTGGCTGCTCTTCTCCGACGTTGTCGTCACCGCCGAGGAGGAGCCGTCGGGTGGGGAGAGCCGGAGCGACCCGGTCGGCGAGTCCGGGGATTCCACCCGGACCACGCGCGTGAGGGCCGACCCAGGCCCGGATTCGCTCGGACGGGGAGATGAGAGCAACTCGGAGCAGCCCGCCACGGGCGGGCGGGCAGCCGCCGTGGATGCGGGTCCGACGCAGTCGGCGGAACGCGAGCCGGGCGCTGAGACGTTCGAGGCGCGACCGGACAGGAGGGGATCGGACGGCTCGGACGGCGGACAGGCCGACGCCGATACGGCCGACGCCCGCGGTTCCGACGGCACTGCGGACGACTCTTCGGCGGGCCCCGACCCCGCAGACTCGGGGTTCAGTTTCGGCGATTTGCCGTCGGATGCGGGGGCAGAGGACGGTGCCGAAACCGCTCCCGACGCCCCCTTCGGCGACCTCGAGGACCTCGAGCGAGAGGAGCGGCGAGCCGGTGAAGAGTGACACCGAGCGCGAGCGTCACGGCAGCGATACCGAGCCGTCAGCCTCGAAGGCCACGACCGTATCGAACAGGGACTCGAAGGTGCGGACCGTCTCGTCGTCGTGCTGCGACGGGTCGAGGTGGTAGTGGGCTCGGGCGCCGGCGGACTGGACCCGTCCGCGGAGCACGTGCAAAAACCGAAACAGCCGTGGGCGGTCGTCAGTGAGGGTGAGAAGATCGGACAGCGAGTGGAAACACACCGTCGTCGGGCCCGGCTCCTCGTCCCACTCCGAGAGGATCCGGCTGGCGACGATTCCGATCCGACGGAGGTCGTTGGGGTTCGAGACGGGTCTGATGTCGACCGGTCCCTCGTAGCGGTCGTAGCTCACCGACCGGTCGTAGTTCCGAACGTCGACGACGGCCGTCCGCTCGACCGGGACTTCGAGGTAGCTCTGGAGAGTCGAAAGCCGCTGGCTGGGCGTCTCCGAGACTGTGACCACCAGGAGCGAGACGGGCGCGTCAGACCGGGCGGCCATCAGCTGAGAACAGAGACTCTCTTCGGCGGGGCAGCCGGCGGGGCCGGTGAGCAGGACGTTCGCGGCGTCGCCCGCCAGTTCCAGCACGGCCTCAGTCTTCGGGTCGAACGCCGCCTCGTCCGCGTCGGCGTCCTGCCTGACGAAGTCCCACTCGTCGGACTCGGCGCCGGCGTCCGCCTCAGGTCCACGGTCGGACCGGCTCTCGATCGAAGCCGCGAGGTCCGACAGAGACGAGTCGCCTTCGCGTACGGCCCCGCGGTCACCGCCGTCGTCCGGAGTCGACGACGATGTGTCGGCGGTGGCGTCGCTGTCCACCCGCGCGGCGAGATCGGAAAGCGACGTGGCCTCCTCGTCGTCGACCTCCTCGTCGTCTCGCATATCCGGTAGTACAGCACCCATATGTTAAATAGTACCCTGTGGTTGGGGCGTCGCTCGCGTGGGCCATCAAGGGAGTAGACTTATTGCCAACACGACGGAATCGGCAGACAGGTGAACCCGACTGAATGAGCCCCGACTACCGGGTCGTGATCGTCGACGACGAACCCGACCTCGCGGACCTCTACGCGTCGTGGCTCTCCGGAGAGTATGCGGTCGAGACCGCCTACGACGGCAACGACGCGCTCACGATGCTCGATGAGTCGGTCGACGTCGTGCTCTTGGACCGGCGGATGCCGGCGATGTCGGGCGACGAGGTGCTCCAGTGGATCCGCGAGCGCGGACTCGGCTGCGGGGTCGCGATGATTACGGCCGTCGACCCCGGGTTCGACATCCTGGAACTCGGGTTCGACGCCTACCTCACGAAGCCCGTGGCGGCCCCGGAGCTGACCGACGTCACCGAGCGGCTGATCCGCCGGTTGGAGTACACCGACACCCTCCGGGAGTTCTTCGCGAAGCTCTCCACCCGCGAGACGCTTGTGGCCGAGAAGCCGGAGTTCGAGCTCGAAGCCGACGAGCGGTACCGGGAGCTGGAGGCGGAGGTCGAAGCGCTCCGCCGGGAGTCGGAGGCGTATATGTCGGAACTCGATGGCGAGGACTTCGAGGCGCTGTTTTATCGGCTCGACGACCCCGAACCGTTCTGAGGCCGGCAGCGGTGTCGCCGCCACGCAAACACTAATTACTACCCGGGGCAACCCGGCGGTAGTATGACAGATGCGTCGGAGATGGTGACGGCGTGTGCAGACGACGACCTCGAGTTCGTGCGGCTGTTCTTCGTCGACACGAGCGGGGTCATCCGAGGACGAGCAGTGTCGGCGGACAGAGTCGGATCCGCCGCTACCGGGTCGGTGACCTGCCCGCGGAACGTTCTGTCGATGGACTTCACCGACGGCTACGCGTCCGACGGGGCGTACGGCCCGGACGGCGAGTTCAGACTCGACCCCGACCCCGACACGTTCGCCACGCTACCGTACGCCGACCGGGCGGGGCTGTTGCTCTGTGACCTCGCCACCCCCGATGGAGAGCCCCTTCCGGCGTGTGCGCGAAGCGCGCTGCGGTCGTTCCTCTCGGGGATCGACTACGACGTCGTGTCGGCGTTCGAGAGCGAATGCTACCTGTTCGGGGACCGCGACGGAGACGCCTCGCGCCTGGAACGAACGCCACTGTTCTCCGCCGACGGGATCCACCGCGCCGGGGAGTTCGCGGTCGAACTCAAGCGGGCGCTTCGCACGCAGGGCATCGACCTCGACACCTACTACCCGGAGGGGGGTGCGGGACAGATCGAAGTGGTGACACGGCACGCGAGAGGCATCACCGCGGCCGACGACCACGTGCTGAAGCGCCGAAGCGTAAAGCGGGTGGCCGCAGAGACAGGCTACGAGGCGACGTTCGCCCCGATGGTCGCGCCCGACTCCTCGCCCGCGGGGATGCACCTCAACGTCTCCGTGTGGGACGGCGGCGAGAACGTGTTCCACGCGGCTGAGGCGGCCGCCGACGACCAGTATCCGCTGAGCGACCGGGCGCGGCACTTCGTCGGCGGACTGCTGGACCACGCCCCCGGGCTGTGCGCGCTCACTGCCCCGACCGAACTCTCCTACCGCCGGATGCGGTTGCACGACCTGGCGGCGGACCGGGCCACCTGGGGGACCGGCGACAGGCAGTGTCTGGTGCGTGTGCCCCTGGCCGACGCCGGCGACCGGTCGGAGTCGACCCGGATCGAGTACCGGTTGGCGGACAACACGGTGAACCCGTATCTCGCCCTCCTGGGTGTGCTGGCGGCGGGGTTCGACGGGATACGGAACCGGATCGATCCCGGTGACCCGGCGGGTGACGGCGGCGCGACGGCCGCGGACCGCCTGCCGGCGACCCTCTCGGAGGCGCTCGACGCGTTCGAGGACGACGCGGTGCTGCGCGGAGCCTTGGGGCAAGAGCTCGCCGACACCTACGCCGTCGTGAAACGCAGCCACGCGTCGGGGCAGGCCGGGACGTTCTCCCAAGAGCGGATCGACGACTACCGCCGGGCGTTCTGAGGCGCCGAGTGCGGCCGGCGTCCCGCGACGTCGGAGACGCTACCAGTAGGGCGACGCCGCCTGGTCGAAGTTCGAGGGTGCCCGGGTGTCGAAGTCGTGGGCGACGCCGTCCTGCTCCTGGTCGATGATGTCGAGTGCGGCCGAAGCGCCCTGACCGGTCGACACCGACGCGCCGATCTTGTGGATCCGGGTGGCCACCCCGGCGGCGTAGACGCCGTCGACGTTGGTCCGGCTGTGATCGTCGATCTGAATCCGGTCCGCGTCGTCGGTTTCGACACCGAGGTCGTCCGGGACCTGTCTCGAGAAGTGACCCGTCGCCAACAGGAGATAGTCCCCGGTGTGGGTGTCGCCGGCCTCGGTCGTCACCTCGAAACCGTTGCCGTCGCGGTCGACGGCGTCGACGTTCGCGTCGTGGAGTTCGGCGCCGAAATATTCGCACTGGTCCCGTGCAGTCTCGATGAACTCTCGGCCGTCGAGCTGGCGGATTCCGGGATAGTTGTAGAGGTACGCGCTGTGCATCTTCGTCGTGTTCTTGCCGAACACGTGGGCGCGTTCACCCTTCTTCGCCAGGAGTAGCCCCGCACTCAACCCCGCCGGTCCGTCACCGACGATCAGTGTCTTGCTCATCGGTTGCTCCGACAGTCCACCGCCGCAAAGAGATTTCGGTGAACTGTCAGCATCCCGTCGGGGCGGGCTCGTTCCGGGGGGGCGAGTGAGAGCGGTCCCGTCGCAGGCTCGTGTGCAGATGTACGAGGGGACTGGTCGATCAACACCGGATCTGGGTGGATAGCCGTCGGGAACCCCCGAGCGCTCGACGTCGCGGGCGCGAAGCGCCGGCGACCGGAGTGACCGGGATCTCTCCCCCACCGCGCGTCGTCTCGTATGTCGGACGCGCAGCCGCTGCCAGTCCCGCTCAGAGCGGGGGTGGCCAGCGATCATATGACCAGCCACCGCCCCCGCGCGGGCAAAGTTTCAGTACGCTCGGGGCGGTGGACGGGCGTATGGACGAACGACCGGAGTCGACGCGCCCCGACCCTCGAGCATCGGGCACCGGCTCCGAACCCCTCGACCGATTGGTGGCACCGTTTCGGGTGGGCGGCCGATGAGTGACGACGCGGCGGCGCCGTCCGTCGAGGACCTGAACTACATGGACCTCATCGGTCTCGTCGGCGAAACCAACCGACCGCCGGGCGGACTCGACTCCGTGATCCGGTTGGTCGACGAGACGGCGCTCGCCGCCGGCGACGACGTACTGGAGATCGGGACGAGCACCGGGTTCACCGCGATCGAACTCGCGCGGTTGGTCGGGTGTTCGGTGACCGGAATCGACCTCAACGAGGCGAGTCTCGCGGAGGCGCGCGACCGCGCGGCGACGCTCGGAGTGTCCGATACCGTGGCGTTCGAGCGGGCGGACGCGACGGACCTGCCGTATCCCGACGAGTCTTTCGACGTGGTGTGTATCGGGAACGTGACGTCGTACGTCGGCGATCGGAACGCGGCGGTGACGGAGGCCGAACGGGTGCTGAAACCGGGCGGGTTCTTCGTAGCGATCCCGATGTACTACCACCGGGATCCCAGTCCTGGTCTGCTCGACGCCGTCAGGTCGGCGGTCGGTGCCGACATCGAGCGGACGGACAAGGCGTACTGGCTCGACCTGTTCGACGTGGGAGCCCTCCGCCGGCACACCGTCTCCGAGTTCGAGTTCGAGTTCGTCCCCGAGTCGGCGGTCGAGCGGTACGTCGACGACGTGCTCGACCGGGCGGACCTCTCACAGTTCACGGCCGAGGATCGAGACCGGATCGCAGAGCAGTACCGGTCGTATCTGCTGGTGTTCCGGGAGAACCTCCAGCATCTCCGTCACTCGATTATGCTCTACCGGAAGGAGACGGTATGGGAGCCGGAACTGTTCGGTTCGACGCCGGTCTGATACGAGCGACTCTCGTGAGGTAGTCTGTCCGGGAGCGGTCACGCCCTTGGTTACGGTTGCAGCGAGGTGTGGACCCGAGGGAAATGCGACACCGACACGATGCTCGGCATCCGGAGGATGCCCTGGACGAGCCGTTCCCATCCGACACCGAACCCGGACGTCCGCTCGTAGGAGTCGAACGACCGTGCGCGGATGTACGGGTCGTAATCCTCCCGTGGGAGATTGAACACCTCGGCTTTCTCTTCGACCGCCTCACGGGCTGCGACCCGCTCGCCAGTGCCGACGGTTTCCCGGTAGCCCGGCCAGATGAAATCGGAGTTCTTCGCGACCCGCGGCCCGCCGCCGTTGTCGGCTTCCGCGTGGTAGAACGGGACCTCGAACAGAGGGAAGTTCTCGACGTTTACGATCCGGCCGTCGAAGAGTTCAGTGAGTCGGACCTCCTCCCAGTCGCCGAAGTGGGCCTCGGTGAACTCCTCGTACCGCTCGTCGCCGGTGTCCTCCCGGAGGAGTTCCAGCGCCCGCTCGAAGCTCACCGTCCGGACCGGATCGTCCCTGAGGTCGGCGAGATCTGCGATCGCGTCGTGGTCGAGGAACGCCGACAGATCCTCGCGCCCACGCGTGAGAAGCCGATCGAGGATCGAAACCAGCAGCTCCTCGACGATCTCTTCGTTGCGTTCCTTGTCGACCTGTCCCTCGTACTCGATGTGGTGGAACTCCGCGAGGTGCGTGTTGTCGGCTTCCTCCTTGCGAAAGGAGTTGTAGATGGAGTGGACGTGATCGAGCCCGCCCTGCGTGAGCGCGAGTTCGAGGTACACCTGTGAGGATTCCGACAGAAACGCGGTTTCATCGAGGTCGAACCACTCGACGGTGATCGGGCTCGTGTCTTCGGTGTAGTCCAGCGCCTCCGAACCGAAGACCGCTCCGGGAGAGGAGATGAGGCGCGTCGTAAGCGGAAGTAGCGTGTACCGCGATCCCAGCCGGTCGAAGTAGTCGGTCGCCGCCTGGTAGACGTGGTGGTTCACGTTCGCGAGCGGTTCCCAGAACTCCTGCTCTCTGAGGTGTGTGATCCGATCCGTGGCCTCGTCTACGAACCGCGTCTCGGACTGGATGTCGTGGATCGGGTCGAACACCTCGTTTCCCGTGTAGTCGATCCGACCGGCGTCCTCGGCTGAGTACGGCATCACCTCCCACCACGCCGGTCGACGCTTAAATACTTTCAGACAACGACAGTTCCCGACACTACTTCCACCGGGAACCGCCGGACAGGAACCGGCATCCGGCATCGACTGTTCGGTCGAAGCCGGGGTGTCGAAACGAACCCCAGGCTAAGAGACGAGAGTGACCGGGTCAGGTGATCTTCTCCCACCGTCCCGTGTCGTGGTCGAGCGGTGTTCCCGACGGAACGCGGGCCGGGAGGTGGTCCGGCGACCACGACTCGAAGACGTTGTACGTCGCAACTCGGCGGGGCAGCACCGGTGCGAGCAGCGCAAGCCCGTTTGCGACCGCCGCGGTCAGCACCCGGAGGTCCGCGGCGTCGGGGTCGTCGTAGAGTTCGCCCTCGCTGATGAGGCCGTGTGCGTGATCGAAGTATGACTGGACGCACTCGACCGCCGCGGTCGTCCGTGCCTCCGACACCATCGCCTCCGTCCGGTCGATGAACTCCCCGAGCCCGCGGAGGGACTCCGGCGGGTCCGGGGCCGTGTCGACCCCTTGTTGTGCCAGGATGGTGCAGGCCCGCGAGAAGAATCCCCCGAGTTTGTCGCAGACGACGTTGTTGGTCACCTCAGTGAACTCCGAGCGGCGGAGCACGAAGTCGTTCATCGTGTCCGTGAGCCGCGTCATCACGTAGTATCGGAGGTACTCCGCGTGGTCGGCCGGAACGTCCGAAAGCGAGAGGCCGCCGTCGGACTCGCTCACGAAGCCACGGGGAGAGAGTTGGAAGGTGGTGTTCCGGAACCCCAGCCCCGCGTCGGCGATGACGGGGAGGACGATGCCGTGGTAGTAGGTGAGGTTTTTCCCCATGAAATGCTGGAACGTGACCTCGCGTCGGCTTCGGAGACGGTCGACGGTCCCGTCGTCGAGCAAGGTCGGAAGGCCGGCGAGCGAGCCGAACCAGAGGTAGAAACTCAACGCCCCCCGGTCGGGGTGCGGAACGCCGAAATAGTCATCGCGGGTGATATCCCACCGCTCGACGTCGTCAGCCTCCGAACGGAGTCTGGCGCGGACGTCAGACCGGTGCTGCTGTCGGATCACCGGGTCGTAGGCGTCGGACGCCGGGAGGTCCAAGAAGGAGTGCCGGCTCGACGCCCGGACGACCTGTTGTTCGTCGCAGAACCCACACACGAGGCGCTCGGCCGGCGGCGCCTCCGCGTCGAACGGCTCCTCGTCGTCCACGGCGCCCGCCCGGCGTCGGAACCGGTTCGGGAGGTAGTAGCCGCACCCGGTGCACCGGTACACCGTGGTGTCGTCCGCCCGTATCAGCCCGCTGTCGTCGCAGGAGCGGTACGCGCGCTGGACGGCATCCTCGAAGGCCTGGCCGAACAGCATATCGTAGGTGTCGAGTTCGACGTCGGCGAAGTCGAGACGGTCGGCGTACCCCCGGTGACACGCCCGGAGCGCCGACTCGACGTCGGCGTCCTGCGTTTCGAGGTACCTGCGTGCTTGGACGCCGTGGACGTCGGTCCCGGACACGAACTCGACGTCGTAGCCGAAGGCCCTGAGGAACCGGGTCTGTACGTCCGCTGGGATGTAGGTGCTCGCGAGGTGGTAGATCCTGAGATCGGCCGGCACGAACGGGTACGCCGCGGTGACGACGATCTCACTCATTGCGGTCTCCGATCGGGTCGGCCACGGGTCGGGATGCGAATCGAGTCACGAACGGAGCGGATTGTCTGTCCGGCCGGATCGACATCGTCCGTGGATGTCCGTCGGAAAATATTACTCTTTCCCTGTGGTATCTACGCCGAGAGCGGTGAGATCAACAGGCCGATGAACGGACTCCGGAAGCCGCCGCGCGTGACTGACGGGTCGACGGTGGCCATCGTCGCCCCGTCCTCGACGGCCACAGCGTCCTTCGAACACCGGATGGACGCGGCCGTCGAGTTCCTGACCGACCGCGGATACGAGGTCACGGAAGCCCCCGCCACCAGACACGACGGGGCGTGGCGCAGCACGGACGCCGCAGAACGGGCCAGCGCGTTCACCGACGCGTTCCTCGACCCGGCGGTCGATCTGATCCTGACCGCGATCGGGGGAGTGACCGCGAACACGCTGCTTCCGCACCTCCCGTTCGACGCGTTGCGCGCCAACCCCACGGCGGTGTGTGGGTACTCCGACATCACGGCGATCCACTACGGCCTCCTGTCACGGGCCGAGATCGTCAGCTTCTACGGTCCCTGTGCCGTCACGGAGTTTGGCGAATACCCCGAGCCGTTCGCGTACACCGTCGACTCGTTCGTCGAGACGATGCGAGGGGACGGAACCGGGGTGGTCGGGCCGTCGCCGGAGTGGACCGACGAGGTCCTCGACTGGGAGCAGCAGTTGGACACGGCGCGCCGGCGCGACCGGCGCCCGAACCCCGGGTACGAGTGGCTCCGCGAAGGGACCGCCGAAGGGCCGCTGCTCGGCGGCTGTCTCCCCACCCTCAGTCGGCTGGTCGGGACGCGGTTCTGGCCCGACCACGACGGCGCGATACTCCTCCTCGACATCCCCGAAGGACGCGGCGTCGGCGTCCCGATCTCGGTCGCCGAAGTACACTCGGCGCTGGTCCATCTCAGCGAGGCAGGCGTGTTCGATGCGGTGTCGGGAGTTGTGGTCTCCCGACCCCCGCACGCCGACGCCGAGACACGGGCCGAGTTGAAACGCCTTCTGCAGGCCCGGACGACGGGTCCGATCGTCTACGGCGTAGACGGCGGGCACACCGACCCGCAGGCGACGCTGCCGCTCGGAACCCGAGTGGGACTCGACAGCGAGGCAGGAACCCTCAGGCGTCTCGAATCCGGCACGAAGCCAACCTGACTCTCCCGCGGCTCCCCCGTGGGAGTTCGACTCGACGGGGTGTGACCGCCATCGTCTCCCCGCAGGTCCTCGCGGTCCTCGCGGTCGTGGAACGCCGTATGCGGGTCGTCGTGGGTCGGGTGGTCGGGTCAGTAGATCAGGTAGAACACGTGGTCGTCGGAACAGAGGACGGTTCCGGAGGGTCGGTCGACCGAATCGGAGCGGCTCACGGACGGGGCGTCGGTGTCGTGTACGAGTTCCAACTGATGCTCCTTATCACAGTACGGGCAGGTGACCAGCGGCATACTGCGACCGTCGAGCAGGTCGAACATAAATCTGAGCGGTTTTTGACTCACTCCGAACGTTTTATACTCACAGGACGACCTCCCTGGAACGTGGCCAGCGTGGCCGCAAGCGCGCCAGTGGTCCAGTGGCAGGACAGTGGCTTCCCAAGCCACTAGCCCGGGTTCGATTCCCGGCTGGCGCATCTTCTGCCGAGCGCAGCGCGACGAAAATCGCGTACAGGGCATCGAATCAGGACGTGTCACACTCGCGGTGGAGGGTGGTGTTTTCGGCTTGCGAAACGACGTAGTGGCACTCAGAGCACGTCGAGGACGACGACCGAGAGATAGATCTGTCCCACCCCGGCGACGACCAGCAACAGCCCTGCGGCCTGTTTCACCCGTCCGGTGTACCCACCGAGCGAGCGCCACGCGGAGACGCCGGCGTCGGAGAGGAGCGTCACCCCGAGCAGCGGCACGGCGACCGTCGCAGTGTACGTCCCGAGGACGAAGAGCCCGCGTGTCGGCGGAAGCGAGGACGCTTGCGCGACGACGCCGAGAAACAGCGGAACGACACAGCCTGCGGCGGCAAGCGCGTAGACGGCACCGAAGGCGCCGAAGCCCACAAGCGACTCCGGGCGTTTCGGGAGCGGCACCGTCGGCGACCCGCGACCCGAAAGCACGAACAGTCCGAACACGACGAGCAGTCCGCCGACGATCGGCTCAAACAGCGGGAGAACCGAGGTGAGGCGGCGGCCGACGGCGAACACGAGGGCGGCGACGCCCCCGAGTGCGAGCACCGCCCCGGTCGCGGCGGTGAGCCCGGCGACCACCGCGGGCGGTCGGTCGGCCTGTTGCAGGTAGAAGCCGACGTATCCGGGGAGCAGCGGGAACGCACACGGTGCAAAGAACGTCGCGAGACCCGCGCTGGCGGCGAAGCCGGCGGCGCCGAGGAAGGCAGTAGAGCTCACAACTCCTCGAGCACTCGATCCAACGCCGTTCGGAGCGTCTCTGCCGTCGAAAGCCCGGCCTGCTGCCACCGGATGGTCCCCGACGCGTCCGCGATAGCGTGATACGGGATGCCGCCGGCCCCGAGCGCCGCCATCAGATCGCTGTCGGGATCGACGCCGACGGTCCACGCACCGTGGTGTCGACGCCACCAGCCGCGAATGTCCCGCTGGGTGAGTGTGCCGCCCAGCCGTTCGTTCGTGACAGAGACGAACCGCACGCGGTCGGCGTACTCCTCGTGCACGGTCGAGAGGTCGTTCATCTGCTCCTCGCAGGGAGCACACCACGTCGCAAACAGGTCGATGAACGTCACGCGTTCCGGGTGGGGGACAGTCACCTCTCCGGCCTCGGAACCGGGGGCATCGATCGTCTCGAACGTGAGCGGAAGTGCCGACGAGTCCTCGCCCGATGTCGGCGGGAGGTGGCCGCGAACGGCGAGGACGCTCCCGCCGGTGAGTCCGAGACCGCCGACCGCCGTGAGGAGTTGTCGTCGATTCATGGTGCGTGGCGTCGGGTGTATCAGCCGTTCCGGACGGTTTCGAGGTCGTCGATCAGCCGCTCGGGGTCCGGCGAGCCCGTCCGATACGCACGCTCGACGTATCCGTCGGCGTTCACCAGGTAGGTCATCGCCAGGTGGGTGAACATGTACGAGTCCATATCGTCGGGATGCGTCCGCTCGAACGAGACCCCGAACTGCGCGTCGACAGTCGCCTTCGCGCGTTCGGCCGACTCCGGACGGAGGAACTGCCAGTTGTCGGCGTTGAGCGCGACGTTCATGTCGTCGGCGTAGGTTGTGAGGCGCTCGGCGGTGTCGCGCTCGGGGTCGAACGTCACCGGGGCGAACACCACTTCGTCGGCGTACCCAGCCTCGATCGAGTGTGTCTGTACGTTCCGCATCGAGTGGATCAACACCGGACAGATACTGTTGCAGTGGCTATAAAAGAACGTGTAGAGAGCAGGTGTCTCGACGGAACGGGTCGACACCTGCCCGCCGCCGATCGGGTCCGGAAGCGTCACGTCCGGGACCTGCTGGCCCCACGCGGGGTAGGGGAGTTCCTCGCTCGTGTACTCGAGTTCCGGTTCCGAGAGGACCACGTCCGGATTCGAGGCACCGAAACCGAGACAGCCCGCAGTGCCGGCGAGACCAGCACCTGCGGCGCCCCGGAGGAAGGTCCGTCGATTCATTCTCGGTGTATTGTAAGAAGTGCGCACTATTATAAAGGGCGCGGTCGTTCCCGGCGGGTGAGAACGGTCGGAACGCGGGTCTCAGGCGTCGCTTTCGGGCGTGGCGGCCTCCCGCGGGGAGGCCCCTCCTGCCATCACGACCGCCCGCGGAGGAAGCCCAAGATCCGGTAGTCGTGGTCCGGAGTGTAGCGCCGGAACAGCAGACTGTTCGTCAGCACCGACACCGACGACAGCGCCATTGCGGCCGCTGCGAGAATGGGCTGCAGAAGGCCGAGCGACGCCAGCGGAATCATCGCAGTGTTGTACCCGAGCGCCCAAAACAGGTTCTGTTTGATCTTCGAGAGGGTCCCCGCCGAGATCCGGATGGCCTTCGTCACGTCGCGTGGGTCGTCGCGCATCAGCGTGACGTCGGCGGCCTCGATGGCGACGTCGGTGCCGGAGCCGAGCGCCGTCCCGACGTAGGCCGTCGCGAGCGCCGGCGCGTCGTTGACCCCGTCACCGACCATCATCACGTCACTGCCTCGCGACTGGATCGACTCGACCACGTCGGCCTTGTCGTCGGGGAGCACCTCCGCGCGGACGTTGTCGGGGTCGATCCCGACCTCCTCGGCGACCGCGCGGGCGGTCCGCTCGTTGTCGCCGGTGAGCAAGTGGACGTCCAGGCCCCGCTCGCGGAGCGCGGCCACCGCCTCGGCCGCGGCGGGTTTGACCGTGTCCGCGTCGGCGACGACGCCGACAACTTCGCCGGCGTCCGCGGCCGCTCCTGCTCCCCCAGTGTCGGCCGGAATTCGACCGACGAGCATGGCGGTCTTGCCCTCCGACTCCAGCCGGCGCATCGTGTCCTCGGCGGGAGAGGGGTCGATCCCAGCGTCTGCGAGCAGCCCCCGGTTGCCGACCAGGACCGTCGCGCCCTCGACCGTCGCGCGGACGCCCCGGCCGGGGACGTTCTCGAAGTCCGTCGCGTCGGGGACGTCGACGCCCCGGTCTGTTGCGCCCGCGACGATGGCGCGTCCGAGCGGGTGCTCGCTGTTCCGCTCGGCCGCCGACGCCAAGCGAAGCACCTGAGCTTCGGGGTCTGACTCGTCCCCGGACGCCGGTCCGTCCGCGCCCCGGAGCCGCCCGCCGTCCGGCGTCGGTTCCAGGGCGACCACGTCGGTCAGCGACATCTCACCTCGGGTGAGCGTGCCGGTCTTGTCGAAGACCACGCTGTCGACGTCGCGGACGCGTTCGAGGATGTCGCCGCCTTTGAACACGACACCGTGGTTCGCCCCGATGGAGGTCCCGACCATCGTGGCTGCGGGCGTTGCGAGCCCGAGCGCACAGGGACACGCGATCAACACCGCGGACGCGAACACCAGCACCGCGAACTCCACTGCCGAGACCGTCCCGCCGGCTGCGACCGGGCCGCCCACGATGACGCCCCACAGCGGCAGCGACTCGACGAACCCCGCAAGCGTTGCGGGCGCGAGCAGCCACACGGTCGCCCACAGCAGCGCGTTCGCGATCACCGCGGGCACGAAATACGCCGAGATCCGGTCGGCGACGTTCTGGATCTCGGGCTGGCGGGACTGCGCTTCCTTCACGGTGCGGACGATCTGCTGGATCGCGGTGTCTGTCCCGATCTTCGTGGCCTCGACGATCAAGACGCCGTTCTGATTCACCGTCGACCCCACGACCTCGTCGCCGTCCGCCTTCGAGACCGGGACGGACTCGCCGGTCACCATCGATTCGTCGACCGCCGACTCGCCGTCGACCACGACGCCGTCGGTCGGAATCTGTTCGCCCGGGCGGACCTTCATCCGGTCGCCGACCGCGACCTCCGAGACCGGAACCTCACGCTCGTCTCCGTCGTCGACGGCTTTGCCGTCCGTATGCGACGTCTCCGACGCCGCTCTGCCGACGAGGGTGGCGGTGTCGGCTTCCATCTCGAGCAGCGACCGCAGCGCCGCCGACGCCTGCCCCTTCGAGCGGGCTTCCAGGTAGTTGCCGAGCGTGATGAACACCAAGATCAGGGCGGCGGTGTCGAAGTACAGCCCCGCGCCGGGGAGGATCCCAACCAACGCGACGACGGAGTAGAGATACGCCGTGGTCGACCCGAGCGCGATCAGCACGTCCATGTTCGCGGTCCGGTTCCGGACGAGCGCAGTGTAGCTGTTCTCGTAGAACTCCCGGCCAAGCACGGCCTGCACGGGCGTCGCGAGCGCGAACGCAACCCACCCGAACGGGATCGCGGTCCCGGGGACCGTCTCCGGGACCCCGCCGGGCGCGAGCAGGTGAAACGCGAGCATCGCGACCAGCGGTGCCGAGAGCGCGGCCCCGAACAGAGTGAGCCGCTTTTGTCGCCGGATCTCGTCGTTCCGGGCCACGTCACGGGCGTCGCCCCCACCGCCGGCGTCGGAGGCGGCGCCGTCGCCCTCGGTCTCCCGAACCGGCGTGTAGCCCGCCGACTCGACCGCGTCGTAGAGGTCGTTGATCGAGACCTTACCCGGGACGTACGTCACCAATGCCTCGTCGGTCGCGAAGTTCACGTCCGCGCGGACGACGCCCGGTGTCGACTCGAGCCGCGACTGATTGGTCTCCGCGCAGTTGGCGCAGGTCATGTCGGTGATGCCGACTGAGACGCTTTCGGAGACCGGGTCGTATCCGGCGTCGTCGATCGCGTCGTACACGTCCGACAGCGACGTCCGGGCGGAGTCGTACGTCACCGACGCCTCGTCGGTCGCGACGTTGACCGACGCCGTTTCGACGCCGTCGAGCGATTCGAGCGCGCCCTGCACGGTCTCGGAGCAGTTCGTGCAGGTCATCCCCCTGACGTCGAGGTGGACTGTTCGCGTACTCATATGTGACTAAACGTACGGCCCCGTCCCTTACCTCCGTTGTCCCTTTCGAAGCCGCCATTCCGCGGGGGTCGAACCTTCGAATACAAAGACGACGGGCACGGGCGGACCGGAGCGGCTCACTCCGCGCCGGCTTCGAGCTCCTCGTAGCGCTCCCGGAACTGCGCCAGACACGACGGACAACAGAAGTGGTACTGCTCGCCGCCGAACCGCTCGCTGCGGCCCTCGCTCGTGACGGTGTTGCCGCACTCCGCACACGACAGCGCGAACTCGGCGCCCCCGAGCGACGGGGTCCACTCCACGTCGTCGACGATCCGCACCTCGTAGTCGTCGACCCGGGAGAGGTCGATCAGTCGGCCGAGTTGCTCGCGGACGGCGTCGGCGCGGAACCGAGCGTGGAACACGACGTTGCCCTCGGCAGTCACGAAGACGTGTTCGACCGCGTCCGCGCCCACGACGTCGTCGCGGACGTCACTCACGGCGCCCGCTGGGAGTTCAAGCGTCACGAGGACAGGTACGCCCGCTCGGAGCTGCGAGCGGTCGAGGTCGAGGGTAAACCGACGGATCACCCCGGACTCCCGGAGCCGATCGATCCGGTCGGAGACCGCCGGCGGCGACAGGCCGACTTCCTGGGCGATGGCGCTGTAGGGGCGTCGCGCGTCCGCGACGAGGAGCTCGAGGATGTGAACGTCGGTCTCGTCGAGTGTCGCCATACCCAGCGTTCGGGACGCTCGGTGAAAATTCCTCCGCGTGTGACTTTGGTTTCGAAAGTCAACACGCCGTCGATCCGAAGCTTCGAAGGCTCGAGCGGAGTGGCGGCAGCTACGACTCGCCGCCTCCCTGCGCTGCGTCGACCTTGTCGGCGTGTGACCGCAGCGCGTCCGCCAGCGTCCGCGCCTGGTGGGCCGAGAGCGTCGCCTCGTCGGCGTGGGCAGGGACGGCGTCGAGGTGGCTGTTGTCGATTTCGAGTTGGAACGTGACGTGATCCGGGTTCTCTCGGGGGGAGGTGACGTTCAGTACTGCCACGCCGGACTCCTCGAAGTCGTGGCCGCGGGCGGTGGCGTCGACGAGGTCGAGCGTGGTGTAGGCGTTCACCTTGAGCAGTCGGTTCGGCATTGGCGTAGAGTGGCGCGTCGGGAAGCAAGTCGGTGTCGGTGGCGGAGCCGGGACGACGCGGCGACCTCAGTCGTCGGCGGGCGCGGGCGGGCTGGCGTCCATCCCGTCCTCGTCCGCGTAGGGGTACCACGTCATCTTGGTGTTGTGCATCATCGGATCCTCGTAGTCGGTCTCCTCGGGTTCGACGAGTCCGTCGAGTTCCTCGTCGTCGTGGCGGGCGACGAACTCCCGGAAGCCCTCGCCGTTCTCGCGTTGGGCGGCGAAGCTCTCGATCAGGTTCGCGAGCCCGCCGGGTACCTCGTCGACCGGGACGCGCTGGGTGACCCATCGGGCGAACTGCGGTTCGTCGCCGAGTCCGCCGCCGAGGCCGACGTCGAGCGCCTCGACCGCCTCGCCGTTCTTCCGCGTTTTCATCCCGCGGAGGCTCACGTCGGCGATCTGCGGCTGGGCGCACGACGCCGTACACCCGGAGAGGTGGACGTGGAACTCGTCGACGTCGTCGGGCAGGTCGGCGTTCTGCTTGAGCCACCGGGCGTACCGGACCTGGCGGTTCTTCGTCTCCACGATCGAGAGCGAACAGAACTCCGTGCCGGTACACGCGACCGACCCGCGCATGAACGGCGAGGGGTCCGGCGAGTAGTGGTCGAGCAGCGGCTCGTCGAGGAACGCGTCGAGTTCGGAGTCGGGCACGTCGGTCACGATGACGTTCTGGCGCTGGGAGAGCCGGACCTCGCCGGAGCCGTACGCCTCGGCGAGGTCGGCGAGTTCGAGCACGTCGGCGGCGCCCATCCGGCCGACTAAGACGTTCAGCCCGACGAAGTTGGTGCCGTCCTTCTGCTCGTGGACGCCGACGAGGTCGTTTCGCTCGCCGCCGCCGGTGTTGTAGGTGTACTCCTCGCGGACGTCCCGACCGGCCGTTTCCAGCTCGAAGTCGACGTACTCGTCCTGAAGCGTCTCGCGGACCTGGTCTGCGCCCCACTCGTCGACCAGGAACTTGATCCGGGCGTTGTAGCGGTCCTCACGGTCGCCGTTGTCGCGGAACAGCGCCGAGAGCCCGCCGGCGACGGCGGCGGCGTTGTCGGGGCGGACCCACACGTCGATGTCGCGGGCAAAGCGGGGCTCGTTGCGGGCGAGGCCGCCGCCGACGCGGACGTTGAATCCGACCACGTCTTCCCCGTCGATCCGCTTGTACGCCGGCTCGAACGCCAGGTCGTTGATGTCGCCCTGGCCGGAGCCGTCGGCGGAGCCGGTCACGGAGACCTTCCACTTCCGGGGGAGGTTCGAGTGGTCGTCGTTGCCTTTGAACTCCTCGTTGAGGTCGCGAATGACTGGCCAGGCGTCGACGACCTCCTGTCCGTCCTTGCCGGCGACGGGATTCCCGACGATGTTTCGCCACGAGTCGCCGCAGGCCTGCTGGGTCGAGAGGCCGTTCGACTCCAGTTTCTCGAATATCGCCGGGACGTCGGAGAGCTCGATCCAGTGGAGCTGGATCGACTGCCGCGTGGTGAAGTCGGCGTACGATTCCCCGAAGATGGGGTTCGCGCCCGGGCCGCGAGCGTACTCGTCGGCGATCTCGCCGACGACGCGGAGCTGTCCGGGGTTGAGCACGCCGTTCGGGGTCCCGATCCGCATCATGAAGTAGCCCTCCTGGCCGTTCCGCTGGTGGTACAGCCCCCACCATTTGAACCGCTCGAACCACGCGTCGTGCTCGTCGTCGGGGATCGAGTCGTACCCCTGCTCGGCGAACTCGAAGAGGTGGTCGCGGATCTCGTTGCCGTAGGCCTCGGACTTCCAGTGTTCCACGTCGGATGGCATCGTTGTTCTGTACACTTCCCCCAGTTGCAAAGAAGGGCGTATGCCGTCAACCCTGCCCGCTGCTCCAGCTAACCGGATTTTCTTTCCGGTTCGGCGGCGGCCGGCTCGTTGGGGACATCCCGGGGGACACTGAGAACGCCGTCGCGGTCGATATCGGCGAACTCGCCGTCCACGATCCGGCCGACGGGCACCCACTCGACCGTCGATTTCGTGCCGCAAACGATGCACTGGCCGTAGACGCGGGCTGTGACCGTCCGGCCGTCGACCCCCACCGCGAGGAAGTTCTCGACGACCAGATCCGCGAGGTCGCACTCGCAGACGTCCGGCGCGTCGACCCGCCAGAGTTCGCTCACGCTCACTCGGCGGGTATCGTCCACAGAGAGCCACGCGCCGTCGTCAAGCACGCGGAGTCGAGTCGTCATACCGCCCGCTACGCCCTCGCCCCCTTCGGCTCTGACGGCGCCCGCAAACCGCGACGGCGTCGGCGACGCGTGAGAGCCGACGAGTTCGCCCGCCGTGGGACAGTTTTACCGTATCGATGCCGTCGCAGGTGTCGGAAGTTCGTTCCGGTACCCGGGAGTAGTGGTTCGATTTACTCCGGAAGCGGCGCTTATCCGGGGCGGGGCCTACCGGTTGTACGATGACAGATTCGGCTTCGACACGCGACGCGCTCGTCAGAGAGTCAGGCGCGCGGCGGCAGCACGCCCCGGCGGACGTAGCCCCGGAGCTGTACGGCGCGACGGACGACCCGACCGGTAGCTCGACGGCGGACTCGCGATGACGACTAAAATGGACGCCGAACCGAACGACGACCCCGCAACCGAGGGACCGGCGGCGGCCGACGCCCCGGCGGACGCGGAGTCGACCGAAGACGAAGACGGGGACGAAAACGAGGAGTTCACCCATCTGGATAGCCTCTCTGATGGGGCGGGGTGTGCGGAGATCTGGGAGCACCTCTCGGAGACGCGCGGCGAGGACTAACGCCGCGAGCGTCGCCGTCAGTGGGCGGTGCACGGTTGGGGGGAGGTTTTTATTCGACGGGTCGCTACGTATGTCCGGAATGGTTGACGACGGCGTCGCCGACTACCCGGACCGGTTTCCGGTCGATCGTGAACAGCCCGTCGGTGAGCCCGTCGTCCGCGCGGACCCGGCGGTTACCGGTGAGCGCGCGGAGCGCGCCGTCGGCTTCGACCCCGACGACCCCGAGAGTGTCACCGAGGCCGCCGAGACCGTCCGGGCCTTCTCGGAGAACACCGTCGGGGGCGAGGACAACGTGTATATGCTCCGCGGGGCGGCTGCCTGCGCCGCGTTGGTCCGGGGCGTCGGGTCGTACAAGCAGGCAGTCAAGCGTGCCGGGGGCGACGTGTCGGTTTCGTTCGTCCGGAAGTGGGCGCGCGTCCACGACCTCCCGCAGGCGATCCGACGCCACGTCGCCCGCGGCGACATCGCCCCCACCGCGGCGAAGCACATCGCGCGGGTCTCCGGCGTCGACCGCTACGACCTGGCGTGGGCGGTCGTGGACGCCGACCTCACGGTTCGGCAGGTGCGGCGGATCGCGGGCGAAGTCGACAGCAGCACCCCCGCCGCAGCGGTACTGCAGGCCAACGGGATCGAACCGGGCCGGATCGAGCTTTCGCTACCGCTGGAGGTCTATCGGGAGCTTCGGCGCCGCGCCTCGGCCGAAAACGCGGATCCCGGCGAGATGGTTGCCGAAGCGCTGGAAGCGTATCTCGTGGAGTAAGCCGAGGACGGAGAGTAAACGCTTATCAACGACGCCAGGTTACCGTAGGGCGTGGGCCGGTAGCTCAGTTCGGCAGAGCGTCTGGCTTTTAACCAGACGGTCGGGGGTTCAAGTCCCTCCCGGCCCGTCCGAACCCGGCGAGCGAAGCGAGCAGCGGTGCGGTGACGGCGGAGGGGCTTGAACCAGGGAGCGAACGACGTGAGCGACCGTGGTTCAGGTGTCCCGGCCTGTCGGTCGCCTCGCCGAGACGTCGATCCGGGTGAGAAGTTACTTGTGCCGGTTGAGGGAGCCGATGAGCCGACGACCCCGCTCGAGCAGCGTCGGCGACGGCATCACCGGGTAGTAGGGCTCGGGGGTTTCGGATTCGATTCGAGTGTCGTCGTGTTCGGGTTCGGTGTGCATCGCTATCAGAATGGTGGGGCTGGAACGGTACCAGAAGTCGGGTTATTCGCATAACCTCTATTTATACCCCCGCCGGCATCGGGCGAACCGAGCGGTTCGAGCGCTCGGTCTCGACCGACCCCCGATCACTCCAACGACCCGTTCAGCACCTTTGCGGCGACGAGGATGGGGTCCCATACCGGGCTGAACGGCGGGGCGTACCCGAGGTCCTGTCGCTCCAGTTCGGCGACCGTCATCCCGCCACCGAGCGCGGTCGCGACCGTGTCGATCCGGATCGCCGCCCGATCCGTGCCGGCGATACTCCCGCCGAGGAGCCGACCGGTGTCGCGGTCGGCGGTCAGCGTGACCGTCGTTTCCGCCGCGCCGGGGTAGTACCCCGACCGCGACCCCGCGGTAATGGTCTCCGAGACCGGATCGAAGCCCGCCGTGCGAGCGCGGTCGTGGTCGAGAATCCCGGAGCGGCCGCACTCCAGGTCGAACACTTTCACCATCGCCGTGCCGGAGACCTGCCCGACCGGCGTCGGAGTGCCGCCGACTGTCGACCCGATGGCCCGGCCGGCGCGGTTCGCCGGGAGCCCCAGCGGGTTCCAGGTCGCGTCGCCGGTGACGGTGTGCGGCATCTCCGCGACGTCGCCCGCGGCGTAGACGTTCGGGACGGAGGTCCGCCCGTGCTCGTCGGTTGCGACCGCCCCCGACTCCCCGAGTTCGACCGGGGTCCCGGCCAGGAGCCCGGTGTTCGGCCGGATCCCGATCCCGACCAGGGCGGCGTCGACCGACAGTTCCGTGCCGCCGGCACACACGACTTGAGCGACGCGGCCGTCAGCGCCGTCGAGTCGGGTTACCTCCTCGCCGAGGTGGAGCGTCACCCCCGACTCCCGGAGGTGACCGGTGACGGCGTCGCCGACCGCCTCGCCGAAGCCGGGTACCGGTCGGTCGGACCGTTGGAACAGGTGGACGTCGAGATCCCACGCGGAGAACGCCTCAGCCATCTCAACGCCGACGTATCCCGCACCGACGATCGCAACTGTCTCGGGCGGTTCCATCCCGCCGTATCGCTCGGCGACCCGCTCGTCGACGGCGTCGCCGCCGCCCAGGTCGGCCACGTCGAACTCAGCCGGCGGGGTCAGGTACGACCGGATCGCGGCCGCGTGATCCAGGCCGTGGAGGGAGAACACCCCGTCGAGCGACGACCCTTCGATCGGCGCGGAGACGGCTCGGGCACCGGTGGCGACGAGCAGGTCCCCGTAGGAGTGGTTCGTGGTCGCCCCGTCGTGGGCGACGGTGACAGTCCGTGCGTCGGTGTCGACAGCGATGACCTCGTGACCGCGTCGGAGGTCGATGCCCCGATCCGCCGCGTCCTCCGGCGACAGCGACAGGAGGTCGGTGAGGTGTTGGATCTCACCCTTCACGAAGTAGGGCGTGCCGCAGTGGGCATACGAGACCCACGAGCCCTTCTCGAAGACGATCACGTCGCGCTCAGGGTCGGTGCGGAGACACTTGCTCGCTGCCGAGAGGCCGGCAGCGTCGCCCCCGACGACCACGAATGGGTCGGACATACGCGTACCTCCGGCCGCTGGGGGGAGATAGCTTTCGACGGTGTGTACTGTGGGAACACGGGCGCGGGCAGTGCGACCGGCGCCGCCGCGAGGGCTTATATGCGATGTCGGGACCACACCCCGCGTGCTCTGAACTTCGCCCCGTGCCGGCCAGCGGGTGCCCGGTACACCGGCGCGGGGGCCGTCGTACCGGCTGTTCATCCCGACGAAGCCGCCAGTTGCTACGCCGACTGCATCCCCACCGCAACCGTCCGCCGATCCGACTACGCCGACGCGATCGACGCTCAGCCCCGGACGTTCTCCCCGACCGCGTCGCCGACGAACGCGCCGTCCTCGTAGACGACCGTGCCCCGAACCATCGTCAGTGACGGGAAGACGCCGGTCATCCCCTCGAACGGCGTCCACCCGCACTTCGAGTGGAGGTCGTCGCCTCGGATTTCTCGGGGCCGTTCCGGGTCGACGAGCACGACATCCGCGTCGTTCCCTTCCGCGATCCGCCCCTTCTGCGGCAGGTCGAACACCGCCGCGACGTTTGTGGCTGTGACGTCCCGGACGCGCTCGTAGGAGATCTCCCCGTGGCGAGCACGTTCGAGCAGGAGCGGCAGCATCGTCTCCACGCCGGGAACGCCGCTCGGCGCGTCCCACAGGCTGGCCTCCTTCTCTGCGGTCGTGTGCGGCGCGTGGTCGGTTGCGACGATGTCGATCCGGCCGTCGACGAGCCGGTCCCACAGCGCCTGGCGGCGAGTTTCGCTCCGGAGTGGCGGGTTCATCCGACCGTAGGTGCCTAGCTCGGTCGCGTCCGCCCAGGAGAGAAACAGGTGGTGTGGCGTCGCCTCGCAGGTCGCCCCGCCGTCAACCGCGGCGTCGACGCCCTCGGGCGTGCTGGTGTGAGCGATGTGGATCCGCGCCCCAGCGGCCGCGCCGATCTCGACCGCTTCCTCGACCGCCGCCGCCTCCGCCGCCGCGGGTCGGTACTGACTCCAACAAGCGGCGTCGGCGTCGCGGCCGGTTCCGCCGGCGTCGCGGTCGTACGCCGACTCGTCGAACCGGGTCGCGTCCTCGGCGTGGACGGTCACCGCGACGCCGGCGGCGGCGGCACGGCCGACCGCCGCTGCGAACTGGTCTGTATCGATCCCCATCCCGCCAGTCGAGTCCGCGAGGAACACCTCCCCGAGCGCGAACAGCGGCCGGTCGAACAGAGAGTCCGGCTCCCAGTCGCCCGTGACACCGCCGTTGAGTCCGTAGTCGACGTACGAGGCAGTCGCGAGCTCTGCCTTCCGGTCGAACGCCTCCCCCACGACTGTCGGCGGCGTGGTGTTGGGTTGGTCGACGACGGTCGTTACCCCGCCAGCGGCGGCGCTTCGCGAGCCCGTCGTCCAGGTCTCCTTGTGCGCGTCGCCGGGCTCTCGGAAGTGGACGTGGGCGTCGATCGCGCCCGGCAGCAACAGCCGACCGTCGGCGTCGACGATGCGGTCCGTCGGATCGGGGGCGACCGCGTCTGCGACCGCGACGATCGTGCCCGATTCGGTCCGAACGTCGCGGCGTCGTCCATCGGCGGTCCGCCCGTCACGGAAGAGTGTCGACATACGCTGGGATCTCTACCAGTCGACCTAAGCGCGGCGGTTCGGGTCGGCGCCTCATCACCTATCTGTCGCTCAGAAGCGACAGCACGTCGAGTGGGTCGCGCTCTAGCCCCTCACAGAGCGACTCGACGAGCGCGTCGACCACCGGGTCGGGCGCCGCAGTGCCGCCGCCGCGGTCGACGCTGCCGACCGAGTCCGGATCGAACGGGACGCCGAGCGCCTCGTAGATCGGGTCGAGGACCGCCGCGATCGTGTCGTGATCCGTCGTGATCACGATCCCCGAAACGAGCGCGGCGTCGCGCCGGACTCGCTGTGCGATCCCTACCATCTTCCCGTGAGCCTGGATGGAATGGTCGCCGGGACAGAACGCGGCGTCCGGCTCGCCGCGGCGTGCCGGGACGCCGAGCGTCCGGAGCGCGCGGACCACACTGGACGTGGCGGCATCGTATCGCTCGCCGATCCCACTCCGTGGATCGGGTGCCGGGATCGCCACGGCGAACGCAACCGTCGTCCCGGTGTAGGCGACCGCCCGCCCGCCGACGCTCCGTTCGACCGTCCGGTACCCGCGGTCTGCGGCCACGGACCGAGCCCGGTCGTACCCCTCGGCCCGCGCGTCGCGCCGCCCGAACGCGACCTGTCGGTGCGGCGTCCACGCTCGGACGACGGGCGTGTCGGTCGCCACGGCCGTCTCGAGGCTCGCGTCGATAGCTACCCGGTCGGCGTCCGGCTCCGCGGCGCGTCCGTGGAGAACGTGAACCCGCTCGGTCTCGGGACGGATCTTCCGGATCACGTACCCACGCGTACGGGCCGACGCATCTAAGCGCTCCCGGTCCACGAACCCCGTATGGTCGGTGAGCCGGGGTGACTTCCGATTGGTCCGGACCGGACGGACGTGAGCCACCGGCGGCGTCGGCTGGCGGATCCGAGGTGGTCCGGCTCCCGTCGTCGGTGATCCGCAACTACCGGCGGTTCTCGCTGTACAACTCGCCGTACCCCGCACACGACCGTGGCTGTGCGATCGATCTCTATCCGGCGGGCGAGTTGGGACTGTCGCCCGTGGCCGGCACGGTCCTCGAGACGCGTACCGTCCGGGCCCCGCCGAACCCCGAAGCGGCCGACGAGGAGTTCCTGATCCTCCTCGACGTCGATCTCGACCGGACGGGACTCCGGATCGGCTGGCCGGCCGACGAGGGTGTGGTGGCGCGGATCCTGCACGTCCGGCCGCACGTGTCCCCGGGCGACGTCGTCGACGTCGGCGACCCCCTCGGGCCGATGATCCGGTCGGGCTTTTTCGCCCCGTGGGTCGGAAATCACGTCCACGTGGGGTTCCGGCGACCAGAGCAGAACCTCCACCGGGCGGGCGGATCGCTGCCGCTCGAGGCGGTGGTCGACGTCGAGCCGCTCGAGTGGGACGGCGTCGGGACCGTGACCGAAACCGGCGCCACGTACGCGGTCCTCGACGCCCCGGCTCACCCGGCGCCAGGCGAGCGGTTCGCCGGGATCGCCGGGCGGGTCGGCGGGCGGGCGGATCCGGGCGGCGAAACGGCGACGGCCCTCGATGGTGGGCTCACCCACTACACCGGCGGCGGACTGCCTGCCCGAGCGGTCGCGACCGGCGCCGACCGCTTGGAGCCCTGCTCGGTGTCCCTCTTGGGCCACCGCGTCGGCGACACCACCGGCCGTGACGTGGCGTGGCGCAACGTCGACGTCCTCGCGAACGGCGACCGGATCACGGGGCTGTCGCTCTTCACGGCGCTCGACCCGGAGTTCGGGGCGAAACTCGTCTGCCCCGACCGCGAGTTCGCCGTCGGCGACGAGGTCCGGGTGACCGTCCGCGACAGCGACGACCCGATTCGACTCGGGTGACGCCCGAGTGGAGCCCGGCAGCGGGAGCCCGCCAGCGTCACTCGAAAGCGATCTCCCCGCGTGTTGCGACCTCGCCGAACAGCCACTCGGCGTGGTCTAAGGCGTACTCCCGGTGGTCGGGTTCGATCGCGCCGATCGCATCCTCGACGAGCACCGGTCGGTAATCGCGGAGTCCGGCACTGCTGGCGGTGTGGAGAACGCAGACGTTCGCGAGCGTGCCGCAGACCAGCAGGTCGTCGACGCCGCGCGCCGAGAGCCACCCATCGAGTTCCGTCTCGTGGAACGCGTCGTAGGTGTGCTTCTCGACGACGTGATCCGACGGCTCGACGGCGAGGTCGTCGACGATCGCAGCCTCCCACGACCCTTCGACCACGTGCTCGCCCCAGCGGTCGAACTCGTCGTAGTAGTGGGTGTCGTCGAACTGCTCCGGCGGGTGGACGTCGCGGGTGAAGACGACCTCCGCTCCGGCGGTGCGTGCCTCAGCGAGGAGCGCGGCCACGTCGTCGGTGGCTGCTTGGCTTCCGGGCGCATAGAGGCTGCCGTCCGGGTGACAGAAGCCGTTCTGCATGTCGACGACGATCACCGCGGTCCGATCGGGGTCGAACGGGTCGGGACGCATAGTCGACGGTCGGACTCGGATCGACAAATGGGTTCTCCCCGTGGTTCCGGCCGGCGGCGGAAAGCTACTTGCCCGTGTGGCCCTTTCTCCAGGCAATGACGCAGCGACGTGGGCTCGTCGCCGTCGCGCTTGCTGCCCTCCTCGTGCTCGCCGGGTGCAGCGCCCCCGCGATAGAGGCGCCGACCGCGTCGGCGCCGAGCGGTGGCGGCGAGGCGGCCGCGACCCCGAACGACGACTTCGACGACCCCGAGCGCGACGTCCTCGGGTGGGAAGATGGCTACTGGTACAACGAGTCGGTCTCGGTCGACCAGTCCGACGGCCTCTCCGACGGGGAACTCCGGGTGTACGTCGCTCGGGCGATGGCCCGCGTCGAGTACATCCGTGGGAAGGAGTTCACGCAGCGAGTGCCCGTCTCCATTCTCTCCAGAGACGAGTACCGGAACCGATCCGGCGGCTCCGGCGGCTCCGGTGCGCAAAGCGACTACCAGCGGTGGAACGATCAGGTGTGGGAGGCGCTGTTCGTCGCCGGCGAGTCCCAGGACAGCGAGTCGGCGATCAGCGACACCAGAAGCGCCGCGGTCGCGGGCTTTTACTCCTCCCGGGACGACGAAATCAAGGTCATCACCGACACCCCGGAGTCGCCGACGATCAACAACGCCACGCTGGTCCACGAACTCGTCCACGCGCTGCAGGACCAGCGATACGACCTCTCGAAGCCGAAATACGGCGGCGACACCCAAGACGAGCAACTCGCGGTCGACGGACTCGTCGAGGGCGACGCGAACTACGTCGAAACGCGATACGCCCAACAGTGTGGCGCGGCGTGGGGCTGCGTGGCGACGCCCGAGAGCGCGGGCGGCGGCGGTGGCGGTGGCGGTGGCGGCCCGAACTTGGGGATCCTGCTGACCATCTTCCAGCCGTACTCCGATGGCCCCGTCTACATCAGTGACCTCGTCGACCTCGGCGGGTGGGCGACCGTCGACGAGGAGTTCGAGAACCCGCCGGGGTCGACCGAGCAGATCATCCACCGCACCGACGAGGAGCCCGTCCCGATCGAGTACCGCGATCGTGCCCGGAACGGATGGGGGACGTTCCCCGAGCAGGGCGTCGGCGGCTCCGACACCGTCGGCGAGGCGTCAATGTACGTGATGTTCTGGTACCAGGCCCGGACCACCGGGGCCGACACCATCGACCCACGGTCGCTCGGCGACACCGAAGGCCCATACGACACCTACAACTACGAGGCCGAGCCCTCCGCAGGGTGGGGGAACGACCGGTTGTTCCCCTACCAGCGGGGGGTCGGGACCGACGCGGAGTACGGCTACGTGTGGGTGACCGAGTGGGATACTCAAGAAGACGCCCGTGAGTTCCAGCGGGCCTATCGGGCGATCCTCGACGCCCAAGGCGCCGAACGGCGGGCGGAGAACACGTATGTGATCCCCGACGGCGGGTTCGAGGACGCCTTCAGGCTCACCCGGTCGGGCACGCGGGTGACGATCGTGAACGGCCCCACGACCGAGGATCTCGACGACATCCGACCGCGGCCTGCGTGACCGGCGGACCCACGCCAGTTGAAAGCGAATCCCCTTCGAAGCCGCGCGACGGACGAGTGCGTTTTTCAATCTGCCCCGCGAACGCGGGGTATGGAGTTCGACATCGTCGGTCCCGACGCCATCCGCGAGGGGTCGGCGACCGACGCCTACTTCGACCGGACGGAGGCGACGCTCCGGTATACGGAGCGGAACCCCAGAGTCGTCGCGGAGGTGACCGCCGACCAGTTCCCCGACGGGCACTACGAGTTGCTGTCGGGCGTTCGCGACGCCGCGGCGCTGCTCGAAGGCCGCGACGTCGACGTCGACGCGGTCCCGTCGGGGCGGCTCTTCGACGGCGGACCCGTGCTGCGGATCGCGGGCGACTACCTGGAGTTCGCGCGGCTCGAGACGTCGCTTCTGGGATTTCTCTCTCACGCCTCCGGCATCGCGACCGCCGCACTCGACGTGCGGCGGGCGGCGCCCGACTCGGTGGTGCTCTCGTTCGGCGCGCGGCACGTCCACCCCTCGATCGCGGCGGTCGTAGAGCGCGGCGCGCTGACTGCCGGGCTCGACGGCTTCTCCCACGTGGCCGGCGGCGAGGTCTTAGGTCGCGACGCCGGCGGGACGATGCCGCACGCGCTGTTGCTCTGCTTCGGCCGCGGCAACCAGGAGGCCGCGTGGCGGGCGTTCGACGAGGCGGTCGGCCCCGAGGTCCCGCGGGTGGCACTGTGTGACACCTTCGACGACGAGGCCGACGAGGCGCTCCGCGCCGCGGAGGAACTCGGCGACCGCCTCGACAGCGTCAGGCTCGACACCACCGGGTCGCGCCGCGGCGACTTCCGGCACATCATCCGAGAGGTTCGGTGGACGCTCGACGCCCACGGCCGCGACGACGTCGGGGTCTTCGTGTCGGGCGGGCTGGGCCCGTCGGAGCTCCGCGAACTCCGAGACGTCGCCGACGGGTTCGGGGTCGGCGGCTACGTCTCCAACGCCGACCCGGTCGACTTCGCCCTCGACATCGTCGAGGTCGACGGGGAGCCGACGGCCAAGCGGGGGAAACTCCCCGGGGTCAAGCAGATCTACCGGACGCCCGACGGCGACCACCACGTCGGGCTCGCCGACGAGCCGGGCCCCGAGAACGGCGAGGCGCTCCTCGAACCGCTGCTGCGGGCGGGCGAGCTCGTCGACGGCGTCGGCCTCGGAATCGACGCGGCGGCCGAGCGAGCCGCCCGCGACGCGGAGCTGTGTGGCTACGGATCGGAGTGAGATGTCGCAGAGGCGCTGTTCGGCGTGCGCTCGAATCCGGTCGTACGGCCACTGTCGGTCGCGATTCAGAGCTCTTCGACGCTGCCGCCGTCGGCGCGCTCCCGGAAAACCTGCCCATCGAACAGGGTGATGGTCGCGTCGTCGTCCTGCCACGCCAGCGGCGAGAGTCCCGCCTTCCGGCAGGCGTGAGTGAGGAACTGATGTTCGTTCCACCCGTTCTCCGTCGGGATCGTGGGGTAGAGCCACCCGTGGGTGCCGCCCTTGTCGATCACGACCCCGTGTGTCCCCAGTTCGACGTCGTCGAGGGGGTCGTCGGTCTCGGCGTAGTCGCAGACGATGCAGACCGACACGGTGAGATTCGAGAGTTCGGGCTGTTCGATCTCGGACCCGCAGGAGTCGCCGGACGCGGCCTGGATCGCGGCGTCGACGACGGCGTGGCCCAACTGGTCGTTGCCGCGGTAGGCGCCGGCACAGCCGCGGAGTCGCCCCCGTCCGCGCGTGGATCGGATCCGGACGAACGCCCCGGTGCGAGCGTAGAAGGCGTCCCGCATACTGCCGGGCTGTTCGCGTTGGCCGTGCAAAACGTACGATTCGACCGACTCACGCGCTAGCTCGACCGCCCTCGCCCCATCGTCGTAGGTAAGACGAACGGTCTGCGCCTCGGACATACTCCTATTCAGACGCTCACACGACTTGAACGCTTCCCTTCATTCTTCGGGGTAGACGCCCGTAACGGTGGCTTCGGAGTGAAATACGGTTAGCCGACGGTAGCAGTGGCGTACGTCCGGTATGAGCCGCATAATCCACCAGTAGGTCGGTGTTTCGAGCGTCGACCGAAGGCTTATCCGGCTCTCCCGCCTCTGACCGACCGGCAGAGAGAGCTCGGCTCCCGTCGGTCCCCCGGACCGATGAGGAAAGTCCCCCCACCGTCCGGACGGGCGACCCGGCGCAAGCCGGGAGTCGGAGACGGCTGGCTCTGGAACAGAAACGAAACCCCTCGGCCCGACCGATGAGGCGCGGGCGGCGACCGCCGCCCGGTGCAAGCGGGGCGACCCGCAAGCACGCGACCCGACCCGTAAGGGAAGGAAGCTAACCCGTCGAGGGCAGCGCGGCCGCGTTGCGGCCGCGGAGCGCAAACGGGCAGACTCGCCCGTACGCCGACGGCCGAGAAAGGATGGAACGGCGAATCCTCGCCGGTGCAAGGCCGCGCCGCGAAGGTAGTCCGGACAGGGCGCGACCGCTCAGCCGAATGCCGAGCCGAACAGAAGGGGGCTTACTCCTCTCAGCCGCCCACGCCGCGAGCCGCGGCTCCGGCCGGCCGGGGTCCGAACCTTCTTGTCCGTCTCGGGTCTCGGTCCCGCTATGCCGAGTCGATCGCGGTCGGTCTACGCTGCGGTGGCGCTCGCCGCCGTGCTCGTCCTCGCGGGGTGTGTGGGCCCCGCCCTCGACGCTCCGGCGACGGAACCGGGGTCGACCGGAGGCGACGCGTCGACCGGTGCGCCGGGGACGACCGCGGCGACGGCCGGGCCGTCGACGCCGACGCCGACGGCGGTCGGAGAGCAGGCGAGCCCGTGGGGGTCGGGCCCTGTGGTCGTCGCGGTGGCGGACCCGGCGGGGACCGGCCGGGAGTGGACGCCGCTGGTTCGCGAGGCCGTGACGTTCTGGGAGGCGGAGTCCGAGCGGTTCGCGGGCTATCCCATCGACTACGATGTCCGCCCCGACGCCACAGACCCCGACATCGTGATCGAGTTCGTCGACACCGTTCCCGAGTGTGACGGGGCGGGCGACGCTGCGGGGTGTGCGCCGCTGCTCACCGACAGCCGGCAGATCGACCGGCCGGAGACGGTGTCGGTCCGGACGGGCTTTGCCGACGGCTCCACGGTGACCGTGATCCAGCACGAACTCGGCCACACCCTGGGACTCACCCACGACGACGCCCCGGCGGACGTGATGGCCAGTCGGATGGTTCTCTACACCGAACCGCTGCCGAACGCGACCGAGCGCGACTTCGCGTGGGACGACCCCGAATTTGCCGTCTACGTCGATAGCGACAACGTGAGCGATCCCACGGAGTTCCGCGCGCAGGTGCAGCGGGCGTTGGACTACTACGAGGACGACCCGCCGGGTATGCCCACGAATCTCAGGTTCACGCTCGTCGACGACCCCGACGACGCCGAGATCGTCGTGCGCCCGGTGGAGACCTCGCCGTGTGGATCCGGGGCGGTGTCCTGCGGCGGCACCGCAGGCTGGGACCCCGACGGCGACGGCGCAGTCGAGACCTACTCGGCGCTTCGGATCTCGGTCGTCGACCTCGACACCGACGCGGTCGGGTGGCACGTCGGCTACTGGCTGGCGTTCGGGTTCGGAGCCGAACCGGACTCGGAGAAGCCCCCGCCGTTCCGGGACGCCTCCTACGGGGAACGGCGGAGCGCGTGGTGGGAGTGACGGGAGCCGGCCCGGTTGCGTGCGCCGCCGCAAACGGATCCGCAGCGTCGGCACACACCGCCGGCGGACTCTTGTCTCTGGATCACCAAGGGGCGGATATGAACGGAACAGGCGACGGCAACTCCCCGCTCGAAACTGCCGCGTTCAGTGCCGACGACCTGATCAAGGCGCTGCGCGCGGAGTTCGACGGCGAGGACGCCGAGTACCGGGTCGTCGCGAGACAAGCGCGGGATCTCGCCGACGCCGGGGTCGTAGCCCAGGATCGTGGGGAGCCGCTCACGGTCGCGGAGATCGTCCGGAACCTCGCCGACGCCCCCGAGGACTCCGACGTCGCCGACCGGTGGAACTGGTGGTTAGGGGCCCTGGACACGGCCTACGGCGGCTACCGGGAGTTCGAGGTTCGAGCCGTTCCACGCGACGAGTAGCGGGTCCCGCCCGCTACCCGACCGTGAGCGTCTCGCCGACGCTCGGAGCCGCGGCCGAACGGCCGTCGGCGTCGAGTTCGGCCGCGAACTCCGCACACCGGTCGCCGTGGTTGACGAGGATCTCGCATCCGGCGTAGCTCTCGAGAAACGACCGGAGCCCGCTGTGGTCGGCGTGTGCTGAGAAGTCGTACTGTTCGACCCGTGCGGCCACCGGCATCACCCGGCCGTCGATCTCGGCGCGGCCCGTCTCCACGAGGCGTCTCCCCGGTGTCCCTTGGACCTGGTAGCCGGTCAGCGTGATCTTGTTCGTGGGGTTCGACCGAATCTCGGGGATGTAGGTCATGGCCGGGCCGCCGGAGAGCATCCCGCTGGTGGTGATGATTGCCGCCCGCTGATCGGTGATGCGTTTCCGCTGGCCGTCGCGGCCGGTGACGAACCGGGCGTGCGATATCGCCCGTCGGAGCGCGTCGGCGTCGCGGACAAATTCGGGGTACTGCCGGAGCATCCGGGTCACTTCCGTCCCCATTCCGTCGACGTAGCAGGGGATGTCGTGCGCCGCACAGACCAGCAGCAGCTCCTGTGTCCGGCCGATGGCGAACGCCGGAACCACCACGGTCCCGCCCTCCCAGAGGGTCTCCTCGACGCTGCGGGCGAACCGCTCCTCGACGGTGGCCCGGTCCTCGTGGTCGACGTCGGAGTACGTACTCTCACAGATCACCACGTCGGCGTCGGGGCGGGCGGTCGTCCCGGCGACGAGCCGCTGTCCACGGATCGGCTCGCCGGAGCGGTCCGTGCGGCTCGCGGAAGCGTCGCTCCCGCGGTTGTCGGCGGTGTGGAAGTCGCCGGTGTAGAGCAGCCGGGTGTCGCCGTCGTCCACCAACACGTGGGCGCTGCCGGGGATGTGACCAGCGTTGTAGAACGTGACCTCGTGGCCGGCTGCCGCGAAGGGTTCGCGGTAGCCGTGCGGCTCCGAGACGCCGCGGACCCGCCGGAGATCGGTCTCGGTGAACGGACACTGGAGCGTGTTGCCGTGGAGCTTCAGGGTGTCCTCCGCGAGGGTGACCGCGAGCTCTCGGGTCGGCGGCGTCCAGTGGATCGGCGGCCGGGCCTCACCCGACAGCAACGCGGGGACCGCGCCGGCGTGATCCAAGTGACCGTGGCTCACAACCACCGCGTCGGGATCGGGGTCGGCGACCGGAAACCGCGGGGGCGTTCCCGCGAGCATCCCGTAATCTAAGAGAAGGGAGTCGTTGATGAGGATCGCGCTCCGGCCCACCTCGCGGGCGCCGCCGAGGAACTGAACGTCCATCGTCCCTCGATACCCGCTCGGGACGTTTCGACTCGTCGGTTCGACGCGGGCGTCGAGCCGGTTCGCCGCTCGGCGGTCCCGGTAGCGTCTTGTGTCGCACCGGCGAACCCCGAATCGATGACGCTGCTGGAGAATCTGGCGTTCGTCTTCGCCGCCGGGTTCGTCACGGCGCTTGCGACGGGGATCGGCGCGTTACCGTTCGTCTTCTTCGATACGGTCAGCGACAGGCAGAACGTCCTGCTGTGGGGACTGGCGTCGGGGATCATGGTGTCTGCGTCGATGTTCGGACTCGTCGAGGAGGGGCTCGCGGAGGGCACGCCACTCGAAATCCTCGCCGGGATGGGCGCCGGCGTCCTGCTCGTGGTCGTGGCACACGAGGTGCTGCTCGACGCCGACATCGACCCGCGTCAGTACGAGGAGGCTGACTTCACGCGGCTCGTGCTCATCCTCGGCGTGCTGACGGTCCACAGTTTCCCGGAGGGGATCGCCGTGGGCGTCTCGTTCGCCGACCTCGGGCTGGCCGGCGGAACCCTGATACTGGGCGTGACGGTCCCGCTTCTGGCGGTGTTTATGACGGTCGCGATCTCGATCCACAACGTTCCGGAGGGGACCGCGATCTCGATCCCGCTGAAGTCGATGGGGGTTCCGCCCTGGAAGATGGTGTGGTGGGCGGTCTTCTCCAGCCTCCCGCAGCCGATCGGCGCGGTCGTCGCCTTCGCGTTCGTCCGCGTCGCGCGGGAGTTCCTGCCGTACGGCTTCGGGTTCGCCGCCGGCGCGATGATCTACCTCGTGCTCACGGAGTTCGTCCCCGAGGCGCTGGAGACCGGGGCCGACCTCCCCGGCGGCGGGCGGCGCGAACTCGCCGTCGGGATCGCGGTCGGGGTCGTGGCGATGCTTCCGCTCGCGTTCATCTGATACTGAGCAGTCTCAGGGGTAGTCCGCAACGATTTCGGGCACACTGCGAAGGACCGTCCGGAGGTGGCCAGCGTCGGGGACCACCTGCAACTCGGCGTTCGGGAGTACTGTCTCGAAGCGCCGGACCGCAGCCAGCGGAACGTTCGTGTCGTCGGTCCCGTGCCACAACCGCACTCCGACGTCGATGTCGTCGAACGCGACGTTCCAATCGCGGGCGGCGTGACGGAATTCGGTCACGGCGCCGGTGCGGTGGTTCGCAAACGCCTCGAGGAAGTCCTCGTGCACGACCTCGGCAGCGGACTCGGAGACGACATCCGCTGCGTCACCCGTAGTGTATTGACCGACAACGAACGGCGGATCTCGGTGTCGCGCGAGCCACGCGTGGGCACGGAACGCCGCACGGAGCAGCCGGGGTGTCGTCGTGGCCATCCCACCCAGAAGCCGCTGGGCGGGTGGCTGCGCGCCGACGACGTGCGGTGGCGTCGCCCCGGCGACGACGTCGAGCCGATCGATCCGACTGGACTGCGTTGCTGCGCTCGCGAACGCGTACGGGGCACCACCCGAGAACGCTACTACGCCCGCGGTGTCGATGTCGGCGTCGTCAAGGAC
>Ga0102936_1000021_pt1 | contig 51444 bp, 57 predicted proteins | sample SalPon2_A_H2O_MG_FD_78502 | JGI IMG/M metagenome (GOLD analysis project Ga0102936, IMG submission 78502) | Salt pond water microbial communities from South San Francisco under conditions of wetland restoration - Salt Pond MetaG R2_A_H2O_MG | ecosystem: Environmental > Aquatic > Non-marine Saline...
CCTCGAGCCCATGCGGCGTGCCCAGCCAGATCACCGGGATCGAGCGTTCGACAAGCGCCTCCGCCACCGCGAGTGCGGGAAAGACATGCCCACCGGTGCCACCGGCGATAATGAGGATCGGCCGCGCGCTCATGTCGGCCTCCGACGCGGCCGCTGGCTGGCCGAACGCCCGTCGCGCCGGCACTCAAGGTCGGCGCGCATCAAAAGCCCCAGGGCAAGCGAGGTGACCACCAGGCTGCTGCCGCCATAGCTCATCAGCGGCAGGGTCAGGCCCTTGGTGGGCAAAAGCCCCAGATTGACGCCCATATTGACGAACGCCTGCAGCCCAAAGCCGATCGCCACGCCATAGGCGAGCAGCCCGCCAAACAACCGGCCACGGCGCAGGCTCGCCGCCCCCACCCCGCAACCGCGCAGCACGACAAAGCTGTACAGCCCGATGGTCACGGCCATTCCGACCACACCGAGCTCTTCGGCAAGCACCGCGAACACAAAATCGGTATGCGCCTCGGGCAGGTAGAACAGCTTCTGCACGCTGTTGCCCAGACCGACCCCCAGCCACTCGCCGCGGCCCACGGCAATCAACGACTGGGTCAGCTGAAAGCCACTGGCGAACGGATCCGCCCAGGGATCGGTAAAGGCCGTCAGCCGCTCCAGGCGATACGGCTCCGAGAGGATCAGGCCAAGCCCACCGAGACCACCGACTGCCCCCATTCCCAGCCAGACCATCAGCGGCACGCCGGCAACGAACAGCACGCCGGCAACGGTTGCGCCCAGCACCGCGAAGGCACCGAAGTCGGGCTGGGCGAGCAGCAGTCCACCCACCGTCACCATCACCAGCACCACCGGCAGCATCGGCGCAGCCGATGTACGGACGCGTTCACCCTGACGCGCAAGCAGCGCGGCAAAATAGATGATCAGGAAAAGCCGGACGAACTCCGAGACCTGAACGTTGACCGGCCCCAGCGGGATCCAGCGCGTCGCGCCATTGACCTCGTTACCCACGCCCGGGATGAGCACCGCGACGAGCAGCGCGAACGACAGGACCAGCAGGGGGGATCCCGCCGCGGCCACCCAGGCGAGCGGAGTCGCCAGGCAGGCGCCAAAGATCAGGGTGCCCAGCGCCAGGAACGTCGCCTGGCGTTGCAGGAAATGCGTGGCGGCGTCGCTGGAGGCCTCGCCGATCGCCACCGAGGCCGAGGCCATCATCACAATCCCCAGACAGGCCAGCGTCAGGATGACCAGCAACAGGCCACGGTCGATCTCCCCGGCCCCGGGGAATCGCCCGGCGAGGGGCGCACTCAGCGCGGACAGCGAAAGCCGTTCAGTCATGGGCAATAGCCTCCACCCGACGGCGGAAGTGCTCACCACGCGCGCGGTAGTCGCTGAACTGATCCAGACTCGAGCAGGCCGGCGAGAGCAGCACCGCATCACCGCGCCGGGACACGCGCCGGGCAAGGCCGACCGCGGCGTCCAGATCGTCCACCGCATGCACGGGCACGTGATCGGCCAGCGCCTCGGCAAGACCGGCGGCATCGCGGCCATAGACCACCGCCGCCCGCGCCCGATCCGTCAGCGCCGGGCCCAGGGCGGCAAAGGACTGACCCTTGCCGTCGCCCCCGGCGATTAGCACCAGCGGCCGATCCATGCCCGCAATCGCGGCCAGCGCCGATGCCACGTTGGTGGCCTTGGAGTCGTTCACCCACAACCGCCCGTCGTGCCAACCCAGCGGTTCGGTGCGATGCGCCAGTGACCGAAACGCCGTCAGGGCGCTGGCCATGGCGTCGCGATCCAGGCCGGCGGCATCACCGATTGCCAGGGCGGCCAGGGCATTCAGGGCGTTGTGATGCCCCGGCAGCGCGAGGGCGCTGCGCGGCATGATCGGCGTCGTACCGGCCATCAGCCAGCGCTCGGCGGGGTCTCCGGCGATATGCCAACCCGCCGGCGGCACCGCCGTCTCGCCAAAGCGTTGTACCCGGGCGGCGTCGACGGCCATGTCGCGAACCCGCGGATCATCGGCATTGACCACTGCCTGGTCGGCGTGACGAAAGATCCGGGCCTTGGCCGCGGCGTAGGCGGCCATGTCGTCGTAGCGATCGAGATGATCCGGACTCAGGTTGAGAACCGCGGCAACGGCCGGCCGCAGCGACACCGTGGTCTCAAGCTGGAAACTGGATAATTCCAGGACAAACAGCTCGGCACGGGGATGGCGCTCGAGCAGGGTGAGGGCGGCGGGGCCAAGGTTGCCGCCGGCCGCCACCTCGACCCCGGCCTGTTCGGCCATTGCCGCGACCATGCGCGTGACGGTGGTCTTGCCGTTGGAGCCGGTGATGGCGATGACCGGCGCGGTCACCGCCCGCGCAAAAAGCTCGATCTCGCCGATGATCGGCTGCCCGCGCCGCTGTGCTGCCTGTAGCGCCGGGATACGCGGGTCGACCCCGGGGCTGAGGACGATCTCGCCGGCAGCGGCCAGAACCCGCTCATCCAGCCCGCCGGTGATCACGGCGATATCCGGGTGGCGCGCCTGCAGATCATCGGCCCGCGGGGGCCGGGCGCGGCTGTCCACCACGGCCACGCGGTGTCCGGCATCGGCCAGATGAGCAGCCGCCGCCTGTCCCGAGGCCCCCAGGCCCACGACCACTTGGTCCCAGTCGGTGCGGATTTGCATGGACGCCTCCCCGCTCATCGCAGCTTCAACGTAGCCAGGCCGATGAGCACCAGCACCACCGAGACGATCCAGAACCGGACGATGACCCGCGGCTCGGGCCAGCCCTTGAGCTCGAAGTGATGGTGGAGGGGGGCCATGCGAAAGATCCGCCGCCCGGTGCGCTTGAACCACAGCACCTGCAGCATGACGGACACGGTCTCGGCGACGAAGACACCGCCCATGATGAAAAGCACGATCTCCTGGCGCACCACCATGGCGATCATGCCCAGCGCCGCGCCCATGGCCAGTGACCCGACATCGCCCATGAACACCTGAGCGGGGTAGGTGTTGAACCACAGAAACGCGAGCCCGGCGCCGACCAGCGCTCCGACGAATACCGTCAGCTCGCCCGCCCCGGCGACATACGGAATCGCCAGATAGTCGGCGAAATTCACGTTGCCACTCGCGTAGGCGAAGATCCCCAGCGCACCGCCCACCAGGACGGTCGGCATGATCGCGAGGCCGTCGAGCCCGTCGGTCAGATTGACCGCGTTCGATGCCCCGACCACCACAAGCCATGTCAGCGGGATGAGCAGGACACCAAGCGGGATCGCGACATCCTTGAGCAACGGTACGATCAGCGTGGTCTGCACCGGCGTCGTCGCGGTGGCGAACAGCGCGATGCCGGCAATCACGGCGGCAATACTCTGCAGCAGCATCTTGGTGCGCGCCCGCAGCCCCTCGCTGCTGCCACGGGTGAGCTTCAACCAGTCATCGGTACCGCCGATCAGACCGAAGGTCAGGGTGGTCACCAGCACCAGCCAGACGAACCGATTGGTCAGATCGCCCCACAGCAGCGTGGCCACGGCGATGCCCACCAGCATCAGCGCCCCCCCCATGGTGGGCGTGCCGGCCTTGGAGTAGTGACTGACCGGGCCTTCGCTGCGCACGTGCTGGCCCACCTGGTGACGTTCCAGCCGCGCGATCAGCCAGGGTCCCACCAGCAGGCCGATACCCAGCGCCGTCAACGTCCCGAGAATGGCGCGGAAGGTCAGGTACTGAAAGACATTGAACGCGCTCACGTAGGCTTCGAGCTGTTCGGCGAGCATCAGGAGCATGCGCGTTCCTCCTCCGGCCCGCCGACCGCCAGCGCGGTGACAACCTCATCCATGGCCGCCGCGCGCGATCCCTTGATCAGGACAGTCACGGCCGGCTGTGCCGCGGCGGTCAGCGCCTCGATCAACTCGCCGCGGGTGGCGAACCACTCGCCCTGCTCACCGAAGCCCTCAACGGCCCGGGCCGCCAGCGGGCCGGTGGCAAACAGTCGCTCGACACCCAGTGCCCGGGCCTGCTCGCCGGCCTGCCGGTGCATCGCCGGACCGGCATCGCCGAGTTCGGCCATATCCCCCAGTACCAGCCATACCGGCGCGGCACTCGCGGTCAGCGTCTCAAGCGCCGCCGTCAGCGAGGCCGGATTGGCGTTGTAGCTGTCATCGATCAGCGTCATCGATTGGACGCCGCGGCGATCCTGCAGGCGCCCCGTGGCCGGCGCCACCGATCGCAGCCCCTCGCCAATCGCCTCAAGCGAGGCACCGGCGGCCCGGGCGGCGGCCGCGGCGGCCAGCGCATTGGCGCGGTTATGGCGTCCGGGCAACGGCACCGCCACGGTCAGCGCGGCATCCTCGAAGCGAATCTCGAGCTGCCCGTCGGTGGTCTCGACGCCGCTGACCTCGGCGGGATGGCCGTCCAGGCTGAAGCGTTTGATATGGCAATGGGCCGCCTTCTGCTCCCAGAGGGCCGCGTACGGGTCGTCGGCATTAATGATGGCATGACCCTTGGCCGGCAGCTCCTCGAACAGCTCACCCTTGCAGTCGGCCACCGCCGCCACGCTGCCAAAACCCTGCAGATGCGCCGGCCCCGCATGGGTCACCACGCCGACCTGCGGGCGCGCCCAGCTTGCCAGCAACGCGATATCACCGGGCTTGCCGCATCCCATTTCGACAATGGCAAAGTCGTCATCCGGCCCGATGCGCGAGAGTGTCAGCGGCACACCCAGCTCGTTGTTCAGGTTGCCATCAGTGGCGCGGGTCAGACCGCAGCGCCCGAGAATGGCGGCAAGCATTTCCTTGACCGTGGTCTTGCCATTACTGCCGGTCACTCCCACCACCCGGGCACGGCTTGCCGATCGCGCCCGGCAGGCCAGCTCGATGAGCACCAGCCGGGGGTTGTCGACCCGCCACTGGGGCAGCGCCGCATCCGTGTAATGGTCCACCAGCGCGGCCGCCGCACCGGCGCGCGCCGCTGCCGCAATGCAATCGTGCCCGTCGACCCGCTCGCCGCGCAGGGCAATGAAAAGATCCCCGGGCTGGACCCGACGCGAGTCGATCGCCACGCCGGTGATCGTGCCGTCGCGACCGCGCGACTCGCCGCCGAACTCGGTAATCAGTGACCGCAGCTGGAGCGCTTCCATCAGCCCGCCCTCCGTGACAGCACCGCTTCGACCCAATCGCGATCACTGAAGGCATGGGTGGTGGTCCCGATCTGCTGCTCGGTCTCATGGCCCTTGCCGGCGATCAGCACCGCGTCGGTCGGGCCGGCGTTGTCGACGGCCGCGGTGATGGCGCGGCCGCGGTCTTCAATGATCCGGCAATCGCCATGGGCGGTGCAGCCAGCCCGGACGGCTTCGAGGATCGCCGTCGGCGACTCGGAGCGGGGGTTGTCACTGGTCAGTATGATGCGATCGGCGCGCTGTCCGGCTGCCGCCCCCATGAGCGATCGTTTGCCGGTGTCCCGATCACCGCCGCAGCCGAACACCACCGCCAGTCGGCCGGTGACATGCGGGCGCAGGGCATCGAGGGCCGCCGCAAGGGCGCCAGCCGTATGGGCATAGTCGACCACCACCAGCGGACCGTCCGGCATGCCAAACCGCTCCATCCGACCCGGCACCGGCTGCAGATGCTGGAGCGCGGCCAGCGCGGCGTCGGCATTGGACGGCTCGATCACCGCGCCCAGTGCCGCCAGGGCGTTGAGCGCATTGAACGTGCCGATCAGTGCCAGACGGGCGGTGTGCCGCTGCCCGTCCCGCTCGATGGTGGCCTCGATGTTCCCGGCATGGCGCTCGAGCCGCGAAAGGCGCAGCGTGACCCCCTCGGCGTGGCCGTAACTCACCGGAGGGGCGGTTGAAAGCGGCTGGGCAAGGAGATCCCTGCCGGCGGCATCGTCGCCATTGAGCACTTGCCGGCGCAGTCCCGGCCAGGCGAAAAGACGGCGTTTGGCGGCGTGATAGGCGGCCTCCGAGCCGTGATAGTCGAGATGATCACGGCCCATGTGAGTGAGCACCGCCGTGGCAAACGCCACACCGTCCACCCGGTGCTGCGCGAGGGCATGCGAGGAGACCTCCATCGCCACGCACTGGAACCCCTCGTCACGCAGGGTCGCGAGGTGGGCCTGAACGCTGACCGCATCGGCCGTTGTATGCGTAGCCGCGCGCAACCGGCCCGGACGGCCCCAGCCCAGCGTGCCCATGACCGCAGCCGGCCATTGCAGAGCCTCGGCCATTGCCGCGATGTAGTGCGAGACCGAGGTCTTGCCATCCGTGCCGGTCACGCCGATCACCGTCATGGACTGCGATGGCTCGCCATAAAACCGCCCGGCGATGGCACTGGCGAGGGCACCGACACCGGCCCGCTCGATGGCCACAACGCCGGCGGCCTCGCAGCGCGCGGCAACCGCCTTCGCGTCATGCCACGGGTGCGGCTCGTAGACCACCACCCGCGCTCCGGCCGCCAGGGCCTGGTCGAGATGATCCAGCCCGTGGCTGCGGTGACCGGCCAGCGCAAGAAACAGCCCGCCGGACTCGAGCCGCCGCGCGTCCAGGCTGATCGTCGACAGCTCGACGCCCTTCAGCCGGTCGTCGACCAGCCACGGGGCGAGCAGGGCTTCCGCCGACACGACCCGGCTCATGGCGACTCCCCCCCGGCAATGTTCAGCGCGGGGCGCTCGATGGGGGCATCGGGCATGACATTGTCAAGGCGCAGGGCGCTGCCCATTAGCGCGCGGAACACCGGTCCGGCCACAGGGCCCGCGTAATAGTCGTCGCCCTGCGGCTCATGGATGGTCACCACGGCGACGAACTGCGGATCACTGGCCGGCGCCATGCCCGCAAAGGTGGATACGTAGCGATCCTCGGCATATCCACCGGCCACCGCCTTGCGGCTGGTGCCGGTCTTGCCGGCAACCCGATAGCCCGGCACGGCCGCCTGCGTGGCGGTTCCGCCGGGCCGGGTCACGGCGGTAAGCATGTCGCGCAGTTGCCCGGCGCGCTGCGCCTCCATCACCTGCCGGGGCTCGGGCCGACGCCCGTCAGCGATCAGTGTCGGCGTCGGCAGCTGCCCGTCGGCGGCAATCGCCGAGTAAGCCCTGGCCAGCTGCAGCGTGCTCACCGACAGGCCATAGCCAAAGGCCAGTGTGGCCCGCTCAATGGGCCGCTGCGAGGGCATCGGCGAGAGCCGGCCGGCGGCCTCGCCCGGCAGTCCCAGGCCAGTGGGCTCACCAATCCCCAAGGCGTTCAGGGTCTGCCAGACGGCCCCGGAATCCAGGGACAGCGCCATGCGCGCGGCACCGACGTTGCTCGATTTACGCAGCACACCGGCAACGCTGAGCTCGCCGAAATTGCGGATATCGCGCACCGAATGGCCACCAACCTGCAGAACGCCGGGAGCGGTCTCGACCACGGTCTCGGGTGTGTAACGGCCACTGCGAAGGGCAGCGAGCACGGTGAAGGGCTTCATCACCGAGCCCGGCTCGTAGCGGTCGGTCACGGCGCGGTTGCGGTAGCGCTCGCCGGTCATTTCCGAGCGGCGGTTGGGGTTGAACGACGGCTGATTGGCCATCGCCAGGACGTCGCCACTGTCGGGATCCATCAGCACGATGGAGCCACTCGCGGCCTGGTGCCGCTCGACCGCGGCCTTCAGCTCGCGGTAGGCGACATACTGCAGGCGCTTGTCCAGAGTCAGCGTCAGGTCGCGCCCCGGATCAGGCTCGCGCAGTCGCTCGACATCCTCGATGGTGCGGTCATGGCGATCGCGCAGCACCCGCTTGGCACCGGGCGCGCCGGCCAACCAGTCGTCGTAGGCCCGCTCGATCCCTTCCTGGCCGTGATCATCGATGTTGGTAAAGCCCAGCACATGCCCACTGACCTCACCGGTGGGATAGAACCGCCGGTACTCCCGCTGGAGGGCGACGCCGGGTACGTCCAGGGCGGCAACCCGCTCGGCAAGCTCCGGGCTGACATGGCGCTCGAGGTAGAAAAACGCCCGCTCGCGACGTTCGGCCAGAGCCGCTCGCAGCGGCGCGGGATCGCGTTCAAGCACCCGCGCCAGGGCCGTGATATCGGGCTCGGAGGCCTCCTGCACGATGACGCGCGGATTTGCCCAGACCGAGTCCACGGGGGCGCTGATGGCAAGCGGCCGTCCCCGGCGGTCGTGGATTGTGCCGCGGTGCGCGGGCAGCGACTCCACGCGGAGATGGCGCTGCTCGCCCTGTCCCTGCAGAAAGGGGCCATCGACCAGTTGCAGCGAGACGGCCCGCCCGAGGAGCACCACTGGCAGGGCCAGCAGCACCGCCAGCAGCATCCAGCGGCGCCACGCCGGCGGTGTCACTGAGCGGGCCGCGCGCCGGGTCATTGTCGTTCCCTCCGGGGCTCGAGCCGGATCAGGGTGGTGTTCTCCGGTGCAATCGGCTCGAGGCCGATGGACTCGCGGGCGATGCGCTCGACGCGGGACTGCATGGCGAGGGCGCCCTGCTCGAGCTGGAGCTGCCGCCAGGCGGTATCCAGCCGGTCCCGATCATCGCGGAGCGTCTCCAGCGTGACGAACAGGCTGCGGGTCTCGTGACGCACTTCGACCACCGCGACGGCCGAGCCGACGGCCACGCCACCGAGCAATGCAAGCATCAGACCCGGCCTTTTCACGGCAGACGCTCCGCAACCCGCAGGGTGGCGCTGCGGGCCCGGGGATTGTGTTGCACCTCGGTGTCCCCCGGACGCTGGGCTCGGCCGATCCGGCGCAGACTCGGGCGCTTTTCCGGTGGCACCTTTCCGGCGCCCGGCGGCAGATCGCCCACCTGGCTATTGCGGGTGATAAAGCGCTTGACGCGGCGATCCTCGAGCGAGTGGAAGCTGATCACCACCAACCGACCGCCCGGCGCCAGCAGGTCGCAGACGTCATCAAGCAGCCGGCCGAGCGATCCCAGCTCGTCATTGAGGTGAATGCGGATGGCCTGAAAGCTGCGCGTGGCCGGGTGGCGTCCCGGCTCAGGCCGGGGAACCGCCTCGGCAATCAGACGGGCCAGACCGGTGGTGGTCGGCGGCAGTGCGGCCGCGTCCCTCGCGGCCACAATGGCAGCGGCGATGCGACGGGCATAGCGCTCTTCGCCATACTCGCGCAGCACGCGCACAAGGGTGGCGCCATCGACCCGCTCGAGCCATTCGCCCGCCGTCTCGCCGCCGCTGTTATCCATGCGCATGTCGAGCGGCCCGTCACGCATAAAACTGAAGCCGCGCTCAGGCTGATCGAGCTGGGGGGAGGACACCCCCAGATCCAGCAGGATCCCGGAGATGCGCCCGGCCAGCTCCGCCGCGCGCAGGGCACCGCCGAGTGCGGCGAAATCGGACTGCACAATCCGGCAGCGCGGATCGTCGCCATAGCACTGGCGCGCCCACGCCACCGCCTGCGGGTCACGGTCCACCAGCCACAGACGCGCGCCTTCGCCCAGCGCATCGACAAGCGCCGCGGCGTGCCCGCCGCGCCCAAAGGTGGCATCGACATACACGCCGTCGGCGCGCGGAGTCAGCGCGGCGATGGCGTCGTCACGCATGACCGCTTCGTGCTCTCGCGGCGCGTTCACCACGGTGCCCCCCTAGAGCGAAAGCGACTGCAGATCATCGGGCAGCTCCTCGGCGTCGGTTTGCTCCGACAGCCATTCATCCCGGCGCGTGGTCCAGCTGTCTTCGTCCCAGAGCTCGAACTTATTGCCCTGGCCGATCAGCACGGTGCGTTTTTCAAGCCCCGCAAATGCGCGTAGCGGCCCCGGCAGCAGAATGCGGCCATTGCCGTCCAGCGGACACTCGGTGGCATGACCGATCAGCAATCGCTGCAGGCGCCGGGCCGTGGGGTTGAGACTCGGCAGGCGCACCAGCTTTTGCTCAATGTCTTCCCACTCGGGCAGGGGATAAATCAGCAGGCAGTGATCCCGATCGACGGTCACGATCAGATGCCCGTCACAAAGGGCGCCCAGCCGCTCGCGATAGCGGCTGGGGAAGGCTATCCGCCCCTTTGCATCGAGATTGATCTGGGTGACACCGCGAAACAATTAACTACCCCTGATTGACCCGTGGCTGCCATTGTTCACCACTTTTTCCCACTTATAACCACACTCTAGACAGACGGACAGGCCCCGTCAAGCCAACGCATAAGGGATTTTTCTCCTGATGACAGGGACTTACAAAAACGAGCCAGAAAAGGCGGGGGGAAAGAGTGGAAGCCGGCCTGTAAGCCGGGTTCTGTCGAGGGCAATCATTCCTCTGGGATACACGTCGCCGTGCACCTCAAGCGACCTACCCGGGAGCTTGCACGGGCCGTGCTCGCACTCCCCTATTCGGTCTTGCTCCGGGTGGGGTTTACCGTGCCACGCCATGTTGCCAGGCGTGCGGTGCGCTCTTACCGCACCTTTTCACCCTTGCCTGTGCCGTGCGGACACGGCCATCGGCGGTCTGATCTCTGCGGCACTTTCCGTCGGCTCACGCCGCCCAGGCGTTACCTGGCACCCTGCCCTGTGGAGCCCGGACTTTCCTCGACGCCTGACGGCGCCGCGACTGCCCGGCCGACTTCCACCGTCAGTCTATCATCCCGCGGGCATCAGCCGTCGGCCGTCGCATCGTCCGCGAGGACCTGCGCGTAGAGATCGTTGACCGATGCCCCGGTGAGCCGCGCAAGCACCCGTGCGGTGGACTTTGCACCAAGGCCCTCCTCGCGCAGCAACCGCAACAGCTCGTCTGTGGCCGGCCCCTGCGCCGACACCGGCGGGGCCGGCGCCGGGGCGACCACCAGCACGAATTCACCGCGGCACTGATTGCGGTCATCGGCAATCCACGCGCGCAATGCGGCGAGCGTGTCCACGCGGGTGGTCTCGTAGCGCTTGGTCAGTTCCCGACAGACCGCCACCTCGCGGTGGGCGCCAAAGGCGTTTTCCATGGCCTCGAGGGTTGCCGGCAAACGCCGTCCGGCCTCCAGAAAGATCTGGGTGCAGGACGTATCGGCCAGCGCCTCAAGCCGCCGGCGACGGGCGCCGGCCCGCGACGGCAGGAAGCCTTCGTAGAAGAACCGATCGGTGGGCAGACCGGCGATCGACAGTGCCGCAATCACACTCGACGGCCCCGGCACCGTCAGCACGGGATAGCCCGCCTCGTGCACGGCCCGCACCAGGCGATACCCGGGGTCGCTGATGAGCGGCGTGCCCGCGTCGCTGATCAGTGCCACCGACTCGCCATTGGCAAGCCAGCCCACCAGCTGCTCGACACGGGCGGTCTCATTGTGCTCGTGGAGGCTGACCAGCGTCGCCCGGATACCCAGGCGCTGGAGCAGCTGGCGACTATGACGGGTATCCTCCGCGGCTACATGCTCGACACTGCCAAGCACTTCGCAGGCCCGGGCACTGATATCGCCCACATTACCAATGGGTGTTGCGACCACATGGAGGGTTCCGGTGCGGTTTGACACGGTTTATCCCCGGACTCGATACTTTCCGACAATTCACCAGTCTAACCGCCTGCCCATGCCACCGCGAGGCCTGCCTGTGCCCACGCCGCGACTGCCACTCATCGCCCTGATCACCGCGCTGGTCGTTGCGGGCTGTTCGTCCATCGACACCCGCGAGACCGCGCCGCCGCTGGCATCGCTGGAGCATCCACAGATCGACGCGGCCGAGTCGGCGCTCACCGTCAACGATCCTGCCAGTGCCGTCGCGCTGCTGCGTCTGGCCGCCGACGACTTCGCTGGCCCGAACGCCACCGGGCTGCGACTGGAGGCCGCGGCCATTGCCCTGGAAATGGGGGATACGAGCGGCGCCCGACGTCTGCTCGAGGCCAACGATTCATTCGCCACCGCCGATAACCAGGCCGTCGCCACTCTGCTGCGCACCCGGCTTGACCGCGATCCGGATGAGCGCGCCGTGATCCGGCGCCTCGAGGCTTTGCCGGCGCCCCTGTCGGCACGGCTAGAGACAGACCGACTCCAGACGCTGATTAGCGCAAAGGCGGCCACCGGCGACTGGATCGGGGCCATTACCGTCTGGCGGGCGCTCGATCGCCGGGCGCTGGCATCAGCCCGGCGACAGCGCAACGAAGCCCGGCTGTGGCAGGCCCTGCGGACCGCACCGCGCGCAGCGCTCGAGCGGGCGATGGAGCGCAGCGCTGAGGCGGTGGTCGAGCAGTGGCTCGCGCTTGCCCTGGGCGTGCGCGAGCGGGCCCTCGATCCCGAGGCAACGCGGACGTTCCTGCGCGATTATCCCCGCCCTGACCACGCGGGGGACGTGGGACGTTCAACGCTTCGGCGCATCCTTGCCATGCAGCGGGCGGATCTCTCGCCACCGCGTCGCGTTGCGGTGTTGCTGCCTTTGAGTGGCGATTGGGCGGGTGCCGGGCAGTCGATCCGCGACGGCCTGCTGGCCGCCTATCACGCCGACGGCGGGGACAGACCGGCGCTTGCATTTTTCGATGTGGGTGACGCCGGCATGAGCGTCGCCGAGGCCTATCGACAGGCCCGGCGCGAGGGCGCGGGGCGGATTATCGGCCCCCTGCGCAAATCCGCCCTGCGGGATCTTGTCGCATCCACCGATCCTTCGGTGCCGGTACTCGCCCTCAATCGCATCGACAGCGGCCATGGCGGACCCCGGCTGCAGCAATTCGGGCTGGCCCCCGAAAATGACGCGATGGCCAGCGCGGCGCTCGCCGCACGCATGGGCCAGGAGCGCATGCTGATGATTCGCCGCGATGACGACTGGGGCGCGCGGGTCGCCACGGCATTCGAGACCGCAGCCGATCAGGCCGGCACCCGCACCGTCGGCACGCAGGCGTATCCGGCCGATCAACAGGATCTGGCCCAACCGATCAAGGCACTGTTGCGCATCGATGCCAGCGAGACCCGGCACGAGCGCGTCGAATCCATCACCGGCGCGCGCCTCGGGTTCGAGGCCCGACGCCGCCAGGATATCGACGGGGTCTTCATGGCGGCCCGCGAGCGGGACGCGCGACTGGTGCTGCCGCAATTGCGGTTTCACCGCGGCATCGGGCTGCCGGTTTTCGGACTCGGTGCGAGTGTGCCCAACCAGCCCGACAGCAGCGCCCGCAATGATCTGGAGGGGATGCTCTTCGCGCGCATGCCGTGGCTGGTCGACGCCTCGCGTGTGCCCGGGGCCGACGCACTGCGGGCGCAGTTATCCGCCACCGGTCCGTCGGCGCCTGCGACCCGGCTGCACGCCCTTGGCATCGATAGTTATCGGCTGCTCGCCGGTATCAGCGCTCTGGCCCGCGACCCGGCGCTTTCCATGCCGGCGGCCTCGGGGCGCCTGTCAATCAATGACCGCCACCAGATCCAGCAGGCCCTGGTGCCCGTGCAGATGACCAACCGCGGCGTGCATCGCCGCGTGTCGGGCGACGACGCCGCCGACGCCGGGTTGGTACCATGACCACGGCCGCCCATCGAACCGGTCAGGCAGCCGAGGACGAGGCGCTGGCTCACCTCCAGCGTGCCGGGCTGCGGCTCAGGGCCCGCAACTTCCGGATCCGGCGTGGCGAAATCGATCTGATCATGGCGGACCGGGACGAGATCGTTTTTGTGGAGGTGCGGGCACGCCGCCGGAGCGGCTTTGGTGATGGCATCGACAGCATCACCCCGGCCAAGCGCCAACGACTGATTGCCGCCGCCAAAGCCTGGTTGCAGCGCCAGCCCGATGAACCCCCCGTACGGTTCGATGTAATCGCGCTCAGTGCCGATATCCGCGAGGTGGAATGGGTACGGGATGCGTTTCGCGCCGATGAATGAACCGACACTACCGCACAGAGGATACCCATGAGCGCCAGCGATCGTATCGCGCAACAGTTCCACGCCAGCATTCAGGCCAAGCAGACCGCCCTCGATCAATTGCCGCCGCTGATCGAGCAGGCGGGCCGCACCATGGTTGACTGCCTCCAGCGCGAGGGCCGGATCCTCAGCTGCGGCAACGGCGGCTCCGCCGGCGATGCCCAGCACTTTTCCTCGGAGCTGCTGAACCGCTTTGAGATGGAGCGCCCGGGCCTGCCCGCCATCGCCCTCACCACGGACAGTTCCACGCTGACGTCCATCGCCAACGATTATGATTTCAACGAGATTTTCGCCCGGCAGATCCGGGCCCTGGCGCTACCCGGCGATGTGGTGCTGGCGATCAGCACCAGCGGCGGCAGCGACAACATCCTGCGCGCCATCGAGGCCGCACACGATCGGCAAGCCCGCGTCGTGGCCCTGAGTGGTCGCGACGGCGGACCAATGGCCCTCAAGCTGGGGCCGGAGGACATCGAGATCCGCGTGCCCACCGAGGTGACCGCCCGCATCCAGGAGGTGCACCTGCTGGTCATTCACTGCCTGTGTGATTTGATCGACCACCAGCTGTTCGGCGGCTGAGGCCGGGCTGGCCCGCTCGCGGCTACTTGATGACCCGCAGTCCGGGCTGGCCCCTGCCGCCGCCCGGCGAGGCATCGTTCTCCGGTGCGCCGTCACCCCCGTCCGGCGGTGGGTCGTCATCGCCGTCCTCGGGGGTAAACAGCATGCCGCGGCCGTTTTCACGTGCGTAGATCGCCATGACCTCGGCAACCGGCACGCTGACCTGACGGGGCTGGCCGCCGAAGCGGGCACTGAAGGCGATTCGGTCGTTACCCAGATCGAGGTCGCGCACCGCCGCGGGGGCCACGTTGAGCACCAGCTGGCCCGCATCGGCAAACTCCAGCGGGGCCATGACGCCGTCGCCCTCGGCGTTGACGAGTAGATGAGGCGTGAGGTCGTTGTCCGCGATCCACTCGTAGAGACCGCGTATCAGATAGGGCCGGCTCGGCATCATGAGGCTTGGCGCATTCCCTTTTCGGTGGGCGTGAGACTGGCATCAAAGGCGTCGCGGCGGAACAGCCGATCCGCATAAGCCGCCACCGCCGCGGCGCCGGCCGGCAGCTCGACCCCGTAGTGGCCGAGACGCCAGAGCACCGGCGCCAGCACGCAATCCATCATGGTGATGTCATCACTGAGGAAGTACTCGCTGCCGGTGTCAAAAACATCGGCCCCCGCCAGCAGACTCTCGGCCAGCTGGCGGCGAATCGGCGGCCGGCGTCGCCGGTCGGCCCGCTCGAGCTGGCGGATCAGGCCGTACCAGTCCCGCTCGATGCGTGAGATGACCAGCTTGGACTTGGCCCGCGAGACTGGATCGATGGGCATCAATGGCGGATGCGGAAACCGCTCGTCGAGGTACTCGCAGATCACCCGCGGGTCATAGAGCGCGAGATCGCGATCGACCAGTGTGGGTGTCTCGGCATAGGGATTGAGATGCGGCAGGTCGTCGGGCGGCGGACCATCCGCCACCACCTCGACCACCTCGGCGTCGATGCCCTTTTCGGCAAGCACCACACGCACCCGGTGGCTGTCCACCGAGTGCGGATCACTGTAGAGCCCGATGGACGGCCGCTGACTGAGCGGGACCGTCGACTCGTCTCGCTGACTCCTCAGTGGACATCCCTCCAGTATTCGCGCTTGAGCAGGTAGGCGAGCAACGTGAAGATCACCAGAAAGCCGATCACCCAGACGCCGATCTCCTGGCGCTTGGCGCGCACCGGTTCGGCCATGAACGCCATGAAATTGGTGATGTCGCGGGTCACCTGGTGGTATTCCGCCTCGCTCAACGTGCCCTGCTGGCCTTCGGGCAGGACCACTTCGGCGACCTGCTGCTCGCCGTGGCTTTCCTCGTAGCGGGCCTCGGGCACGCCCTGCATCCGCCAGAGCACGTGGGGCATGGATGAGTTGGCAAGCAGCGTGTTGTTCCAGCCGATACTCGCGTCGGGATCCTTGTAGAAACTGTTCAGATAGGTATAGACCCAGTCCGCGCCCCGCGAGCGGGCCGTCAGCGAAAGATCCGGCGGCTCCGCCCCGAACCAGTCCGAGGCATCGGCGCTGCGCATCGCCGCGTTGATGGTGTCGCCCGGCGTATAGTCGCCGTAGATCAGGCTGGATTCGACCCTTTCCATGGACACGCCCAGTGCCTCGGGCAGGGCGTTCCAGCGGACATATTCCGCGGAGTGGCAGCCCATGCAGTTATTGGCGAACAGCTTCGCGCCCCGCTGTAGCGATGCCTCGTCAGAGACGTCAACCCGGGCATCCATCAGGTCACCGCCTCCGCCGGCGGACCATGCCGGCGCTGACAGGCAGGCCAGCAGGGCAATTGCAAGCAGTCTTCTCATCAGTCTGTCACCCGATCCGGTACCGGCTTGGTACGCTCGAACCCGAACGCCGTGTAGGCGAACAGGAAGATGAAAAAGCCGAAGTACACCGCGCTCCAGATCTGCGCCCAGGTCGTCACCGTGAGCCCGAAGTAGAGAGCCGACGGTGCCTGCAGCCCGAGGTAGCTGAGGCAGACGAAGGCCACAGCGAACAGCGCCAGTGCCAGCTTGTGGCCGAGCCCGCGGTAGCGGATCGATCGCACGCGCCCGCGATCGATCCACGGCAGCAGGAACAGCAGGAAGATCGCCGAGCCCATGGCGACCACTCCGCCCAGCTTGTCGGGGATGGCCCGCAGGATCGAGTAGAACGCGGTGAAGTACCACACCGGGGCGATATGGGCCGGCGTCTGCATGGGATCGGCCGGCTGGAAGTTCGGCGGCTCGAGGAACAGCCCACCCATTTCCGGGGCAAAGAACACCACCGCCGAGAAGAAGATCAGGAACACCCCCAGGCCGAATGTATCCTTGACCGTGTAGTAGGGGTGGAACGGGATCCCGTCCTTCGGCTTGCCGCTGGCGTCCTTGTTTTTCTTGATATCGACGCCGTCGGGGTTGTTGGATCCGACCTCGTGCAGGGCAAGAATGTGGAAGACCACCAGACCCACCAGGGCCAGTGGCAGGGCGACCACGTGCAGGGCAAAGAACCGGTTCAGCGTAACGCCCGAGATGTTGTAGTCGCCGCGGATCCACAGGGCCAGCTCTTCACCCACACCCGGGATGGCGCCGAACAGCGAGATAATCACCTGCGCGCCCCAGTAAGACATCTGGCCCCAGGGCAGCAGATAACCCATGAACGCCTCGGCCATCAGCGCGACGTAGATGATCATGCCGAACACCCAGATCAGCTCGCGCGGCTTCTGGTACGAGCCGTAGAGCAGCGCACGGAACATGTGCAGATACACGACCACGAAGAACGCCGATGCGCCGGTCGAGTGCATGTAGCGGATCAGCCATCCCCACTCGACGTCGCGCATGATGTATTCGACCGACGAGAACGCCCCTTCGGCCGAGGGATTGTAGTTCATGGTCAGCCAGATGCCGGTGAGCAGCTGGTTGACCAGCACAAACAGCGACAGCGCGCCGAAGTAGTACCAGATGTTGAAGTTCTTGGGGGCGTAGTACTCGCCGACATGCTCGTTCCACATGCGGCTCAGCGGGAAACGGGCATCCACCCACCCCAGCACGCCACCCTGAACCTTGCTCGTATCACTCATCAGGCCGTCTCCTGATCTTCCCCGACCACGATGACGCCGTTATCGGCGATCCGGTACGGGGGAACCTCCAGATTGGTCGGCGCCGGCACTCCGGCGTAGACCCGACCCGCATTGTCGAACTTCGAGCCGTGACACGGGCAGAAAAAGCCACCCGGCCAGTTGGTGTCGAGCGAACCGGGCTGCGGCATGAACGAGGGGATGCAGCCCAGGTGGGTGCAGATGGGCACCACCACGAAGAACTCCGGCTCCACCGAGCGGTACATGTTCTGCGCATAGGCGGGCTGCTGACTGGCAACCGCCGATTCCGGATCGCTGAGAACGTCATTGTGACCGGCCAGTGAGTCGATCGCCGATTCCGAGCGGCGGATCACCCACACCGGCTGCCCGCGCCAGGTCACGTTGACCTTCTGGCCGGGCTGCATGGTCGAGGTGTCGACCTCGACCGGGGCGCCGGCCGCCCGGGTGCGCGCGCTGGGATTCCAGTACGCCAGAAACGGCACCGCGACGTAGGCCGCACCGATTCCGCCGACGACACCCACGGCGCCGGTCAGGAATCGGAGGCGGCTGTTATTTGATTTGTCTTCTGACATCTGGATCCTCTGAGTCAGGCCTGCCTTCCGGCGGGGGTAGCGTCGTCGCCCGGCGATCGTCACAAGCCGTCGCGCGCGCCCGAGCTGACACTGTCCGCAATGCCGGTAGAATCCCGCATCGGACGTCCATCGTCAAGATCGACGGGCGGTGGCGCACGGGCACCGGCCGCGCGGCCATCCGCGCTTTGGGTGTATCATCTGGACTTGTCTTTCAAGTGCTGGAGCCGGTGCCGCACATGGCCTTCAAACGCCTGACCCACTTTGTCACCCGCTACGTCCTGGTCGGGGTGATCGTCGCCTTTGCCGTGGTCTGGCTGGCGCCGGATCTGCTCGGTGAACGCGCCGCTCCGCCTTCGGACACCGGCAATGCCCCGGCCGAGCGCGTCGACGCCTCACGCCCGCCGGCCAGCGGCCAGCCATTCACCTACGCCGATGCGGTCGAAACCGCCGCGCCGTCGGTGGTCAACATCTACACCGCGTCGCGCAACCCCGACCCCCGCAACGTGTTTCTGGACTCGCCGGCCCTCGATGAACTGCTCGGCGGCATGACCGCCCGCGAGCAGGAGCGACTCGATACCTCGCTCGGCTCGGGGCTGCTGGTGACCGAGTCGGGCTATCTGCTGACCAACCACCACGTCATCCGTGGCGCCGCGCGGATCCAGGTCATGCTGGCCGACGGCCGCAATGCCCCGGCGCGGATCATCGGCACCGACCCCGAATCGGATCTGGCCGTGCTGCAGATCGATGTCGACAACCTGCCCCACTCGCCGCTGGCCAACGAGCGCCAGAACCGGGTCGGCGATGTCGTGTTTGCCATCGGCAACCCCTTCGGCGTCGGACAGACGGTCACCCAGGGGATCATCAGCGCACTCGGGCGCAGCGAAGTCGGTCTGAACACCTTCGAGAACTTCATCCAGACCGATGCCGCCATTAACCCCGGCAACTCCGGCGGCGCGCTGATCAACGCACGCGGCGAAGTGATCGGCATCAACACCGCCATTTTCAGCGACAGCGGCAGCTCGACGGGCATCGGCTTTGCCATTCCGGCGGATCTTGCCCAGTCGGTGCTGAGCGATATTGTCGAGAACGGGCGTGTCATCCGGGGCTGGATCGGCGCGCAGATCGTCCCCAGCCAGGGGCGCGGGGGCGTGCGGATCGCGGCGGTTCTGCCGGGTGGTCCGGCCGATCGGGCGGGGCTCGAGTCGGGGGACGTCATCGAGACCGCCAGCGGTCAGCAGGTGCGTACCGTCCAGACCCTGCTCAGCTGGATCAGCGAACAGCCACCCGGCCGCGAGGTCATTCTCAACGGCCGTCGGGGTGCCGATCCCAAACGCTGGAGCGTGGCCATCGCCGAGCGGCCGACTGATCTGAACGGCGAGGCGCCGCAGCGCCCGCCGCAACCCTGACGGGGTCAGTCCCGGTAGCGCAGCTCCGCGGAGCGTGCGTGGGCTGTCAGGCCCTCGCAGCGGGCCAGCCGCGCCGCGATCGGGCCCAGCACCGTGGCCCCCTCGGCGGTGCATTGCACCAGACTGGTGGTCTTGCAGAAGTCATAGACCCCCAGCGGCGAGGCGAAGCGCGCCGTCCGTGACGTGGGCAGCACATGACTGGGGCCGGCGCAGTAATCGCCGAAGGCCTCGGGCGTGTAGCGGCCCATGAAGATCGCCCCCGCATGCTGAATGGAGGCGGCCAGCCGCTCGGGCTCGACCACAGATAGCTCCAGATGCTCGGGGGCGATGCGGTTGACGACGTCCGCCGCCTCGGCCAGATCACGCACGCAGATCATGGCCCCGCGCCGGGCCAGTGACGCACGAATGATATCCGAGCGCTCCATGTCCGGCAGCAGACGCTCCATGGCGGCCTGCACGTCGTCGAGATAGCGCGCCTCGGGGCAGATCAAAAGGGCGCGGGCCTCCTCGTCGTGCTCGGCCTGCGAGAAAAGATCCATGGCGATCCATTCCGGATCAGTCTGGCCATCACAGACGATGAGGATCTCGGAGGGCCCCGCCACCATGTCGATGCCGACATGGCCGAAGACCCGCCGCTTGGCCTCGGCCACGTAGGCATTGCCCGGGCCGACGATCTTGTCCACCGCCGGGATCGTTGCGGTGCCGTAGGCAAGGGCCGCCACGGCCTGGGCACCGCCGAGCAGAAACAGCCGATCCACCCCGGCCACGGCCGCGGCCGCCAGGACCATCGGCGCGATATGACCGCCCGGTGCCGGGGCCACCATGACGATCTCATCCACCCCGGCGACATGCGCGGGAATGGCATTCATCAGCACCGAGGACGGATACGCCGCCTTGCCGCCGGGGACGTAGATCCCGACGCGCTCCAGCGCCCGCACCTGCTGGCCCAGACGGCTGCCGTCCGCCTCGGTCTTTTCCCAGTCGGAGGGGCGCTGATGGAGATGATAATGCCGGATGCGCGCCGCCGCCGTCTCCAGCGCCTCGCGATCGGCCCGCTCGAGCCCCGCGAGGGCCGCCTCGCACTGCGCCGGCGGCACCTCGAGTTCGCTGACCGACGCCACGGCCAGGCCATCGAGCTGCTCGCTGTATTCAAGCAGCGCCTCGTCGCCACGCTCGCGCACGGCAGCCAGGATATCGGCCACGGCCGACTCCACCGCGTGGGTCGCGCCGTCGTCCCAATCGGTGAGTGACCGCAACTGTGCATCGAAGTCGGGCTGCGTCGTGCTGAGGCGTTGTATTTCCACCATGCGATTCACCTGTGGTCGCGATGACCCGCCGTCTCGGCGATCTGGCCGATCAGCGGCTTGAGTTCGCGATGTCTGAGCTTCATTGACGCCTTGTTGACCACCAGACGCGCACTGATATCCGCGATGGTCTCGAGGGGCTCAAGACCGTTGGCCCGCAGCGTATTGCCGGTGTCGACCAGATCGACGATCCGATCGGCAAGCCCCACCAGGGGCGCCAGCTCCATCGATCCGTAGAGCTTGATCAGGTCCACTTGACGACCCTGCTCGGCGAAGTGGCGCCGGGTCATGTTGACGAATTTAGTAGCCACGCGCAGGCGCTGCCCGGCCGGCAGATTGCCGGGCCGCCCCGCGACCATGAGCCGGCAGCGGGCGATCCCCAGGTCCACCGGCTCGTAGAGCCCGTGACCGCCCTGCTCCATGAGCACATCCTTGCCGGCCACGCCCAGATCGGCGCCGCCGTGGGCGACGTAGGTGGGGACGTCCGTGGCGCGCACGATGATCAGTCGCACGCCGGGGTGACTGGTGGGCAGCACCAGATTGCGGCTGCGCTCGGGGTCCTCCAGCGGCTCGATGCCCAGCGGACGCAGTAGCGGCAGGGTCTGTTCGAGGATGCGGCCCTTGGAAAGGGCCACGGTCAGCTGTTCAGTCATGGTTCGGAATGCTGTCTCCCGGCATGCGGCGGATATCGGCGCCCAACTGCGCCAGCTTTTCTTCGATGCACTCGTAACCGCGATCGATGTGGTAGATGCGGTCGACCAGGGTGTCGCCCTCGCTGACCAAACCCGCCAGCACCAGGCTGGCCGACGCGCGCAGATCCGTGGCCATGACCGGCGCCCCGGTCAGCCGCTCGATACCGTGGCTGATCGCCGTATGCCCCTCGAGGCGCATGTCGGCGCCCATGCGCTGGATTTCCTGGACATGCATGAACCGATTCTCGAAGACCGTCTCGGTGACCATTCCAACGCCGTCGGCCACCGCATTGAGCGCGCAGATCTGTGCCTGCATGTCCGTGGGATAGGCGGGATAGGGAGCGGTACGCACGGTTACGGCCCGCGGGCGCCGGCCTTCCATGTCGAGGTGGATCCAGTCATCGCCGACGCCCACCTCGGCGCCGCTCTCGCGCAGCTTGGCGATCACCGCATCCAGCAGATACGGCGCGGTGTTGCGCAGATGGACGCGACCGCCGGTCATCGCGGCGGCTACCAGAAACGTACCGGTCTCGATCCGGTCGGGCAGAACGTCGTAGCGCGCTCCCTCGAGGCGCTCCACCCCCTCGATGACGATGGTATCGGTGCCGGCGCCGCTGACCCGGGCCCCCATGGCGTTCAGGCAGTTGGCCAGATCAACGACTTCGGGTTCGCGGGCGGCGTTTTCGATGACGCTGCGCCCCTCGGCCAGGGTCGCCGCCATCATGAGGTTCTCGGTCCCGGTCACGGTCACCAGATCCATCACCAGCCGTGCCCCGCGCAGGCGTGAGCAGCGCGCGCGGATGTAACCGCCCTCCACGGTGATGGTCGCGCCCATGGCTTCAAGCCCCTGGACATGCAGATTGACCGGACGAGTGCCAATGGCACAGCCGCCGGGCAGCGAGACCTCGGCCTCGCCGTAGCGCGCCAGCAGCGGGCCCAGCACCAGTATCGAAGCGCGCATGGTCTTCACGAGCTCGTAGGGCGCGTGGCAGTTTTCGATGAAGCTCGGGTCAATCTCCACGCGCATGCGCTCGTCGACGGTCAGCCGCACCCCCATGCGCCCGAGCAACTCCATGGTGGTGGTGATGTCGTGCAGATCGGGGATATTGCCGATTACCGACGCTCCGTCCGCCAGCAGGGTCGCCGCCATGATCGGCAGCGCGGCGTTCTTGGCCCCGGAAATGCGGATGTCCCCATCCAGCGGGCGCCCGCCGCGGATCAGCAGTCTTTCCACCGGCTCAATCCTGCTCGGCGGCGGCCTGCGCCGGGGTCAGCGTGCGCATGGAAATGGCGTGGAGCACGTCACTGTCGATGTGGGTCCGGAGCAGGTCATACACCATGCGATGCCGCCGCAGCAGCGGAATGCCCTCGAAATCCGGGCTCACGATGCGCGCCTGGAAATGGCGGCCGTCGCCCACCACCTCGACGTCGGCATCATTGAACCCCGTCTGCAAAAGCGCGCGTATGGCTTCCGGTTCCATCATTGCCCTGTCGTCTCCGCGTCTGTCGTGTGAAAGCCCAACAGTGTATCAACCGAACTGATCCGCGCGAGCCGCACCAGCCCATCGGGCACTTCCACGAGCTCGAGTCGGCCCTGTGCGGCGGCAAGGCGGGTCTGCCAGTTCACCAGCAGGGCCAGACCGGCGCTGTCGACGCGCCCCACGCCGGCCAGGTCCAGACGCTGCACGCCGGCCTCGACGGGCAGTTCCTCCATCAGTGTCGGCACGGTCCGCGCGGTCAGATCCCCTTCGACGCTCAGCCCCTGCGAGGCGTTGGCGGTGATTCGGGCAGACGTCACTGCCCGTCCCCGCCGGATTGTTCGTAGAGGAACTGACCGACGATCTCCTCAAGCACCAGCGCCGACTGCGTCAGCGTGATCTCGTCACCCGGGCCGAGCGAGTCGGGCATGCCGCCCGGCTGCAGCGAGACGTACTGCTCGCCGAGCAGCCCCGAGGTGCGCACGCGCGCCGCCGTGTCACTGGGCAGGTCGTCGTACTGCGAGCGGATGGTGAGCTCGACGCGGGCCTCGAACCGGTCGGGATCAAGGTCGATCGCACTCACCCGCCCGATCTGCACCCCGCTGAGGCTGACCGGGGCGCGCTCCCTCAAACCGCCCACGTTCTGGAAATAGGCATCAACTGTGTAGCCCTCGGCGCGCTGAAAGGCGGTGATATTGCTTACCTGCATCGCCAGCACGAACGCCGCGGCAAGGCCGGCCGCCACGAAGGCGCCGACCGCAATTTCCATCGTTCGGGAATTATCCACCGGACAAACCTCCGTCAGTCGAACATGAGCGCTGTCAGCACAAAATCAAGCCCCAGCACGATGAGCGATGTCACCACCACCGTCCGGGTCGTCGCCCGACTCACACCCTGCGAGGTGGGCCGGCAGTCATAGCCATTGAAAACCGCGACCCAGCCGGCCATCACGCCAAACAGCACGCTTTTGATCAGGCCGTTGAGGATATCGTCGGAGAAGCTCACCTGGGCCTGCATCTGCGACCAGAACGAGCCGGCATCCACGCCCAGCAGATTGACGCTGACCAGCCAGGCGCCGGCGATGCCGAGGACATTGAAGATCAGCGTCAGCAGCGGCAGCGACAGGATCGCCGCGGCCAGTCGCGGCGCGATGACGCGATGCTCGGGGTCGACCGCCATCATCTCCATGCCCGCGAGCTGTTCGGTGGCCTTCATCAGCCCGATCTCGGCGGTCAGCGCCGATCCGGCCCGGCCCGCGAACAGCAGCGCCGTCACCACCGGCCCCAGCTCCCGGGTGAGCGACAGCGCCACCAGCACGCCCAGCGACTGCTCGGCGCCAAAGTCCACCAGCGTGTAGTAGCCCTGCAGGGCCAGGACCATGCCCACGAAAAGCCCCGAGACGATGATGATCACCAGGGTCAGCACGCCGACGGAGTAGACCTCGCGCACCACCAGGCCCGGCCGGCGAAGCAGCTCGCCCGAGCCGCGCAGCACGCGCAGCAGAAAAAGCACCGCCCGCCCGAGGGTGGCCGCCGTCTCGAGGGTTGATGCCCCGAGCCGCTGCAGCGCTGCGGTCATGGCGCCTCCGCGCGAAGGTCGTCGGCGATCGGCGGCGCCGGGTAATGAAACGGGACGGGACCGTCCGGCAGCGCATTGAGAAACTGATCGAGCCAGCGGCTTTCGCTGTCCCGAAGGGCCTCGGGCGTGCCCGCGGCGATGATCTCGCCGCCGGAAATCACATAGGCCCGATCGGCGATGCGCAGTGTCTCGTCGACATCGTGGGAGACCACCACGCTGGTCAGGCCGAGGGCGTCGTTGAGCTGCCGGATGAGCTGCATCAACGCCCCCATCGAAATCGGATCCTGGCCCGCGAAGGGCTCGTCATAGAGGATGATCTCGGGGTCGAGGGCAAGCGCTCTGGCCAGCGAGACCCGCCGCGACATGCCGCCGGAGAGCTCGCCGGGGTAGAGATCACGCGCCCCGCGCAGCCCCACCGCTTCGAGCTTCATCAGCACCACGGTGCGGATTAGCGCCTCGGACAGGCCCGTGTGCTCACGCAGCGGAAACGCCACGTTGTCAAAGCAGGTCATGTCGGTGAACAGCGCGCCACTCTGAAACAACACGCCCATGCGGCGACGCAGGCGGTACAGATCCCGGCGCGAGAGGCGGTCAACGGCCTGTCCGCCCACCGCAACGCGCCCGGCATGCGCCCGCAGCTGGCCGCCGATCAAGCGCAGCAGCGTGGTCTTGCCCGTCCCGCTGGGCCCCATGATGGCGACGACCTCGCCACGGTGCGCCTGCAGATCAATGCCGTTGAAAAGCCGATTGCGGCCGCGGCTGAACACAACGCCGCTCAGATCGATCAGGGCCTCGGAATCGGTTGCTGACATGCAGACGGCTTCGCTGGTGTTGGTGCGAGAGGATCCGACCGAGTATCCGCCAAGGCACGGGGGCGGTCAAATGCGATACCTTGTGGGGCTTCACGGTCATGGAACGGGCTTGCATGCTGATCGCCGCGCTCATTGTCGTCATCACCGCCGGGTTTGTCGCCCTTGCCTGGAGCGCCGAGCGCTTTGTTGACGGTAGCTCGGCGCTGGCCCGGCAACTGGGTGTCTCGAGTCTGCTCATCGGCCTGACCGTGGTCGGCATCGGCACCTCGCTGCCCGAGATGCTCGTCTCGGCCATCGCGGCCATCGACGGGACACCGGGGATCGCGCTGGGCAATGCACTGGGATCGAACATTGCCAACGTGGGCCTCATTCTGGGGACCACCGCGCTGGTCAGCCCGCTGGTGATCAGCCCCGGCGTGGCCCGACGCGAGATCCCGCTGTTGCTGCTGGTGGTCGCGGCCACCGGCGCGCTGCTGGTCAACGGCATCCTGTCGCGGCTGGACGGCCTGCTGCTGCTCGCCGGCATGGTGGCGGTGCTTGCCTGGATGGCCTGGCAGGCCCGGCATCCGGAACGCGGCGATGCGGTCATCGCCCGCGAACTCGAATCCGCCCTGCCCGAGCCTCTGCCAATGCCCCAGGCGCTGCGCTGGACGCTGCTGGGGCTGGTGGTACTGATTGTCAGCTCACGGGTGCTGGTGTGGGCGGCCGTCCTGCTCGCCGGTCAACTGGGCGTGAGCGATCTGGTCATCGGATTGACCATGGTCGCCATCGGCACCAGCCTGCCCGAGCTCGCCGCCGGGCTGGCCAGCGTGCGCCGTGGCGAGAGCGAGCTTGCTGTTGGCAACATCATCGGCTCCAATCTGTTCAACCTGCTCGCCGTGCTGGGGATAGCCGGGGCCATCGCGCCGTTCAGTTTTGACCAGGGCGATCTGGCCCGGGACTACGGCGTCATGACCGGCTTTATGCTGGCCATCGTGGTGGCAGGCTACGCACTGGGCCGGCGCGGGCGTCTGGGCCGATGGGAGGGTGGGCTACTACTCGGCGCCTACATCGGCTATCAGGCCTTATTATTGTTCAGTCACCATTAAGAGCGAGAGCCATGACCGCCGACACTGACTTCTGTCGTCTGGGACAGGCCGTGATCGACACCGAAACCGCCGCCCTCGTGGCGCTGCGTGACCGGATCGACGCCTCCTTCGCCCACGCCTGCCGTCTACTGCTTGCCTGCAGCGGCCGGGTGGTGGTGCTGGGCATGGGCAAATCAGGGCATATCGCGGGCAAGCTGGCGGCAACACTGGCCAGCACGGGCACACCGGCGTTCTTCGTCCACCCGGGCGAGGCCGGGCACGGAGATCTGGGCATGCTCGCCAGCGGTGACTGCGTGATCGCCCTGTCGAACTCCGGTGAAACCGAGGAGATCAATCGACTGCTGCCCGCCATCAAGCGCCGGAACCTGGATCTGATCGCGATCACCGGAGCGCCCGGCTCGACCCTGGCCGAGGCGGCCGCCGTTCACCTGAATGCCGGTGTCGACGCCGAGGCCTGTCCGCTGGGGCTGGCCCCCACCGCCAGCACCACCGCCGCGCTTGCCATGGGCGATGCGCTGGCGATTGCGTTGCTGGATGCGCGCGGCTTCACGGCCGACGACTTCGCACGCTCGCACCCGGGCGGTCGACTGGGCCGACGCCTGCTGCTGCGGATCGAAGACCTCATGCACAAGGGATCGGCAGTGCCCGCCGTGGAACCGGACACCCCCATGGCGACCGCGCTGCTGGAGATGACCCGCAAGGGACTCGGCATGACGGCGATCGTGGATGCCGATTATCGCGTCACGGGCATCTTTACCGACGGCGATCTGCGCCGCGCTCTGGATGAGGGCGTGGACGTGCACAACACGGACATCTCGGCGGTAATGACGCCGGCGCCGCGCTGCGTCGAAGCTGCGCAACTGGCCGCCGAGGCCCTGGCGCTGATGGAGCGGCACAGCATCAACGGCCTGCTCGTCAATGATGCCCGGGGCAGGCTTGCCGGGGCGCTGAACATGCATGATCTATTGCGCGGCGGCGTGGTCTGAATGCGGCGCCCGGTGATCGCACTGCTGGCGCTGGTCCTGGTCGCGCTGCTCGGCTGGCGGATGCTGGGCTCGCCGGACGAGCCCACCGGCACCCGCGCGGTCAGCGAGCCGCGGGTCGATGCCTACGCCCGCAACGTTACGCTGACCACAACCCGCGCCGATGGCCATATCGCCTGGCGGCTTCAGTCACCGGATGCCCGCCATCACCCGGGCGAGGCGCGCTGGCGGCTGATCTCGCCGCAATGGCATCTCACAACCGAACAGGGCGCCCCCTGGCAGGGGCGGTCCGATCAGGGCTGGATCGGCGATGATGAACGCCGCGCGCGATTGCGTGGTGATGTGGTCATGACCCGCGAATCCGACGAAGGCCGGTCACGGCTGACCACCCCGCGTCTGGATGTAAGAATCCCCGAGCGGTACGCCGAGACCAATCGGCCGGTCACCCTGACCCGCCCCGGCCTGCGGGTGGATGCCGTCGGCGCCCGAGTCTGGTTTGATGAACAGCGCCTCGAACTGCTGGATGATGTAAAGGGAGTCTACGATGCCGTTTCACCCTGAACGACGCGGGACGGGCGTTTTGCTGGCGCTGCTGCTCGCCGTGCCCATGGTGCAGGCCCAGACCGGCGATGAGGCGTCCACGCCGCCGCCGGTGGAGCTGGTGGCCGATCGCGCCGAGGTCGACGAAGCCGAGGGCATCAGCGTGTACCGCGGCGATGTGGTACTCACGCGCGGGTCGCTGCGCATCACCGGCGATGTCATGCGCGTTTACAACAACGCCGACGGCGAGCTTGAACGGGCAACGGTGGACGGCACGCCGGCCACCTATCGCGAGACCCTGGCGGATGCCGCCCCGCGGCGCGCCGAGGCACCGCGCATGGAATACCACGTCACCGGCCCCGAGCGGCTGATCGTCAAGCAGGGAGGACGCCTATGGCAGGGCGAGAACACCGTCACCGGGCGGGTCGTCACCCATTACCCGCAGACCGCCCGCACCGTCGCCGAGAGCAGCGATGACAGCGACGAGCGCGTTAATGTCCGTGTCGAGCCGGCCACCGAGTAATGGCCATGACCGGTAGCCGGCTCGAGGCCCACGGGCTGTCCAAGACCTACCGCGGCCGGCCGGTGGTAGACGATGTCTCCATCGCCCTCGAGAGTGGCGAAATCGTTGGTCTGCTCGGGCCCAACGGTGCTGGCAAGACCACGAGCTTTTACATGATCGTCGGCCTGATCCGTGCCGATGACGGCCGGATCCGGCTGGATGCGCGCGATATCTCCGATCTGCCCATGCATGCCCGGGCGCGACGGGGGATCGGCTATCTGCCGCAGGAGGCATCGGTCTTTCGGCGGCTGTCGGTGATGGACAACCTGCTCGCGGTACTCGAGACCCGTGACGACCTCTCGCGCCGGGCCCAGCGGGATCAGGCCGAAGCCCTGATGGACGAGTTCGGCATCGGCCACCTGCGCGATCAGGCGGGCATCAGCCTGTCGGGCGGCGAGCGGCGGCGTGTCGAGATCGCGCGGGCACTGGCCGCCGACCCGCGCTTTATTCTGCTCGACGAGCCCTTCGCCGGCGTCGACCCCATCTCGGTGGGCGACATCAAGGGCATTGTCCGGCACCTGGCCGATCGGGGTATCGGCGTGCTGATCACCGATCACAACGTCCGCGAGACGCTCGCGCTGGTCGATCGCGCGAGCATTCTCAATGCCGGCCGCGTCATCGCCGACGGCACGCCCGCGATGATCCTCGACAACGCCGAGGTGCGGGCGGTGTATCTCGGTGACGACTTCCATCTGTGAGACTGGCGAGCGCCGGACAGGCGGCGTTAGGCTACGGTGACGGATCCAGACGCGGGGAACGATGAAGCAATCGCTTGAACTTCGGGCCAGTCAACAGCTCACGATGACGCCCCAGCTGCAGCAGGCAATCCGGCTGCTGCAGCTGCCGGCGGCCGAGTTGACGCTCGAAATCCGCGAAGCGCTCGAGTCCAATGTCATGCTCGAGCCCGAGGAGGACAACGACAGCACCACCGCCGCGCCGGAGACCCCGGCGGCGGCCACCGCCGACCCCTCGGAGAAAAGCCTCGGCTCCAATGCCACCGATGCCACCGCCCTGGGCGAGGACATGGCGGTCTCCGAGCACTGGGACGATCGCGGTTACGCCGCCCCGGGTGCCGGCACGGCCGATGCCGACCGCGATGGCGTGGACGATCTGCTCGACCGCCAGCCCGCGCCGGCGGATTCACTGCGCGATCACCTGCAATGGCAGGTCGATCTGTCCAGCCTTGGTGATACCGACCGACAGATCGCCGCGGCACTCATCGATGCCCTCGACGAGCGCGGCCACCTCGCCGAGCCCATGGGCGATCTCGAGACGGCGCTGCGCGCCAGTGTCGATACCCGCATCGATGCCGACGACATCAATGCCGTGCTCACCATCCTCCAGCACATGGATCCGGTGGGCATCGGGGCAGCTGATGCCCGCGACGCGCTTCGCATCCAGATTGATGCGATACCCCCGGATACGCCGGGACGCGCGGCGGCCCGCCAGGCCATCGAAGCCGACTGGGCGCTTTTCAGCCCGGACCGTCACAGCGCGCTTCGCGAGCAGCTGGGTGTCGATCAGCCGGCGCTGGACGAGGCGCTGTCGCTGATCCGCCAGCTCGACCCCCACCCGGGATCACGCTTTGGCGAGGCGCGCACCCAGTACATCGTCCCCGACTGCCGGGTGCGCCGCGTCAACGGCCGCTGGCAGGTCGAGATCAACCCCGAGGCGTCGCCCCGGATCCGCATCAACGACTACTACGCAAGCCTCATCCGGCGCGGCGACAGCAGCCGCGATAACAGCCTTCTGCGTGATCACCTGCAGGAGGCGCGCTGGCTGATCAAAAGTCTGGAATCGCGGCGCGACACGCTGCAGCGGGTGGCCGAATGCGTGGTCGAGCGCCAGCAGGCCTTCCTGGAGTATGGCGAGGTCGCGATGCAGCCGCTGGTGCTGCGCGACGTGGCCGAGGCCATCGACATGCACGAATCGACCGTCTCGCGGATCACCTCGCGCAAGTACATCCTCACACCCCAGGGGACGCTGGAGTTCAAGCACTTTTTCTCGAGCCATGTCCCGACGGCGGACGGCGGCGAGTGCTCGGCCACCGCGATCCGGGCGCGCATCCGCCGTCAGGTGGCGGCGGAAGATCCGGCCCGGCCGCTCAGCGATTCACGACTCACCCGGACACTGCATGAGGAGGGCATTCACGTGGCGCGGCGCACCGTGGCCAAATATCGCGAGGTCATGGGCATCACATCATCAACCCAGCGCAAACGGCTACGCTGAAAAGAAAATACAAGGGGAAAGCCATGAAGATCGACATCACCGGCCATCACGTCGATGTGACCGACGCACTCCGCGACTATGTCGACGAAAAATTTCAGCGCCTCGAGCGTCACTTCGACCACGTGGTCGACATCCACGTGATCCTGACCGTCGAGAAAAAGACCCGCAAGGCGGAAGCCACCATGGTGGTGACCGGTGCACGGCTGTTCGCCGAGTCCACCGCCAGCGAGATGTACGCCGCCATCGACCTGCTGGTCGACAAGCTGGACCGTCAGGTCGTCAAGCACAAGGAAAAGCGAAGCGACCACCATCCCGAGCAAGGACGCGTCGGCGATAACCTGGAACCCTGAGCACCATGGAGCTTACCCGACTGCTGTCGGTGACGCGCACGCAGTGCGGTGTCGACGTCACCAGCAAAAAACGCGCCCTGGAGCGACTCAGCGAACAGCTCATGGCCGACACCCGGGCGGGCAGCGATGCCACGCGCAGCATCTGCGAGGGCCTGACCGTTCGGGAGCGCCTGGGCAGTACCGGCCTGGGGCGGGGCGTTGCCCTGCCCCATACCCGCAGTCCCGACATCGAAACGCCCCGGGCCGCGCTGATCCGGCTTAACACGCCCATTGCCTTTGACGCCGCCGACAGCCAGCCGGTGGACCTGCTGCTGGCGCTGCTGGTGCCCGAGCACAGTAACGATGAGCACCTGCGCATCCTCGCTCGGCTTGCCGAGCTGTTTCGCGACGAACACCTGTGCACCCGGTTGCGCCAGTGCAGCAGCGACGCCGAGCTCTACACCACCATGACCGGTGACAGCGACGGGACGCCGGGCGAATGAGTCAGATCCCCGGCACCGTGGTGCGCGTCAACGGCGCCGGCGTCCTGATCCGGGGGGAGGCCGGCACGGGCAAGAGTGACACCGCCCTGCAGCTGCTGCGCGCCGGTCATCAGCTGGTGGCCGATGATGCGGTCATGTTGACGCGGCACGACGACCGGCTGATCGCCCGGGCGCCCGCCGCCGGCCACGGGCAACTGTGTCTGCGCGGGCCCGGCCTGATCGAGGTGGGCCGCCACTTCGGCCGCAGCGCCTTGGCCGACTGCACGGTGATCGACTGGTCTGTGGCGTTGACCCAAAGCCGGCGGCCGGCCACCGCCGAGGGGGACTGGCAGACCCTGACGATCGACGGCATTGAGCTGGCGCAGTTGGCGCTGGCCCCGGAGCGGCCGGTGGCGGCGATGATCGAGCTGCTGGCCGGCACGGCACCCTCGCCCCGCCCCGGTCCGGAGGCGCGCGCATGCGGCTGATCATCGTCAGCGGTCTGTCCGGATCGGGTAAGAGCGTGGCACTTGCCACCCTCGAGGACTCGGGGTTCTACTGCATCGATAACCTGCCCGTGGACCTGCTGGATGCCTTTGGCCGGCACATCGCGGCGAGTGGCGAGGAGGCGGACTATGCCGTCGGCATCGATGCCCGCAACCAGCCCACCTCGCTCAGCCGCTTTCCGGGCATCCTCGACGCCATCGCCGAGCACGGCCTGACCACCGAGATCGTGTTTCTGGACGCGGATGACGCCACCCTGCTCAAGCGCTTTTCCGAGACCCGCCGTCGCCATCCGTTGAGCGGCCCGGATGTGCCCCTGAACGAGGCGATCAAGGGCGAGCGCGCACGTCTGGTGCCACTGCATGAACGCGCCGATCTGACCGTCGACACCTCGCAGACCACGCTGCACGAGCTGCGTCAGATGATTCGCGGTCGCCTGGCGGAATCGCGTACGCATCTATCGGTACAGCTCGAATCCTTTGGCTACAAACACGGCACACCCACCGACGCGGATTTCGTCTTTGACAGCCGTTGCCTGCCCAATCCGCACTGGCAACCCGGCCTGCGGCCACTGACCGGGCGCGACGACGCCGTCGCCGACTTTCTCACCGACAGCCCGCTGGTCGGCCGCTATCTTGGCCAGGTCCAGGCATTCATGGACGACTGGCTGCCGGTCTTCGAAGCCGAAAACCGCAGCTATCTGACCGTCGCCATCGGCTGTACCGGTGGACAGCATCGCTCGGTGTATCTGATTGAGGCACTCGCCGCCCATCTGCGCGGGCACGCCATCGCGGTGTCCGTACGGCATCGGGAACTGCCATGAGCGCCGGTGTCCTGCTGGTCACGCATCCCGGCGTCGGCACCGCCCTGCGCGAGACCGCCGAGGGGATTCTGCCGCAACTGCCGCTCGCCGTCGCCGCACTCAGCCCGGCGGCGGATGACCCGCCGGAGACAACTCGGGGTCGCGTCGAGGCGGCCGCGACCACCGTGGACAGCGGCGATGGCGTACTGATCCTGACGGACGCCTTCGGCGCCACTCCGGCCAATATCGCCATTGCGGTGGCCCGCGGCCGCGGCTACCCGGTGATCACCGGCGTTAACCTGCCCATGCTGCTGCGCGTGCTCAACTACCCCGAGCTGTCGCTGGAGTCGCTGGCTCGCATGGCACTGGCGGCGGCGCGGGATGGTATCCTCCAGCCTGTGGCTCCCGGGCTGGACACGCAGGGAGCAAGCCATGGCCTTGGATGACACGCTGCAGTGTCAGCCCGCGCGCATCGTCAACCGGCTTGGGCTGCACGCCCGTGCCGCCGCGCGGCTCGCGGCCCTGGCCGGTGAGTACGCGGCCGAGATCCAGGTCAGCCACCAGACCCACACGGCCAACGGTAAAAGCATTATGGGCCTGATGATGCTCGCCGCCGGCCAGGGCAGCGATATTCAGGTGTGCGCCCGCGGCGACGATGCGACAGCGGCACTGGCGGCCCTCGCCGCGCTGATCGCCGATGGCTTCGGCGAAGCCGACTGATCCGGAACAGGGACACGCCATGGTCGAAGAGCTCGAGCAGAAACAGGGCCGGATCGCGGAGACCGTCACCGACCTCCTGCAGGACGGGACGGTGCCCGAGGCCCAGCGCATGCTCAATGCCCTCCACCCCTCGGAAATCGCCAACCTGCTGGAATCCTTCCCCACCGCCCAGCGCAAGGTCCTCTGGGAGCTGGTGGACGAGGAAAACGGCGGCGACGTCCTGCTGCAGGTCAACGACGAGGTGCGCGGCGGACTGATCCGCGAAATGGACCACCGCGAGGTCCTCGCGGCCACCTCCGGCATGGACATGGACGATCTGGCCGACTTCATGCAGGACCTGCCGAGAACGCTCACCGGCGAGATCCTGCGCTCGATGGACAACCAGAACCGCCAGCGCCTCGAGGCCGTCCTGGCCTACCCCGAGGACAGCGCCGGCGGGTTGATGAACACCGACACGGTGACCGTGCGCCCGGACGTGAGCCTGGATGTGGTCTTTCGCTACCTGCGCATGCGCGGCGAGATGCCCGAGCTCACCGACCATCTGTTCGTGGTCAGTCGCTATGACCATTTCCTCGGCATCCTGCGGGTCAGTGATCTGCTGACCCGCGATCCGGCCGGCCGTGTCGCGGATCTGCTCGACACCGAGGCCGTCGCGATCCCCGCCGAGATGTCGGATCGCGAAGTGGCGCGTATGTTCGAAGACCGGGACCTGATTTCGGCGCCGGTACTGGACGGGCGGGGGCGCCTGATCGGGCGTATCACCATCGACGACGTGGTCGATGTGATCCGCGACGAGGCCGAACAGTCGATCCTGAGCATGGCAGGCCTGGGTGAGGAGGAGGACCTGTTCGCGCCGGTCTGGTCAAGCACCCGACGTCGGGCCGGCTGGCTGGGCCTGAACCTGGTGACCGCGCTGCTGGCCGCCTATGTGATCGGGCTGTTCGAGGCCACCATTCAGGAGGTGGTGGCCCTGGCGGTGCTGATGCCCGTGGTTGCCAGCATGGGCGGGATCGCCGGCACGCAGACCCTCGCGCTGGTGATCCGCGCCCTCGCCCTGGGCCAGATCGCGCCGCGCAACAGCCGCGCGTTATTGTTGAAGGAACTGGGGATCGGACTGCTCAACGGTCTGCTCTGGGCGGCCGTACTGGCGGGGATTGCGCTGCTGTGGTTCGGCCGGCCCACCATCGGCCTCATCATTGCCGCGGCCATGACCATCAACCTGGGCACGGCGGCGGCATCGGGCGTGCTGGTGCCCCTGGTGCTGAAGCGTTTCGGCATCGACCCGGCGCTTGCCGGAGGCGTCATCCTAACCACCGTCACCGATATCGTCGGCTTTACCGCCTTTCTGGGGCTGGCAACGCTGTTTTTGCTGTAAGGGTAAGTGGTGGCTACGGGTGGATTCGAACCACCGACCCCATCATTATGAGTGATGTGCTCTAACCAGCTGAGCTACGTAGCCTGATTGGAAGACCGCTGAGTATCCGGTCATCGAGGGGTGGCTGTCAAACCCGCAAGGGCCTCAGACATTAAAGCGGAAATGGCAGACATCACCGTCGCGCATGATGTACTCCTTGCCCTCCAGACGCATGCGGCCGGCCTCCTTGGCCGCCTGTTCACTGCCCGCAGCCAGGTACTCGTCCACGGCGATGACTTCCGCGCGGATAAAGCCACGCTGGATATCGCTGTGGATACGGCTCGCGGCCTCCGGCGCGGTGGCTCGCTCGGCCACTGTCCACGCCCGCACCTCCTTGGGCCCGGCGGTAAAGAACGTCTGCAGCGACAACAACGAGTAACCGGCGCGGATAACCCGGTTGAGCCCCGGCTCGTCAAGATCATAGGCGGCCAGCAGCTCGTTGCGCTCTTCCTCGTCAAGCTGCGAGAGCTCGGCCTCGATGGCCGCACAGACGGGCACCACCCGGGCATTCTCTCGGGCGGCCAGCTGCTCGAGCTCTGCCAGCGCGGCGTTGCCGCTCAAGCCCTCTTCGTTGACGTTGGCCACGTAGAGCACCGGCTTGGCGGTTAGCAGATGCAGCTCGGCAAGCACCTCCCGGCCGCTGTCATCCAGGCTCTGGGCGCGGATCGGCTGACCGGCATCCAGCCCCTCGGCCATGGACCGCAGGGCGTCACGCATGGCGATCGCGGTCTTGTCATTGGACTTGGCACGGCGGCCGTAACGATCGATCGCCTTGTCCACGGTTTCCATATCGGCGAGCAGCAACTCGGTGTTGATGGTCTCGATATCGGCCACCGGATCCACCCGCCCCTCGACATGGTGCACATCGTCGCTCTCAAAGCAGCGCACCACATGGGCGATCGCATCGGTCTCGCGAATGTTGGCAAGAAACTGATTACCCAGTCCTTCGCCACGCGAGGCGCCCGCCACCAGACCGGCGATGTCGACGAACTCCATGGTCGTGGGGACCACGCTTTTCGGCTGCACGAGCGCCGCCAGCCGGTCCAGGCGCGGATCCGGCACGGGAACGATGCCAACGTTCGGGTCGATGGTGCAGAACGGGTAGTTCTCCGCCGGGATCCCGTTTTTGGTGAGGGCGTTGAACAGGGTCGATTTGCCGACATTCGGCAGCCCCACGATGCCGCATTTAAAGCCCATGGATCGCTCTACTCCCGCGTGTGTAACTGCTGTTGCGCCCGGTCCCAGTCGCCGGCGGCAAGCGCCGGTGCCTGGGCCGCCGCGGCGTCGATGGCTGAATCAATGGCCGTGCGCTCGGCCCGGCCCGGCGCGTTGAGCACATAGCCGATGACCTGATCGCTGCTGCCCGGGTGGCCCACTCCGATGCGCAGGCGGGCGAACTCGCGACTGCCCAGCGCCGGGATGATATCGCGCAGCCCGTTGTGCCCACCGTGTCCGCCGCCACGCTTGAGACGCGCCACGCCCGCCGGCAGATCGATTTCATCGTGGGCCACAAGGATGAGCTCGGGGGCAATGCGGTGGAAGCGCGCCAGCGCGGCCACCGCCCGACCGCTGTGGTTCATGAAGGTGTCGGGGCAGAGCAGATGCAGATCCATGCCCGCGTCGCGACAACGGGCCGTGGCGCCGTGGAATTTGCGCTCGCTGCGCAGCGCCACGCCAAGCCGGTCGGCGACCCGCTCCACAAACCAGAACCCGGCGTTATGCCGGGTTCCCGCGTACTTGGGCCCGGGGTTGCCGAGCCCGACAATCAAACGCACCAACCGGCCTCAGTCCTGCTCCTCCGAGCTTTCATCGGCACCGCCGTCGGCGCTGTCATCACCCTCATCGCCGTCCTCTTCGTCCTCTTCAACGGCCTTGCGGGGCATATGGATGCTGACCAGCACCGGATCGTGATCGGTCTCGACATCCAGTCCCGGAAAGACCACGCCCTCGGGCGGATCGATCTGCGAGAGATGCACCGACTCACCGACATCCAGCGCGGCGATGTCCACATCGATGGAGGTTGGCAGATCATCCGGCAGGCACTCCACATCGATCTCGATCAGATCGTGATGCACCACGCCATTGCCCTGCTTCACACCGACGGCCTCGTCCTGGTGGAGCAGATGGATCGGGACCTGCTGGCGCATCTTCTCGCCCGCCTTGATCCGCAGCAGGTCCATGTGCGTAACCAGCGGCTTGAAGGGATGGCGCTGCAGATCCTTGAGGATCGCCTTTTCGGTGCGCTTGCCCTTCACCTTGATATCGAGGATCTGGGAGAAGAACGTCTCCTCGCGCATCAGGCGCAGGACCTGCTCCTCGTCAAAGGAAAGCGATACGGGCTTTTTGCCCGCGCCGTAGAGGATGCCCGGCACCCGCTTGGCCCGACGCAGGCGGCGGCTCGCACCTTTGCCCTGGTCATCGCGCACGGCGGCATCCAGTTTCAGTTCAACACTCATTGCAGTTTTCTCCGTCAGGGCCCCCGCGACCAGGGGCGATGGCAACGATCAGTCGACGAAAAGCTCGCTGACTGACTCGTCATTGTTCACCCGCCGCATGGTCTCGGCGAGCATTTCCGCCAGCGACAGCTGGCGAATCCGATCACTGGCGTCGGCGGCCGCGGACAGCGGGATGCTGTCGGTGACCACCAGTTCGTCCAGATGGCTGTTCTCGATGCGCTCGATGGCCGGTCCCGACAGGACCGGATGGGTAATGTAGGCCACTACGCGCCCGGCGCCCCGCTCCTTGAGCGCGGCCGCCGCCTGGCAGAGCGTGCCGGCGGTATCGATGATGTCATCAACGATGACACAGGTCTTGTCCTGGACATCGCCGATGATGTTCATGACTTCCATTTCATTGGCCCGCGGCCGGCGCTTGTCGATGATGGCCAAATCCGCATTGTCGAGGCGCCGCGCAACGGCGCGGGCGCGCAGCACGCCCCCCACATCGGGCGAAACCACGATCTTGTCGGCATGGGTCTGGCGCCAGATATCCCCGAGCAGCACCGGCGAAGCGTAGACGTTGTCCACGGGGATGTTGAAAAAGCCCTGGATCTGGTCGGCGTGAAGGTCAACGGTGATCACGCGGTTGATCCCGGCGGTGGTGATCATGTCGGCGGCGAGCTTGGCGGTGATCGGCACGCGCTGCGAGCGCTGGCGGCGGTCCTGGCGGGCGTAGCCGTAGTAGGGGACCACCGCGGTGATGCGCGCCGCTGATGATCGTCGCAGCGCATCGGCGATGACCATCAGCTCCATGAGGTTATCGTTGGTGGGCGCGCAGGTCGGCTGGATAATGAACACGTCGTGCCCGCGGACGTGCTCGTTGATCTCGACCTGGACTTCGCCGTCACTGAAGCTGGTGACCACGGCATCGCCAAGGCGGGTCTTAAGGTGCGAGGCCACGGCTCGGGCAAGATCCGGATTGGCGTTCCCCGCGAACACCATCATGCTTCCGTTTTCCATGGCGTATGCACCCTGCTGCTGGTAAGTGGCTGGGGCGGCAGGATTCGAACCTGCGCATCCGGGGATCAAAACCCCGTGCCTTACCGCTTGGCTACGCCCCATTTGATGATGCTTGCTGTGCCTCGAGCCGCGTGAGCAATGGCGAGCGGTTGGCCGCCCGGGTCACCCAGGCCGTCCCGAGATCGCCGACGCCCTGTCGCGCCCGTTCTGCGGCCCCGCGCCGCCCGAAACAGGCAAAAAGACACCCCCCCGTGCCTGTGAGCCGCGTCGGGCCGTATTCCGAGAGCGCATCGATCGCCCCCGCAACCGGCGGATACAACCGCCGCACGACCGCCTCGCAATCATTGCGCCAGGCCGTCGTCTGAAAGCCCGACATTGTTATACGCTCGGTATGCCGTGTCAATTTGCCATCGCCGAACACGGCCGCCGTGCTTACCTCGACGCCCGGGTCGAGCACCACCAGCCACGGGCGGTCGGCGTCGAACCCGGTCAGCCGGTCACCCACGCCCTCCGCCCAGGCACTGCGGCCGCGGACAAAGACCGGCACGTCGGCGCCCAGGCCAAGACCGAGGGCTTCGAGATCGGCCCCGCTCAACCCGCATCCCCACAGCGCATTCAGCGCGACCAGCGTGGTCGCCGCGTCGGATGAGCCGCCTCCCAGCCCGCCGCCGGCAGGGATGCGTTTGTCGACGCGGATCTCAACCCCCCCGGCATGGCCACTTGCCGCCTGCAGGGCGCGGGCCGCGCGCACCACCAGATCGTCCGCCGGCGCCAGTCCCGCGAGGCCCCCCTGTCGGGTGATGGCGGCGCTGTCGGTCAGGGTAAAGCCAAGCCGGTCACAGGGCTCGATGAACTGGAACAGGGTCTGCAGATCGTGATAGCCGTCTGGGCGCTGGCCGGTGATGTGCAAAAAGCGGTTGATTTTGGCCGGTGCCGGCCAGTCCGCTGACTGCCCGTTCATTCACCCGGCCTCCAGCGTCGAACGACCAGGCGGATCGAGGTCTTCTCCCGGGTGACGGCCACCCGCCCGGGCAGCGAGTAACCGTCCACCGACTCGAACTCGTCGTAGCGCACGCGCCAACCGCCCTGACGGATTACCCCGGGACGGCCGGCATCATCCAGGCGGACGCGCCCTTCGAGCCAGGGCACGGGCTGCGCGATCACCCAGTAGCGCAGGAAGCCCACCGGCAGATCGTAGCCGCTCACCGCCCGCACCAGCTCGCGCGGGCTATCGGCGCGATAGCGTTCACCATCGGCCGTGCGCACGGTGACGCCATCGGCATCACCCCGGATCCGCAGGCTGCCCACGCCAAGCGCACCGCGCAGATCAATGCGATAGGCCGCGTCATCCTGGCGCCAGGTCAGCGATGCGGTGGCGCCCTCCTCCCCCAGGCGCAGCGAGGTCCGCCCGTTGAGCCGCCATACCGCCGGGGCCACCGGCGCCGTCCAGTCGGCCAGCCGCACGCTGTCATCGCTGACCGTCGGGGCCGGGGGCCGAACCGCGCAGCCGGTCACGAGCCCCCCCAGCAACAGCCCCGCCGCCAGTCCCGCAAGCCGGCGCCACGTCATCAATTCAAACGCTCCATGGTCTCCTCCAGAACCGGGTGACGGCCGTCACCGGAGGCCGCGGCCTGCCAGACCGTGCGGGCTTCATCGCGCCGGCCCAGCGCCCAGAGCACTTCCCCCAGGTGGGCGGCGATCTCCGCATCGCCCTCGCTCAGCCGATGGGCACGCCGCAGGTGCGTCAGTGCCGCTTCGGGCCGGCCCTGCCGGTAGGCCGCCCAGCCCATGCTGTCGATAATCGCCGGTGACTCGGGCTGGAGCTGGAACGCCCGCTCGATCAGATCGGCGCCTTCGTCGATGCGCGGGGTCTGGTCCACCAGCGTGTAGCCCAGGGCGTTCAGGGCCTCGGCGTCGTTGGGGTCATCCCGGATGAGGCGTCGCAGATCCGCCTCGGCGCCCTGCAGATCGCCGGTGGTGATTCTCGCCATGGCCCGGGCGTAGCGCAGCTCGGCGTCTCCCGGGCGGGACCCGAGGGCGCGGGTGTACGCCTCCAGGCTTTGCTCGATGCGGCCGAGCCGGCGCAGCAGACGCCCTTCAAGCAGCACACTCTGTCGGGGCGTGGAAGCCGAGCCGGTCCGCAGCTGTCGCAGCGCCGTTAACGCCAGCTCATCGGCGCCGCGGCGAAGCGCGAGAACGATCGCCGTGTTAAGCAGTCGCGGCTGGGTCGCGCCCGCCGCCACCAGCCGCCGGAATTGCTCAAGCGCGGCGGCATCACGCTCATCGTCGAGTAATGCCCGCGCATACTCGAAACGCAGCGAGGTGTTGTCCGGGGCGGCGCGCAGCAGCTCGGTGAAGATCGCGAACGCGGCGTCGGGCCGTTCCAGGGCCAGCAGGGCATCGGCGCGCAGCAGACGGGCGGTGCGGGCATCCGGGCCACGCTCGAGGACCTGATCGGCGGCCTCGAGGGCAATGGCGGGCTGACCACGCTGGATCGCCACCCGGGCCAGTGCCAGTTGCGCCGCCCGCGAGCGCGGCAGGCGCTCGGCGATGGCCGTCATGACCTGCAGCGATTGCGGCGGCAGGGCCTGATCGGACAGGCGACGGGCGATGCGATCGATGGCGACATCGCGTTCACCGGCCTCCTCGGGCAGGCTTTCAAGCAGACGCGCCGTGGCCGCCTCGACATCCCCGTCGCGCAGCCTGACCACTGCCCCCAGGCGCAGCGCATCGGCGCTATCCGGCGTCAGCTCAAGCCATCGGGCCGTCAGCCGCCGGGCCGCGGCCGGGTTATCAGCCCGCAGCGCCAGCCGGGCACCCCGCTCCACCGCCGCGGCATCACCGAGCCGGCCGGCGACACCGTCGTACAGACGGCTCGCCCGATCGACCTGGCCGCGCGCGGCGGCAAGTTCCGCCGCCATCACGGCCGCCAGCGGCGAGTGATCGGCCGGCTCGGCGGACGCCCCGGTCGTGTCGGTGAGCGGCGCGCAGGCGCTTGCAAGGGCCAGGGCCAGAAAGCCGCCCAACACCCGCCCAGCGCGGCTCCGGGGCCGTTGTCGAGTCGCGAACCTTGTCATCGACTCCGTATCCTACTTGTGTTGAGGCAATGCTGCCCTACAATCTGCCACATTCCAGTCAACCGGATCCCGATGCCAGTCGTCACCCTGGGGCTTAACCACGAATCCGCACCGCTTGCCGTTCGCGAGCAGGTGGTTCTGTCGGCAGAAACGCTGGACAGCGCGCTGTCCGCGCTCGCCGAGCGCCCGGGTGTGCGCGAAGCGGCGGTGGTGTCCACCTGCAATCGCACCGAGATCTACGCCGTCCTCGCCCCCGAGGCCACGCCGGCGATCCTGCTGCGCTGGCTGGCGCAGCAAAAGGATCTGGATGCGGACTGGCTCGAGCCCTATCTGTACACCCTCGAGGGCCGCGATGCCGTGGTGCACCTGCTGCGGGTCGCCGCCGGGCTTGACTCACTGGTGCTGGGCGAACCACAGATCCTCGGCCAGGCCAAGCTCGCCTACCACTCGGCATCCCGCGCGGAGCTGCTGGGCCAGATCGTCGATCGGCTGTTCCAGCATGCCTTCTCGCTGGCCAAACGCGTACGCACTGAGACGGCCATTGGCGCGCATCCGGTGTCGGTGGCCTTCGCCGCGGTCACCCTGGCCCGCCAGATTTTCGATCGGCTCGAGCGCCGCCGCGTTCTGCTGATCGGCGCCGGGGAAATGATCGAACTGACCGCCCGCCACTTCCAGGAGCAGGGCATGGGAGAGCTGGTGATCGCCAATCGCCACCGCGAACGGGCGCAGGCGCTGGCCAGCACCTGCGGCGGTCGGGCCCTGGGGCTGGACGAGCTCGAGGGCTTCCTGCCGCGCGCCGATATTGTGGTGTCATGCACGGCAAGCCCCGAGCCCGTGTTGCACTACGAGCAGATCCGCGCGAGTCTGCGCCAGCGCCGCCACGCCCCCGTGTTCATGGTCGATCTGGCTGTCCCGCGCGATATCGAGTCCCGTGTCGAGCAGCTCGAGGATGTCTATCTGTACACGGTGGATGACCTTCGCGATGTCATCGATCGTAATCAGCGCAGCCGCGCCGCAGCCGCCGAACAGGCCGAAACCCTGGTCCACGAGCAGGCCGACCGGTTCATGGACTGGGTACGCACGCTGGATGCGGTCAGTGCCATCCGCCGCTTTCGACGCCATGGCGAGCGTCAGCGCGAGGACGCCCTCGAGCAGGCGCGCCGCGAAATCAGCGCCGGCCAGCCGCCGGATCAGGTCCTCGAGGCACTCGCCCACCGCCTGACCCGCAAACTCCTGCACCTGCCCACGCTGGGGCTGCGTGAGGCCGCCCGCAGCGGCGATCCGGAGACCATCCGCCAGAGCCGCCGCATGCTGGGTATCGACGAAAGCCGGGACGACGATGAATGAACGATAATCTGCGCCGCAAACTCCACAGCCTGCTCGAGCGTCACGAGGAAATCGAACAGCTGCTCGCTGATCCCGAGGTGATCGGCGATAACCGTCAGTTCACCCGGCTCTCGCAGGAGTATTCACGGCTCGAGCCGCTGGCCGCCACGCTCACCGCGTTCGAGTCGGCGGAAACGGATCTCGCCCACGCCCGGGAGCTGGCCGGCGATGGTGACGAGGCCATGCGGGCGCTGGCCGAAGAGGAGATCGAGGCGGCCCGCGAACGGCTCGCAACCCTCGAGCATGACCTGACCCTTTTGATGATCCCCGAGGATCCGAACGACACGCGCAATACGTTCGTCGAGATCCGGGCCGGGACCGGCGGCGACGAGGCGGCGCTGTTCGCCGGGGATCTGCTGCGGATGTATCTGCGCTACGCCGAGCAGCAGGGCTGGCGCAGCGAGATCCTCAGCGAGAGCCCCGGCGAGCAGGGCGGCTATCGCGAGGTGGTGGCGCGGGTGAGCGGCGAGCGGGTGTACTCCAAACTCAAGTTCGAGTCGGGGGCCCATCGCGTCCAGCGTGTCCCCGCCACCGAGTCACAGGGCCGGATCCACACATCGGCCTGCACGGTCGCCATCCTGCCGGAGGCGGCAGACATCGACGAAATCGAGATCAACCCGGCCGATCTGCGTGTGGATACATTCCGCGCCTCGGGCGCCGGCGGTCAGCACGTCAACAAAACCGACTCGGCCGTGCGCGTCACGCATCTGCCAACCGGCGTGGTGGTCGAGTGCCAGGATGCACGCTCACAGCACAAGAACCGGGCACAGGCCCTGTCACTGCTGCAGGCCCGGCTGATGGACCAGCAACGCGACGCCGCGGCGGCCGAACGCACCGAGACACGGCGCGAACTGGTGGGAACCGGCGATCGATCCGATCGTATCCGCACCTACAATTTTCCGCAGGGGCGGATCACCGATCACCGCATCAATCTGACCCTCTACAAGCTCGAATCCGTGCTGGCCGGGCACCTTGAGGCCGTGATCGATCCCTTGATCAGCGAGCACCAGGCCGACCAGCTGGCCGAGCTGTCGGCCGAGCGCTGAGCCCGGCCGTACGGATGCGGACTCAGGCGACCCGCTGCTTCTCGCGGATCTCCTCGAGGGTCTTGCAGTCGACGCACAGCGTCGCGGTGGGCCGGGCCTCGAGCCGGCGAATGCCGATTTCGACGCCGCACTCGTCGCAGTAGCCGTAGTCGTCCTTGCGGATGCGCTCGAGGGTCTTGTCGATCTTGCGGATCAGCTTGCGCTCGCGATCGCGGGTGCGCAGCTCAAGGGCAAACTCCTCTTCCTGCGTCGCGCGGTCGGCCGGATCGGCGTAATGGTTGGCGTCATCACGCATGTGACTGACCGTGCGCTCCACCTCTTCCTGGAGCTGCTGCTTCCAGGCGCCGAGGATTGCCTCGAAATGCGCCAGCTGGGCCTCGCTCATGTAGGCCTCGTCGTCGGCGGGCTGATAGGGCTCGATGCCGCGTACGGGCAGGGCAGCATTATCGGTCATGGTTTCCTCCATAGGCTCCGATCGGTGCAGGTCGGCCTCAGGCGATCCGGGCCTGAAGCGGTTGCGATAGCTTATCCGCGGCATCACGCAGCACTTGCTCCGTGGTTGCCCAGTCGATGCAGCCATCGGTGATGGATACGCCGTATTCAAGGGCCGACGGGTCGTTACCAAGCTTTTGCTTGCCCCAGCCAATCTGGCTTTCGATCATCACCGCGACAATCGACCGATTGCCTTCGACAACCTGATTGACCAGATTATCCATCACCAGCGGCTGCAGCGCCGGATCCTTGTTCGAGTTGGCGTGGCTGCAGTCCACCATCAGACAGGCCGACAGACCCTCGTCAGCCAGGGCCTTCTCGCACAGCGCGATACTGACCGAATCGTAATTGGGCTGATCGCCACCACGCAGCACCACGTGGCCATAGCGATTGCCCGCGGTGCGGATGACCGCCGAGCGCCCCTCGTTCTGGGTGATGCCAAGAAAACTGTGCGGGCTCGCCGCCGAGCGCATGGCGTTAATGGCCACGTCGAGACTGCCATCCGTGCCGTTTTTAAAGCCCACCGCCGTCGACAGCCCGCTGGCCATCTCGCGGTGGGTCTGCGATTCGGTGGTGCGCGCGCCGATCGCGGTCCAGCTGATCAGATCACCCAGATACTGCGGCGTGATCGGATCCAGCGCCTCGGTGCCGGCGGGCAACCCCAGCTCGGCCAGATACAGCAACAGGTCACGGGCGCGACGCAGCCCCTCTTCAATATCAAAGCTGTCGTCCATGAACGGGTCATTGATCAGACCCTTCCAGCCCACGGTGGTGCGTGGCTTTTCGAAGTAGACCCGCATGACGATGAAAAGCGAGTCACTCAGCTCGTCATGCAGGGCTTTAAGGCGTCGCGCATAGTCCTTGGCGGCCTCGACATCATGAATCGAGCAGGGGCCGGCCACGACCAGCAGGCGCGGGTCGTGGCCATCGAGAATGGCCTCCACCGCGGCGCGGCCGGCCTCCACGGTGGCCTTGCCGGACTCGGACAGCGGCTGCCGCGCCTTGAGTTCGGCGGGGGTCGGCAGCGGATCCTGGGCCCGCACATTGAGGTTGTCGATGGGCGTCTCACTCATGGTGTGTCAATCTCACTGTCGTGTTCGTCGTCGATGCCGGCATGGTAGCCCGTCGATCCGATTTTCTCCATGTCCGGGATGGCGTCGGCCACAGTCTGCTATCCTTGATCATCATCTCGGCAGGTTCAATCGTCATGGCTATCGACCGCAAATTACTCGACATTCTTTGCTGCCCGGTGACCAAGCAGCCCGTGCATGTGCTGGGGCGACGCGAGCTCAAGGCCCTGAACGAGCGCATCGCCGCCGGCGACGTCTACTACCAGGACGAGACCCCGGTCGAGACACCGCTCGAGGAAGGCCTGATCACCGCCAACGAAGAGCGTATCTACCGCGTCGACGACGGCATCCCGGTCATGCTCGAGGAGCGGGCCATTAACCGGCGGGCCGCCGATCTGAAGTGACGCCCGCGATCAGTCTGGCCGAGGCGCAGCAGCGCGGCCGACAGTTGCTGGGCGCCGTCAGCGACAGCGCCGCCGTTGATGCGGACTGGCTGCTGGCCGCGGCCACCGGGCAATCCGCTGCCAAGCGCCGTGCCCGTCCCGAACAGCCCATCACCGAGGCCGCCTGGCGGCGCTACCAGGGGTTGCTGCAGCGGCGCTATCGCGGCGAGCCCGTGGCCTATCTGCTGGGCCGCTGTGGCTTCATGGACTTCGAAGTGGTGGTTACACCGGCGGTGCTGATCCCGCGGCCCGAGACCGAGCACCTGGTCGAGGCGGCCCTCGAGCAGCCCGCCGCCCGGGTGCTGGAGCTTGGCACCGGCAGTGGCTGCATCGCCATGGCGCTGGCCCGGGCCTGGCCCCACGCCCGCATCGACGCCACCGACCGGTCCGCCGAGGCGCTGACCGTGGCCACCCAGAACGCCGCGCTGCTCGGCGTCGAGACACTACAGCTGCGACTCGGCGACTGGTATGCGCCGATCGGCAGCGCCCGCTACGATCTGATTGTTGCCAACCCGCCCTACATCGGCCCCAGCGAGCCGGAGCCGGACCAGGGCGATGCGCGCTTCGAGCCCCGGGCCGCTCTGCGGGCGGACGCCGACGGACTGGCCGCACTGCAGACGATCATTGACGGCGCGCCGGCTCATCTCGAACACGCCGGACGGCTGTGGGTGGAACACGGCCATACCCAGGGGGCGGCCGTACGCGCGCGCCTTGCCGCGGCGAGGTTCGAGGCCATCGAGACACGCCACGACCTCGCCGGACACGAACGGGTGAGTGGCGGGCAATGGAACGGCGGCCGCCATGAATGACGAGCAGCTCATCCGCTACAGTCGCCAGATCATGGTGCCCGGCCTCGATCTGGCCGGCCAGGAGCAGTTGCTGGCCAGTCGCGTGCTGCTCGTGGGCGCCGGTGGTCTCGGATCGGCGGTGGCGCTCTATCTGGCCGCCGCCGGGGTGGGCCACCTCAAGGTGGCGGATTTCGATCATGTCGAGCTCACCAATCTGCAGCGCCAGATCCTCCACGGCACGGCGGATATCGGCCGACGCAAGACCGAATCGGCCCGTGACCGCGTCGCCGCCCTCAACCCGGCCGTCACGCTGGACCCCGTCGAGGCGCACCTGGATGCCGATAACCTCCCGGCGCTGGTCGACGACGTCGACCTGGTGATCGATGGTTGTGACCGGTTTGCCACCCGCTTCGCGGTCAACGCCACCTGCGTGCAGGCCCGACGGCCCCTGGTCACCGGTGCGGTGATCGGCATGGAAGGACAGGTGGCGGTGCTGCGGCCGGATCTTGATGGCCCCTGCTATCGCTGTCTCTACGCGGATACCGGCGAGGAGACCCTGGGTTGCAGCGAAACCGGCGTGCTCGGCCCCTTGCCGGGAGTGATCGGCAGCCTGCAAGCGGTCGAAGCCATCAAGGTGCTGACCGGACTGGGCACGCCGCTCAACCATCGCCTGCTGATGGTCGATGCCCTCGATCAGCGCTGGCGGCGCATCGACCTGCGACGCGATCCGGCCTGCCCGGTCTGTGGCAGCGGGCCGGCTCAGTGCGACTGACGACTGTCCGGTGAGCGGCTGGCTGGATCGGTGAACATCGCCTCGACATCCACCGCATCGAATCGGTAGGGCTCGTTACAGAATTCGCAGCAGACTTCGACCACGCCCTCGGCCTGCAGCGTGTCGCGCATCTCCGCCTCGCCAAGCCCCTGCAGCATCGCCGCCACTCGATCCCGGGAACAGCGACAGCGAAACCGGAACGGCATCGGGTCGAACAGCCGGATATCCTCTTCGTGGAACAGGCGGCGAATGACCTCACCGGGGGCGAGTTCGCGCAGCTCGGGCCCGGTGATGGTGGCCGCTAGCTGATCGGCGCGCGCCCACGCATCGGCATCACCGGCGGCGGCCTCACTGGCCGGCAGCCGCTGGATGAGCATGCCGGCGGCGTGTCCCTCGCGGGCCGATAGCCAGACGCGGGTGGAGAGCTGTTCGGATTCGCTGAAATAGTGCTCCAGCGCGGCGCCTAGGCTTCCACCACGCAGATCCACCACGCCCTGATAGCGCTCGCCGTCGTTCTCGGGCTCGATGGTGATCGCCAGCGTGCCTTGCACGGCCTGCTCGTCCAGCGGCACATCGGCGGGCACGCGCTCGCCGGTGCGGGCCATCGCACGGAGTGATCCGTCGCTGCGCGCCTGCACCAGCAACAGCCGCAGTGGTCCGTTGGCCTGCAGCTGCAGACTCAGATCACAGGGGGACTTGAGCGTGGCTGCCAGCAGGGCCACGGCCGCCAGGCCCTCGCCAATCAGCCGATCAACCGCCGGCTCGTACTCGGTGCGCCGGGTGATGGCGGCGAATGACTCGTCCAGCTGGACCACCTCGCCGCGCACGTCCGCGTTTTCAAACAGAAACCGATGAAGCCGATCCGTCATGCCCTATCAACCGTCCAGCCGGCGTTTGAGGATCTCATTGACCTGTTGCGGATTGGCCTTCCCGCCCGAGGCCTTCATCACCTGACCGACGAAAAAGCCCATCAGTTTCGTCTTACCGGCGCGGTACTGCTCGAGTTGCTCGGGATTGGCGGCGATCACTTCCTCGACCATCGCATCAATCGCAGCGTTGTCGGTGACCTGTCGCAGACCGCGGTCATTGATCACCGTGTCGGCATCCCCCTCGCCGTCCCAGATAGCCTCGAAGACCTCCTTGGCGATCTTCCCGGAGATGGTCTCGTCACGAATGCGCAGCAGCAGCCCCGCCAGGGTGGCGGCATCGATCGGGCTGCGGGTGATGTCGAGGCCTTCCTTGTTGAGCGCGCCGGACAGCTCACCCATCACCCAGTTGGCGGACAGCTTGGCGTCGCCCGCGGCCGCCACCACCGCCTCGTAGTAATCGGCCAGTTCCCGCGAGCCGGTGAGCACGCCGGCATCGTAGGCGGACAGATCATGGTCGCGCCGAAACCGCTCGGCCCTTGCGTCGGGCAGCTCCGGCAGCTCGTCGCGGACCGCATCAATCAGCGCCGGCGTAATCTCCAGCGGCAACAGATCGGGATCGGGGAAGTACCGGTAGTCGTGGGCCTGTTCCTTGCCCCGCATCGACCGCGTCTCGCCACGATCGGGGTCGAACAGACGCGTTTCCTGGATCACCTCGCCGCCGTCCTCGAGCACCTCGATCTGGCGGTCGATCTCGTAGTTGATGGCCCGCTCGACAAAGCGGAACGAGTTGAGGTTCTTGAGCTCGGCGCGCGTGCCAAAGCGGGTTTCCCCCACCGGGCGCACCGACACGTTGGCGTCACAGCGAAAGCTGCCTTCCTGCATGTTGCCGTCGCAGATGCGCAGATAGCGAACCAGCGAGTGCATCTTTTTCATGTAGGCGACGGCCTCGCGGGCCGAGCGCAGTTCCGGCTCCGAGACGATCTCGAGCAGCGGCGTCCCGGCCCGGTTGAGGTCGATGCCGGTCTTGCGCGTGAACCCCTCGTGCAGGCTCTTGCCGGCGTCTTCCTCGAGGTGCGCGCGGGTCACGCCAATGCGCTTGCGCCCGCCGTCATCCAGCTCAATGTCCAGGTGCCCGGCCCCGACCACGGGCAGCTCGTACTGCGAGATCTGATAGCCCTTGGGCAGGTCCGGGTAAAAGTAATTCTTGCGGGCGAACACCGAGCGGCCGGCCACTTCGGCATTCAGCGCCAGCCCCAGACGAATGGCGTAGTGCACGGCACGCTCATTGAGCACCGGCAGCATCCCGGGCATGCCCAGATCGATCGCGCAGGCCTGACGGTTGGCTTCGGCGCCGTAGGCGGTCGGCGCGCCCGAGAAGATCTTGGTTCGAGTGGCAAGCTGTGCGTGCAGCTCAAGCCCGATGACCGCTTCGTATTCCATGTCCGCTATTCCTCCACCGGCGGCCGCTGCCGATGCCAGTCGGTGACCTGCTGATAACCGTGGGCCGCGCCCAGCAGCCGCCCCTCGTCAAAGTAATTGCCGATCAGCTGCAGGCCCACCGGCCGGCCGTCACCGAATCCGGCCGGCACCGACAGCGCGGGCAGCCCCGCCAGATTGACCGCGATGGTGAAGATATCGGAGAGATACATCTGCACCGGGTCATCGGCCTTCTCACCCAGCGGGAAGGCCGTGGACGGGGCCGTGGGCCCGGCGATGACATCCACTGACTCGAAGGCCCGGGCGAAATCCTCCTGAACCAGCCGGCGGACCTGCTGGGCCTTGCCGTAGTAGGCGTCGTAGTAGCCCGCTGACAGGGCGTAGGTGCCCACCATGATGCGGCGCTGGACCTCTTCGCCAAAGCCCTCGCCGCGGCTGCGCTTGTACAGGTCCTCGAGGTCATCCGGTGCGTCGCAGCGATAGCCATAGCGCACGCCGTCAAAGCGGGACAGGTTGGAGGATGCCTCGGCCGGCGCGATCACATAGTACACCGGCACGGCCATGCCGGCGTTGGGCAGGGTGATCTCGCGGACCTCGGCACCGGCATCGCGCAGGGCCTGGGTGGCGGCGCTGACCGCGCTCGAAACGCCGGCGTCGACACCCTCCGCCTCCATGAATTCGCGGGGCAGGCCCACCCGCAGCCCGCGCAGGTCGGTCCCGGCCATCTCTGCCCGGTAATCCGGCACCGGCCGATCGACGCAGGTGGAGTCGCGGCGATCAAAGCCCGCCATGCCCTGCAGCAGGATCGCCAGGTCCTCGGCGCTGGATGCCATGGGCCCGGCCTGATCCAGGCTCGAGGCGAAGGCCACGATGCCGTAGCGGGATACCCGGCCATAGGTCGGCTTCAGGCCGCTGATCCCCGTCAGCGCCGCGGGCTGGCGGATCGAGCCGCCGGTATCGGTACCGGTGGCGGCCGGCACCAGTCCCGCCGCCACAGCCGCCGCCGAGCCGCCCGACGAGCCGCCGGGCACGGTACGGCGGTCCCAGGGGTTTTTCACCGCGCCGAAATAACTGGTCTCGTTGGACGAGCCCATGGCGAATTCGTCCATGTTGGTCTTGCCCACGCTGACCGCGCCGGCGGCGCGCAGGCGCTCGACCACAAAGGCATCATAGGGCGGCACGAACGCCTCGAGCATGCGGCTGCCGCAGCTGGTCCGCACTCCCTCGGTGCAGAAGATGTCCTTGTGGGCGATGGGGACGCCGGTGAGCGGGCCCGCCTCGCCCCGGGCGCGGGCGGCATCGGCCGCCTCGGCCTCGGCCAGCGCCGATTCGGGCGTCACGGTGATGAAGGCGTTGAGCTCGGACGCCCGCTCGATGCGCTCGATGGCGGTGCGGGTCAACTCGACGCTCGAGCATTCGCCGCGCTCGAGTGCCGCGGCGAGTTCGGCAATGGTCTGATCATGCATGCTGTCTACTCGATGACTCGGGGGACGAGATAATGGCCGTCCTCGGTCGCCGGCGCGATGGCCTGAAAGCGCTCGCGCTCATCCGGCTCGGTGGGCTCGTCGGCGCGCAGCCGCTGGGTCATTTCCAGGGGGTGGGCGAGTGACTCGACCCCCTCGGTGTCAACGGCGCCGAGCTGCTCGACGAAATCAAGAATGGCCG